>Ga0180085_1000790_pt1 | contig 10883 bp, 7 predicted proteins | sample EasRiv730_16_10D_FD_123013 | JGI IMG/M metagenome (GOLD analysis project Ga0180085, IMG submission 123013) | Soil microbial communities from meander-bound floodplain in the East River, Colorado, USA - East River metaG ERMLT730_16_10D | ecosystem: Environmental > Terrestrial > Soil > Floodplain ... | reverse complement strand
ATCGCTTGTTGCGCTTCTACAGCTGCGTTCGCCGCTATTGTGGAATTGATGAGCGTGAACTCGATCGACGTCTTGGTCAGTTTCCCGATCTCAGTCGCACGCCGCCGAATTACTTCGGCCAGACGCTTGAGCTTTTCAGACGATAGATCGCGCAGTTCGATCGTGAGTCGGACAACGCCCGGAATGACATTTGGGACATTGGGGGTTACCTCCAACCGGCCGACCGTGCCGACCTGTCGGCCTGGTTCCGAGTTCACGACGTCGCGCACTGCGATGGTCAGATGCGAAGCTGCTAGCAGTGCATCTTGCCGATCCGCCATCGTGGTCGTGCCGGCGTGATTCGCGACTCCGGAAACGGTCACGTCGTACCGATCAATTGCGACGATACCCTCGACAATACCAACAGCAATACTCTCGCGGTCGAGTGTGGCACCCTGCTCGATATGGAGTTCAAGGTAGCAATGGTGCGCTCCTCTCGGTCGGATAGCATCCGTGATGCGATTGGGGTCACCGCCGATCTTGCGTACCGCATCGGCACGACTCATTCCGTTCCAGACTTGGTCCAAGTCCGACTTCACATCGCCGGCGACAACACGGCTGCCGGCCAACACGAGGCCGAATGCCACCCCTTCCTCATTGGCCCAGACCACCATCTCCAGTGGGTGGCGCGTGCGCAACTCTGCTGCCGCGAGCGCTTCGAGCACGCCCAACGCCGCGAGAGATCCCAGATCACCATCGAAGTTACCGCCGTTCGACACCGAATCGATATGCGACCCGAAAAGAATGGTCGGCAGTCCCTCGTCGGTTCCGGGGCGTCGACCGAAGATATTGCCCGCTGGGTCCACGCGGGGTTCAAGACCGGCCGCCCGCATCAAATCGATCACATACCGACGACCTGCGAGATCCGCAGCCGAGTAGGCGACCCGACTAACCCCGTCAGCGAAGACGCCGCCCGACGGTCGTCCGAACTTACTAAGTGCCTCAATTCGCTGTCGCAACGCAGCTGCATCGACACGCACGGGAAGGTTCTGCGCGAACGCGCGCCGGCCCAGGATGACAGGACCTACGACGGCGGTTCCCAGACTTGTCAAGAGTACGCGCCTGGACAAGTAGCGCATGCCGCAGCACCTCCCGAAGACAACCAAGCCGTTATTCTGCTGACAAAGCGATCCGGCTTCCGATCGTTGCCGTGCGATCAATTCGGCAGTCCAACGTGCCCGGTTCAGCGAGATTCGGTCGCTGGATCGAACTCCTTCCAACCCACCGACAGGCGGGACGCGCTTTTGAGAATTTCTAACCGAAGAAACCCGCCCTGAGACCAATAGGAAAATTCGTAATCGAATCGCCGACTCGCCAGCTTGAGTTTTGGTCAGGGAAAAGAAACGAGTCTTTCGCTAATGGAAGGAGGGTAGCACGAACGACGAGCAGCAGGCAAAAGGAGGAAGATCGCAGATCTCCCTCACGCGGCAAGCGAATCCAACGCAAGCTTTGATATTGACCGACCGCAATGTGAGCTCAGCGACGCCAGCGTGTGGTCGGCTGCGACGATTTGCTAGGCCTCCAGCGAAATACTCCCGGATCACGATGCCCCTCGATTAAACCAGTTCAAGTACTGAATCTTGTCTTTGTCAATGATCTTCGCTTTCTCAACTTCGGAAAGTTTGTCGATTCGAAACATCTTCTTCAGATAGTTGGGATACTCGGCTTCCCCTATGATTTCCCGGTAATAACCTTCGGCTTCACCCAAATTGCTCTTGAGTTTCCGAACATCACCAGCCGCATTCTTCATACACGCGAGAATGACCCTATTCTTTTCGATGACATCGATCTGCTCGATCATCTCTCTAAGTTCGTCCCGAACTTCAACTGGGAAGTCTCTTTTGAGAATGCGTTCAACGTCTTCTCGACTTACTTCAGGAACAAACTGATCCACGCTTACCTACCCTTCCTGCTAGAAGGCCCAACGATTGCGGCTAAGCTGCCCCGCCCCCGGGTCTAGCGGAGCTGTGCCCCAGCGTCACCCTGGTAGCGAAAGTGCTTTTAGTGCAGCAAGCCACCCAATGAGAGCAAGAGCTGCACGGACCTGATTGAGGGTCATCCATTGCGAAGCCATGGCCTCGATCTTTGTTGATGAGAGCGCTTCCGCGCGCATGAGGCGAAGAGCCGTTGGAATGAAGTATGAGAATGTCGCGATTCTCTCGACGAGAGTAACCACCGCTGCGCCGAGCCACCACTCATGCCTTGGACTTGGAGATTGCCAGGCTGCTCCCAGATTTGCCAGCGTAAGCAAGGTGAGCGGAACTGTCGTTACAAAGGCCCAGAATCTCCGCCCTGTGTCGGTACTGCGCATTGCTTCACTGTTCACGCGGATGCGTGACTCCGAAGAGCGGTTGAACCACTGAGGAAGAACGATCCTCTGTTCATAGAGACCGGCGCCGAATGCAATGCCGTGGTTAATGACGAACAGCCATAGCAGGATCTCTGGAAGATACCGAGTCATCAATCTTCCCTCTGTCTTCCCTCTGTTTGTCCAGTATCGGCACCCGATGCAGGCCGCGCCCTGCCTGCCCCTCATGGTAATAGCTATCCCCTCCCGTGACCGAACAGATTTACGAGCATCTGATCAAAGGCGAATAGCAGGCCCATAAGCACGAGTGCCACGATAGCCGTCTTTGCCTTCTGCTTTAGTGGCATCTGCTTCGGATGGCCTTGGGGCACAAGAGCTCGAATTGCCTGAACCACAGACTCGCGGTTGCAGAGCAAAATGACAAACAGGAGCAGGGTATAGATGGTGGCGCTGGCCGTTGCGCCGTGGGTGTCCAGGAAGATAATGTCGAAGACAACGATGTTCACCATGACAGGCAGCAGGACGACCACGCCGAACAGCTTTGTCCGCTCCCACAGCAACAGCCAGGCTCCGACGACCTCGGCCAGCCCGATGAATAGGATGTATGTGAAGGAGTAACCCATGAATGTCCAGGCCAAGTCGAAAGCGTTCGCTTCGCCGAGGAGCGTCTTCGCTACGTCCTCCGGCAGGCGACCTCGCCGATAGAATTGTCCCCCTAAGATCTTGCCCAAGCCGTATACGTTCAAGAACCAGAACACATACCAACGCGCTCCAAGTTCGATGACCCTTTGGCGAAACTGTTTCGACTGGGAGGCCCCCCCGCTGGCTTCGTCTGGCATTTGACCGTCCTTTAGATCGTCTAACAATCTACTACTTGCCTCACACACTCAAGAGGAGGGAGACGGCGTCGAGAACTCTACCGTTGCTTCCAGATTAGGAACGCGTGCGCGGAGTCAGCTTGAGCCGAGCGATAAGCAATTCCTCAGAATTCCCACTCGGGGCATCCACTTCACGTACCCGATTACCTACGAATTCCGACACGTAAATGTTCCCAGGCGCACCACGAGCGCCTGGCCCCAGGTGTCATTTTGACAGGCAGACGATGCAGGCCCCCAAGCACCCTGAATCCTGTGACAGTTCCCACGATCATCCTTCTGAATGCGTCGGGCCAGGAGCACAGAGACCTGCGCTTGGGGCGCCTTTCATCATAGCGTTCGTTCGATTCAGGAGTAGCGCGAGACTGACTACTGGGTTGGATCGGTAGGCACGGCGACGATGTGGGATTCGGTTCGCTGGATCGAACTGCTTCCAACGCATCAATCAGACGGGACGCGCTTTTTGAAGATTTTCTAACCGACGGTGATCTCTGATCTGCTTTTAGTATACCACCCACCCAGTCTAAAAAACAGACTAGCGCGAAACTTGAACCTCCGTTAGATTTGGCAACCCCCGCGATTTGGAAATCGCTCTTGGGCTGTACTGCACATGAACTTTTCATGTCGAATGCCGACACGTTCTTAAACGCAGCGGCGCTGCCGTCGCACGGCTACTGTGAGGATCGATGCGTTGTAAGGAGGCTCATGCCAAAATCTGTTCATCGTACTCGCCGTCGGGGTGCGAACGCCTTGCACTCTGGCACGATGTCCCCCGACGGCTCACAACAGCCGGGCAACAGCCCAGCACCGCTTGCCACTCGAGACCAGCGTCGTCTGCTCGATCGCATCCTGGACACGCCGCACCTCGCGCACGTGGTCCCTCGACTGCAACCCGAGCTGCTTCACCGGGTTATTGAGAGCTGTGGGCTCGAGGATTGCGGCGAGCTTGTTGCTCTAACGACACCCGAGCAGTTGGCGCGCATCTTTGACCTCGACTTGTGGCACGCCGGCCAGCCGGGCCTGGACGAGCAGTTCGACGCCAATCGTTTCGGCGTGTGGGTCGAAGTGCTGGTGGAATGTGGAGCCTCGGTAGCGGCGCAGAAGCTCGCAGAGATGGACGTGGATCTCGTGATTGCCGGGCTCTCGCGGCACATGCATGTCTTTGACCGTGCGGCGGTGACGCCCTACACGACGACGGATGGAGAAGAGGTAGCCGCGATTCGCGATGTCGGCGATGGACCCACCCGCAACGTCGGCGGCTACCTGCTTGTGGCCAGGCGCACGGACTCGTGGCACGCGATCGTCGCGGTGCTGGGGTCACTCGACGCGGGGCATCACGACTACTTCCATCAGGTGATGCGCGGATGCCGGACGCTATCGAACTCCAGGCTGGAGGTCGATGGATGCAACGACCTCCTCTTAGACGGGGATCAGGCTATGTTTGATCTGGCAGTCAACCGTGAGCAGCGCCGCGAGAAGCGGGGATACGCGACACCTGCGCAGGCTCGCGCGTTTCTTCAGATGTCACGCCACCTTAGTCTCAAGCACGACACCATGCCACCTGCCAACCCAGTCGCGGCTGCGTATTTTCGAGCCGTCAACGAGACGAGAGCGGAGGAGGCCAGCGGCGCACCCGGCCGTTTGGCGGCGGGATCAGACGCACCAGCTGCTTCGGAGCACTCAGCAGAGGCGCTTGCCGCAGTCGTCGAGGTACTCATCGAGGCAGGCATCCTCGCGCAGCAGCCTCGAGCGCTACTCAGCGGATCGCAAGGTCGCGATCCACGTCTCGGGTGCATCCATGCGCACATGCAGTTCGTCCTCGACTGTGACCCTGCCGCCTATTCGAGGAGGAACGAGGAGCTCGCCTATCTTGCGAACACGGTCATGTCCGGATGTTCGATCCAAGCACGGCCGTTTACGGCGCAGGAGGCGTCCGATGCCGCCGTCGCGGTCTGTAACCTCGGCTTGGAGAACTGGCCGTCTCACTGGCTCCACCCAAAGGCATCGTCTTCCATTGTCGAAGCCGGACCGGCGCTGCCCGACGACTTTCTCGCCCGTCACGATCTTGTCAGCGTGTTTCAGGTCGGATGGACGGTCCTTCACGACAAGGTCAGCATGTACGTAGCAGAACATCTCATCGAAGTCCTCACGAGGCTGCGGTGTGACGATCGCGAGACTCAGGCTGGACTCGATGCCCTTCGGATCGAGATGGCAAAACATTGGCAGGTCGGAGCGCCGTGGCGTGCTCGGGACGCACTGGATGTGATTGCGATCCTGGACATGCCGGCCTGGGCCGCGCTGCTCGGACTGATCGACGAATATCCGGTGATCCACGCGGGCATGGGGGCGTCACAGGGTTCACCCAAACTTGCGGTCAGCGCCACAGCGTTCGAGTTCATTTCGGAAAACAGCCAGATTGCGTGCGTCCGCAAATTCATGAACTCCCTGGAAGAAACACTAAGCAGCTGACGGCACCTGTCGGGTGGCGCTGAGAAGGCGTGGATGTGGTTCAGGGAAATGGACGCGGAGCACCGCGTCCCTACCTTGATGTCGAATTTGAACCGTAGGAACGCGCTGCCGCGCGTCCGCCAATTAGAAAGGATCTCCGTTGAATGTTTAGACCTGACCCTGTTACCCCCATAGCTGGTCGCTTCAGAACCCGATAAGAGTCCCTGCAGTAGGGCTCTGCACATTGCTGCGGCCTAACGTAAGGGCGACCAAGCCTTCTTCATCCATAACCCAACACGGTGTCGGACTCACCTGAGATTGCCCGGGCACCGAGCTTCTCGAAAGCCGAGCGAGCGGTGCGAAGCTCGAGCTCAGCGCTGACTTCATCCCCCATTCCACGATAGGCGTTGGCGAGAAGCACTCGCGTCATTGCCGCCTCGTAGGGAAGGTTGACCTCCAACCAGAACTGAAGCGCCCGGCGCAAGCTGATGCACCCCTTTTCGAATTCCCGGCTGGCAACATCCAGGCTCCCGCGGGCTTGCGCAGCAGCGGCTTCGAAGGCGGGCGACCCGAATTGGGAGGCAATCGATTCGAGTTCGTCGACCGATGCCCTGGCTCCTTCGAGGTCAGCGGCAGCTAGGGCGATCCGAATCTGCGACGGAAGCAGACGCACACGGTCCAGGGGGCGGAGCGATCCGTCGAGCGCCCGCGTCATCAAGCTCCTGGCAGCGTCTACCTTTCCTTGGGTCAAAAGCAGAAGCGGAAGGCCGGGAACCGGGTTACGGCCGCGTTCGTGAGCCTCGTGAAAGGCTTCCTCTGCACCTTCGTAATTCCCCATGCGCAATCGGATTTCACCCATTTCATAGAAAGCAGCCGCCGCAATGTCAACGTAGCCACGGGAGTCTGCACACACCTGCAACACTTCATGCTCTGCTTCCTTCAGGGTCCCTCGGAGACGCATAAACTCCGCGCGGTGCACCGCGCAAAGACCCGGGAATGGTGAGCTTGCGTAGGGCTCACACCAATGCCGCGCCTCCTCGCTCCACTCTGCAGCCCGACGATAGTCGGCCGTCTTTTCGCAAGTAGAGATCATGTTGCAATACGTCCTGCCCACGGTGAACGGGTCGAGTTCCCCGCTCAAGGCTGTGGCCATGGCTTCGTCGAGGAGCGCCATGCCCTCAGCAAGGTGACCTTGGGCAACCAGGATTCGCCCCTGGTCCTGAATGCTCAGAGTGAGCAGGTTCTCGTCGGCGGCTCGACTAGCGATGTCGAAGCATTTTTTCGCAAGCTGTAATGCGGCCTCGGCATCACCTTCGACTTCAAAGGAGAGAAGCGTCTTGAAACGCAGGAGGTATCCATACTCCACAACGTCCTCGGCGTTCTCCAGGAGCCTCTCCGCCCGTTTCAGCCAGCCTCTGCTCACCGAGCGGGCGGCCTTGTGATGGAACAGTTCCGCCAATTTCACGGAAATCAGGGCTGCGCGGCGTGGCTGCCCGGCCCGCAAGTGGCCTGCATAGGCCCGCTCCAGCAGGTGGCAACATTGGTCCAACTTTCCGGTCCACCACGCGGCTTCGGCAAATTGCTCCAGATCGTCGGGAGAGAGCTCTCCGGAAGCGTTCGCTCGCTGCAAGCAGTCAAAAGCCTTGGACCAGGAATGCCGGTTCAGGGCCTCGCGGCCCTCCTGGACGAGATCCTCGGGTCGCGGGACCGCAAGAGAAACAGTTGGTTCTTCCCGGAGACTCATCAAATCACCGGCGATGTCCGAGACCTGTTGATACCGTCGCATCGGGTCCTTCTCCAGGCAGCGCTCGATGATTGGGCGGATACGCAGGAGCCAAGGGGGTTCGCTGCACCCGATTGGAGCTGGAGTATCCCTCAGGATCGAGGAAATGACCTCTGCAGCACTCTCGCCAGGGAAGGGATGCCGGCCCGTGCTCATCTCATGAAGGATGATGCCCAGGCTAAAAATGTCAGAACGATGGTCAACCGCTTTCCCTTGGGCTTGCTCGGGTGAGAGATAGGAGATGGTGCCCAGAATCGACCCTGGCTGGGTATGAAGTTGCGCGGTGTGAGTTTCTTGTTCCGAGGACGGCCGCTTGGCGGCTTTACCGAGAAAGACCTTCGCAAGTCCAAAGTCGAGGACCTTGAGCCGTTCTTCACCGGTGATCATGATATTTCCGGGCTTCAGATCCCGATGCAATGCGAGAGCGATGAAGCGTTCCTGCGGCAGGCCACCCCGGGCCACGATCTTGTCGAGGCTCTGCCCATCCAATAGCTCCATGGTGACAAAGTGGGTCCCGTCCACCTCCTCTACCGAGTAGACCGTGACGATATTGGGATGATTCAGGGTAGCGAGGGTCCTGGCCTCGCGCTTGAGACGTTCTCGTTCCTCCCAACCCGAAGGCAGTTCAGACGGCAGAATCTTGATAGCAACTTCCCGCTGGAGTCTGAGGTCCCGGGCTCGGTACACCTCACCCATGCCTCCGGCCCCGATCCTCGCGAGCACCTCGTAGTGGGCAAGTTTTCTACCGATCATCCCCATCGCTCCAGTCTGTTGCCGACATTCTATTGTGAGGCTCGCCTCGCTATCCAACGCAATGGTCAAACCCCGAATTCCTTCCAGTTTCGATAAGTTTACGCCAACGGTGGCATCCGTTGTAGAAATGAACTGGGCAACGTCGATGCTTGTCTGTGCTGGCGACTATGCGGGTCTGAAAGAGATCGACGACGGAGTCTGAAATGTTTACTGCGGTCTGAGTTGTTTCTCCAGAAATGTGAGTACGCGATCGAACGTCGCGGCGATTACCGGATCCCACATTGGCCCGTCAAATCCATGCCCTCGGCCCGCCATCCGAATGAATTCGTGCTGCACTGCATGTCGCTCGAACTCTTTGGCCATTAGAACAGATTGGTCGAACGGAACGTCTGTGTCCTGGTCCCCATGAAGAAGTAGCGTCGGTGGATAATCCTTGGTGACATTCCGAAGGGGACAGAACGAATCAAAAACTCTTGGTTCCTTGTCTGGGTCATGCCCAGCCACTTCCACTGGCCAAAGGCCTTGTTGGCGGGTGTAAAGGTAGAATCGGCCTCGGTTCGTGCCCAGGTCGTCGGAAATGAGCCGCGTGCCGACAGCTTTGTCGGCCTCTTCCTTCGGGATCGGAGGCTCCCTGTTATAAAACGGGTCGGGCCCCGGCTATACCATTCCGCAGCAATATCACCGTAGCCATAGAAGGATACAACTGCAGTTGGCCGGGGATTCAGTCGGAAGCCAGAAGTTAGAGCTAGATAGCCTCCTGCCGAATGTCCGACGACGGCGATGCGATTCGGATCAATCCGAAACAGCTTTGGACCTTCGCCCCGCACCCATCGATAGGCGTCATCAAGGTCCTGGAGTATCTGACTCAACTTGGCCTGAGGTGCCAACCGGTAATCGATCGAGATGATCGTATAGGTTGAAGGCTGGCAACAGACAGTATCAAGGGAAGCGTCAGCCGCAAGGAACTCCAGGAACAAGTCATGGTACCTCCTGTGAAAATCCCCTTACCAAAAACGTGGACCTGCTCGGATCGACTAGTAAACTCGGCTGTGTCTTGAACCAGTTACCTGACGCCGAAGCGCCCCATAACCTGCGGAGTTGTACGGGTGGTCACGACGGTGCCATTGGCATTGAAGACGGTACGCGCTTCCAGGTTCGCCTCGATCTCGGCACGTGTGCGCCAGGCGTCACGCAGTTGTTTGTTTGCCGCCAGCACCAGCTGGTCGCCGTAATGCGGCGAGTCCGGGTCGCTTGAGTTCCCATAAGTCATCAGCACCTTCGCCTTTTGCGGATTAGCAAACTCAATCGTGGCCACGAAGCTGTCGCCGACGAACGACTCGAAGCGGTGATCCTTGGTGGGCCGATAGCCGATCACCCGAAAGATGCCGAGCTCGTTGCCCCCGCCGTTCCCAGGCAGGTCTACTTTGCCCCGCCGGAATCTGCAAACTTCGCCCCAGGGCACATCCATCCTGCCGAAACCGGACTCCACCTGCGCCGCTGCCGTCTCCAGGACGTGGGAAGCGGCCTGAGGGTCCTTCAACCCTCTGGGAGTCTCTAGCGGGCGTTTCGGATCATAAGTTTCGGCGAAGATGTCACCGAGCCTCCCCATCGCCAGAACCCAAGCATTGAAGAGCGCTGCGCCACGACTGTCAGCTTCCGTCTCGCGGTCCCACGCCTGCAATACTTCAGCTGCCTTCCTCCCAGTGTCGTTGCCATACTGCCTGGCGGCGGCAGTGAGGTTGTCAAGGAGATGGTCCGCCAGTTCGCTTCGTGTCGAGTGTTTGTAGGCAAGCAATTCGTCGAAGGAGATTTTGTCATCTTGCCGCAGCATTCGGATGCCGCGCTGCTCGCGAAAATTTATGGCCAGCTGCCCGGTGCGTGGCGACATGTATGCCGGGTACTTGTCGGGGTCGAGCGTTGGTTCGGTCATATGCCACGGCACGTCGTTGGAATTTTGCACCCACCCAATGGGCGGGTCAATCGCTTTGGGTAGGTCGACGAACGAGTGGATTCTGGTCCACAGCAAGTCGGAACTCTCGCCTGGGACGGGTCTGGACCAGAACATCGCATCCCCCCGCGCCCGCACCGGAACCTGACCGCCGAACACCAGCGCGGTGTGGCCGTCGCGGTCAGCGTAGATGATGTTGAACATCGGAATCTGCAGACGCTCGACGGCGGCGCGGAATTCGCGAAAATTCCGGGCGCGGCCCATATCCCACCACTGTTCCAGCAACCCGGCGAAGGAGGACGCCTGAAGCCCGGCGACACGCATTGCCAAGGTCTTGCCTTCCCGCTCCACTATCGGGCCGTGAATCGAGCGTCGGATAGCGAGTTTTTCTTCCTTCAGGCTGCCGTCTGGCTGCCGGACCTTGAGCGTCTGCCTATCGAACTCGAAGGGGCGCATCTGCCCGTCAAGTCTATAGCCGTCGTTCTCGGGCGTGAGTTCGTACAGGTCCCCCGCGTCAATGGTGTTCACGGTATGCGTCCAGCCGAGACGGTCGTTGAACGCAATTGACAGCACTGGGTAACCGACCAGGGTCGCACCGTAAGCTTGATAGCCAGGCGTCGTAATATGTGCTTCATAGAAAGTATGCTCGTTATCCCACAGGAGGTGCGGGTTGGCCAGCAACATGGCGTGGCCGCCTGCGGAGCGCGACGGCGCAATCGCCCAGGCGTT
>Ga0180085_1000789_pt1 | contig 10892 bp, 9 predicted proteins | sample EasRiv730_16_10D_FD_123013 | JGI IMG/M metagenome (GOLD analysis project Ga0180085, IMG submission 123013) | Soil microbial communities from meander-bound floodplain in the East River, Colorado, USA - East River metaG ERMLT730_16_10D | ecosystem: Environmental > Terrestrial > Soil > Floodplain ... | reverse complement strand
GAACTCCGTTCTGGCCTTGGCTTTCGCTTCACCCAGAGCCATCTGAACTCTGCTGTGGGCGTTAACCTCACCTTCGCCGGAAGTTTCGATAGGCAGAAAGATCATATCTTTGTACTTATTAATGACGGCGGATTGAACGCCGTCCGACTGGCTGGAAGGCATGCACCCAAAAGGTTTCAACGCCAGCACCATATGGACGCGATTGTTGACGGTGTAATAGACATTCTTTCCGACTTCCAGATGTCCCTCTCCACCGCGCGCGAACTTGTTGTAGAAAGGAGCAGCCAGGCGCGCGAGTTCTTTCTGCGGGATCAGTTCGTGGGTCAGTCCACCCAGCTCCCGAACCACCCGATGGTAGAAATAGCGCCATAGCGACTCACCGACAGTTATCCCGGCAAACTTTCCTGCGTATCTCAGTTCCAGCTTGGCCCGATCCTTCAGGTTCCACCAGGCGAGCTGCCGCTGATGTTCTTCCACGGCCTTCCTGCGCTCGTGATTGTATTTGCCTTGATACATCAAATAGGCAGCCCAGGTCGCGATGGGCTCTGGAAGGACCTGCGCGCCTTCACGCTCCAGGAAGGCAAACATATTGAAGTTGCCATCACCTTCGGTCGTTTGCGCCCAGAACTCCCCTGTGATCTTGACGATGGGCTTGATTCGAGTGCGGTCTACTTCAATGGTGTCAATCAGCTCCTTGACCTGGTGGAGTGCATCGACATAAACGTTTCCAAAGAGATGCTCCCGAATCTTGCCCAAGGTATTAAGCGTGTTCCGCACTGCCTTCTTTTTCTCCAGAAAGCCATGGCTCCATCGGGGAGCGGCGTTCATGATCTCAAACGGCTTTCGCTCACGGAGAATGTTACACAGGATGTCGACCGTTTCCCTGAAGACCTTGTTTGTCTCCCCTTTGTTGACCTCAAACGGGCGGATCTGATAGTTCATGTCCTGAATCACGTCGCCGAGGTGGAATGCATTCAGCATGCCCAGGCCAAAATCAACGTTGAACTTCAATCCAGGCTCGCCAGAGGAGGCTTTCAAGCCGTCGCTATCGTGAAAAAGAAGAATCCGGAAACCATCGAATCCTGCGTTCTTTAACGCATAGCGGTACTCTGCTTCGTACATACCGAAGCGGCACGGCCCACAGGAACCGGCTGTAAAGAAGACATAGTTATCCAGGATTTCGCGTCTGGTTATCCCCTGAGTTTCCAGCCATTGCAAGTACTGAATCACATTTCCAACGGTGAAATAGGTCGGATTGCACTGGCCGTTGTTGCCGTACTCTTTGCCAATTTGGAAGGCAGCGACATTCGGAGTAGGAATCTTTTCACAGCGATAACCGCTGCCTTGAAAGACGGCCTTCATCAGATCTTCGTGCTTCCAAGTGAGTCCGCCGAATAGTAGCGTTACCCGGCTGCGCTCTTCTGCAGTGAACGCTCTTTCCACAGGCCGATGAAAATGCTCCGACGGGGTCAGGCCGGCTTCACGCCGCAGTCGCGCACGCTCGGCTTCGAGTCGCTGTTTGAGTTCCTCAGGTGTTTGAATCGTGACGAGTTGCATGGTTCCTCCATTTCAGCGGTTCGTTACGGTTGACAAGTGAAGAGTGTGATAGCAAACGCCCACACAAGAGACCGGGCGTCTGGGGCGAGTAGGATCTGCGGCCTGTATTGGCTCTAAGAAATGAGAGTCGCTGAGGGCACATCCGCAAATATTGGAAAGGGGTGCCTGCTACCTCAATACCATTGAATCTTCACTTGGCACAGCAGGTGTCGGGCAACCGTCTGGTTTGTGGACAGCAACAATGTCGGAGACCCGGTCATCGAAGATGGGTCTAGAGTCTCACAACTCCCAGGGGACAAGAGGGTCTTTAGACCAGTCTGTCGGGGATCTTCAGTGACCCCTTGCCGGCCCTGAAAATCGACTGGTTGCGCAATCAACCAGGGCAACATCACCATGACGACACCCTGGTCGCAAATGACTGTGAGAGGACCTTCGACCTTCGAGGAGTTTGCTTCTGGAGGAGATGCAGAACATCGCGATTCTGACAACGGTAGTGAGTCGGGTCCATCTTCAGTCTAACAACTTCTCTCACGTTAAACCTGACTGATGAAATTTTAAACAGTTTTTTCAGCCATCGGTCAAGTAGAAGAATCACAGCTCTCGAAAATCGCAGCACATGCTGGAGCTGAGAGAAGATTCCTGCTGCCGTCACCGTTTGGGGCGAAGCTCCTGCCGAGCCGCTCTGGATGGGCAGCTTCCTGCCGGACTGCCCGCAGGGGCCTTGCGTCCCCGAGAGCCCAACCGCCATCCAAGGAAACAAACCCTGAATCCCTGAAAGCGCGAGTGAGTTGAGAACGAAAGGACCCAGCGGAGATGTCCATCTACCAAGTGTTTTGAAGCGCGGCTGCTGAGAGTTACACTGTCCGCCATGAAGGCGATGGTTTTGGAATCAGTGCGTCAGCCTTTGGTTTTGCGGGATATTCCTGTCCCCAAGCCTGAGCCGAATCAAGTTCTGGTTCGGGTAAACGCTTGTGCGATCTGCCGTACCGATCTCCATGTGGTCGACGGTGAACTGCCGGATCCCAAACTCCCGCTTGTTCCAGGCCACCAGATTGTTGGCATCATATCGGCGGTCGGCGACCAAGTTGTGGACTTTGAGCTGGGTGAGCGGGTTGGAATTCCGTGGCTCGGTCGAACGTGCGGCCACTGCGCCTATTGCGATTCTGGACGTGAAAATCTTTGCGATGACGCCCGGTTTACCGGCTATCAGCTGGATGGCGGCTACGCCGAGTTTGCCGTGGCAGACGCTCGATTCTGCTTTCGGATTCCGCAAGGCTATTCCGACCTAAATGCGGCTCCTTTGCTTTGCGCGGGCCTGATTGGATACCGAGCCCTGGCGATGGCTGGTGAGGCATACCGGCTCGGCTTCTATGGATTTGGTGCCGCCGCCCACATCCTCATTCAAGTGGCTCGCCATCAGGGCCGCGAGGTTTATGCGTTCACGCGTCCCGGGGATGCAAAAGGGCAGAGCTTCGCCCGTGAACTGGGAGCCGTGTGGGCTGGAGACTCTTCGCAGAAGCCTCCACAACCGTTGGAGGCGGCGATTATCTTCGCGCCAGCCGGTGAACTCGTTCCGCTGGCTTTGGAGTCCGTGGTGAAGGGTGGAATCGTGATTTGTGCGGGAATTCATATGAGTGACATTCCCAGCTTTCCCTATTCAACTTTATGGGGTGAACGCACGCTCAGGTCAGTTGCCAATCTGACGCGGCGGGACGGCGAGGAGTTTCTGTCACTATGCTCGCAGGCGTCCATTCGGACAGAATCCCGCCCGTTTCCACTGCACGCCGCCAATGAGGCGCTTTTGGCATTGCGATCCGGTAGCCTTAAGGGGGCGGGAGTCCTTGTGGTGCGAGAAGACGAACTCCTGGTCTCTTAAGAGACTTCATGAACATTTGACACCTTTCCCGGCAACTCGTGCCCCGAAACACCCCAATCGTTGCTTAGCCCCAAAGGAGGCAAGTATGAAGAAGGTTCTCAGCGTTCTATTGTTCGTTGGCATGGCCGCTGTGTTTGTCTCTCAGACTCCCGCTCCCAAGTCGGCGTACAACGGGCTGAATCTCAGCTTGGGCAACCTGTCACGCCTGTCGCGCGCCAAAACGCGGTCCATCAGTCCCGAGAATTTCGCCGGAGAAAAAGGAAAGGGTGGCATGGCGACGGAAGGAACCGGCGCCAATGCGGCGCGCGACTTGGGGCGCGGCTGGAAGATCTCACCGTCGATTCGTATTGCGTCCAAGCAAACGTTTACTCTGGCGGAAATCCAGGGATCAGGTGCCCTTCAGCACATCTGGATGACTCCCACTGGCAATTGGCGCTATTCCATCCTGCGGATGTATTGGGATGGTGAGACGCATCCTTCGGTTGAGACGCCGGTCGGTGACTTCTTTGCCTCGGGTTGGGGCAAGTTCGCCCCGCTTGCTTCCCTGGCAGTCAGCGTGAATCCAGGCAGCGCCTTCAACTCTTATTGGGAAATGCCTTTCCGCAAATCCTGCCGGATCACAATGGAGAACATCGATACCGAACCGATGACCCTTTACTATCAGATCGACTACACGTTGACCGACATTCCCGAAGACGCCGCTTACTTCCATGCGCAGTTTCGACGAAGCAATCCGCTTCCCTTTAAGAAGGACTATGTATTGCTCGATGGCGTTCAGGGCTGGGGGCACTACGTCGGAACCTATATGGCTTGGGGCGTCAACAATACTGGATGGTGGGGGGAAGGCGAAATCAAGTTCTTTATGGACGATGATGGAGAATTCCCAACGATCTGCGGCACGGGCACGGAGGACTATTTTTGTGGCTCTTACAACTTCGAGAACAAGGAAACGCGGCGCTACCAGGAGTTCAACACACCCTACTCCGGGCTGCATCAGGTCATTCGCCCTGACGGACTCTACGAATCGCAACAACGCTTCGGTCTCTATCGCTGGCACATCATGGACCCTATTCGCTTCGAGAAGAACTTGAAGGTTACGATCCAGGCCCTTGGCTGGCACTCAGACCGCAACAGCCGATACCTCCCCTTGCAGGATGACATCGCCTCCGTGGCTTACTGGTACCAAACTGAACCCCATGCACCCTTCCCGAAGCTGCCTGAGAAGGATTATCTGGAAGTCCGATAGACGCATAGAGGTGGAGAAGTGTGTCTGGCAAGCAGGAGCTTGGGCCGCCGTCCCTCTTCGCGCCGCCCTGGGTCGGCGTTCCGACCAATTCTTCTTCCCGAATCGCGCGTCTTTGGGCGATTTGGGAGGAGACGTCGGGAAATGAAAATCAGCCGGATCTTCCCCCTTCACCCTAGCTGAAGCTCTATCACAAAGGAGCGGCCTCATACCGCTCACAAATGTCCGATTTCCGGAGTCCCGCTTTCGCGGGAATGACCGGAGGAGGCGGGATGCGCAACTCGAGTTGTGCTAAGATTTCACTGCATTCACATTGGAAAGGAGACTCTGCATGCGTCTAAAGAAAGTTGCTCTCGCTTCGCTCTTGATGCTTGCGTTGTTGGTGACGTTGGCTCTGGCTGTCACTGGCAATGTGGACAAGAAGGAATACGTCTGCATGATGCAGGACATGGTCCTGGGCAAGGCGGGTATCCCGATTCAGTTTGCAGGAAAGACCTATTACGGCTGTTGCGAGATGTGCAAAGAGAAGATCAAGAACGAACCACAAAAATACATACGCGCCACCGATCTTGTTTCTCGCAAGCCCGTGGATAAGTCGGAATCATTTATCTATAGCGTCGATGGCACGGCCTATTATTTTGCCTCGGATGCCAATAGGAAAACCTTTGCCGCCAATCCGCAGAAGTATCTAAAGAAATAGTGAATTCGAGTCGAGGGCCGATCGCCAAGGTTAACCCACGATTGGCTCTCGGCGGGATAGGTTCCCGTTCCTCATTGACTCACAAAAGTGATTCCTTCGAGCGTTGTCCGCTACTAGGAACGCCACAGCGGGCGTTCCCTACGGTGCCGTTTCCATCTTCCCCCGTCGCCGACGGTAAGTCTCCCACCACTCCTGCTGAGTACCCCCTCCATACACGTCCTGGAAGTACGAAAGTGTTTTCCAGTGAGAAGGAGAGTCTTTCGATTCGAGAACCGGGTTGTCCTCCATTGGCAAAACTTTGCCCCTGTGGATCGGTCATCCCATCAAGGTTTCGCATTTCCAATGAAGCTTCGCGTTCGGTAAAAAGAGTTCACAACCCTAGACCCAATCGATACCAGGAGGTAAGATCTGGACATTGGTCTTTTGATCGAATGGTTCGAGGGAGCCCAATGGGGTTGGCTGTAACAGCCTTCCAAGTGGCTCATCTCGGCGATAGCCCATCGTGCTGTCTGGAGGTGCTTTATGGGAGGAAAACCTCTCAAGCTGACGCGGCAGCCGTTCGTTATGCCTGAAGATGCATCACAGCGGCCGCCTGAGGAGAAGAGAAAGCTCACGATTTGCAATCTGTTTGCGAACCAGAATCTTTCAGTGACAGAGATCCGGCGCCTGCTTGACGAGCCCTACGGTACCGTCATCGAGGCACTGATTGAGCACAAGCTGGTCCATGAAAGGCGCAAAAACCCTCGCAAGCTTGTTAAGGGAGAGAGACGAATCTCCCATTTCAAGTTATAGCCTGATGCAGCTCGAGAACGGATCGGAGAACCCAACGGTATGCGCAATTGTGCCGGTGGAGGACTCTCCGCGGAAGTCGGCCACAAGAGAAACAGGCCTGCTGCAAGCACGTTCTTCTTATTCGCAGCGTAGTGCGTCCACGGGGTCAATGCGCATCGCTTTGCGCGCAGTGAGACAGCATGCCGTCAAGGTGACGCAGGCCAGAACCAAAGAACCGCTGGCGAAGGCTTGGGGGTGAACCATGCGCGCACTGTCAGTAAAGAAGATGTACAAACCCAGCAGTGCAGAACTGAGGTAAAGGCCGCCCATCACGCCTGTGAACGTCAGCTTTGACGCCTTGCCCAGCAACTTCTTGAACCCAACCATCACTTGCAAAGGGCTTGTCTTGGCTGAACCACTCGAAGACTCACCCTTCAAGCTGTTCAGTCCGGAAATGACGAGAATCAGCGCCGTTCCGCCCAGCAAGCCTACGAGGAGAAACATCAAACGTTCGGGAGCCAGATCCCCCGTGAAGTACTGCGGGTTCAACGTAACGATTCCAAAGAGCAGAACGAAGAACAACGGGAGTGTGAGCGTAAGAAGCAGGCCGAAAGCGACGCCAAGCACAATCAGTTTTGCTCCCTGAATGACGACTGAGCGCATTATCTCGCTCGGCCGCGCTCCTATCGAAAGTCGCACGGCGATCTCTCGCGTACGTTGGCCCACAACGTAAGTCACCAGCGCATAGATGCCAACCCCCGCAAGGAAAAGAGACGCCGCGGCAAAGAAAGCTAGGAGCTGACGGAGCAATCGGTCCGGGGCCGCCCACTCTTCGAAGACCTGCGCCAGCGTTTTGGCTTGTGATATGGGTAGATTCTTGTCGACTCGCCAAACTGCCTTCGACACAGCATCCGCCAGCCCCGCACCGTCAGCGGTCGTGCGGGCGACAACAGTCATGAACCGCATCGAGTGCAAGGCGCCTTCGGGACTTTGCAAGTAGGGAACGTAAATATCTCCCCTGATATACTCGACTGACTCCATGACTCCAACGATGGAGTAGGACCTACCTGGCATGGCGGTGACCTGTTTCATCTGCTGTTCCATTGCCGGGTTGAATTGCTGAGGGACTTTAAAATCGTCCGGCATTTCGACGAGCTTGATTCTCTTTCCGAGAGGATTTTGGTTTGGAAAAAGTCGCTTGACCAGGAATTCCGTGATGACAGCCGGCGGGACGCCATCCTCTGACGGCTGATCGCTGAAGTAGTGGCCCATTCGAAGAGGAATCCGCATGGTGCTGAGGAAAGTCGGGCTAACGGCGGTAAGGCTGGTGATTCGAGCAAAAGGAGAGACAGTACCGTTTGAAACTTCAGGGGTAATGCCAACCAAATTGTATGCTTTGAGAAATGGGAACGAGCCCTCAAACAAAGGGGCGTGTCCCGCAACTCCCGCCGACTTGACCTGAGGGACGCCTTGTACTGCTTGAACGACTCTCGTGTAGGCCTCGAGGACTCGAGGCTTCCTTGCGTATCCGGCTTCGGAAAGATGGACGTTCAGCGTTACGACATGGTCCGGAGCCAGACCGGGGCGGTATTCTGGCTTTCTCAAAGCATCTTGAACTTCCAGAGCAGCGCGAGTCAGCAAGACCAAAGCCACGGCTACCTCAATAACGACCAGCAGGCTGTGAATGTGTTGCTTTGGGAAAGTCACTTTCCACTGCCATCGACCGGGCAGAGATTCCTCTGGCTTTGCCTTTGAACCCACAAACGCCGGTGTCAGTCCAAAAACAAGTCCTGTCAATACTGTCACCAGGAGCGTGAATCCCAACATGCGTCCATTTAGGCCTGCGCTGTTGAGGCCAGCGGCGCTAAAAGTCAGCTCCGCAGGGCTGGGCAAGGCCACAATCAGGAGATGAGTCATTCCCCACGCCAGTAAGAGACCCACGATGCCACCCATCAATGCCAGCAACAGGCTCTCCGTCAGGAGCTGGCGAATGAGGCGCGAACGACTTGCGCCAAGCTCTGTGCGAATGCCCATCTCTCTGTGACGCAGGGTAACTCGGGCCAACAACAGACCTGAAACGTTGGCACAAGCCAGCAACAACATCAGGGCGACACTGACCTGTAGGATGATGAGTACCGCGGGCCCTCTAAACGACAGTCCCTGCCGCAACCAGCTTAACGGACGGACTTGAATTCCCTCCAACGACCCGTTGTAGAGAGACCTGCTCGGAAGATTGTGCCCAAACTGCTTGGCAATATGCTCCAAGTCGGCCTGGGCGCTTTGAAGTGTCATGTCCGGCTTCAGCCGGCAGAGCACATGGACTTGTTGCTTCTCACGCTGCTCGGCGCTCAACGTGCCGAGTGTCATGGGAGTCCACAGTTCAACCGCTTCGTTGACAGGGAAGCGAAAGGTTGGCGGCATCACGCCAACGACTTCGATGCGTTCGCCGTCCAACACCAGCCGCTCGCCGACAATCCTGGGCGAAGAGTTGTAACGGCGCTGCCAAAGGTCATGACTGAGGATAGCAACTGCGTTGTCCTCTGGTAGAAACGTACGACCAGCTGCGGCGTTCACTCCCAACAACGAGAAGAAATTCGTCGCGACCCGTCCGCGCATTAGACGAGCCGGCCTTTCCTCTCCAGTAAGGTCGACGCCACCCCAGGAAAACGGCGCTGTTTCTTCGAAGACCTGATTGTGTTTCTGCCAGTCGGCATAGTGGGCTATGGAAACATTCGTGGCGAACTCCGACGCGAGGGCGAGCCGGTCAGCCTCACGATATGGCAGCGGAAGCAAGGCTGCGCTCAAAGCATTAAAGACCGCACCATTGGCGCCAATCCCGAATGCCAGGGTGAGGACTGCCATCGCCGTGAATCTAGGACTCTTCAGCAACGCCCGGCTGCCAAAACGTATGTCTTGCGAGAGTCGATCCGCATGCTGCTCGACCGCTGAGAGCAGCAAATCGAAGAATGTGTGAAGCGAGAGGCGGACAAGGCCTCGATTGCCGCGGCGCGCAAACTCCTCGCGGCACCGATCCCGAAACACTTGCGTCATCGGAATGCCGTACTGCTCGCGAAACTCTTCCGGGTAAACAGCCAGCAGCCACTCATAGCCGCGCTGCAACGAAGACAACAACCGATCCGAAGGGTGCATGGGACCTTCCTCTCAACGAGCGTCCAACATTGGTTGCTCCACGTTCCTGGCGTAACCGATTGCAGTAAAACTCCCCTCCTCAGCTGAGGAGGGGATCTGGTGCGCCGCGACACCGGAGCGCCACGGGGTGGTGTGACTTGCTCGCAATCCCGCTCCTAGTGTGGTTCTTCCCCAGCCGTTTCGAACCACCCCCGCCGCGGACTGTGTCCGCGCCTTCCCCTCCTTATCCAAGGAGGGGAACTTTACCGTCGAGTTTCACGACAGACGCCTAGGCTGGTCTTGAAGCCTTAAGGAGGCTCTTTGTTCGCGCCAGGCGCACGAGCTTTGCCAGCCGCTCCGCTTCAGCGGCGGCTACACGCTGACCGAAGCTGGTCAATCGATAGTAACGACGCCGCTCGTCATCCAGTTCGGGATCGGGACGTTCATCCGATTCCTCGATCAGTCCATCCTGAATCATTCGCTTGATGGCTCCATAGAGCGTTCCGGGTCCCAGTCGCACTTGGCCATCACTTCGAGCGGTCACCTCCTGCATGATGCTGTAGCCATGCCGATCGCCTTCACCCAATGCCAGCAGGATATGAAATACAGTGGGACTCAATGGCATGAGTCCCTGGGGATCTTTCAAAGACGGCTTCATCGAAGCTCCCTCCGTGTCCATCTATATCGCCATACAATATATCGCAACACGATATATAGAGCCTTAGAGATATTGTGTCAAGATGAAAAATACGAGGTTGGATTTCCGAAGAGTTCATCCACGGTCTCGAAATGACAGCAAGTCGCAATTCGCGTGACTTAAGCCCAAAGTGGCGACTCGCCAAACAGGTTCTGGTGTTAGTCGCTCTTTACACTCAACACTTGTCAGGATCGGCTCGGTCTGAAGTTGACGACGTTGTGGCCCGCGTCAACGCAGAGACGATCCGAAAGAGTTTCTATGAGGGGCGCAGGGAGTACCTGGAGAAACAGCTAAGGAGAAAGTTTGCAGGAAAGAAGCTTGAAGACGAGTTGGCTAGACAAGGGCGAGACCTTCTCAAAACCCTGATTGAAGACCTGGTGCTGCGACAAAAGGCTCAAGAGCTTGGCATTTTGCCGGAAATGGAAATCGTCAACCTGGACCGAACGCGCCGCGAGGACAGCAAAGTTCAAGAGCGGCTCCGCACAGCTTTGGCGGCCCCTCTTCAGGCCCGGCTCCGAGAGGTATTCGAGAGAGAATTTGCAACTTCCAAAAATAGGTAGTGAAAGAGCAGCTGTACCCTGATTGAGGACAATGGTCTGTGGTTCGAGGGCAGTGAAACTCTGCGACAGTTTCGGGCGGGCATCATGAACCTGACTTGTTTCCAACAGGACGTTCGGTATGCATTACGCACGCTGCGAAAGAGTCCCGTGTTCACGGCAGTGGCGGTCGGTTCGCTGGCGCTGGGTATCGGAGCAAACACAGCCATCTTTACTCTGATTGATGCCATCCTGCTGCGATGGCTGCCGGTGCAAAACCCTCAGGAGTTGGTAGTTCTCGCCCGCAATCCATCACAGCCGATCACCTCCTTCAGCGATCCAGACTACCGTTACATCCGAGACCAGAACCATTCTTACACTGG
>Ga0180085_1000788_pt1 | contig 10892 bp, 13 predicted proteins | sample EasRiv730_16_10D_FD_123013 | JGI IMG/M metagenome (GOLD analysis project Ga0180085, IMG submission 123013) | Soil microbial communities from meander-bound floodplain in the East River, Colorado, USA - East River metaG ERMLT730_16_10D | ecosystem: Environmental > Terrestrial > Soil > Floodplain ... | reverse complement strand
GTGGTCAGGATGCCGAGGAAGGGAACGACGTGGTGGTAGGCCTCGGGGGGTGCGTCAGCCGTCCACAAGTACAGACCGAGATCCCCGCCGAAGCCTACCCACGCAAAGAAAAGGACGAAACCACCGACGAGCCAGGCGGAGCGCCGCCGGTTGGCCTCCTGCTGCGCGAAGAGATCGGCGTCGCTCACGTACCCGGGCTGCGCATCGTGAGATCCACGTTCGGCACCGCGCGCTCACCGCCGTCGGTGATCTCCCAGAGCTCCGCCGGCGTGGCCTTGGCGAGGCCGGCCACCAGGTTGGTGGGGAACTGCATCTGCTTGGTGTTGTATTCGGTCGCGGTGTCGTTGTAGAGCTGGCGGGCGAAGCCGATGCGATTTTCGGTGCTGGTCAGCTCCTCCTGCAGCTGCGCGACGTTCCCGGTCGCCTTGAGGTCGGGATAGTTCTCCATCAGGGCGAAGAGCCGGCCGAGCGCCTGGCTCAATTCGCCCTCCGCCTGGGCCGTGGCCCTGACGCCCTGCGCGCCGACCGCCTTGGCCCGCGCGGCAATGACGGCTTCCATCGTGCCGCGCTCGAACTCCATGGCCCCCTTGACCGTGTTGACCAGGTTGGGGATGAGATCGTGCCGCCGCTTGAGCTGCACGTCGATCTGCTTCCAGGCGTTGGCCACCCGGTTCTTGAGCGAGATGAGGGCGTTGTACGTGGTGATCACCCACAGGGCGAGGACCGCGACAACAATCCAGAAGACGAAGGACATGCCGGACTCCGGATTGAATTGAGAGAGGAATTCAGCCGTCGCGCTGGCCGTCGGCTGCCAGCCGGGAAAGGACCCGCTCCATCTCGTGCAGGATCGCGGCCTCGCCGCCCGGCGTCCGCATCGCCGGATGGCGCTCGTCGAGCAGCAGCTCGGCGCCGGGGCCGAGCGGGAGGCGCCGGCACGACGAGGGGCGCGCGTCGAGGCCCCCGCCCGCGAGGGGGAGGGCCGCCTGCACCGCCCTGGCAACGCGTCCCCGCGGTGCGTTGGGTGCCTGGCGCGGGAGCAGCCGCTCGGGCGCCGGCAGGTCGGCTCCGAGCGCGGAGGCCACGCGCCGCTCCAGCATGTCGCCGGGGAGGGCCTTCAGCTCCTGCGACACGGTATCGAGCGTCGCGCCGTCCATCTGGCGCAGCTTGATCGCGAGCACCTGGAGGAGGTGGCGGTACACGTAGGTCGCGGCCGTCCCCCGGCCCTCCGGCGGGCTCACGAGTCCGCGCGCCACGTAGAAGCGGATGGTCCGCTCGCTCGGGCGGGCTCGCGCGGCGGCGTTCACGGGCACGACGTTCGCCGCGTCGAGGAGGGCGCCGGCCAGGCCGGCGAGGTCGCGCAGCCCCCACGGCGCCAGGGCGCTGTATCCCCGGAGCGCGAGGAGCGGGTCGGGAGCGGCGTGCGGCGGCAGGCCGGCAGAGAGCGTCATGCGGAGGATCCAGGCGGCGTCTCGGCGTCCACGCGATCCAGGATCTTCTGGACCTCCGCGAACAGCCGCTGCAGCTCGAAGGGTTTGGGAAGCACGGGCGCGCCGCGGCACGCGGCCGGCAGCTGGTCGATCGCCGTCGAAGGATCGCCGCTCATGAAGATGATGCGCTCCACGAGGTGCGGCCAGCGGCGGGCAATCTCGCCGCCGATCGCGGCGCCCGAAGGGCCGGGCAAGCGCACATCGAGCAGCACGGCGTCCATCGGTTCCGCGTCGAGCGCCGCGAGCGCCGCCCGCGCCTCGGCCGCCACCACGACCTCAATGCCGCGCCGGCGGAGGGCGCGCTCGATGGCGTGCAGGATGGCGGGCTCATCGTCCACCACGAGCACCCGGGGGCTCAACGGCGGAGGCCTCTGCGGTTGGAGGTGAGGCTAGTATGGGCGCCCCATCCGGCGGGAGCAAGTGCCGGGGCGCGTTTCGCCGTCGCGCCTCGCATCCCGGGGATGACGGCGCGCGGTCCGCCGGCCGCTATCCTCGCGCCATGCGCCGCGGCATCACGCTCACGGAAGTCCTCGTCATCCTGACGCTGGTCTCGGTCATCTTCGGTATCGGGATCCCGCGCCTGGCGGCGCCCCTCGACACCCTGGCGGCGGAGCGGGCCGCGGCGGACCTGGTCGCGGCGCACGCCCGCGCCCGCATGACGGCCGTCCTGCAGTCGCGCGTGGTGCTGCTCACCATCGGCGCCGATTCGCTCAGCATCCGGGTGGTGACGCCCACCGACACCCAGCAGGTCTGGGGAGCTCCCGGTCCGACGGCGAGTGGTGTGGCCGTAGAGGGCATGACCCGCCGCCTCATCTTCAGCCCGGTCGGCATCACGATGGGCTTCTCGAATGCGCGCTGGGTGCTCACGAAGGGCAAGGCACGGAGGGAAGTCGTGATGTCCCGCCTGGGCAGGATACGCGTCGTGCGGAACCGGGCACGCGGCCCATTCGGGGCTGGGCGGAGCGGACGCCATCGGGCAGACGGCACCGGTGACGGCCGGGCCCGGGGGTCGGCACGACCCCGGGTCACTTCGGCCCGGCGGCCGGGATCTGTGCGCTACTCGGCGCGCTGGCGGCCGCGAACCGCCACGGACTCGAGCCCGTAGCGGCGAATCTTGTGGAGGAGGGTGGAGCGGGAAATCCCCAGGAGAATGGCGGCCTGCCGCTTGTTGCCGCGGGTGTGGGTGAGCGCGGCCGTGATGTGCCGGCGCTCGGCGTCCGCCAGGGAATCCGGCGGCACATTGCTCTCCGGGGCGAGCGCGCGCCGGAGCGCACCCATTTCGAGTCCCGGCAAGGTGAGGTTCACCAGGACCGCCTCGAGGCCCGGGACGCCCAGCGCGTCGGCGGCTTCGGATCCCCCGCCGACCGGGACGGCACGGTGACCCGCGCCACTCAGCAGGCCGCTCAGCTCGGCCCGCCGCCCAGGGTCCGGTTCGACCACCAGCACGTGCAGCGGCTTCATGAAAAACAAGGTACTGCACCAATTCCGCAGGGCAAGCCGCGCTAGCTGGCGCTCCCGGACGCGGCCTCGAGTGGGATGGGCGGCGCGGCGCCCAGCGCCCGCCGAGCCGTGCGCCCACGCTCAAGCGCGGCCTGGTAGAGCGGCGTCAGTGCGTCGAGCTCGCGTTCCCAGTCGCGCGCCTGGGCGAAGGCCCGCGCAGCCTGCGCCATCGCCGCCCGCTCCTCCGGCGACTCGACCAGCTGGCGCGTGGCGCCGGCGAAGGCGTGGGCATCGCCCGCGGGCACGAGGCGGCCGGTGAGACCGTCACGGACGTTCTCGCGCACGCCGCCTGCCGCCGCCGCGATCACGGGCAGCCCGGACGACATCGCCTCGAGGGCGACCAGACCGCAGGTCTCGGTCGGGGACGGAAACAGGAAGAGGTCGCTGTCGGCATAGAGATCGGCCAGGGTCTCGCGAGGGAGAAACCCCTTGTGCCACGCAAAGGGCAGCGCCGCGCGCACGGCGGCCGCCTTCGGCCCGTCTCCCGCAATGCAGAACGCCGCCCGCTGGCCGAGGACGGCGTGCAGGAGGATGAATGTCCGGATGAGGGTGTCGATGTCCTTCTCCGCCGCGAGCCGGCCGACGTGGAGGATCAGCGGGCGGTCGCCGGCCACCAGTTGACTGCGGCGCGCGAGGTTTCGCCGGGCAGGAGTGAACGTGGCACTGTCCACGCCACGGCCCCACACGACCGCCTGGGTGAGTCCAAGCGATACGAGTTCGCCCTGGGTGATCTCGCTCGGCGTGTGGGTCGCGAGCGCCGCCCCGTGGAATCGCCGGAGGTAGCGCCGCGCGGGCCCGACAGCCCACGCGCCGAGGTAATGGCGCGCGTAGCGGGGAAAGTCGGTGTGAAAGGACGTGACGAGCGGCAATTCGCGCGTCAGGGCGTGGCGCCGGCCCAGCCGCCCGAGGGGGCCCTCGGTCACCACGTGCACGAGATCGGGCTGGAATCGATCGAGTTCGCGCCGAACCGCCCCGGTCCACGGCCACGAGAGTCGCACCGCGGAGTAGCCCGGGCACGGGACGGATGAGCGGCGAATCACTCCCTCGTCGTCCGGACCGGGGCGGGGATACGCCGGTGCAATCACCTCAACCGCGTGTCCGCGATCCCGAAGCCCCCGGCGCATTCGCGCGAGGACGGTGGTGACCCCGTTCACTTCAGGAAGGTAGGTATCTGTGACGAGTGCGATGCGCATGGCGGAAGAGTCGCCGGATGCGGACACGGCCCAGCAACAAACCCGTCACGAACCCACGACCGCGCAAACCGGGGCGGCCCAATTAGAATTGCCTCATGGCGTATCCGCCGCAGGGCCCTGGATGACCGCACCCACCGACCTCCCCCGGCTCGACGTCGGCCAGCGGGTGCAGGACCCCCTCCTGGTGCTCGAAGTGGAACAGCGCGGAGGGGACACTCCGCACACGATCCTGCTGCTGGGCAACAGCACCGGCCGCCTGGCCACCGCCCCGTTCTGGGCGGAGGACCAGCCGCGGATCGCCGGGATCAGCCGGGGAGACGTCGTGCAGGTCATCGGCGAGCTCGGCCGGTATCGTGACCAGCGGCAGCTCAAGGTCACGTCCATCCGTCCGCTGCCGAAGGGCTCGGTGGATCTCGGCCGGCTCGTTCCGGCCATCGGCGACCCCGCGCCGTACTGGAAGATCCTCGACGGCTGGCGGGCCGAGATCACCCGCCCGCGCCTCGCGCGGACCCTGGCGCTCTTCTACGACGACCACGAGTTTCGCGCCGCGTACCAGGCGTGCCCTGCCAGCCTCGGCGGGCATCACGCGATCCTCGGCGGCCTCCTGAAGCACACCGTGGAGGTGGCGACCATCGCCCGGGCGATCGCCCGGGTCTGCCGCGCGGAGCAGGACGTGGTGCTGGCCGGCGTGCTGTTGCACGATATCGGGAAGTTGGAGGCTTATCGGTGGGAGGGCGGGCTCTTCGAGGCGACCGAGGGCGGCACCCTCCATGGTCACGTGGTCCTGGGCACGCTGATGCTGGAGCGGCGCGTGCGCGCCACGACCCCGATGCCCTGCACCGAGCCCGAGCTCGCCATCCTGCACCACCTCATCCTCTCCCATCACGGCAGGCTGGAATTCGGCGCCGCCGTGCCGCCGATGACGCTCGAGGCGGAGGTCCTGCACTACGCCGACAATGCGAGCGCCAAGACGGCCAGCATGGCGGACGCGCTCGCGGATCCCGCGAATTTCGACGGCGACGCCCTGGTGAGCGCACGAACCCTGTGGCAGCTCGATCGCCGGCGCGCCTATCGCGGGAAAAGCGATTGGGGAGGGACTGAGGAATAGCGGGTCGGCGGGTCCGGACTCCAGAGGGCAAACGCAGAGACGGCCGTCCGGTTATTCACCGTACGGCCGTCCCTCACATCGACTACCCGAGGTCGGGGCCTAGTGGCCGCCGTTCTTCTTCTGCCTGCCACCGGTTGGCTGATTCGCCGCTCGGTAGGGCGAGGCAGAGCCTCGGCTTCGATCCCCAGGCCGGATGGCCGTCCCACCTGGTTCGTCGGTGTGCGCGCTGCGAGTCGGATCGGGTCGCGGACCAACCCTTCGCACTGCACCCCGAGGCGCTAGATCGGGGTGGGTGAAGCACGCGACTGGCTTCACCTGTCCAGCTGGGGTGTTCACCAGGATCACCGGCCGCCTGAGCCCTTGGTTGCTTCGGCGACCTCCCCTGACGTCCCATCCGGACGCATCTGCCAGGTTCGAAAGGAACCCGAGGTTCCAGTTTGGCCTGACTGATGACCCTCCCAATCTACGGCCCGTCAGAATTCGCGCAAGTGCCTGTCTTTATTCGGGTTACGCCGTTTCTTGTGGCTCGAATGTGGATGGCTAACCCTGCCCGCTGCCTCACCCTGGACCGACTCTCCACGTGTTGTGGAAATGTGAATCCACAATTCCCCACCGAAGCTCAGGGGACGCCGGCCGGGGTTCCGCTGCCCATCGGCGGGAGTTGGAAGCCCTGGGTTCCGGCGTAGGTCGACAGTTTCTTGTCGAACGCCTGCACCTCCTGATTCAGCGCCTCGACATCGCTCGGACCCCGCTCGCGGATGGATGTGGCGTCCGCCGCACCGGCTCGCTCCTTCCAGGTCGCTTCGCACGCCGTGAGGGTCGCATCGAGCCCGGCCATCGCGGCGAGCAGGGTGCGCCGGGCGTTGACCTGCACCACGAGCGAATCGGCGCCTCCCTCGACGACCGGTCGAGCCGTCTGCAGCATCCCGCGCGAGCGCGTGCACGCGGCGGCGACGTTCCGGGCGCGAGCCCGCAGCCAGGCCGGCGAGCTGGTGGGGCCGACGCCGCGCACCAGGCGCGCGCCCGCCGCGGTGACGCTGTTCAACGAATCACGCAGCATCACCATCGCATCGCGCGACTCGGCCTGGCCCCGATCGAGCGGCTTCTCGGGCTGAATGACGGTCTGAGCGGTGGTGGGGGAGGCGGCGATGAGTACGAGCAGACCAAGCAGAACAGCGGAACGGCTCATGGTTCGAGTCCAACCTCGATGTAGCGGGAGATGGCCTCGCCCTCCGGGTAGGCGAAGAGGCAGCCCGCCGCGGTCGCGGCAAACCAACCGCCGATCAGGGGACGGGGCGCATCGAGCTCCTGGAGAATCGGGCCCAGCCAGCGGCGGAGGTGTCGTACTTCGGGCGCCCGGCGCCCGAGCATCGCGAGAATGGCACCGGCGCCGCCCGTCGCGCGGAGGAAGTGGGCGAGGGCGTGCGCCCGCTGCCGGAACTCCACCGCCTTGACGCCGGGCTCGTCGAACAGCACGGCGCCCTCGAAGACGTCCATCGGCGGCGCGTCGAGCCGCGGGCCCAGGAAGACATACTGCCGACCCTCGGGCGTCTTGCGCTCGATCACGGCCGCGGCGGTCTCGGTCGTGAGGCGGCCGGCATGCAGCAGGTCGTCGTCGTGCAGGATCCCGACCGCGAGAGTCCACTCCAGCGCCGCCAGGGCGGTGTCCATCGGGCACCCCAGCGCATCGTCCACCGCGATCAGGCGCGGGGCCTCACCGGCCCGGATCATCAGGTGGGCGAGCCCCTCACCGCGGTCGGCGAAGGTACGGACGAGGAGGTTTTGAGCAGTCGACATAGCTCAGGAAAGATAGCGTAACCCCGGGAAAGCGGGATGGGCGGATGGGCAGTTGGGCAGATGGACAGATGGGCGGATCACACCACGATACCGCCCATCTGTCTATGCGCCCATCTGCCCCGCTTGTCTACGGCACCCCCTCGACCTTCGAATCCACCTTCACGATCCACAGCCCGGAGAAGACATCCGGCACGTAGATGTGCCCGTTGCGGTAGATGGCGCCCCACGCCATGGCGGCATTCGGAGTGTTCCCCTTCGCGTCCGCGGTCACTACGTGGGCAATCTCACGGCCCTGTCGCAGCAGGTCTCCTCTCATCTCGCCCGCGACGTCGAGCACGCGGAGGCCGCCCTGATAGTCGCCGAGGTAGAGCGTGTCGCCCGCCACCCAGACGTTATGGGCGCCGCCGTCCATCGGCTCGTACCACGCCACCCCGCGGGGCTTCGAGATGTCGGACACATCCACCACGTGAAGCCGGCCGAAGGCCCGGCCGAGTCCGAGCAACCCGGGACCGGCAGTGGCGGACACTTTCGCCGGGAAGACCTCGTCACCGAGGAAGACATACCTGCCGCTCCGCCAGGCGGTATGCGTGCCGCGGATGAACCCGGGCCCCCCGACCGCCTCGACGTGCCGGTACAGGCCATCGAGATCGTACTTGTACTGGGACACGAAGGCCGGCCGCTCGGGGCTGCCGCCCTTCATCCCGTTGCCGACGTCGAGGATCACCAGCCCGTCGTTCCAGTAGCTCAGGTACGCCAGGCCGTCCTGGACGTCAATGTCGTGCAGCATCCGGCCGGCGTCGCTGCCCGGTGTCTCCCATCTCGCCACCTGCTTCGGCTGGTAGGGATCCCGGATGTCGATCACCCGCATCGAGCCGGTCGCGTCGTCCGTGAGGAAGACGTAGCCCCGGTAGATGAACGTGCTGTGGACGCCGCCGGTGACCGTCTCGGTGAATTCGGCGATCGGCTTCGGGTGGGCCGGATCCTCGAAGGACAGGATCACGATCCCGTTCTTCCGGGTGGAGGCGCCTTCGCGGGTCAGGACGCCATACCGGCCGTCCTCGGTCGTCATCACGTCGTTGATGCCGCGGGCATCGACGATGACGGAATCGGTGATCACCGGCTTGGCGGGATCCGAGACGTCGATGGCGTAGACCCGGTCGCCGATGGTCGACAGGTAGCCGTGCTTCCCGTCCGGGTGCAGCCAGAACTCCGCCGAGAGTCCCTTGATGGGCACCCGGCCTACCAGCGTCGTGGGCCGGACGGCATCGCGCGGCCGCGCCTCGACGCTCGCTTCGGCCGTGCGTCCCGCAAAGCTCCCCACCACGCGATACCGCCCGGGGAGATCGGCGACGAAGGCGCCGTCCGCGTCCACCTGGGCGTTGCCGGGGCTCAGCGTCCACTCGGGACGCGCGTCCGGGACCGGCCGGCCGTTCCGGTCCTTGGCCACGAACTGGAGCCGCACCACATCGCCGGTGCGGACCGAACTGGTCGCGGGCGAGACTTCCACCGAGGCGACGGGGTTCTGCCGCACGTCGATGGTGAGCGTCTGGCTCGCGAGGCCGGCGCGGGCCGTGATGACCGCGCGGCCGGGCCGCGCCGCGCTCAGGCGGCCGTCGGGGCCGACGCGGACCACGCCCGGCTGATCGGAGCGCCACTCGAGGGGATCGTGCCGCGTGTCGCCATCGGCCGACAGGACCGTGGCCGCGAGCGAGACACCCTGGCCGACGTAGAGTGACGCGACCGCCGGATCCACGGCGATGCGCGCGGCGGGGCCCGGGAGCACGGTGACCCGCGCGAACGCCGGCACTGGCCGGCCGCCGCCCACCGGCGAGACCATGGCGGTGGCGCGCAGGGTCCCGACCGCGCCACCCGTAGCGAGTCCGGTCGAGTCCACGCGGCCTTCGAAGTGGCCGGCAGACTGGAACCAGCGCACGCGCACGGCGGATTCGGGAATCGGGCGCCCGGCGGAATCGAACGCCTGGGCGACCAGCCGGACGGAATCTCCGATGGCGATGGCGGCTTCGGCCGGCTGGACGGTCGCCTTTGCGATGACGACCTGCTGGGCGGGCGCCGGGGTCTGCTGGAGCAGGACAAGCAACGTGAACAGCATCGAATCCTCGGGAATGGTCTTCCGGGATGTTACCGGGTGCGTCGCGTCTTGGCCATCCTCCGCGTGACGGGATAGATTCCCCACCGAGGTCTCTGCCCATGCGAATCGAGTGGTTCCCCTACATGTCGCCGGTCGGCGCGCTGACCGTGCTCGAGGCGCGGGAGGGCCCGCTCGTCGTCGAATTCGCGGCGCGGGCGAGCCGGACCCACCTCCTGGAACGGCTCCTCGAGCGGGTCCCCGGCGCGACCATCACGGCGGGGCCCTGCCGCCAGGCGCGCGAGTGGCTCACGGCGTACTTCGCCGGCAGGCCACGGCCCTTTCCCTACCCTGACTACCTGACGCAGTACTTCGCGGCCTCGCCGTCCCAGGTCGCAGTGTGGCGCGCCCTCTGCGACATCCCGTTCGGCGAGACGCGGTCCTACGAGGACATCGCGATGCTCACCGGCATCCACCCGCGGGCGGTCGGCCAGCTCAACGGATCCAACCACCTGGCCATCCTGATTCCGTGCCACCGGGTGGTGGGCAAGGACGGCGGCCTCGTGGGTTACGGGGGCGGCATCGAGACCAAACGGTGGCTCCTGGATCACGAGCTCCGGACGGTGGGCGTCACGCTCACCGCACCCCGGATGTATTGACAAACGCGCGCCCGGGCAACAGCTTAGCAACCATGCTCTGGTGTCGAAGTTGGTAGTTGCAGGGCCTCACGCCGCTCGGACGCTCGCGCATCCGATCGGCCGTTTTGTTTCCCCGTCTCACGAGGTTGCAGCGATGGCGAAGGGTACCGTGAAGTGGTTCAACGACGCGAAGGGCTTCGGGTTTATCGCGCAGGAAGGCGGCAAGGACGTCTTCGTGCACCACACCGCCATCACGATGGAGGGCTTCCGGTCCCTCGCCGAGGGTGACACCGTCGAATTCGAGGTCGTCGAGGGCCCCAAGGGCCTGCAGGCCTCGAACGTCCGGAAAGTCTGACTCCCGGCCGTCGCGAGCCCTCGTGGGGCTCGGCCATTCCGCTGCGACCGCGCTGGCGCGGGCTTCTGCTGGGAGCCGCCGGTGCGGTCGTGGCGCTTTGCGTGACCGGGCCGCTCGGCGCAGAGCTCCAGCCGCTGGAATTCCTCGGCCTCCGCCCCGGCGCGACGCTGGCTGCCACTGACGAACAGGTGCGCCGCCTGGGCGCCTCCCGTGGATTGCGGTGCAACCGCTCCACGGCGGACCCCCGGGTCCGCGACTGCAAGGCCACGATCGCGGATCCCGTGGATGGCACCCCGCTCCGCGTCTGGCTGGCGGCGGTCGACAGCCTGACGGGCATCGTGACCGTGTCGGGCGACCTGAGCGGCGGGCAATTCGAGCATTGGCGCGCACCGCTCGAGACGGCATACGGTCAGAGCGGCGCGCGGGTGCAGGGCACCCAGTGGATGATGCAATGGATCCGCGGCCGCCAGATGATCCGACTCACCTGGCGGGCCCGCCCCGGGCGGATCGAGGCGTCGGTGAGCCTGGTGGATGGGCCGGTGCTCGACGGCTGGCAGTTCCGCGCGCCGACCCGCTGACCCGCCGACCGGCCGACCTGCTTCTATACTGTTGCGCCGCTTCGCCCGCCCGGCTAACCTACGACGATTCCCCCTTGAGCATCGTGCCTGACCGGCATCCCACATCCGCATTCAGTCCGGAGCCTGACGTGGCCCAACTCCTGTCCCGGG
>Ga0180085_1000786_pt1 | contig 10897 bp, 15 predicted proteins | sample EasRiv730_16_10D_FD_123013 | JGI IMG/M metagenome (GOLD analysis project Ga0180085, IMG submission 123013) | Soil microbial communities from meander-bound floodplain in the East River, Colorado, USA - East River metaG ERMLT730_16_10D | ecosystem: Environmental > Terrestrial > Soil > Floodplain ... | reverse complement strand
GTCCGCGCCGTACGATCGTGATCCACAGCAGTGCCCAGGCCAGGCTGTTGATCACGAAGGTGCCGCAGTAGAAGGCCACCGCCGCTGCCGACTCCGGCGTGGCGAGCTGCCCGGCGAGCACGGCGGTGGGGAAGGGGACGAAGGAGACGGTGAGCAGCAGGAGGCCGTTGGCGAACAGGAACGGGTAATCCACCGCGCGGACCAGTCGCATCAGCTCATGGTGGTTGATCCACATGATGAGGATGACGAAAAAGCTGAGGAGAAACGCCAGGTACGAGGGCCAGAGCGCGGCGAGCCGGGTCCACACGGTCAGCTCGGCGCCACCGGCCGTGTGCTCCGGAAGCCGGATTTCGAGGACGAGGAGCGTGATCGCGATCGCGAACACCGCGTCGCTGAACGCTTCGACCCGTGTAGTGCTTTCGGCCGTGTTACCCCCCCTCGCGCTGCCTCGGAGGGCACTTCGCGGTGCCGTAAGCGCAGAATACGCAACAGGCGCCTGGCACGGGGCGGATCAGGGCCTCGCAATTGGTGCAGAGATAGAAATGTACGCAGGCATTGGTCGGCATCGACTCACGCTTCCCGAATCCGCAATGTGGACACCAGATCGTGGCCTCGAGTATGAGATTGCTCACCAGCCGGATGCCACCGTTCCGGATCAGTGCGGTGGGGCCGCGGGCTCGTGTGCGGCCGCCCGATGGTCCATCCGCTGGAACGCCAGGAATTCGTGCACAGCAGCCAGGGCGACCGAGTCTGTGGTCCAGATCCGCACCTGGCCGCCCAGCGGCAACGTGTCGGCCACGTAGTGAATCGCCTGTTTCTTCTCCGCCATCACGGCCGTGCCGGGCACCTCCATGGCGTGCACGACCCCGGGCAGGGTGAAATCCCCAGCCGCAAACCGCCGCGCGATATCCGCCATGTGGACGCGGATCGTGGCCACCCCCGCCGAGTCGGGCACCTCGCGCTGCAGCACGATGCGCCCGCCATCGGGCAGGGGCTCGAAGACGTGCGCGGAGGTGTACTGATCGACTCCCATCACCTCCGCGCCACGCTCCTGCACCGCGGCGAATGCACTGTCCTGCTGACCGCCCGGGACCGCCGCCTCGCGACCGGATCCCGTGCAGGCACCCGTGACCGCGATGAGGGTGCCGATCGCGAGGAAACGCATGCCGGGCGATACCCCTACTTCGGCCACAGCCAGCCGAAGGTGCCTGCCGTGATGAGCCCGTAAATCATTCCGTCAACAAGGAACTTGAACGTCGTGCCCCAGCCACGCCCGTTCCAGATCGAGGCCTGTGTCAGCCCCATGGAATACGCCACGAATGCGGTGACGCCGGCGAAGCGGAAGACGGACAGGTACTCGGCGCCGGCGGGGAGAGCGCGCCCTGCCACGTAGGCGGCGAAGATTCCGATGACGACCGAGTACAGAAACCACTGGACGAGGCTCGGCGTCATGTTGAACGGCCCGGAGGGCAAGACCGTCATCATCATCACCGGTCCCTGCTTCAACTTCTCCGTGAACTCCGGCGACTTCATTTCCTGCGAGCTTCCACAGTGCGGCATCATGTACTCGCCGGGCGGGATAGCAAAGCCCCGGAGCGCATCCCTCACCTTGTCCTCGTTCGGCACCTTGGCGTAGTCACCCTTGTGCCACGGGAGGGCCATATGGAGGATCGAACTTACGAGAAAGACGAACACCGACGACAGCAGGATGGGGAGCCAGAGCGCGGTCAACCCGGTCATCACGGCCTCCTGTGGGGTGGTGACACTTCAGAACGCTCGAAGCTAGGGCCCGAGGGGCGGGTGCGCCAGCACGGAAGCCCGAGGCGTCGCCAGGTCGTCCAAATCCCACCATCACAAATAGATGTCGCCTGCGAGTGAGCCGGATCACAGTTCGGGCCGGACCCTCGGACTACCGTGCGAGTGAGCCCATCGATGAAGGAGGTACTCCTCAGCCGAGAACCGATCAACCCGAACGCAGGAGCGTTCCCCATGCACACGATGATCGCCCAGGACCTGCAGCAGGAGATGGAGGAGGATCGCCACCTCCTGGTCCTCAACGTGCGGAGTACCGAGGAGTTCGAGGAGGGGCATATCCCGGGCTCGCACAATATTCCTCAAGACGCACCCGATTTCCTCAAGCAGGTCGCAGATCTCACCGGCAGCAGAGACCGCCGCATCGTGGTGCATTGTTCCGGCATCACGTGCGATGCCTCGGCGAAGGCGCTCGAGGCACTCACCCGGGCCGGCTTCACCAACGTGCACCGTTTCGAGGGCGGGATGGCGGACTGGAAGAAGGCGGGATTCCCGGTGGTGACGGGGAGTCCGATACACACGCACTGATCGACGGTACGACGGTACGACGGGACGTTCTCGCGGTCTGCGTTCCGTCGTTCCGTCGTTTCGTCGGCCCGTCGCCGTTCCTACGACCCGCGCGTCCGCCGCGCCGCCTGTGCCTTCCGGATGTTCTGCGCCCGCGCACGGTGCTGGGCAGGGGTCGGCTTGGCGCGTTCCGGGACGTTCTTCCGCGGGTGCCCGCGGAACAGGCTTCCGCTGACCAATGTGGCCGGTCCGATGTCCTGCAGGACCTTCCGCGCCCCCGGCGTGTCGGCCACCAGCACCCCATTCGTGACGTGCGCGTCGGTCTTGCTGATGAGCCAGGCCGCATCGGCCCAGGTTCCGGTGGGTCGCTTGCCGGCGAGGCGCTTCACGTGGCCCGGCCGGCCCACGTCGTGATACCGGAAGATCTCGAAGCCGCCCTTGGGGCGAACCTCCACGCGATAATACCGGCCGCCTCCGCCCGTGCCCGGCCGTGCACGGGTTCGGGTCTGTTTCCTGATTGTCATTGGCCTACCCTCGCTTTCCCGCCGGGGCTCCCACCGGCGGCGTGTGGCATCGCAGTTCTCCGGCCAACCTACGCGGCGAGCTGCGGCACTCCGGTGATCCTCATCACCGCGATGCGGGCACGGCTGGACGACGCTCGAGAGTATTCGCTGGCCGCGAGCCGGAGGAGGTGATCGGAATGATTCGGAAGCTGGCGACCGGAGAGTATCGGCTCTACTCGAAGCGGAAGGATCCGCGGACTGGAAAGCGCCGGAATCTGGGCACATTCCGCACCCGAGCCGCCGCGGAGCGGCACGAACGCGCGGTTCAGTTCTTCAAGCGGCGCGGGTGAGCGCCCTGCGCCGCGGCGGCACGCCGTTCAGGGCGCCCGGAACCGAGCCAGTGGGCCGGCGGGGCCGCTCAGCGTCAGGGTCGAGTCGGTGGCCTGGTATGTGGCGATGGTCGACAGCGCCGCGAGGAAACTGCTCTCCGCGTCCATCCCGTCCGCGCAGGCCATCTTGGTCGAAATCGGCGCGGTGAATTTCAGGCTGTCTGCCGTCAGCAGGTAGCCGGCGCTGTACCGGTTGCAGCCGGCGAAGCCCGCTGCCCGGGTGGTTGCCGCGTCGAGGCGCAGGGTGATGGGCTGGCCGCCCGAGCCTTTCGGGTCCGTATTTTCGCCGAGCGAAATCAGGTGCCAGTCCCGATCCGTGATCGGGCGCGCGGCGGCGACGGCCTTCGCAGGCGCGTCCGCCGGTGGGGTGCGGCCGCATCCGAGACTCAACAGCGCGACTGCGATGGTCGAGGTAGTGAGGACTCTCATGGGGGCTCCCTCCCTCGACGGACGATTGCGTGGTTGCCGCCGTCCGTCAAGGAAGGAACTGGAACTACGGCTGCGCGCCGATCGCGCGGAGGCGTCCCCGCGCTTCGGCGTTGGTCGAATCCCGGCGCACCGCCTCGCGGAACGCGGCGGCGGCGGCGGTCGTGTCGCCGCGCATCAGGCTGATGTTGCCCCGGAACACGTACATCGGCGACGAGCCCGGGAACAGCTCCTCATTGAGCTGCAGGAGCGCGAACGCGTCATCGAAGCGGCCGGCTCGCCCCAGCCTGAACGCGGCGATGCTGAGCGAAGGCTCGCTGAAATCGTAGGCGTAACTGCCGTAGTAGCGCGTCCGGAGGGCCTCGTAGGCCCGGATCGCCGAATCGGACCCGGCGGCCAGCGCGGCGTCCGTGAGGAGGACCGGGAGTGGCACCGGCCGGTTCGTGCCGCGATGACAGGTGGCGCACGTCACCTCGAGACCCGGGCTGGTGCGACCGGGGATCGTATCGAGCCGTCGATTGATCTCCTCGACCATCTGCATCATCTGCCGTGCGACGAGCTTGGTGCGCTTTTCGTCCTTGGCGAAATCGAAGTGCTCGAGCGGCATCCCCTCTTCGCCGACGTGGCAAAACTGGCAGCGCACCCCGAGCGCGCTCGTGATGTTGCGCATCATGCCGACGACCTGCATCACCGGAGTCGACCGGGGAATCACCTTCGTGTTGATGAGGGAGTCGGGCGGCCATTTGCCCGGGGCCTGCCCGGCAAGCGGCGCGGAGCCTGCGATCAGGGTGAGGAGAAGGGAAGGGATCCGCATGCCGGGAGAACCTACGCCTCCGGGGGTTCGGCATCAGCCTCCGGGGAGGATCTGGTTGCTGAGGTCAGGCGCGCTCGCTGTCCGGCACGGCCCTCTCGATCCTGACGAGGTCGTCCGCGTTCGGTTTCAGGTTGGGCGCGCCGAGCGCCTCCATGCGGCGGTCATGGCGCCGGACCCGACCACTGCGAGGACGTCTTCGGGCACGGACGTCCATTCCTCGCCCGGTGCCGTCCCGCCGAAGACCAGCGCGATGGCCGCGCAGCGCCGGAGGTTTCGGGCCTTGGCCTGAGTCTCCCCGGTCGCCGAAACAGACGCCTGCACGGCGTAGCGATGTGCCCGAAGGAAGTCGGGGAGTTGCGCGCGGGTCATGAGGGTACCGCGTGGGCAGTTGCCATCACTCGCCGCCCGAAGCTGGCCGAAGACACACGATGCACCATCCCCCCAGCGCCGCATGAAGGGCGACCACGGGCCAGAGTGCAATGCCAGACATCCGCAGCGTAAGGGCGGCAAACGCAAGCACCGCGGCGACGGCGAGGTTGTAAACGAGGATGCCGGCCAGCACACCTGTTTGCGAGGGAGTTCGGTTGTCGCTCCGGGCCAGCCACACCGCCACGCCGATCGCCAGCAGCGCCGACCCTGCGAGTCGGGCGACCACCTGGATGTCCGGTCCGGGGTCCCGAAATCCGAGCAGGATCTCAAGTGGCATTCGAGGGGAGAGAAGCAGCATGAGACCCGTGCCGACCTCGAGGAGGGCCGTGAGGGTCAGGAGCAATCTTGGCTGCATCGCAAAGCTCTCCGTCAGGCAAACAGCCTGACCTCGGGTTCGCTGTCGGTCAGCTGGATCATGCCCTCGAACCGCATGCCGAGCTTCGTGAGCACGCGGATCGAGCCGTCGTTGTCCGGAGACGTGATCGCGACGATGCGACCGAGTCCCAGCACCTCTTTCCCGTAGGAAAGGACCGCCGAGGCGGCCTCGAACGCGTACCCGTGCCCCCAGAACTCCGGGAGGAAGGCGAACCCGACGTCCACGTCGCGGAGGGTATCCCGCTTCAGCAGCCCGCACATCCCGATCGGGACACCGTCGTCCTTTCGGGACACCAGGAAGAGGCCAAAGCCGTGCCGGTCGTAACTGTTGATCGGCCCCTTCGCGATGTACGCCTGTGCGTCCTCGAGAGTGCGGACGCCCCGGTCGCCAATGTACCGCAGGAACGACGGCTCATTCAGAAGCCGGAGGATGAACTCCGCATCGTGCGTCGAGATCCGGCGCAGGACCAGCCGGTCCGTTTCGAGCACGATCATGACGGTGTGACCTGCGTCCCGATCCACCACGTGTTCCCGCCGGGATCCTTCACGCCACCCCGGCGGTCCGGATCCCCCTCGCGCTGCTGCGGTTCCTGGACCGAAACCCCTCCGGCCTCGAGCGCGCGGCGATACGTCGCGTCGACGTCGGACACGTACACGTGCAGCCACGACGGGAAGGGCGGCCACTCGCCGCCGCCGTCGGCGATCATCACGACCGTATCGTCGATTTGCACCTCGGCGTGCATGATCGTGCCATCCGGCATTTCATACCGGCGCCGCTCGGTGGCATCGAAGGCACGCTTCAGGAAGTCGATCACGCGCTGGGCGCCCTCGACCACGAGATATGGAGAGACGCTGGAGTAACCAGCCGGTTTGGATGGAGTGCCCATATGAGGTTCCCGCTGATTGTGACCCACGGCACGGACCGTAACCTCCGGCCCGGTCGTTCTTGAGACGAGGGCTCGCAGGGCCCGGCACTTTCCGCAGTGTAACACTTGGAGGTGCAAGATGTCGATGCAGCGCACCCATCCGCGTGGCGCCGCACTGGTGGTGGAACCTCCCGGCGGGCCGCATCTCGATGGGCAGGGCAACGAGGTTGGCGAGGAGGTCACGACCTACGCACTGCGGCGGGATGAAACGGGGGCGCTCAAGGTGCAGGTGGCGCTGATGCAGGGTGTCTCGCTTGAGGGGTGAGCGCTACGTGCGCCGCAGGAGCGGGATCCGCGTCGCCTCGCCCGAACACGCGATGAGGACGTGCAGGCGCCGCATGCGCGTTTCCTCCCGCGTGGCGCTCATCACCCAATGCACGCTGGTGCGGCGGTACCCGGGCGGCTGCGATTGGAACCACGCCCAGGCGGTCTTGTGCGCACGGAAACGCCTGGTGTACGAGGGTGTCAATGCGGCCGCCTGTCGCTCGAAGGAATACACGCCGGTGCGGCGCTCATCCCTGGCGTTGAAGGCGGCCAGGCCCGAGTCGGTCATCCGGCCGGCTCGCGTCAGGCGCTCGACGTGGGCGACGTTCACCAGGCTCCAGATGCTTCGCGACTTCCGCGGGGAGAAGCGGGTGCTGAAGCTGTCCGCATCCAGACTCCGGCGGACGCCGTCAATCCAGCCGAAACAAAGCGCCTCGTCGAGCGCCTGGGCGTAGGTCATCCCGCGTGTGGCCGCGTGTGTCCGGTAGCAGCGGACGATCAGCTCGGTCGCGGTCGAGTGGTTCCGGCTCAGCCAGGTGCGGAATCCGGCCGGCGTCCGGAAGGCGCGCGGGACCATCGTCGAGCCGGGAACGGTGATGCCCCGGCTCAGCGCCGCCTGATGCGCTCGAGCTGGATCAGTGGCCCGACCTGGTGGATGCCCGCCATGTCATCCCGGCGCCGAGCGTCCGCTTCCACCGCGAGTCCATCCTCCTGGAACTCCGCGGGCAGGTTGGTCGGGTTGTAGGTCACGCTGTCGTCCCCGCGGATCGCGAAGAACTCGCCTTCGAGCTCGAACCGGCGGACGATGCCGGTGATGTGGATTCGCGGCCCCACCGACTCGGCCGCCGGCGTCGGCGAGACCCACTCGGCCTCCCGGCTCCCGCACGCGGCGAGGAGGAGAAGCGCCATCACGGGCCGGATGCGATTTCCGCGAATCTTGTGTGTCATTCCGGGTTGCCTCCCTGCAGGGTCCAGGGTCGATCGGATCGTGGGTTCGAAGTTTCAGGCGTCCGGTGCACGCCGTCAACCTGACAGGTAGCCACCTCGCGTGGCGCGTCCCCCGCCGGCGGCGATACACTTCCCGGCGACTCACTGCGAAAGGCCGTCGCCGTGCGACACCTCATCCTGGCCGGGGCGCTGTGCGCGGCGCCCTTCCTTCGCGCGGCGGCCCAGACGGCGCCCGCGTTCACCAGAGCCGACACCCTGCGCGGCTCGTTCTCCACGCCGGGTCGGGCCTGGTGGGACGTCACATTCTACGACCTCCGCATCGCTCTCAGCCCGACCGACAGCAGTATCCGAGGCTCCAACGGCATTACTTACCGGATCCTCGAATCCGGCCAGGAGCTGCAGATTGACCTGATGACCCCGCTCGAGGTGGACAGCATGGTGCAGGACGGCCATCGCCTCACCTTCAGGCGCGAGGGTAACGCCTTCTTCGCCACGCCCGCCGCCCCGCAGCGCGCGGGTGACCTCCGGACGATCACCGTGCACTACCACGGGCAGCCGCGCCCGGCCAGGCGCCCGCCGTGGGACGGGGGCTTCACCTGGACCGCCGACAGCCTCGGACGGACGTGGATCGTCACCACCGACCAGGGCGTGGGTGCCAGCATCTGGTGGCCCAACAAGGACACCCAGGCCGACGAGCCCGACAGCCAGCGGGTGGCGGTGACGGTGCCCGGCGGCATCGTGGATGTCTCGAACGGGCGCCTTCGGGACTCGACGCGCAATGCGGACGGCACCACGACCTACGAGTGGTTCGTCGTGAATCCGATTAACAACTATGCGATCGCGGTCGCCGCGGGGACCTACGCACACTATGCCGGGACGTTCCGCGGCGAGCGTGGCGAGCTCACGCTCGATTTCTGGCCGCTCGACTTCCACCTCGAAGCGGCCCGGCGCCAGTTCCAGCAGGTGCCGCCGATGCTGCAGTGTTTCGAGTACTGGTTCGGGCCCTATCCCTGGTACGAGGACGGGTACAAGCTGGTCGAGGTGCCGAACACCGGGATGGAACACCAGAGCGCTGTCGCCTACGGCAACCACTACGCGAACGGCTACCGGGGGCGCGACGCCTCGGGCACCGGCCACGGCCTCAAGTGGGACTTCATCATCGTGCACGAGAGCGCCCACGAGTGGTTCGGCAACAGTATCACGGCCAGGGACAATGCCGACATGTGGGTGCACGAGAGCTTCGCCAATTACGCGGAGGGGCTGTACACCGAATGCCTGCTCGGCACGGCGGCCGGCGCCGAGTACACCATCGGGACGCGGCGCGGCATCCGGAACGACCGGCCGATCATCCCGCCCTACGGCGTGAACGCCCAGGGCTCGGGCGACATGTACCCCAAGGGCGGAAACATGCTGCACACGGTCCGCCAGATCGTGGGGGACGATGCATCATGGCGGGAGATCCTGCGCGGGCTCAATGCGACGTTCCGGCACCAGACGGTAATGGGGAGCCAGGTCGAGGCGTACATCAGCCAGCGGGCAGGCACCGACCTGTCGAAGGTATTCGATCAATACCTGCGCGACGTGCGGATCCCGGTCCTCGAGTACTGGATCGAGGGCTCTGCGGTCGCGTTTCGCTGGGCCAACGTGGTGCCCGGGTTCGACATGCCGGTGCGTGCCCGGCTGTCCGGCGCGGGCTTCAGCGTGATCCGGCCCACCGAGACCTGGCAACGGGCCGAATTCACGCTGGCCAGCCCACGCGACTTCACGGTGGATCCGGGCTATTACATCACCACCGTGGACGTGTCCCCTTCGGACACCGGAAGCCCGCCATCGCCATGAGGGGGTCGGCCGGGGCGCGGGGGCGGGTCAGCCTGCTCCGCTGAGGAGCCACGCCCCGAGCAGCCCGACCGCGACTCCGACGAGCCGGCCAAACCGGGCAGGTGACAGACCCATCAGGACGCGCTCCCCGAGGAGTGTGCCGACCAGGACCCCGACGCCGGCGATCCCGATCGGGAGCCAGAGCTGCAGGAGTCGCTGCCCCGCGCCGATGAGGTAGATAGGCGTCCGCGCCGCGTCGACCAGCAGCCCGGTGGCCGTGGCCGTGGCCACGAGACTCGCGGGCGAGAGGCGGAACGCGGTCAGCGCCGCCGCCCGCAGCCCGCCCTGATTGCCGGCCACGCCTCCGAAGAAACCTGAACACAGCCCGAGCAGCGCGACGACGCGACCGTGCGGATGCCAGCGCGACATCCACCCGGTGAGTTGGGCGGCCGCCGTGAGCAACAGCAATCCTCCCAGAATCCGCGTCAAAGAGATCGCGCCGAGGCGAGTATAGAGCAGCGCACCGGCCAACCCGCCCAATGCGCTGAGGAGGCCGAATCGCACCAGGACATGCCGGTCGATGTTCGCGCGAAGCCGCCAGCAGCGGACCGCGGTCGCTGCCGCATGGGGGAGCGTGACTGCGGCCACCGCCACGGCTGTCCCGAACCGCAACGCGAGCAATGGCGTGAGCAGGCTCCCGATGCCGAACCCGACGACCGTCGCGGTGGCGCCGGCGAGGACGGCAACGACCAGTACCGCCAGGTAGAACAGCGTCACGACTTCCCCTTCACGAGCTCCACTCGGAGTCCGAGAAAGGCGCCGAACCGCCGGGCCGCCGCGGCCACGTCCCGAGTGCCGCTCCGGGTCATGGGGCCGAAGGGGCGCGTTTCGATCACGACAACATCCTTCCGAATCGCGCGCCTCCAGGTGCCGACGATACGACCATCCACCACGATGAGGTAGCCGAGCGCGGCGCCCATGGCGTTCAGGGTTCGGGCGTGCGTCGGCCCCGCCATGGCCATCCGATCCTTGTAGCCGGAGAAGTATTCGTCATACACCGATAACAGATGGGTGGTCGCCGAGGCCGCTCCCGCGGCCGGCCCGGTCGCGGGCATCCAGACATCCTCACCGTCCACCACCTCCCGTCGAAGCCGCGACTTGGCCGCCTCGAGACCCACCTTGGCGTCGGCGACCGTCAGCCCCGACCACTTCGCAAGATCCTGCACCGTAGCCGGCCCGCGACTCGTGAAATAGCGCCCGGCGAGTTCGGCCAGTGCCTCCTCGCGCGAGACAGGCCTGGTGGGAGGCACCCGCGCATCCAACAGTGCGTAGGTGAATTGCCGGCCCTTCCGCGGGCCGCTGCAGATCAGCCCTTCCAGTTCGGCGCGCATCAGGAGGTGGCCCATGCGCGACTCGCCGGCCGTCACGACGCCCGCCCGCCGAAGCACACCCCGGAGTTCATCTCGTGTGAGCTGCGTGCCACCACCCAACGCCTTCTCGAGCGCGCCGTTGCTGCGGCGGAACACGTGGTCATCCAGCCCGAGGCGGCGATATCCGGGGGCATTGGCCGCGTTCACACGCGGGGCGGTGAGCGTCAGCAGCCACCGGATGTCCGCAGGAGTGACGAAATGCCACGTGGGCCGCAGGAGATGCGTGCGAAGGATGGATCCGGCGTTGAAGGCGCGC
>Ga0180085_1000785_pt1 | contig 10898 bp, 8 predicted proteins | sample EasRiv730_16_10D_FD_123013 | JGI IMG/M metagenome (GOLD analysis project Ga0180085, IMG submission 123013) | Soil microbial communities from meander-bound floodplain in the East River, Colorado, USA - East River metaG ERMLT730_16_10D | ecosystem: Environmental > Terrestrial > Soil > Floodplain ... | reverse complement strand
GGGTTCGTCCAGGAAAAGAATGGCTGGCTCAACCGCAAACGCACGCGCAATCGCCACGCGCTGACGCATTCCGCCGGAAAGTTGTCCAGGCCGCTTGTCCAGCGCGTTGCCCAAACCGACCATCTCCAAGTAGCGAGTTGCCTGCTCAGACTGGCGACCGCGAGACCACGTGGGGAACTTGCCTTCCACAGCCAGGCGCACATTTTCGAGCGCTGAAAACCACGGCAACAGCGAATAGTTCTGAAACACGATCGAACTGTGTGGGGAGAGTTCTGAGACAACCATGCCTCCGATTCTTACTTGGCCTCGATCAGCAGCCTGTAGCCCACACGCAATACTGAGCAGGGTCGATTTGCCTGATCCTGTGTAGCCGACAATCGAAACAAACTCGCCTTCATCGACGAACAGATTGATGTTCTCCAGGACCTCACGAGCGACTTTCCCAGACTGAAAAGCCTTTGCGACATTCCTGAGCTCAATCAAGGTCACACTCCTTTTGCGGCGAGATAAACGAAGTCGAAGTCAAACCACTAAACCGATCTCAATCGCATCTCGACAAAACCCATCATTCGGTCAAGTACAAACCCGACCAAGCCAATCGCGAGGATACACAGCAGAATATGGGCGTAAATCAGACTGTTGTATTCCTGCCAGAGAAATCCGCCGATGCCTGGAGTCCCAGTGAGCATCTCGCTGGCGACAATCACCAGCCAGGCAATTCCGAGGCTGAGTCGATACCCCGTAAAAATCTGTGGCAGCGTGGCTGGCAGAAGAATTTTGAGGAAGGTCTTCGTCCTCGACAGTCGTAACACCTTCGCCACATTCCAATAGTCCTGGGGAATGGAACGCACTCCGGCCATTGTGTTCAGGACGGTAGGCCACATGGAACAGAGTGCGATTGCGAAGAGCGCAGCCGGCTCTGAACTCTGGAACAGTACGAGTCCGAGCGGCAGCCACGCCAGGGGCGAAATTGGACGCAGGATCTGAATAACTGGATCGAGCATGCGATGGAACGTGTGCGAGAGCCCAATCAGAAAACCGAGAGGCGTTGCTAATGCGATTCCGAGGAGGAACCCTTTCGCCACACGTCCGAGGCTATACAGGGTCAACAGACCAATTCCCTGGTCTGTTTCGCCTCGCTTTTCAAACGGCTTCAGAACGTACAGCTTGCTTTCTTCCCAGGACCGCCAAGGAGAGGGCAGGTCCGTCGAGACATAGACGCTGGCAAACCACCAGAGTCCGCCGATGAGCAGGAGTCCAACACATGGAAGAAAGAAGTGAATCACGCGCTGAGTGAACATTAGATAGAGCTCCTGTTTGCAGATTCGTGACCTAGCTTCCGGCGCTCCTTGAACTCAACTTGATACGAGGCTATTCACAGCAAAATTCAAGGCGTACTTCTCGGGGTCGGCGGGATCGAACGCACCGTCAAACAACTTCTCTTTCTGCAGGTCTTGGACTTTGGCCGTGACTCCGATCTCTTTCATGGCCTCCAGGTACAGATCCATGCGCACGACCCTTTTGACGATGGCTTGATAGTCCGGCGTGCCCTTCACCATGCCCCAGCGGCGAAACTGGCTCAGCCACCAAAGCCCGAAAGACTTTCGTGGTGCATTGCAATCTCGGGACGAAAACGTCATGTACCAGGGATCTTGTTCGCTTCGCCCGTCGCCGTAGTCGTACTTGCCGAGCAGCCGCGACAGGATCACTTCCTTGGGACAGTTGATATAGCTCGCTTGCGAAACCACCTCGGCAACGCGCGGGCGGTTTTCCAGCTTGTCGATGTAGACGCTGGACTCGTGGAGCGCCTTGAGTACCGCCTTCACCGTGCGGGGATTTCGAAGGGCGAACTCCTCGGCAAAGGCACAGACTTTCTCGGGATGATCGCGCCAGATTTGCTGTGTGGTCACGGCCGTATACCCGATGCCATCGGTGATGGCGCGCTGGTTCCAGGGTTCCCCAACACAGAAGCCGTCCATCTTTCCGACCTTCATGTTGGCTACCATCTGCGGCGGTGGGATCGTAATCAAACTGACGTCTTTGTCGGGGTGAATGCCGCCCGACGCCAACCAGTAGCGCATCCACATGGCATGGGTTCCTGGTGGAAAGGTCATTGCGAAGGTCAGCGGTTTGCCGGCAGCCTTTGCCTGGTCGACCCTCGGCTTTAGTTGGGCAGGCGTCTTCACGGGCTTCAACTGACTGGACAGCGTTATGGCCTGCCCGTTCCGGTTGAGCAACCAGGGAATGACCATCGGCTTCACAGGGGATCCTGCCAATCCCATGGTTGAGGCGAAAGGCATCCCGAACAACATGTGTGTCGCCTGGTTTTCGCCCAAGCTTAGCTTGTCGCGAATCACGGCCCAGGAGGCTTCCTTCGAGATGACGGATTGAATTCCGTATTTCTTGAAGTACCCCAGTTCATGAGCCATCACGATGGAAGCGCAGTCGGTGAGCGCTATGATCCCGAATCGGATCTGCGAGACTTCAGGGCCTCCGTTGGCATACGCGCTGCCAACCCACCCTTCAGGGAGGCCTGCCAGAAGTCCGGCGATGGCAGACCCGGAGGCCTGCTGAAGAAATTTTCTTCGTGTGCTTGACATATTTTCTCCGAATCCCATATAAAAGGGCGAAAGACCTAGCCGGAAATTCTCAAAACAAATAGTTCACTGAAACAAACGGAAAGCCATAGGCACTGCCAGGTGTTGCGTTCTTGAGAAACGTTCCGGGAAACAGGTAGGCGTAGCCTCCGGCGATCTGGGTTGTCTTGCTTGCGTTCCAAACAGCCTGCACATCCAACTCCTGTCCGACGAAACGTCCTGCAGAACCGTCGGCCACGCGAACGATCAAGGCGCTGTTTACGCCATAGAGCCCATCGCGCCGATCGGCCAGCCAAAATAAGTGATAGCTGCTGCTCAGCAACCACTTGGCTGCGGGTTTCAATTCAACTCCAGAACGGAGATGATGGATGTTTCTCCAGCCGATTTGATCTGCCAACCCGGTCTTGTCATGGGGTGTCGGATAAAGCTGATCGAAGGTTCCAATCACTCCGTCACGCGGATTCCTGTCGCCGGAGGCGTAGTTGTATTCCAAGATGAATCGCGGTTTGTAGGCCAGACGGCCCATGGTGCGGCCCAGCAACCAGTGTCCGGCCCAGGCGCGCACCTGGTCAGTTCCGAGTGAACCCCGCTGGTTCGCCATCTCCACGCTGTAGTCGAAGGCCGCAGGCAGCTTCCCTGCCCAGCGAAATCCTGCAGTCTTGTGATCGAGGTTTCCCAAGCTGCCCAACTCCCCTCTCAACCTCGGTGCCAAACGCCAGAGCAGATAGGGCTCAATGACAGCTTGAGGCAACAGCTTTTCGATTCCTCCGTACAGCCCATGAAAATTGTTGCCATCCGCACGTTTGTTGAACTCGCCCTCGCGGATGTTCACGACTGAGGAGGCAAAGGCATCGAGCCGGTAGCCTTTGTGCCGGAGCGTGACGCGCACCGCATCGAAGCTGCGGGCTGTGTTCAACCAACTGACATGCCCAATGAGGCGTTGCTCGCCGAAAAAGAGCTCCTGACGACCCACCCGCAAACCGACGGGTTTCTTTTCACTGTCGCCGAGCTCGAGATACGCCATTCGTAGATCAAAGGTGTCTTCAAAAGGAGGTCCGTCTGGGTTCGTGTTTTTCCCGAAGACCTGGGCGTCCTGCCCTTGAAACTGAAACTTCAGCCAGTTTGTCGGCTTGATCCCAAGATTGAGGCGAACCCGAGTGAGCACATACAAGTCGTCGTTGTCGTGGCGAAACCCGCCACCCGAAAAACCTTCCAGCCGGGCGCGAAGTTCACCGCCGATGTTGAGCCAGCTCGGCAGGTGTTCATTCACATATTCGGAGACCAGGGAATTCTTTGCAGCCTGCGACTGTTGTGAGAAAACATGCATCGCCTCGAAACCGCATACCCAGCACCAAATCAGCAGAAAAGCGCCGCAGCGTTTCATGGGGACCTCCAAGTAAAAGTCGAGGTGGACGAGCAGGCGCCAGAACGGCAAAAAGAAAAGGCGCCCCAGGGCAGTCAGCACAGTGACTACTCCAGGACGCCTTGGTCCTTGGAAGGGTTAGGCAAAGCCGGTGAAGGACAGGTTCATTCGGCTTCTATGAGTTCGTACCGCTTGGTACTGGCGGCACTGTAAGGAAAAACCTGACAGGGAACAAATTGATTATTTTGATGGGATGAATAAGAGATTCTGATGGCAGGCTCCTGCGGAAGGCTGACTGAAAGAGCCGCGCCTCCGTTGAATGCGGAGCAGCTGACATTCGAGTCTTCCTTTCAAGAAAGTGTTACGAACACCGGTTCTTGCAACACTGAAGTCACCGCGCGCACGACGCTGATGCTCTTCTACTGGCTTACTGAATCCGTTGGCTTACTGATCCGTTGTCAACTCGTTTGGAACCGGGCGAGCCACATTCTGGCGCGACGCTATGGTCGAAAACGCAGAGCGCACCATCGACCTCACCGGTTCTCAGCCGACCCGTTTGACGTTACACTGAAGCCGTTTTCAAACTAACTCTGATGTCCCGGAAGGAGCCTGTATGAAAGCCATCGTCCTGCGCGAATTGGGTGGGCCTGAGAAACTCCAAGTGGAGACCATGCCCAATCCTACCCTTGGGCCTCACGAAGTGCTCATCGGGCTGAGAGCCGCAGCTTTGAATCACCGTGACGTCTGGATTCGCACCGGCCGGTACGCCGGCATCAAACTGCCCATCATTCTAGGATCCGACGGAGCGGGTGAGATTGTCGACGTCGGTGCCAAAGTTGATCAGGCCTTCCAGGGGAGGCCGGTGGTCATCTATCCAGCAATGAATTGGGGAAGCGATGATCGAGCGCCAGGACCTGGTTTCAAGATCCTGGGGCTGCCAGACAGCGGAACCTATGCCGAGCTTATAGCGGTGCCGGCAACGCATGTCTTCGCGAAACCCGAATCCTTGTCCTTCGAACAAGCCGCCGCACTCCCCTTGGCGCTGCTGACCGCTTACCGGGCTCTCGTGACGCGAGCCCAACTCCGGGCTGGAGAGACTTGCCTGATTACCGGAATCGGCGGCGGGGTAGCTACCATCGCACTGCAACTGGCTCTAGCAATCGGGGCGCGGGTGCTGGTGAGTTCCAGTAGCGATGCCAAGCTGGAGGAAGCCAGAAAACTGGGAGCTGCAGGGGGAGCCAACTACCGCACGCAAGACTGGGACAACGAGATCCGTGGCCTCTGCGAAGGGCGCGGCTTGCAAGTTGTTCTCGACAGCGCCGGGGGAGAAACCTTTATGAAGGCGCTCGATCTGGTTTCGCCTGGTGGACGTGTGGTGACATACGGCGCCACCACCGGTCCGACCAGGGAACTGGAAGTGCGCCGGATCTTCTGGAAGCAACTGAATATACTGGGATCGACAATGGGAACGGCGCAGGAGTTTGAAGCAGCCCTGAAATTCTATGAGGCCAACCGGCTGCGGCCGGTCATCGACCAGGTGTTTTCTCGGTCAGAGGCGTCGGCCGCGCATCGTCGGATGGAGGAAGGCGGGCAATTCGGAAAGATTGTGTTGAAGATTGAATGAAGTACGAGTTTTGAAGTGCGAAGGACGAATGTCGAAGTAGCCGAGCAGGCAGTGAGACCTCGATGTGCAGGACGCTCGTGCTTAAGAGGCCCCAATCAGCGCCTCTTACTGTTTAGACTTCGAGATACCAATGCGCCTTCGTGATTCGACATTCGTACTTCGACGTTCGTACTTTTGCGCTCCTCAATCTGCGGTGATCTGTACCCGATGCTTCTCGAGAAGTTCTCCGGTTGCGGTCTGCACGGCTGCTACCGCGCGCTGATAGCCGAGTTGTGCTTGCACCAAGCTGAGTTCGGCCTGAACCAATTGCGTTTGCGCTTCGAGCACAAAGAACAGCGTCTGCGATCCCAGCTCATACTTCCGCTGCTCAGCTTCCAAATTCTTCTGCGTCAGGTCGCGAGCGATACGCGACGCTGAAATGGATAGTTTGGACTGCTCCAACTGATGGACTGCGTTGCGGACTTCCAGAGTGACAGCCTGTTCCAGCGAGCGCAACTGGTAAAGGCTGCGCCGCTTGCCAACCAACGCATTTCCCAGATCCGCCTGAACCCCGCGATCCTTCACCGGCAGGCGCAGTTGCACGCTGAATCCATACGTCGGAAAATCGAAGCTACGGAGCTGACGCAAAGCATCACCCAAACCACCCTGACTGATGACAATGGGTGGCAGGGTGTTGGGATCAAGCTGGTTGCCACCCCGTCCGCTGGTCGTGTAGAAACCCTGGAGACTCAAATCCGGTTGAAGGTTATGGTGTGCCAGCTTGATGCTGGTGTCGTCATTAGCCAACTGCTGACGAACAGCCTCCAACTCAGGCCGCTTTTGCATCGCTCTCGCCAAACCCTCAGCGGAGTCGATGGCCAACAAGTCACCGCCAGGTTCAACTGGCTCGACGAGATCCAGATCCAGGGGGCTCACTGTCGGATCGAGATCAGCACCCAGAGTCCGACGCAGAGCGTCCTCAACCTGCTTCAAGTTGTACTCCGATTGAATGACGTTCACACGCCGCGTTGCCACCTGCGATTCGGAGCGATAGATGTCGAGCGGCGGCAGCGCGCCCAACTCCAACATACGCTTGTTCTGTTTGTAGAACGCTTCTGCAAGCTCCAGCGAATTGCGCAGTACTTTGAGGTTCTCTCGAGTTTGGATAACCGTCCAATACTGGTCTACCGCTCGAAACAGCGAATCGTTAACCGAGGCCTCAAAATCAGCCAGCGACCGCTTCACGTTGCGTTGCGCAATCACGATGGGCGCGCGGTTTGGAAAGAACCCTCGATTGCGGAGTAACGGTTGAGTCAGCTGAACAGTACCGCTGGTCGCCAGCGAAGGGTTGAACAGCGTAAAGATACTGTTGTTCGACTGCCTGTTGGCATTGAACGAAACCTGGCCGCGCGTGCCGGTTTCGAAAAGCCGGCTAAGACTGAAGAACGAGTTCTGGCTCAAATTGCTCAACGTCGGAGCACCTTCCAACTGAGAGATGGTCGGCGTTGTTTGCCGGTTGGCGTTGAAGCTGGAAAACAGAAATGGGTCAAACGGTTGGTAGGCCCTCAGAACCGAGTACTTGACGCCTTCGTACTGCAATTGGTTCAGTTTGACTTCCGTGTTGTTCAGCAACGTCAGCCGGATGGCATCCTCAAGCGTCAATCGCAACCGGCCGCTGATTACGTAGTCGCGCAACTTCTCCGGGCCGGCAATCGTTTCCGGAATCGCCTGCGGAGACCAGACGCGGCGGAAATAGTCGGGGGTTGGGAATGTTTGGGATATCGCATCAGTAGCCTTGAGACTCAACAGAAAAAAGGCTACCACGGAGACCCAGAGGCGCAGAGGCAGCGAGGAAACCTGTAGCTGCTTCTGGATTACATGAATTAGTGAAAACGGACGAGTTAATCCTTGCCGATTTGAGTTGGTCATAGACAGTGCGTGAATGTTCAAACAGGAAGTGGATGGTCTTGGCGGACTCTGAGGGCTTTTCTCTGCGTCTCCGCGTCTCTGCGGTGAGACGATTCTACAATGTTTATTCGTACCGTATGGCTTCCACTGGATCCAGTCGAGCGGCTTTCTTTGCGGGATAGATGCCGAACACCAAACCCACAGAGACTGAAACGAGAAATGCCAGGATGATTGAGGTAGCCGTTACGATGGTAGACCAACCGGCCAGCAGGGCGATAAGCCGGGAGATCCCGAAACCGAAGCCGATGCCCATCAAGCCTCCTACGAAGGAGATCAGCGTGGCTTCGATCAGAAACTGGCGAATGATGTCTTTCTGGCGAGCACCCAGCGCGCGGCGGATGCCGATTTCGCGGGTTCGTTCGAGAATGCTGGCGAGCATGATATTCATGATGCCGATGCCGCCTACCAGGAGCGAAATCGACGCAATCGCCACCATCACCATATCGAAGATGCGCTGTGTGCGCCGCTGTTCGGCCAGTAACTCGGCCGGTACGATCACGCTGAAGTCACCAGCGTTGCGGTGCGAGGCGTTCAAAATGCCACGAACAACATCGGCCGCAGACACGCTGTCAGCTTGAGGCTCCATCTGAAGGAAGAGTCCGTCAATCTCGTCCTTGAACCAGCTCATGTTGTCTTCAGTGCGAAAGATGGCCGAATATAGCGGGACGTAGATGAGATTGTTGCGGTCCTGGGTGGGAATGCCAGCCATCTCCGTCTGAGCGCTGATTTGCGGCCCCACGACGCCAATCACCCGGTACCACTGCTCGTTGACTTTGACGTACTTCCCAAGGGCTTCCTCAAAACCGAACAGGTTGGCCTTGGCGCCTTCTCCCAGCACGCAAACGGGGGCTGCACGATCGTCTTCGTCCTGCGCGAAGAAGCGGCCCTCGGCCACGCGCAGTCCGCCAATGCGTTGGTAGTTTGCACTGACGCCATACACCGCCGGGAAATCACGCTGCGGTTTGGGAAGCAGCTTTGACGGAATGAAGCGCTTCCGTCCCGTGGCTTCCGAAATGCCGTTGACATTGGCGCGAATCACTCGCAGGTCTTGAAAAGACAGGCCTTGGGAATTCTTTCGAACCTTCTGCCATTCCGGGAAGTTGTTGGCTTCGCGCGCTTCGACGATCAGATTGCGAACACCCAACTGCTCGATGAAGGCCATCACTTTCTGCTGGGCCCCGGCACCGATTGAAAGCATCGACACGACAGCCGCCACCCCAAAGATCATGCCCAGCATGGTTAGCAGTGTACGTAGTTTGTGTGCTACCAGGTTCTGCAGACCAAGCCGAAAATCCGGCAGGAACTGCCGCCATCCTGAGATGGTCAGTTTGTCAGCCGCTGGCAGTTTGCGAATCATCGGCTCACTCCTGGCGACAGTGGACCAGCCGCGCTGCCTGTCTTCTTCACTGCTTCGTCGGGATTCACAAGTGCCACAACTGTTCCCTCATTCAAACCTTCCACAACTACCTGGCTTTCGTTGCGTACCTTGATTTTCACTTCCTGTGCTTGGAAGTCCCCGCCGGTCTTGACATACACGAGCTGCTTGCCTTCCTTTTCGAAGAGTGCCTGCCGAGGAAGGTACAGCGCATCTTTGACTACTTCGCCTGTGATCGTGACCTGAGCCGTGACTCCGGGGCGAATACTCGGATCGGTTTCGCTTAGTTGAAATGTGGCGTCGAACCGCCGCATGTCACCCATGGACCAGTCGCGGGCAGCCATTCCGGCTACGGTCTTCGTCTTGCCGCCAAAAGTTTTTCCAGGAATGGCGTCCACCAGCACTTGCACCGGTTGACCGGCGTTGAAGTTGGCGCGGTCGCTTTCGTTGACCTTGGCCGAAATCTCCATCTCATCCACAGCGTGCACTTGCACAATCTGGACACCGGGTCGCACCTGGTCACCTTCTCGAAAGTCCGGCATCTGAATGCCCCAGGTTGGCCCGCTCATGGCGTCGCGATTCTCCTTTACAGCCACCAGGCCGCCGATGGGTGTGGTCACCCGCATGTTCTCGATATTCTTCTGTGCCTGCTGCATCATCAACACTGCTTTGTTTCGTTTTTCCTGCAATACTTTCTCACTCGCCTGGTTCGAAGCCGCGTGCGACTTGATATCCTGCTCCAATTGTTCCAGTCGTCGCTTGGTTTCCTCCAGCGTTAGCAGATTCTTCTTCGCATCAATCGCACTGACCAACTCGTTGCGGCTCACTTCTAGTTCCGCACGGCGCACTTCGTATCGTGCCTTTAGAAGAGCGACCTGGTCTTGCGCTGCTTGAACGATGGCATCCGCTTTCCCCTTCGCGATCTCCTGCTCTGCCTGGCGCAGGTCGTAGCGGTTTTGCTCCAGGATATGCTCCTGGTCGCTCGGATCGAATTCGATCAATACGTCGTTGGCTTCGACGTGCGATCCGGTCTTAGCCAGTTTCACGATTTGTAGAGCTCCTCCCACAGGCGGAGCCACCAACGTGGCGCTGCGTACTGCGCGCAACTCTCCATAGGTGTGGACTTTCAATTCTACGTTGCCCCGCTTTAGAGCCACCGTGGGAATGTCACGCTCGGGACGCTTCATTTGATTCAGAGCGACAACCGCACCCGCTCCAAGCCCGATAAGAACGAGGAGACCCAAGATGAGAGAGATTGTTTTGCGTATTTTCATGGATGATCAAGATAAGCCATAAAGCATTCGAACCTGCTGCAGCTGCCAGCTTGAGGAGGTCGACAAGTTCGAATGTCGAAGTGCGAATTACGAAGCAGACACAATCAGCGAGTCGAACCCACTTGCGCCATCAGCGCCGGCTTTGCAATTCGACATTCGTACTTCGACAGTCATACTTCCTTACATCTGCTCTTCGGGGGTCGGATCTTTCAGCGCCACTTTTTCTCCGGGATTCAATCCTTTCGCAATCCAAAGCTGCGAGCCGGAGCGTCGCGTGATTTCGATAACACGCTCCTTAAACACCGCCCCATTCAGGACGTAAGCAACACTACGGCCCTTCTTTTGAAACGAAGCATCAGCCGGAATCAGAATCACATTCGGCACGCGCTCGACGGCAATACGCGCTGTCGCGCTCATGCCTGGGCGAATCTTTGGATCGGTTTCGCCCAATTGCAGCACCGAGTCAAAGTTCTTTGGCGGTGGCCAGGTGGAAACGTCCAGCTTAGCCAGTGGACTGATGTCGACGAGCGTGGCGCTGAAGTCCTTCGCAGGGAGGGCATCGATCTTCACCACTGCGGTCTGGCCAGTTTTCAGGCGACCTCGCTCGGTTTCCTCAACCCGCCCGGTGACGCGAACGCTGGTTAGATCGGGCAATTCGACAATAGCAGCCCCCGGCCAGGCACGGTCGCCCTCCTTAAATTCGGGCGCGTTGCCCCAG
>Ga0180085_1000784_pt1 | contig 10903 bp, 9 predicted proteins | sample EasRiv730_16_10D_FD_123013 | JGI IMG/M metagenome (GOLD analysis project Ga0180085, IMG submission 123013) | Soil microbial communities from meander-bound floodplain in the East River, Colorado, USA - East River metaG ERMLT730_16_10D | ecosystem: Environmental > Terrestrial > Soil > Floodplain ... | reverse complement strand
TGTAAACACTGCCTGTTGTTTCAGTGCAATGCAAAATGTTCGCCAGCCGAAGCGTGTCCGCTCTGAAGCCCGCCTTGATTCGAGCGATTTCATCTTGAATCGTGGCTATCGCCTGGGCGAGGTCGTCCGGATCAGTGGTATCCAGGGGACGCAGAAAAAAGACCGTGCTGTTTCCCCTCCGCTCCGGGGTTGTTCCTTCGTTCAACGTCTTGGTCAACAGCAGCATCCAATCACTGGATGAAACGCCATAAGGGCTGGCTGTTTGAAAAGCGCTGACAACGCTTGGCGGAAGAAGGGTCTTGGCTGCGTTCCACTCCTTGTTGTAGTCGACGACTTCCTGCTCGTTGATCCACCAGTTGCCGAGAATCCCTTCGAGAACCAGCGCGCTTGGCGCCTGGATCCCTTCGCGCTGAGCGATGTTTGTCATGACCGTCGCGTGAACGGTTCCATAGGAAATGCCAAAAAGAACATAGCGCGCCAGCCCGAGATACTGGACGACAGCAAGCACATCCCGGGAAAAATATTCGGTGGTAAGCGCATCCACGGGAAAGGGAATGCCTGGATCGCCGACGTTGCAGCCGGCGCCTCTCACATCCGTATAGATCACATGAAATGTGCGGGGAAAAACCCTGCCGGGAGCCATCCCGATTGACGGCGCCCCGGCTCCGCCGGGGAGCACGATTCCAAGCGGAGCAGTACCACTCGGATGCGGCTCCGTGGCAGGCTGAATTTGAAATCTATAAGTGAAAGTGGGCGAGTCCGGCCGGTCCCAATAAACGGGAAGGTCGTAGGGTATTGCTATTACACCCGGGGCCGAACACTCCGAAGGCAGGGGCGCGGCAGCGTTCCCGGAAGGAAGGTTTCGTACCCTCTGACTGAGATCAGGGTTCTCGGCGACAGATCGATCGCACACCGAAAAGAGCATCGAAGCAGCCACGCTGACTTTAAAGAGCTTGAGAATTTGCATTGCCTTTACCTCCCCCGGGCAGGTACGTGTATACGCGGCCACTTTGCAGTGCGCAAGGAAGTAACTTCGATTTCGACGGCACCGGCGGCTAGGCCATTGCCCCGCCCAGTTGCTCGAACAGGCGCTTCACGGCCTCGGGCTCGCCACGGATGCGCAGGAACGCGCCCTCGCCGTCGGCGCGTTCCTCGAGCACCTTGCAGGTCGCGAAGACCTCCCCGCGCAGTTTTTGCGCGGCCCAGGGGAGGAACAGCTCGGCCTCGACGAGGCCGCGCTGGAAGAACGCGGTGATCGCCTCGTGCAGCTTCGCGATATCACCCTCGCGGCGCGCGCTCATCACGATGCATCCGGGATGCTGCGCGCGCAGCGCCGCTTCGCGTTCGCGCTGGCCGGGCTCGTCGCCGGCGCGGTCGATCTTGTTGAAGACGAGGAGGCGCGGCACGGCCTTCGCGCCGATCTCGTCGAGCACTTCCTCGGTGACCGCGAGTTGCCGCTCGAACCCGGGATCGCTGGCGTCCACGACTTGGACCAGCAAAGAAGCCTCGAGCGCCTCGTCGAGCGTCGACTTGAACGAGGCGACGAGCGCGTGCGGCAGGTTCCTGATGAAGCCGACCGTGTCGCTGACAAGGATGCGCGGGATGCCCTCGGGGTGCAGGGCGCGCACGGTGGTGTCGAGCGTCGCAAAGAGCTTGTCGGCGACCAGTGCCTCGCTTCCCGTGAGCGCGCGCATCAGGGTGGACTTGCCGGCATTCGTGTAGCCGACCAGCGCCACGCGCGCGAGCCCCTCGCGCTCCTGCCGCCGGGCGCGCTGCGTCTTGCGCCCGATGTCCATCGCGTCGAGCTCCTTCTGCAGCTCGGCGATGCGCTCGCGGATCTTGCGCCGGTCGAGCTCGCCGTGCGACTCGCCGCCGCTGCGGCCGCCGGTGCCGCTGCGCGCCCGGTCCTTCGGGCCGGCCTGCTTGGCGGCTTCGCGCAGGCGCGGCGCCATGTAGCCCAGGCGCGCGATCTCGACCTGCGCGCGCGCGGTGCGGGAGCGCGCGTGCCGGTGGAAGATCTCGAGGATCACCATGGTGCGGTCCATCACCTCGCAGCCGACCTCCTTCTCGAGGTTGTGCGCCTGCGAGGGGGAAATCTCGTGGTCGACGAGGATCACGTCCGCGCGGTCCTGCTCCCGCATGACGCGCAGCTCCTCCCGCTTGCCCAGCCCGAAGTACGCCGCCGAGTCGAACCCGGAGCGCTTCTGCGTGAACCTGCCGACGACCTCGAACCCCAGCGTCTTCGCCAGCTGGCGCAGCTCGGCCAGCGAGGCCTCGAACTCGACGTCGCCAGCGCCAGGCAGCTGCACGGCCGCCACGATGGCGCGCTTCGACTTCTGGTCGACTTCTTGCATCATGGTGCACGGAGCCTATCAGCAAAGGCACCCCGCGCAATCAAGCGTTCCGGTTGAAGCGCGCGAGCCTAGGCGCGCAGTGCCGGGCAGAAAGCGTTGCGCTCAAACCGGGAGTTAGGTTGCCTGGCCTGCTCTCGCCCTTGCGTTTAGGCGTTCCAACCGTGGATGGCAGGGGTGAAACCTCGCTGTTTCATGTCGATAACAGCGCACCTTGGCCCGTGGAAAACGGCATCAGGCGATCGGTCTCTTTCCGGACCACCGCGTAACATTCGCAGCTGAGCTTCTCGATCATGGGCCGGTTCAGCACCGTGATCCGGCCACGCTTGTACTCGATGGCGGCCTGCTTCTGCAGATTGCCGGCCGCTTCGGTGATACCTTCGCGGCGCACACCGAGCATGTTCGCCATGAGTTCCTGGGTCATGTAAAGCTGGCTTCCCGGGACGCGGTCCATGCAAAGCAGCAGCCATCGGCATAGTTGCTGTTCAACCGAGTGGTGCCGATTGCAAACCGCCGTCTGGGTCATCTGTGTGATCAACGCTTGCGTGTAGCGCAGCAGCAATACTTGCATCTCGCTGTGGCGATGGAACTCCCCCTTGAATAGCTGTGCGAGCAGCCGGTAGGCGTGACCGGCGCTCTGCACGATTGCCCGACTCGGAGTGCTATCGCCGCCCATAAGCAAGGCAACCCCGACAAAACCCTCGTTGCCCACCACCGAGACTTCCGCCGATGCGCCATTTTCCATTACGTAGAGCAGCGACACGATCGAGTCGGTCGGAAAATAGACGTGTTGCATGATGTCGCCGGATTCATACAGAACCTTGCCGTACGGCATATCGATCAGCTTGAGATCCGGGAATAGGCGACCCTGCACTTCGGCCGGCAAGGCCGCCAGGAGATGGTTTTGCTGCGGCTTGTGTTGCTTAGACATGTCGATCCTCAACCCAGCGGATGCGGCTACGGACCGGCTGCGGCCGCGGCTACGCTCAGCGCAGCCGCGCGCACAACCGGGAACCTGGTACTTAAGTTTTCATGATTTTCTTGCCTGCTTTGCGGTTCTTGACACGACCGCGTCCGCCCGTCGCTTTGGCAGCACGCTTTTTTGCCGCAGTCATTCGCCCACCTCTGCTTTTCTTCACTGTCATCACTCCTTCTCTGGTGCTTCAAACAGGACCGTTGGAAAGAGCCCCGGTATCACCCGGAAATCGGGAGATGAAGAAAATTATACAGTCGACTTACGCGCTCGTATGTTGGCCGACCCACACAGGTGCCCCGGTTCGCAGCCCATGAGTTGGGATGAACGCAAGGAGAAGCAACACCCGTCAACTCCAACGGTCGGTCACACGGCCGGGACGTTCACCGGCCCACAATGATCAAGGCACCGGCTGCAATGGCAAGGATGGCCATGATGGTGCCCAGTCCCGAAAAACTGAGATTGAGAAGCGGTATCAGTCCGGTTGCGATGAGCCAGATACACGTCCCGCCGATCAGCTCGGATGTCCAGTCACGAGCGCGACGAGCTTTTGCGGCGCCGCCGGGGCGCGATTGCCGCGCCAAGCGACGTGCAGGTCGGGCCGCAACAGGATTAGGTCGTGGCCGTAAAGGTCGCGCGCGATTCCGTCCGGAACATCCAGAACCTCGAACGGCGCGCCGTAGGCCCTCATCGCTTTTTCCAGTCCGGAAGAGTTTTCCTTTGAACGTCCAAGGCGCAGCAACGTATAGCCGCGGCCGATGCGGTCCTGGATCGCGACGTGGCCGTCGAGCCAGACGTGCGGCAGGCGTGCGCCCGGCCAGGTGGTCGGCACATAGCGGCGGATGTCGTCCTGCGGCCCGCCCGGCTCTTCGGCGATGATCGGCGAGCCGGCGTAGCGGTAGCCGAGCTCGGCGCCGATCATTTCGTTCGACTTGCGCTGCTCGACTTCGGCCACCGCGACGAGCTCGTCCGGGTTGCGCCACAGGCTGCGCCATTTGCGCCGCCCGAGCGAGGCGTAGCGGGAGGCGGCGACGTTGCGGCTGCCCACCTGCCGGCGTTCGATCTCGTACGACTCCAGCAGCTTCGGCCCGCCCCAGCCCTGCAGCGTCGCGGCGAGCTTCCAGCCGAGGTCGATCGCGTCGCCGACGCCGCTGTTCATGCCGAGGCCGCCGGTCGGGATCACGAGATGCACCGCGTCGCCGGCGAGAAAGACCCGGCCGCTGCCATAGCGGTCGGCGAGCAGCAGGTTCTGCTTCCACTCGCCCACGTAGAGCATCTCGTACTTCACGGGCACACCGATCGTCTTCTCGAATTGCGGCGCCATGGCGCGGTCCTCGTCGAGCACCGCGTGCAGCGTCCAGTGCCGGGTCGAGTCCTGCATGATGAGGAAGGTCGAGCGCTCGTCGGCGACGTGATAGTGCCGGCCCTTTCCCGGGCCGTTCTTGATCGGGATGCGGTCGAACAGCTCCTCACAATGGAACAGCCCTTGCCGCAGCCGCAGCAGATCGCCTTCGCCGCTCAGTCCGATGCCGAGCTGCTGGCGCACCGCGCTCGCGCCACCGTCACAGCCCACGAGGTACTGCGCTTTGATTTGGGAAGTATGGCCGCCGGCCCGGACCTGGGCCGTGACGCTTGAAAGATCCTGGTCAAAAGACAAAAACTCGCACCCGTACCGCACGCTTACGGTCGGCAGGGATTCGGCGACCGACTTGAGCAGCGGCTCGAGCGTGTACTGCGAGATGAGCTGGTAGGGCTCGAGCGGCAGGGTGCCGTCGGTGCAGGCGTCGATTCTCCTGCGCGCCTCGGCCACCGAGGGATAGGCGTGGCGCAGCAGCGGCGGCTCGCTCATCGCCCGGATGATGTAGACGTCCATCGGCACGTCGGCGGGCAGGCCGGCCGAGCGCACCCTCGCGGAAATCCCCATACGGCGGAAGATTTCCATCGTGCGCGCGTTGCAGCGCTCCATCTTGGGGAGGAACTGCGGCGCGGGCTTGCGCTCGACGAGCGTGCAGCGCACGCCTTTCTGGCCGAGGTCGATGGCGAGAACGAGTCCGACCGGCCCCGCGCCTACGATGAGAACCTCGGTGTCGTGCAAGCGGCTGATTATAATGAGCCGCATGAGGGGCCTGGTTGCAGCAATCGCGGCGTTCGCGTTCGGAATCGCTTCTGGCCAGGACTTCCCCTCCCGCACCGTTCACTTCATCGTGCCGTACACGCCCGGAACGGGCGCGGACATCCTCGCCCGCCTGCTCGGCGCGCGGCTCACGGAGCGCTGGAAGGTCGGTGTGGTCACCGAGAACAAGCCCGGCGCGACCGGCAATATCGGCGCCGCGCTGGTGGCGAAGAGCGTGCCCGACGGCCATACGCTGCTTTTCGTCGCCACCTCGTTCGGCACCACGCCGGCGCTGGCGAAAGCGCTCCCCTTCGATCCGGTGAAAAGCTTCGCGCCCGTTGCACTCGTCGCGACGAGCGGCCTGGTCGTCGTGGTCAATCCCCAGCTTCCGGCGCGCTCTATGCGCGAGTTCATCGAGCTGGCGAAGCGCGAGCCCGGCAAGCTCCACTATTCCTCGCCCGGCAACGGCGGCCCGCAGCACCTCGCCATGGAGCTTCTCAAGCTGGACCTCGGCATCGACATCGTGCACGTGCCCTACAAGACCGCCGCCGGGGCGCTCGGCGATGTGGTGGGCGGGCACGTGCAGGCGACGATCGCGGCGGTGCAGACTGCCCAGCCGCAGGTGGCCACCGGCCAGCTGCGCGCGCTCGCCGTGATGAGCGCCGAGCGCTCGCAGGCGTTCGCCCAGGTGCCGACCTTGAAGGAGCAAGGTCTGCCCGAGCTCGAGGTCGAGACCTGGTACGGGGCCTTCGCGCCGGCGGGGACGCCAGCCAGCGTGGTCACGAAGATCAATTCCGATTTGAATGTTCTGTTGCAGGATCCTGCCATCCGCGCGTTTCTTTCCAAGCAGGGCATGACGGCGGTCGGCGGCCCGCCCGAGCGCCTGGGCGAGCTCGTCGAGCGCGAGCTGGCGCGCTGGACGCGCGTCGTGAACGCCGCCGGGATCAAGGCCGACTGATGGAAAAAAGCTTTCTGGAAGACCTCGTTGCAGCGAACCGGATCCTTGCCGAGCATGGGGTGATCGACGCCTACGGCCACGTCAGCGTGCGCTCGCCCGACAATCCGAAGCGCTTCTTCATCGCCCGCGCCATCGCGCCGGAGACGGTCCAGGCCGAGGACATCATGGAATACGACCTCGACTCCCAGCCGCTCGATGCGCGCGGCCGCGATTCGGTCAGCGAGCGCTTCATCCACAGCGAGATCTACCGCGCGCGCCCCGACGTGATGTCGGTGGTGCACAACCACTCGCCCTCGGTGATCCCGTTCAGCGTGACCGGCGTGAAGATGCGCGCGCTGTTCCACATGGCTTCGTTCGTGGGCGACGGCCTGCCGGTGTTCGAGATCCGCAAGGTGCAGAAAGGCACCGACCTCCTGGTTCGTAATCCCGGACTGGGAAAAGCTCTCGCCCGGACTTTGGGAGCAAAAGCGGCTGCCCTCATGCGCGGCCACGGCTCGGTGACGGTCGGCGAAAACCTGCAGCGCGCGGTCGGGCGCAGCGTCTACCTCGAGATGAGCGCACGCATGCAGATGCAGGCGCTGCTCCTGTCCAGCAAGATCACCTATCTGGACGCGGCTGAAGTGAAGGCCTCGGCGCCGGTGCAGGACTACAAGCGCGCCTGGCCGCTGTGGCGCGAGAAGGCGCTGGCGAAAGCCAAATCGGATCGCGGATGAGCGATCTTTGCGCGCTGAGCGCGACCGAGCTGGTCGACGCGTTCCGCAAGAAGACGTTGTCGCCCGTCGACGTGACGGCGGCGGTGCTGAAGCGCATCGAGGCGCTGAACCCCGTCTTCAACGCCTTCAACCTCGTGGCAACCGAAGAAGCGATTCAGCAATCAAGAGCTTCCGAAGCCCGATGGCTCTCGGGGCAGCCCAAGGGCCTGCTCGACGGCGTTCCGGTGTCGATCAAGGACCTCATCCTGGCGAAGGGCTGGCCGACGCTGCGCGGCTCGAAAACGATCGATCCGACAGGGCCGTGGAACGACGACGCGCCCGCGACGGCGCGATTGCGCGAGCACGGCGCGGTGCTGCTCGGCAAGACCACCACGCCAGAGTTCGGCTGGAAAGGCGTGACCGACAGCCCGCTCACCGGAATCACGCGCAATCCCTGGAACAAGGCGAAGACGCCGGGCGGCTCGTCCGGCGGCGCGGCCGCGGCGGTCTCGGCCGGGATGGGCCCGCTCGCGGTCGGCACCGACGGCGGCGGCTCGATCCGCATTCCCTGCGGATTTACCGGCCTGTTCGGCATCAAGGCTTCGTTCGGCCGCGTGCCGGCGTGGCCGCTCTCGCCCTTCGGCACCGTGGCGCACGTCGGCCCGATGACGCGCAGCGTGGCCGACGCCGCGCTGATGCTGAACGTGCTCGCGCTGCCGGATGCGCGCGACTGGCATGCGCTGCCCTACGAGCCGCGCGACTGGCGCACCGGGCTCGACCACGGCGTCGCCGACCTGCGCATCGCGTATTCGCCGAACCTGGGGTATGCAATAGTGGACCCCGAGGTCGCGGCGATAGTGAAAAATGCGGTCCGCGTCTTCGAAGAGCTCGGCGCGAAAGTCGAAGAGAAGAACCCCGGCTTCGAGGACCCGGCGCCGCTCTTCATGACGCACTGGTTCTCCGGCGCCGCGTTCCTGCTCAAGGGAATTCCGAAGGACAAGCACAAGCTCATCGACCCGGGCCTGGCCGAAATGGCGGCGCAGGGCGAGAAGGTCACTGCGCACGACATTCTCGACGCCCAGTTGAAGCGCGGCGCGCTCGGCGCGCACATGAACCTCTTCCACCGCGACTACGACCTGCTCGTCACCCCGACGCTCTCCATTCCCGCGTTCGACGCCGGCAAGGAAGTAGCGGACAAGATGCTGCAGAGCCGCTGGACCGACTGGACGCCGTTCAGCTTTCCGTTCAACCTCACCCAGCAGCCGGCGGCGTCGATTCCCTGCGGGCTCACCAAGGCCGGCCTGCCCGTCGGGCTGCACCTCGTCGGACCGCGCTATGCCGACGCGCTGGTGCTGCGCGCCGCGAGAGCGTTCGAGACGGTACGCCCGATCGCCGTTCCGAAACTGTCTTAGCGTCTACTTTTCTTCCAGGCGGCGAATTCGGGCGTGCGCGCGATTTCCCGGTAGGCTTCCAGCGCGCCGAGCTTGTCCAGGTCGAACTCCATGCTGAACGCCGTCTCGTAGGCCTTCAGGCCTTCCACCGCGATCTTTCCGCTGCGGCTCTCGATGCCGACGCTGACCAGGCACCAGTAGGCGGGCTTGTGGTCCGGCTCGAGCGCCATGCCGCGCCGGCAGGCCTGCCCCGCGTCGTTGAAACGCTTGGCGCCGATCAGGATGCTGCCGCGCAGGTTGGCGGTCGCGGCGTCCGCGCCGCCGATGGCGCGCTCGAGCGCGCCCAGCGAAGCGAGCGCGCGGTCGAACTGCTCCTCGAACAGGTAGTGATCGATCAGCATGAACTGCAGATCGGCGTCCTTACCGAAGCTCTGCGCGAGGTGGCGCAGCGCGGCGCGGTGCGTCGCGTCGTCGATGCGCCCGCCGTAGGTGACGCGCATCAGCGCCCACTGGCGCGACTTGCGGAAGCCCTCGGGAAAGGTCTCGAGCGCGCGGTAAGCGCCCGCGAAGTCCTGCGCCTGCAGGTGGGTGCGCAGAGCGCTGAACGGCTTGACGTCGGCCTCGGTCGTCAGCCGGGTGCCGAACAGGCCGAACAGCATGGAATCGGTCTTCAGCACGGTGGCGAGGCCCAGCGCTGCCGAGGTGCTGTAGAGCGTGGCCATGCTGTGGACGTACCAGTCCTCGACTTTGCGCGCCGGCGTAAGGTAGTACTCGACGTAGTCGATCCCCTGGTCGCCCAGGTCGTAGCGCAGCAGGGCATAGGGCTTGGCATCGCGCACGCCGGCGCGCAGGAACTTCGCCGACCCCTTGGTCCCTTCCATCGTGCGCACGCCGATGTCGATGTTGTTGCGCAACGCATTCGGAAATCCCTTGCGCACCGATTCGCGGTCCTTGGCGTTCAGCCCGAGATCCTTGATCACCAGCCGGGTGACCGCTTCGACATCCATCATCTGCAGAACGGCGTCCACATCGTGCTTGTTGAGCGCGGCGGCGACGGCTTCGCCCGTGGCGGCAACATCCGCCTGCGCGAGCGCGTGCAGCGAGAACAACACACCGGCGGCAAAGCTTGCGATCTTTGTCATTTTTCCCCCTGGAGGATGCTAACCCGCGCGCGGGAAATCAGCGCTGCAGAAAATCACACACAAGCCTAAATACGTGTGAGCTCCAGGGCCCAGGTCGAGATCAGCTTGTCCTCCTCCAGCATCGCGCCGCGCACGCTGTAGCGCCGCGCGTCGCGCTGCTGGATGCACTCGAAGCCGCGGTAGCGCGAGGTCGGGCTGGTGTAAGACGAGAGGATCGCGTCGCCGCTGACGACGAAGCGCCCGCGCAGCGCGCCGAGCACCGGGTTGTTCGAGCTCCAGTGCGTCGACGCCGCGCCGGGCGAGAACGGCTCGATCTGGTAGCGGTTGTGCGTGACGCGCAGCGGATCGCCGCGCAGCCGCAGCACCGCCTCGAAATGCCAGCGGCCGGGCTCATGCCGGATCGAGTTCTCGCCCGACACCGGCGACGCCGCTCCGGAGGCATCGCGGTGCTCGCCTTCGACGCGCCAGGTGCCTTCCTCGAACAGGAAGGTGTGACACGGTAAGGTCACGTCCCCGCGCCTTCACCCATGAATCAACTGGCTGTCCCTCGGCGCCTCGCCGCGTTCCTGCATCCCATAATCTCTGATGACGTTGCAAACCCTGAGGCGATAGGAGCTGAAGATGCCGCGCCGGCCCTTCGCCTGCGCCTCGCGGTGCTTCTGCACGTTGCGCCACTTGCGCACCGCTTCCTCGTCGCGCCAGAACGAGACCGACACGAAGCGCGCGGGGTCGCTGATGCTCTGGAAGCGCTCGATGGAGACGAAGCCGTCGAACTTGCGCACGTCATCGCCCAATGCTTCGGCGAGCTGCTTGTAGTCCGCGAAGCGCCCGTCGGCCGCCGTGAACTCGAAGATGACCGCGATCATGGACGAACTCCTTCATACGCGTTGCGCAGCAGATCGAGCACGGGCGCGTACTCGACCTTCCTGGGATTCGGGTAAGGCGCCTCGGTCGCGATGCGCGCCGCGCGCTCGAGGTCGGCTTCCTTCATGCCGATGTCCGCCAGGCGCAGCGGCAGCCCCAGCTTCTTTTCGAGGTCGTACACGCCGCTCGCGGCATTCCCGGCCCCCAGGGCTCTCTCGATGCGGCCCATTGCATCGCGTGCGGCATCATAGTTGTAGCGCACCGCGTGCGGCAGGACGATCGAGTGCGTCTCGGCATGCGGCAGGTTGAAGCTGCCGCCGAGCACGTGGCACAGCTTGTGGTGCAGCGCCATGCCCGCCGAGCCGAGCACGATGCCGCAGAGCCAGGCGCCATACAAGGCTTCTGAACGGGAAGCGAGG
>Ga0180085_1000783_pt1 | contig 10940 bp, 9 predicted proteins | sample EasRiv730_16_10D_FD_123013 | JGI IMG/M metagenome (GOLD analysis project Ga0180085, IMG submission 123013) | Soil microbial communities from meander-bound floodplain in the East River, Colorado, USA - East River metaG ERMLT730_16_10D | ecosystem: Environmental > Terrestrial > Soil > Floodplain ... | reverse complement strand
GGGAACCGTCTCAAGGATCGGCAAAAGGAAGTCGTTGGTTGGGGGGACTTCGATGTAGTAGTCCGATGCTTCGATGGCTTCTTTGTTGAACGGAGTCACCAGGGAAATGACAATGCCGTCGCGCGCCTTCACTTCCTTGATGTTGCTGAGCGTCTTTTCGTAGAGCAGGATGGATTTAGGGTTGTTGATGTTGCTGGTGGCAATGACAACTACGGGGAGCGTTTCATCAATCAGCGCGTTGGGCCCGTGTTTCATTTCTCCGGAGGGATACCCTTCGGCGTGAATATACGAAATCTCTTTGAGCTTGAGTGCACCTTCCAATGCGACCGGGTAGTGAATTCCTCGGCCCAGGTAGAGGAAATTGGGCGATCGGAAGAAGTGTTTGGAGAGTTCTTCGAGGTACTCGATTTTCCCGAAGATCGACTCGATCTTTTGCGGAATCTTGGTCAGGTCTTCTATGTAGTTCTGCACTTGCTCCTGAGTCAGCGTCTGGCGTGCTTCGGCGAGGTACAGAGCCAGTAGATATAAGCAGGTGAGCTGCGTCGTGAAACTCTTGGTGGCGGCAACTCCGATCTCCGGGCCTGCGTGGGTGTAGAGCACGCCATCGGCTTCACGAGTAACCATGCTGCCAACGACGTTGCAAATGGCAACGTTGCGCGCGCCCTTTTCTTTGAGCTCGCGCTGAGCCGCCAGCGTGTCGGCCGTCTCGCCGGATTGGGTGATAACCACCGCCAGCGTGTTAGGGGGCACCACTGGGTCACGATAGCGGTACTCCGAACCGTAGTCCACTTCAACGGGGAGCCGCGCCAGGCTTTCGATCATGAACTTGCCGGTCAGAGCCGCGTGCCAGCTTGTGCCGCAGGCGACGATGCGAATGTGCTCGACCTTCCGGAATTCCTGCTCAGAAATCCTCATCTCCTCAAGTAACACTTTGCCGGTGTCACGGGAAATGCGTCCCAGCGTTGTGTCTCGCACGGCCCGAGGCTGCTCGTGGATTTCCTTGAGCATGAAGTGCTTGAAGCCGCCCTTCTCAGCCATGATCGGGTCCCAAGTAATTCGCTGGGACTTGTTCGGGACCACGTTGCCTTGAAAGTTTGTGATTTGGACTCCCGCTGAAGTGAGAACCGCCATTTCAGAATCGCCCAGGAACACCACGTCGCGAGTGTGAGCAAGGATCGCCGGGATGTCAGAGGCCACAAAGGATTCGCCTTCGCCAAGCCCAACGACAATCGGAGGGCCGATGCGGGCTGCAACGATCTTATGGGGATCCTTGGTCGAGAGGACCACGATGGCATAGATGCCGGTGATCTGCGCCAGCGTCTTCCGGACTGCCTCTTCCAGGGACCCCGTCAGATGCCTTTCAACGAGGTGGGCAATGACCTCAGTGTCGGTTTCGGTCACGAAAGTGTGGCCTTCGGCGATGAGGGATTTCTTGAGCGAAAGATAGTTCTCGACGATGCCGTTGTGAACGACAACGACCTCGCCGCGGCAATCACGGTGCGGATGGGCGTTCTCTTCCGTGGGCCGGCCATGAGTGGCCCAGCGGGTGTGACCGATCCCGTAGCTGCCTTCACAGGGATTCTGGCGAAGCACTTCTTCCAGATTTCGAAGCTTTCCCGACGCGCGCCGGACCTGCAATTGGCCGCCGTTGACCACGGCGATGCCCGCGGAGTCATAGCCACGATACTCCAGGCGCTTCAGTCCATCGAGCAGCACAGGAACGACTGCCTTCTGTCCGAGATATCCGACAATGCCGCACACGCAGGCTATTCCTTACGCCGGGATTCTTTTCTCTTCCTGGCCCAGTGTTCCTTGTTGACTTGCTGCGACCGCGCAATGGCCAGCGCGTCTTCCGGGACATCCTGTTGAATGGTGGAGCCCGCAGCAATGTAGGCGCCGCGGTGAACCGTGACGGGTGCGATCAGTTGAGAATCACTCCCGACGAATACGTCATCTTCGATGATTGTTTTGTTCTTGCTCACACCGTCATAGTTGCAGGTGATCGTGCCTGCTCCGACGTTCACATGCTGGCCGATCTCTGCATCGCCCAGATAGCTCAGATGCGCTGCCTTTGTCTGGTCGCCGAGCCGCGAGTTCTTGATTTCGACAAAGTTTCCAACCCGGGCCTGGTTTCCAATGACGGTGTGATTCCTCAAATGAGCAAAAGGTCCTACCTGACTTCTCGCTCCTACATGGCTTTCTGAGATCAGGCACGAGTCCAGCACTACGACCTCGTCTTCAATCGTGGAAGCACTGATGCGAACGTTCGGGTAAATCCGGCAACCAGTACCGATGACGGTGCCCTTTTCCAGAAACACATTGGGATATAGCACCGAGTCAGCACCGATCTGAACGCTTGGCTCCACATAAGTGGAAGCCGGGTCGATAATGGTGACTCCATCCTGCATGAGCTGTTTCAGTTTTCTATGACGGACGATGCGCTCCAGCTCCGCTAGTTCGGCGCGGCTGTTGATTCCACTCACTTCGGATGGGTCCTCGCAAACAACCGCGCCCACGCGTTTGTTCTGCTCCTTCAGTAAGCCGACGCAATCGGTAAGGTAATACTCTTTCTGAGAATTTTCCGCTGACAATGCGTCGATAATCTGGGCCAAATCACTAATGGCAAAGCAATATATCCCCGTGTTGATCTCAGAGATGAGGCGCTCTTCATCCGTCGCATCTTTGTGCTCCACAATGCGCTCGACATCGCCACTAGTATTACGAACCACTCGCCCATACCCAGCCGGATCCTCCAGCTTTGTGGACAGCAATGTAAGGCTGGTCCTCGATCGAAGATGCTGGTCCAACAACCGCTGGAGTGTCTCAGTTGAAATAAGCGGAACGTCGCCGGATAGCACTAGAAGATCACCCTCGTTAGGTTTCCAGAACGAGCCGGCAACCTGTACCGCGTGCCCTGTCCCTAACTGTGGCTCCTGAATAGCAAACTGAAGAGGGAGGTGTGATAGTGCGTTCTGCACCCGTGCGGCTTCATATCCCACAACAACACAGGTTGCTGAGGGGTTCAGTGGGCGGGCTGCCTCGACGACATGTTCAATCAGCGATTTGCCAGCAAGTTGATGAATCACCTTCGGTAGGGCTGATTTCAACCGAGTGCCCTTGCCGGCCGCCAGAATCAGCAGTGTCAGTTTTCGCATCAGAGACTCACTACTTGGCTTTGAAGGGGGCTGGACTGAAACTCCCGGCCGGTCTGCGAAAGAACCAATTCGAAGATAGCCTGCGACAACTTGAGCGGATCATGTCTGACTTTGTCCTGATCAGCAGCCAAGAGATCCTTGCACACAACTAGAGCGCCCAGACGCGCAATCTCTTCGATGTCAATATCAATCTGAACAGCCCTCTCCGCAAGATACTCTTCCTTCTGTGAAGCAGAGATTGGAGTGAGGTTGCAGAGAAAATAGTCAAAAGGGAAGTCGGCACAATGCTCAATGACTGCACGCAGGTGGTCAGCCGCCGAGAATCCAAACGTCTCCCCGGGCTGGGTCATGATATTTCCGACGTAAATCTTCACAGCTGAAGACTGTCGAATAGCCTCTGGGATCCCAGTGACCAGCAGGTTAGGTAACAAGCTTGTGAAGAGAGAACCCGGACCCAGTGTAATCACGTCCGCCTTTGCGATGGCTTCCAAAGTTTCGGGTAACGGATCGCAGGCTTCCGGGAAAATAGCAATCTTCCGTATCCGAACAGGGGAGCGGCCAATAAGAGACTCTCCGAACAGGGAAGCGCCATTCTCCAATTCGCCAACCAGATGCACGTCCGACATCGTCGACGGCAAAATTCTCCCCTTGATAGCCAGGACTTCACTGGAGAGTCGAATCGCTTCTAGAAAATCACCTGTGACGCTGGTTAATGCGGTCAGAAAGAGATTTCCAAAACTATGCCCGTGAAGTTCTCCCCCACGTTCAAATCGATACTGGAAGAGCTTAGACATCAAGCGCTCATCTTCAGACAGTGCCACCAGACACTTGCGAATGTCACCGGGCGGAAGCATCTGGAATTCGTCTCGCAGCCGTCCAGAGCTGCCTCCATCGTCTGTGACCGTCACAACCGCCGTGAGTTCGTGAAGTGAGTGGGCGTACTGCCAATCTCCAGAGCCTGCACCAGCCTGACGAACATGCTTCTTCAATCCGGAGAGCAGTTGTGAAAGGCCCGTCCCGCCTCCGATGGCCACGATGTTCATGCTTCGCGCTGGTTGGTTTTTCACAGAAAGCTCTTCGGCGAGCGGTTGAAAAACTGTAGTCGTGAAACGGCTTGCTGCGTGGCTGGCCGATTGTGATTACCGGATTGGCACGGATGGTTGATCTGGAAAGACCAAGGAGACGAAGCGACTGTCCTGTTTCAGGACTTCAAAGTCGGAATCACGTTGAGCCAAGAAGCGGTTTTCAGGCTTAAGGCCAATCGCTGTCTGCAAGTTGGCTAACGCCCTGTCGAAGTTTCCAGTTCTGCAGTGGGTAATCGCCAGCGCGTAAATCACATAGTCACATTTGGGATTCGACTTCAGCGCCTTGTTGAGATGATCGAGCGACTCTTCGTACTTTCCCTCATTCATGAGAGCAATCGCCAAATCATAGTGCTCGTCCGGAGTGCGGGGTGCGGCGGGTTTTCGCGCTATCTTCTGCTCACATAACCTCAAATGAATTTTGGAGCGCTCCACAACTTCTTTGTCGTCCCCAAAGGCTGCTATGACTTTGTCAAAGGCAATTTTCGCCTTTTCATACTCATGCGAATACAGCAGTCTGACGGCAGCCTCATATTGCTTGAGCGAGGCGGCGCGGACGGGGTTCACTTTTGGCTGTCGTGGCTTATCGTCTTTCGGAGTTAACTTGACGCTTGACTGATCGGTTCGACCCCTTTTTGAATGAAAGGCTTGTGCCCGCTTGGGAACTGTCAGGGAATTGCGCGAACCTATCGTCGCCTTCCGAACTGGAGCTTTGGTCTTTCTGGCGACGACTTTGCGCTTGTGTTTTGCCCTGATTGCCACAGGCCTAGCGGCCTTCTTGGTACGGCTCTTCTTCGCTGGAGATGGCTTTGGCACGGGAGCCTCCTCGACTGGGCGATAGATTTTGGACCTGCGTCGATCATCTACAGAGAAGGTTTCGATCGCTCGAAACAAACCGGAACTCAAGAAACGCATTCATAATAAATAACTTAACAAGCATAGATCGCCATCCAGCACGCATTAGGTTATAGCAGGAAAAGCAAAATGCGTCAAGCCAGCGACGAGGCCTTAGGAATCAATGGTTTGAATAGAACCATCTTTCACCTAAAGTAAACCTAACTGAACGTCGATGCTATCGGGCGGGAAAAAACCTATTGCGACAAAACGTTGCGATGTGCTATAAGCCAATGATTTGCAAGAGACTTGTAACGTTTCGACTGGTTGATTGGTAGGGAGCAAAAGACGGGATGGCAGTATTCTTCGGCGAAGGACGCTTTTGCCCTCAAAGCCTCGGCGAGATACTCGGGGTTGCAAGGATTCGCTCATGACAACACCCGACATGATCATGTATGAGGATGAGTATCAGCGGATCAAAACGATCATTGCGCGTCTTCGCACTGAATCAAATGCGAAGCTGGTTTTCCTAGTCGATAAGAATGGTCAGCAGATAGCAGCACACGGCGAATTGGAGAATTTCGATGCGACTTCGCTAGCATCATTGACCGCGGGCAATGTCGCGGCCACAGACGGGTTGGCAAAACTGATTGGTGAAAAGGAATTCTCGATCCTGTTTCATGAAGGAGAGAGAGACAACATTCACATTTCCATCGTTGCCCAGCGTGTAATCCTCGTCGTGATTTTTGACTCAAGATCGTCATTGGGATTGGTGAGACTGCGAGTCAAAAAGGCTTCCTTTGAATTGACAGAAGTCTTTGAAAAGATTGTAAAAAAAATAAGTTCAGAAAAGGAAGCGGGAACACTGGATGATTCACCGTTCGCAGAAATAACGGATGAGGACATCGACAGTCTTTTCTCTGAATAGCCAATAGTGATGAGCTCAAAGACCCACCGGGTGAGGCTGTAGAAGTTTTGGCTAGGCCATTCGCTCTTTGAGGAAAGATTCACCTTGACTTTCATCAACTACGCATCGCGCGAAATCAACTGCAAGATTGTCTACTATGGCCCCGGGTTGGGCGGCAAGACTACCAACCTGCAATACGTCTACGACAAGACCGCTCCGAACGCCAAAGGGAAGATGATCTCGCTGGCAACCGAAACAGATCGGACGCTTTTTTTCGATTTTCTTCCGTTAGAACTAGGGAGTGTGCGCGGATTCAAAACGCGCTTTCATCTGTACACTGTGCCCGGGCAAGTCTTCTACGATGCCAGCCGAAAGTTGATCCTCAAGGGCGTCGATGGAATCATCTTTGTCGCCGATTCGCAAAGCGAACGAATGGACGCAAACATCGAAAGCGTCAGCAATCTGGAACAGAACCTCAAGCTGCAGGGATACGACTTGATGAAAATCCCATACGCCCTGCAACTTAACAAGCGCGATCTCCCGAACGTGCTTTCCGTTGAGGATATGAAGAAGGAACTCGTGCGCAAAGGAGAGCCTGTTTTGGAGGCTGTCGCTTCGACAGGAATAGGCGTATTCGACACGCTGAAGGCAGTCGCAAAACAAGTGCTGATCGAACTGAAGAAAGGATAGCAGGTCGTCACACCCCCAGCCTTGAGCCTTATTCTCACCAAAGTTCCAGATTCACCCACCTTATGTGGTTCAAGATCCTCATGTAATCACAATCTCATGACGACGACTCGAGTGGATCGGTGCAGCCGCACAAGCTACTTGGTAATGTCAGTCTTGGTCTCCATCTGGGTTCTACATCAGTTCATCCCTCGAACCCTCGCACAAGGCAAGCCTCAGCAAGGAACCGACCCTTTTATCCCACGAGTCCAGAGAACGGAGCTTCTGAACGGTTTTCGCGTTCTTTCCGTTGAGAGACCTGGAGAAATGGCTGTCATTAACTTGCTGGTCAAGGCCGGAAGTTCTATGGATCCAAGAGATAAAGCCGGTCTTGCGAACTTGACAGCTCAAAGCGTGTGCTTTGCCAATGCGAAACTGCCACGACAACGCTGGAAGGACGAACTGGAGTTTCTCAAAACTCGGATCGAGATCCGCCCCACGACCGATTCAACGGTATTTCAGGCGCAAGTCCCCTCATCCAATGTTGATGCTGTCCTAGCGCTTTTCGCCCGGTTGGTTGTCCAGCCCATTTTCACACAGGAAGGTGTGGATCGTATCAAATGCGAACTCCATTCCTCGAAGCTCACCGTCTCCGAGCCCCAAGTGAGGGCCCGACTTCACCTAGGCGAGCTGCTTTTCGGGAGAACCGGCTGTGCCAGCACAGAATGGGGAACTCCGGAATCGGTCAACGCTTTGCGCATTGGAGATCTCGAAGCATTCCATCGAGCTTACTACTTGCCCAACAACACAGCTCTGATCGTCGTCGGAGGGCCTCCAATGGCCCGTTTAGGCGATCTCGTCCGTGAAAAGTTTGGAAGCTGGATCAAGGCCAGATTGCAGCCGACAGAGCCAGGCGTGGCACCCATGCCAGCCAGAGCCGTGGTTCGAGTTATTGATCACAGGACTTCCTCCGACGCCATGATCCTGATTGGTCATTCCGCACCCGCTCGACAAACACCTGATTTCTTTGCGCTGACCCTCGCGAACACTGTGCTGGGTGGTCTGGGGAAAGCCTCCCGGCTGGAACAGGCGTTTACAAAGCAAAACATTCCGTACCAGGCTCTTGGCTCAGCCGTGGAGTTCAAGCAGGCATGTGGATGGTTTCAAGTCTCAGCCCAAACTCCATTGACTGCGGTTTCAGCTGCCTTTGCGGCTATCTTGGAAAGCATTGAAGACTTGAAGACCCGTCCAATTTCAGAAGCGGAACTCAGTCAGGCAAAATCCGCCGTGCTCTCTAACCACCGGGCCAATTCGGAAACCGAGACTGGCCTTGCCGATCAGGTCACTTCGGTCGAACTTTTTGACCTTGCTCGTGATTTTCTATCTTCCTTCTCTTCTCGGGTCGAGCAGATCTCAGCAGAAAGAGTCCAGCAGGCGGCAAAAAACTATCTAAGCAGCACCCAAATCTCAGGAGTGGTTGTCGGCGAGAGCCAAAGCGTGAAGGCAGGATTGGCTGAGTTTCGTTCTTTTGAGATTTCGGAACGACAAGAGCCAGCCACGAAACCTGTTAGCGGGAACTGACAGGATACTTCTTCAAGTAGCGAACATCCCAACCAGGGTTCCGAGTTTTCACTTCAACTTTCAACATCTTACCAATCTTGCTGGTGCTACCTGACGTGTAGTCAAGGCGGTACTGGTTCTTCATCTGCAGGCAGATTCGGGCGATTGCCGCCTCAGCCTCAATGGCAGATTGGACAAACAGCGCCTCTCCTCCGGAATGTTCAGAATAGACCTTCAGCGCCGATCCTTTCAGGTTTAGGTTCTTCAGTCGGTCTAAGGTTCCGGTAGCACCGGAACTTCCAGGTACTCCAATGGAATAAACTGGGAATCCAAATTTTGAAATATGATCCAAAGTCGCTGGTCCAGCAATGTCTCTACCGGCTGAGAACAATAGGAGAGCCTTCTTCTTGTTTCTGGCGTCGCGCAGCTTAATGAGTGCCAGATCTACCGCCAAGCCCATACGAGCTTGGCCGCCTGCACCCAAGTGATCAAGGGCCTCTCCCAAATAGTCCTCCGGGGAGATGTAATCCACAACCTCCTGAGATTCATCGCTGAACGCGTTCACGAAAATCTCATCTGGACTTTTGAGCGTTTCAGCCAAAGTCTTTAGCCAACTCAAAGCCAGATTGATGCCCTCGCCCCCCATGCCCCGGCTGACGTCGATCAACACTCCCAGTGAAACCGGCGTATCCTTTTCAAACTGCAGCTTCGTGATGACTTGCGGCTTATTTTCTTCAAGGACGGTGAGATCCTTGTCGATGACGTTGCCAACCGGCTTGCCTTCCTTGTCAAGGATGGAGAGGTAGAGTGAAACCGGTCGTGGCAAGTCATTAGTAGAAGACCACCCTCGAACGTTTTGCATGTCCCGTAGAACAACGATGCCGCAAAACATCCCGACCAGACAAAAGCGTGCAGTGCGCCTCGCCAAGGCTTGTTTTATCAAGCTGAGGATCTCAAGTACCAGCATGCTGGATCGTAGCGCGACCGCGCCTCGGGGGAATCGCATTTTCAGATTTCAACTCCGCATCTCACTACTTGATGCCAGCATTGTGGGTAAGGATTCTTTTCACTTCCAAAAAGCCGGCTTCGTTGGGTTTGAGTTTCAAAGCCTCATCAATGTTCTTCAACGCCTCGGGATACTTCTTCTGATGTCCGTATGCAAGCGCCAAGGCATAGAACGCGTCAGCGTTTGTGGGATCGACCGACAATGCCTGGGTTAGGGAAGCCACCGCTTTGGGAAAGTCCCGGTTCTCCAAAGCTACACGACCTTCTTCCAGACTGATCAGCCCGTTTAGTTGCTTCTCTAAATCCCCGTGCTGTTTGGGATCCAGGGTTGCAGCTCGTTGAGCTGCCTCGCGCGCTTTCTGGGACTGCTGTGCGCCGACATAGGCTTTGGCAATGTTGGACCAAATCACCGCTTCGTTCGGCATAAAATCCAATAGCTTCTCATAATGGCCGGCCGCTTCAGCGAACTTGCCTTGTGTTAACGCAGTGTTTCCTTCCTGCTCCTTCTTCCGGTAGTAGTCTTCGGCCACTAATGTAAGCGTGAATGAAGCCTCCTTCTCTGGCACGCTTAACCAGTCAGACTTGTTTGGCATGTATCCCTGTGACTGGCCGTAAAGCTGATACTCTCCAGGCTCCACCTTGTCGAACTCAGCTTCACCCTTCTTGTTGACCTTGCCGAAGTATTCCTTGGCAGAATTCTTCTCCACCAATTTGGACTCCGACTTCATAATGGCCTTCTTATCTTGATCGACGAACTTCGCTTTGACCTTTGCAGCCACAGCTTCAAACGGTATCGCCAACAACAAAGCCAAAACCACCGCTAACTTGATCATCATCGTTTCCCTCTTCTCTTCGGTCCTGAGATTCCCCTCAAAGACCTCAATGTCGTTCGGTGCCTCCCATCGAAGCACTCAGCAATTGCAGATTTTGATCAGCCGACTACCCAGTTCGTGATTGGATCGAGGAATCGAATCCCGACTCTCTTTTTCCTGTCGTTATCGTCCACCCAAAGAGCCCTGACCTCTCCCTTGCACTTAAACTTACCCAGGCATGCCGTCACGGTGAGGACCACACCCAAGTCTAGGGCCCGATCAAGAACAATGCAGACCCCGTTTTTGCTGACGTTATCGGTCACCGTCTCTTCGCGGAAAGGGGCCTTGGAGTTGTCCAAGCCTTCAATAGTGACCGGAATCGCCAGCATGATTCGAGCCTCTTTACGTTTTACTTTCCAGATATCCAGCATAGTTTGACCATCTCTCACTGATGCTCGGTGCACGGCTCTGGCGCCAAATTAACGTATTGCTTTTGCGATGCGCAAGAGGCAGAAGGGGATTCTTGCTTGAGACTAGACCTGAAACTGAGCCTGTTTGACTTTGGCCCGGAAATCGTCGCCTTCCAATTGAATGACTTTGCACATTTCGTGAAGCCTGGAGCGCAAGCGCACTCCAATCCGTTCCTCCAACGTCTCCTCAGTTGGCAGCCGCGTTCCGTCTCCAATGGTCCTTGTTTCCCGAATGCGATCCTCAAAATTTGTGGTGATCACCGTGGTCAGTTTTCGATTGTAACGAGAGTTGAGGATATAGGCGAAGGTGTCACGAACCCACTCGGTGGCACGTTCTGCTCCGAGATCATCTAGCACAAGAACCGGGCTCTCGAGCACAGGCTTCAGGATCTCCATCTCCGAACCCTGCGAGGCCGCATTGTAAGAATTTTGGATTTTTCGGAGTAACT
>Ga0180085_1000781_pt1 | contig 10959 bp, 9 predicted proteins | sample EasRiv730_16_10D_FD_123013 | JGI IMG/M metagenome (GOLD analysis project Ga0180085, IMG submission 123013) | Soil microbial communities from meander-bound floodplain in the East River, Colorado, USA - East River metaG ERMLT730_16_10D | ecosystem: Environmental > Terrestrial > Soil > Floodplain ... | reverse complement strand
GAGTTGACCCCACGGTATTTGGGAATTACAACGACGGCTTCATGTCCCAGCTGCCGAATGAACTTTGGCAGTGCCCCAACGACGTCGGCGAGCCCACCGGTCTTGGCAAAAGGGACTGCCTCCGAAGCCACATACAGTACGCGCATGATAGATCTAACCGCCCACTTCCCGCCGAAAGCAACGAGGTAAGGTATCCAAATTGATTTTCCGATGCAACAAAAACCCCGATTCGGTTCTCTCTGAACGAGCCGGCTGTGACTCACATTCTATGAATCCAAATTGAGGCCCTGGTGAACCACGAACACGTCGTCGCCAAGAAACGTCTCGGGCAGAATTTTCTTCACGACCTCAACGTAGTTCGTCGGATTGTCAGTAGTCTGGAATTGGCAGCTACTGATATCGTGTTGGAAATTGGCTGCGGGACGGGTGCATTGACCCGGCACATGGTCTCAAAGCCACGGCAGTTCGTAGGGGTTGAACTGGACAAGAGCCTTTTTCAGAGACTTGCCGACCAGCACTCCTCTCCGTGCACGCTATTCCTCAATCAGGATATCTTGCAGTTGGACCTCTCTGAACTCATGCACAGACTGCGCCAACCTCGTGCGAAATTGAAGGTGGTCGGCAATCTTCCCTACTACATCTCCTCCCCCATCATCGAGTGGCTCGGAAAGCAGTCAGGAGTGATCGAGTCCGCAACGGTTATGCTGCAGGCTGAGGTGGCCGACCGGCTCATTGCATCACCTGGAAGCAAGGAATTTGGCGTGCTCAGCTTGGTCGCAAGTTACTACTTCACGGTTACTAAACTGATGGACGTGCGACCCGGCGCCTTCCGGCCTGTTCCCAAGGTGTCCTCCACCCTCCTTCGCCTCAAACCTAAGACACAGCGGAATTTAGTCCAAAAGGAAGAATTGCCGTTCTTTGGGTTCATTAAGCAAGGCTTTTCGCAACGGCGTAAGACTCTGTGGAACTGCCTGAAGGGATCGGTGGACAAAGGCAGATTGGAAGCGATATTGGGTCGTTTGGGACACGCTCCAAACTGCCGAGCCGAGATTTTGTCGCTGGAAGACTTCCTGAGCCTTTTCAGCCATCTCCGGTCCAGTGAACCAAACTCGAGGCAGCTATAAACATTCCTTCAAATGTGGAAAAGTGTTAGACTTCTGCAAGTGTATGGAAAGAAAGATAAAGGCCAACCTTGAATCCAGAAATTGTTGAAGCCATACCCTTGGGTGGTCTGGGAGAATTCGGGATGAACATGATGGTCCTCCGGTACGGGGACCAGATGATAGTCATCGATGCCGGACTGATGTTCCCGGACGAAGAATTGTTGGGGATCGACATCATGGTTCCCGACATCAGCTTCCTGATTGAGAACGCTTCGCAGGTGAAGGCCTTTCTCCTGACCCATGGTCACGAGGACCACATCGGAGGCCTGCCGTTTGTCCTACCCGCGTTGATGCATGTACCGGTTTACGGGACCCGATATACCCTTGGGTTAGTGAAAGGCAAGCTGGAAGAACATGGCCTGCTTCACCAAGCCAAGCTCGTCACCGTCAAGCCACGACAGGTAGAACAGATTGGCGATTTTCGGGTCGAGTTTATCCACGTTACCCACAGCATTGTGGATGCCGTAATGCTTGCCATCACCACCCCAGCCGGTACGATTCTCCACACTGGCGACTTTAAGATCGATTCCTCGCCCCTCGATGGGCAGGTGATGGATTTGCCCACGATTGCGGAGTATGGCAGCCGAGGCGTGCTGGCCTTGTTCTCAGACAGCACCAATAGTGAACGATCCGGGTTTACACCTTCCGAAACGACTGTCATCGAGCGTCTGGATGAAATCTTTCATCATGCACGCAAGAAGGTGGTGGTTTGCTGCTTCACGTCTTCGATCCATCGGATTCAAATCGTCCTCGACTTGGCCCAGAAGTACGACCGTAAGGTGGTACTGGCGGGTCGTTCCATGCTGGCGAACACAAAAATTGCTAGTGAGCTGGGTTTTCTGAAGATTCCCGACGGGATTCTGATCAAACCTCAGGCTGCACTGAAGCTCCCGAAGGAACGGGTAGCCATGCTGATGACCGGCAGCCAGGGTGAACCTATGGCTGCATTGCCGCGTCTGGCCGTGGATAATTACAAAAACATTGTCATCGAGCCCCACGATTCGGTGATTATCTCTGCCCGCATCATTCCCGGAAACGAAAAGACCATTTCGAGGATGATCAACCACATCTATAAACACGACGCGCATGTCTACTACGATGACGGATCACTCCCGCCGGTTCACGTTTCGGGTCACGCCTGCGCGGAAGAGTTGAAGCTGATGCTGAACCTGGTGCGCCCGAAATTCTTTGTCCCAATTCATGGTGAGTATCGTCAATTGTTTCGGCATGCCGAGTTGGCCAAGACTGTCCACGCAGTCAAGAATAGAGTTCTGATCGCTGAAACCGGCGACCGCATCCAGTTCACAGCGGACGACGCGAAGATTGTGGGCAAGGTTCCGGTGGGGCGCATCTTCATTGACGAAGGCAGTTTGGACGAGGTGGAAGAGGTCGTGGTGCGCGACCGACGGCACTTGGCAGAAGACGGCATAGTGCTGCCAGTGCTGGCGATCAATAAGGCAACTGGCAAGCTCGAAGGTCAGTTGGAGATCATTACCCGCGGATTTGTTTTCATCGATGGTGACGATTCGCTGATGAGCGACTCCAAGGCGCGCGTGCTGCAGACGTTGGCTGAGTCAACTTTCGAAGAAGTGACCGACTGGGCGATGATCAAAGAGAAGATCCGAACCGATTTGCGACGCTATCTCTTCAAACAGACTTCGAAACGACCACTGGTGTTGCCAGTGATATTGGAGATTTGAAAGAAGTTCGAATGCCGAAGGGCGAATCTCGAAGGGTTTCTTCCAGCTTCGCACTTCGTACTTCGCACTTCGTACTTCGACATGACCCTTACCCAAGCTCTCGTCCTCGGTGCTGTTCAAGGAGTAACGGAGTTCCTGCCTATTAGCAGTTCTGCTCACTTGATTCTGGTGCCTTGGATCATGAGCTGGCCCGATCAAGGCCTGACGTTTGATGTGGTTCTACACGCTGGGACCTTGATTGCCATTCTGTCGTTCTTTTGGAAGGATTGGCTCCAGATGGTGTCGGGCGCTTTTCAGCGCGACCCCAACCTTCCGGATTCGCAACCTGCGATGTTGCTGCGCATCATTTGCGGCACCATACCTGCTGCGGTCGTAGGTTTTTTGGCTCAGAAGACGATCGAGACGACGTTGCGCAGTCCTTTCATTTTGTCGATAACCCTTATCGGGGTTGCGCTGCTCCTTTGGCTTGCCGAGCGGATTGCGAGGCGTGAAAAGGATCTGGGGCAGGTTTCCCTTCCAGACGCAGTCAGCATCGGCAGTGCACAAGCCCTGGCCCTGATCCCGGGAACATCCAGATCAGGCATAACTATCGCCACGGGTTTGTTCCGAGGATTGACGCGGGAGGCTGCAGCTCGATTTTCATTTCTTTTGTCTGGCCCGATCACTGCCGGGGCTTTGCTCAAGAAACTGCTGGATCTTCGAGCAGTGGGAATACCGGCCGCTGATCGATTGCCGATGCTGTTTGGGTTCCTGTCGTCCCTGACGATTGGGTATCTGACGATCAAATTTCTGATGCGATATCTGCAACGAAATACGCTGCAGATTTTCATCGTCTACCGCATTGCCCTGGGAGTTGTCATTCTGATTCTCATTCAGTTTGCAGGATTCAGGCCATGAACTTCTTAGTCCCTACAAAACATCCTCGTGCGAACGAGGCCGTCGGGCTGGTGCTGTTCACCTTAACAGCACTGTTGCTGTTGAGCTTGCTCTCGTACCATCCGACCGATCCTTCATTCAACACCTCGCGTAACCGCTTGCAAGACGGCACTGTGGAAAACCTTGCGGGCGAGTTTGGCTCGACACTCGCTGACCTTCTGCTCCAGGCATTTGGGTATCCGGCATTCATGTTACCGATTGTGTGTGCAATATTTGGGTGGAGGTGGCTGCGTTCGCGCGTTATCGAAAATCCGGGATTCAAGGCTGCTGGTCTGTTGGCATTGTTTGCATCGGCTTGTGCGCTGTGTGGCTTGCTGTTTCCGAACTTTCTGGGCTTTGGCTGGACCCTGAAAGCAGGAGGTCTGGCGGGTGACCTTCTGGCGGATTGGTTGCGCGCCCGGTTCAACTTTGCCGGATCCCTCATTCTCAGCTTGTCGTTCTTCTTCGTTTCGCTCTTTGTGGCGACGACCTTTTCATTTGCCAAATCAGTTGCATTTCTGCGAACTCGACTGGCGTTCCTGGAGTCCTGGAAGGAGCGATGGCAGGCATGGCAAAAGGCACGCGCAAAGGAGAAGGAGCGAGTTGCCCTCGATAAGAAGTTAAAGCAGGCCGCCGGCGGAGAGTCTCGACCCGCAACACTGATCACTCAAAATGTTGCTGAGTTGAAGGAGAAAGGAACCGCTTCTGCGAAACGCGTTCCCAAGGAGCCTTCCCCGCGCGACATGGACTTCTCCGAGCAAGGCCCTCAAATCACGGAGAAACGTATTCAGGTCGAGAGAGCCCGCGTGATTGCGACAGGCACCCATGACTTCATCTTTCCCGCTGCGAGTATGCTCCGTCCCCCTGGCAGCCAGGAGGCGGTTGACGAAAAGGAACTGATGCACCGGGCGCAGCAGCTCATGGAGAAATGCAAGGAGTTCGACGTTCACGGACAGGTGCACCACATTCACCCGGGACCGGTTGTAACAACTTACGAATTCAAACCCGAGGCTGGAGTCAAATACAGCCGAATTACGAACCTGGTCGACGATCTGTGCTTGGCCCTGAAAGCCGAATCGGTGCGCATTGATCGTTTGCCTGGAAAATCAACGGTCGGAATCGAAGTTCCCAACATTCGGCGTGAGACAATCTTTTTGCGGGAGATCATCGAGTCCGTTGAATTCCAAAGCTCTCATTCCAAACTCACGATGGCTCTGGGCAAAGACATCGTCGGCAAGATCGCGATCGCTGATCTTGCTAAGATGCCACATCTCCTGATTGCAGGACAAACAGGAGCCGGGAAGAGCGTGGCTGTCAACGCGATGATCATTTCCATCCTCTACAAAGCCTCCCCTGAGGATGTGAAATTCATCATGGTAGACCCCAAGCGGTTGGAGTTGGGATTGTACGAGGACATTCCTCATCTGCTGACTCCGGTTGTCACGGAACCGAAGCGAGCGTCCAATGCTCTGAAGTGGGCCGTGAATGAAATGGAGAGCCGGTACAAATTGCTTGCCACCGTGGGTGTGCGCAACATCGAACAGTACAATGCCTTATTAAAGAAGCCGAAGACGCTTGAACTGTTCCCCGAAGAGAACGGCGAGGAACGGAAGCCGCTGCCGTTCATCGTAATCGTCATTGACGAGCTGGCGGATTTGATGATGGTCGCTTCGAAGGACGTAGAGAATTCCATCATGCGCCTCGCGCAGATGGCGCGGGCCGTGGGTATCCATCTCATCCTCGCCACGCAGCGTCCATCTGTGGACGTGCTGACGGGAACGATCAAGGCCAATCTGCCGTCCCGCATTTCATTTCGGGTTGCCCAGAAAACTGACTCACGCACGATTCTCGATCAGATGGGCGCTCAGCAATTGCTCGGCAAGGGAGACATGCTGTTTATACCTCCGGGCACCTCCAAAATGATACGCGTCCATGCGCCCTTTGTCAGTGAGGAGGAGACAGCCGAAATCGTCAACCATTTGAAGTCTCAGGCCCGTCCGATTTATAACGAAACGATCGTTGAAGATGGAGCAGAGAAAGGCGAGTTGACGGAATTGGAAGGTGAGGCAGACGAGATGTACGACGAAGCGGTGCGCGTCGTTGTAGAGATCGGCAAGGCGTCCACTTCCACGCTGCAACGCCGGCTGCGCCTTGGCTACGGGCGCGCCGCGCGACTCATCGACATGATGGAACGCGATGGCATCGTCGGCCCAGCTGATGGGAGTAAACCCCGAGAAGTACTTAAACGGAAGGACTACTTCAAAGAGCTGGATGAAGAGAGAGGCATGTGAGGAAGTGCGAAGTGTGAAGGCAGAAGTTCGAATCTAGATGGGGATCAAATGATTTGAAGTTTTCTGAATGTGAGCGGGTCTCAAGCAACGCTGAATGAAATTTCAGACTTGGAACCTGAGATCTCAGAGAACTTGGTATTTGAATCTTAGATCACGCTCCAGTGGGTCAATTCTCCTTCAACGACTCTTCAATCCAGTTCAAATAGTTTTTCGAACCCTCCACGATCTGCAACGCAATGACCTCGGGCACCGCGTACGAATGCACTCGCAGGACTTCCTTCTCGAGCGCAGCAAACTGGTCTCGCGATGTTTTCATCATCAACAGCACCTCGTGATCCTCGGTCACCTTTCCTTCCCACCAATACCACGACGCAATTCCGGGGAGCAGGTTAACGCAGGCAGCCAGGCGTTTTTCAACTAGGCTCTTAGCGAGCAACGCGGCATCCTTGGAATTCCCAACCGTTACAAGGACCACAATCTTGTCTGTCATTATCTCTTCCTCACAGATGCCTAAATTGCCTCTACTGGCGAGCCACAGCAGGGTGACCGCCGCAAAAAATTAGTTACAGAAAACGCCTTGACGACCCACTTGAGCCATTGTATAACCCCTCCACACCAAATAGCGCGCTGGCCAGCAAATTCAACTCACCGAGGAGAGAATCATGAACAAAGCAGACCTGATCGAGCGAGTCGCCAAGGATGCCGGTATCAACAAATCTCAAGCTGAAGCTACCATCAATTCTCTGATATCCGGCATTGAAGGCGACCTGAAGAAGGGGGGTCGCGTGACCCTTGTAGGCTTCGGGACATTCTCTGTCGCAAGCCGAAAGGCCCGGACCGGTCGGAATCCGCAAACCGGACAACCCATCAAGATCGCCGCGAAGAAAGTTGCCAAGTTTGCTCCTGGAGCAGAGCTCAAAGGGGCCGTGAACAAGAAGAAATAGTTTCATCGTCGTTAGCCTCTGAAGGCAGCCACGTCGTTCGCTTCCTAACGATAGTCTATTTGCGCTGCCGCAGCCCTGTGAGGTGCGGCGGCGCCTGAATGGATGTTGATTGATCCAGGCAGATGGATCAAGCTGCCGACACTTCCTCCCTGGCAAACCGGCCCGTAGTCGTTTGTTCAATCTGTTTCTCGACCAACCGGTTATCTGACTCCAGCTCCGATCTGAATTGCCCCATCAGCCACCCGCATCGATGCTGTCGCGCTCAAGACTGAGGAAAGCCTTGATCGGATTGGCGCGCTGCGTTTGTGCAGGCATCCTGCTCTACGCTGCGGGCCGTCAGGTAGTTGTCGAATTGAGAAAACTCCATGACAGAGAACTCAATCTTGATCTGCTTTTGCTTTTCGTGGGTGCGTTGTTGTACACAGCAGCGATGTCCTGTTTTGCAGCTTACTGGCGCCGGACAGTCTTAGGCATGGGTGGTCGCCCAGGCAACCTGGAAGTGCAGCGCGCCTACTTCGCCAGCCAGCTTGGAAAGTACATTCCCGGGAAAGCGTGGGTCATTCTCATCCGCTGCGCGCTCCTCGACAACCAGACCACAACAACACCCGTGATCATCGCTTCGACATTTTATGAAACCCTCGCTATGATGGCTGCCGGCTCAGCGCTGGCACTGGCTGCCCTGTTGGCCGCTGGGAACGCCCGACCCGTTATGATCGTGTTAGCAGCCGGACTGACGACTGGCCTGCTTGTTGCGGTACTGCCGCCTGTGTTTGGCCGCCTGACAACCTGGACGGCCCGTTCTTTCCATATTCCCATCGCGACGATCACTTATGCTACCTGGTTCCAAGCATTTCGCTACTGCATTCCCGGATGGATGGTGGCCGGACTCAGCCTATTGGCCCTTGCGGGTAGTTTGGGCATTTCGATGTTTAGTTTTGCGGGGTTTCTGCTGGCCTGTGGCAGCATCGCGTTGGCCATTGTAGGTGGGTTTGCGGTGTTGATTGTTCCGGCGGGCCTGGGCGTCAGAGAGTGGGTCATGATGCAGACGTTGGGACCAACCGTTGGGATCAGCAACGCAGCGCTCATTGCAATTTTGGCCCGGATCACGCACATATCAGTAGAGCTGTTTGCAGCGGGTTCCCTCTATCTGCTCGGAAAACGAAAGAATCAAAAATGATTAGCATCGTGATTCCTGTGCTGAATGAGGAGTTGAACCTCGCACCGTTGCATGGGGAAATTGACGAAGTCCTGCGCAACGCTGGCCTTCAGGCCGAAATGATCATTGTTGATGACGGCTCGATGGACGGAAGTTGGAACGAGGTCACACAACTGGCGCGGCGGGATCCCCGAGTGCAGGGCATCCGCTTTCGCCGAAACTTTGGAAAGGCAGCGGCGCTGAGCGCAGGATTTGCATGTGTGCGCGGCGATTTCGTTGTCACACTCGACGCAGACCTGCAGGACAATCCGGCCGAAATACCAGGTCTGATTCGTCAGCTTGAAGCCGGGTTCGATCTTGTCAACGGCTGGAAGCGACGTCGCTTCGATCCCTGGCACAAAGTGATTCCGAGCAGGATTTTTAACTGGATGATTCGGATGGCCAGCGGATTGAAGCTCCACGATCACAATTGCGGTCTGAAGGGATATCGAATTGAGGTTGTCCGCGAAATCAGAATTTATGGAGAGTTGCACCGCTTCATCACACTGCTCGCTCACGCCAAGGGCTTTAGAGTAACGGAAATGGAGGTTCAACACCGTCCGCGGATCCATGGACAGTCAAACTATGGTGTGGAGCGTTTCGTGAAGGGCCTGCTCGACCTGCTCACTGTGCGGGTTCTGACGATGTTTGGTGAACGCCCTCTCCATTTCCTGGGTGGTACGGGTCTCATCGCTTTCGCCGCCGGCTTTTTGGGATTGGCCTATCTCGCCTGGCTTTGGGTGACGGGTCATCGCCCGATCGGTACGCGTCCGGTGTTGATCTATTCGGCAGCCTCGCTCCTGTTGGGTGCACAGATGATGTCCGCCGGCATTCTAGCGGAGCTGATTGTTTCCAGACTAGGTAGTGAAGGTGACCCTGGTCGCAGTTATAGCATCGCTGAGAGAATCGGGTTTCGACAGGGAGAATGAGAGAAACTCAAATCAACGAACTGAAATGGATCACGCTGCTTATCGCCCTTGTCGCATCGGGACTCATTCTTGGTGTGATGCTCAGGCTGCAGATGGTTTCGGGAGCCAACGATGGTTCACGCTGGAACACAGTGTGGAGCCTGACCAATGGCAAAGGCTACGCTATTGACGAGGCACCTTATTCCACGATCGACAAAGTACGTCGTGACGGTCACTTTTACTCCAGCAAACCTCCGCTCATGCCCACAATCCTGGCGGGCTTGGCTTGGCTGATCAGAGCGACAACCGGATGGGCCATTCCACACCAGGCGCATATCGTTACTCGGGTCATCTTGCTCGTGGTCAATATCGTCCCGTTTTGCGTGATGGTTGTTCTTTATGGAAACCTGCTGGAAAGGATGCAGATCGGGCTGGCCGCGCGTCTCTTCTGCATCTCGGTCGCTGCTTTCGGCACGTATTTGACTTCATACAGTGTCGCGGTGAACAACCACACTCAAGCGGCCTGGGCTGCCTTCTTTGCTATCTATTGTGCGATCCGGATTCTCTATGACGGACAGACCGCCTGGGTCTACTTCGCATTGTGCGGATTGTTCACAGCGTGGACCGTTGCCAACGAGATGGTGGCCGTACTGTTTGCTGTGTCACTCATGGGCTTGTTGTTCCATGGTCACCCACGCCAGACGCTGAAGTATTTCTTGCCGCCAGCAGTAGTGGTCGCCGCTGCCTATCTGTACACGACGTACATTTCCACGGGTGGCTTCCTGCCTTATTACCTCTACTTCAAGACGGATTACTACCAGTACGAAGGCAGCTACTGGCTTACCCCTCGTGGCATCGACGCTGCCAACGAACCGAAATGGTTCTATCTGTTTAACCTGCTTTTGGGACACCACGGAATCTTTAGTTTAACACCGGTTTTCTTGATCGCGTTCTTTGGCATGTTGCAACGAAAGCCGGCGATGGAAGCCATTCAGCGACTGGGACTGTTTTTGAGTGTCGGTTTGCTGATCTTCTACACCTTCAAGACGAACAACTATGGCGGTGTTTGCCAGGGTGCGCGCTGGTTGTTCTGGCTCATTCCGTTCTGGCTCATTAGCCTTGCTCCGGTAGTTGACCGGCATTTTCATTCTCGAAGATTTCGCACCTTTGCCCTCATCGCACTGCTGCTGTCGATCATGTCCGCCAGCCATGCGCTTAGCGGCAACAAGGACAAAGGGCGCCCGGGCCCGTGGAGTCCTTCCTGGGTGCAGATCTTTATGCACGATATGGGGTGGATCGAGTACTGAAAGTGGGTTCGATTGTCGCCTGGCCTGCCTAGCAAAACGCCCTCCCCCCTTCATTCTTACTGAGTTACCTAGTCCCAAATCTTGTGCATGTTTTAGACCTGAAATGTCGATCAGTAGGTTTGATCTGACACCTCGAGACGTGGGCCGCCGGACTCCGCTGGTGGGGTCGTTGAGCCCATGGTCGGTAATAGGTTACTTCGTATGTCGAACATCGAGCAGCTGGTTTTACAAGCCAAAACCTGCTTTCAAGTTAAGGACTACGAGACCTGCATGAGTCTCACAAACGAGGCGCTCCGGGTTGAACCTGACAACACCGAGGCGTCGTGGCTGATGAAAGAGGCCCAACGACAATGGGAAGATCAGCGTTCCCTCGAACAGCTTGAGATCTATGTTGAGAATCTGAAGAAGGAAGCCATGGACCTGTTCGACAAGGAACACTACGAGCAGTGCCTGGGGATGTTTCGGTTCCTTTCGGAACTTGAGCCAGAAAACCACACGTTGCGCGATTACGTGAGACTCAGCCAGCAGATGTTTGT
>Ga0180085_1000780_pt1 | contig 10960 bp, 9 predicted proteins | sample EasRiv730_16_10D_FD_123013 | JGI IMG/M metagenome (GOLD analysis project Ga0180085, IMG submission 123013) | Soil microbial communities from meander-bound floodplain in the East River, Colorado, USA - East River metaG ERMLT730_16_10D | ecosystem: Environmental > Terrestrial > Soil > Floodplain ... | reverse complement strand
GGATGAGCGGCTCGCGGCACAAGTGCTGCTGGAACTGGGCGAATGCTGGCAGCACTTACGACAGTTTGGCAAGGCGCTCGAATACTATCGGGATGCGACGCAAAGTAGTCCGACCGTCCGGGTCGGATATGCATTGTCAACCGACGTCAATCGGCACGATTGGTCCGATGGGGACGATCGGACCACTTTGGTCGGGGCTTTGTACAGGATCGGTGTCCTGGCCGCCGCAATGGACCAGCCGGTGGAGGCCAAGGCCGCTTTGACGCGGCTTCTGGCGCTCGAACCGGATTACCAGGACGCCCGTCAGCGGCTGGACAAATTGCCCTGATTCTGGGATAGTACGCGATTCGCTTTGCCACGTCGCGCAGGCGACGCCTGCCATTTGTATTCGCGTAAACCGTTGCCACGAAACCGCTTACCAGCCCCATGCCAACCACCAAAAGCGCCAAGAAGCGGCACCGCCAAAGCCTCGAGCGGCGGGCCAAGAACCGAGCCACCAAGTCGTCGATCAAGACCCAGGTCCGCAAGGTCCGCGAAGCGATTGCTGCCGGCGACCTGACGAAGGCCGAGACTGAGCTGCGAACAGCCGCCACCAAACTCGACCGGGCCGGCTCGAAGCGGATCATCCACCCCAATGCCGCAGCTCGCACGAAGTCGCGGCTGTCGCACCTGATCGTGGCCGCGAAGAAAAAGCCAGCCGCGACGTAAGGCATCAGTTTTCAAGAACCGAAGATCCAGAGGACCAATTGAATGAAATTGCTCCCTTGTTTCTTCAGTTCTTTGGTTCTTGGTTCTTTGGTTCTTGGTTGTTTCGCTTCCGTAGCGAGTGCTTGGGACGATTCCTCGCTCGCCATCTTCGAGCGGCGGATTCTGCCCATCATGCAGGCAAAGAATCCGTCGAGTTGTTCCGAGTGCCATTTGTCGGGCGTCGATCTGGCGGACTATATCCGCCCGACGCAGGACGAGACCTTCGCGGCGCTGCGTGACGGTGGGCTGATCGACGTCAATCGGCCGGACAAATCGAAGCTGCTAGCCTTTATCGCTCGCAAACCCGAGAAGCCGAGCCTGGTCACGGACAAGATTCGTCAGCAGGAGCTGGAGGCGTTTCGGTCATGGATCACTGCGGCCGTGAAAGAACCGCGGCTCCTCGCGGCACATGGCGCGACCGGGAAGATCGGCCCGCAACTTCCCGACGAAGTGATCCGACACGCGCGGAAGGACCGAGTGCTGGCATCGTTCGTCGATAACGTCTGGGCCGAAGTCGGCCGCTGTGCCGCGTGTCACTCGCCCGATCGCAACCAGCAGCAAGTCAAGAAGCACGGCGAGCATATCTCCTGGATCAAGCTCGGCGATCCGGCCGCGACGCTGGCCTACCTGCGCGAGGCGGAGTTGATCGACGTCGGCCAGCCCGAGAAAAGCCTGCTCCTCCTTAAGCCGCTGAATCAGGTCAAGCACGGCGGCGGTCAGAAAATGGCCTTTGGCGACCGGACGTACAAGCAATTCCGCCAGTTCATCGACGATCTGGCAGCCACTGAGCACGGCAAATACACGGCGGCCGGCCAGCTTCCGCCTGAGAACGACGAGGTCTCCAGCGTCAGCGAAATCTGGTTCAAGCTCGCAGGTGTTCCCGCCAAGTACGACAAGCTGGTGCTCCAGGTCGATCTGTACCGCTGGGACGAGCGGGCGAAGGGCTGGTCCAACGACCGCTGGGCGACGGCCGATCGGCCCATCTTCGGCAGCGGTCAAGCGTGGCAGAACCATCTCAGCATCACGGCTCCCAAGGACTCCAATCGGGCTGAAGCGGTTCGCCGCTCACCGACACTGCCTGCCGGCAAGTACCTTGCCAAAATCTACATCGACACCCAGAACAAGTTCGAGCGGCAATATCCAGCCACGCTGGGCGAGGACGAACTGGTGGGGCAGGTTGAGGTCGAGTCGCGCTGGCCCGCGGGATACGGCCAGATGACCGTGGCCACATTCCCGGCTAAGTAGCGTCCTACCATTCGATGAGTGCCGCGTCGAACACCGGGCCATCGACGCAGGTCCGTTTGTAGTCCCAACTGCCGTCGGCCTGCCGCACCTTGGCCACGCAGGTGAAGCAGATGCCGACGCCGCAGGCCATCGGCGTTTCGAGCGAGACCTCACAAGGCACATGACTCTCGTGAGCGATCCCCGCAACTGCCTCCATCATCGGTTCCGGTCCGCAGCAGACAATCCGCGGCCGGCCGTGATGCTCGCCGAGCGTCTGCGTCAGCAGGTCGGTCACCAATCCGTGATGCCCCCGGCTGCCGTCATCGGTCGCAAGGCGAACATCGATGCCCAGACGCTGAAAGTCCTCGACGCCGGCCAGATAGTCGGCCGTGCGGGCGCCGTAGCAGAACGTGACATGCAAAGCCCGCGGCACATCGCGGGGCGGGTCGCCGTAACGCTTCTTATGCAGGGCCTCTTGGGCCAATGCGAGAAATGGCGTCTGACCAATGCCACCAGCGACCATGATCAGGTGCTCGGTGGGGACGGGTGGGTAGGAGTGAGTGGTGAGTGGTGAGTGGTGAGTGATCTGATTCCTGGCTCCTGGCTCCTGGCTCCTGGCTCCTACTTCTGCACAAAACCCATTCCCCAGCGGTCCCCAGACATCGAGCCGCTGGCCGGGCTGCATTTGCCACAGCCGACTGGTGAGCTTTCCCTTCACCAGATACACGACATCAACCGATTCCGGTTGACCATCGGTTCCGGCGACCGTGTCGTAAAGGGCCAGCGGCCGGCCGATGAGCGGGTCGTTCACGTCGGCCAGCCGGAGCATCAGGAACTGTCCCGGCACGATCCGGCGGGCAAGTTCCGGGGCGCGGAAGCGAACGCGATACGTGTCCTTGGCCAGCCGGACATTCTCGACGATCTCAACCGACTGCTGCACGGCTTGGTCGGCGTAGTATTTGGCGTGCAACGGGTTCATGGGCGTCCCCTTCCCCGACCTCCCTGTTTCCCAAACGGTTTGCCGAACCGCTTGCCGCCGGGCTTGCCGAACTTCCTACCGCCCGGCTTGCCGAACTTTTTGCCAGCAGGTTTGCCACCGGGCTTTGCGAAGCGCTTGCCGCCGGGCTTTTGTGGGCGACCGCCCCGTTCGCCTTCCACACGCGAAGTACCGCCCGGCTTCGGGCCAAAGCTCTTCCCGAATTTCTGCTTGGGCGGAGCGCCCTGCTGCTGTTCGTTGCGCCGCCCTTCGGGCCTGCGGAAGTGCTTTTTGCCGCGCGGCCTAAAGCCGGACGGCCGGTCACCCGCCTCGGGTTCACCAATCACCGCCCCGCGCTTGGTGACCGGCGCGTCGTCCGAAAAACGCAGTTCGTCACCGGTCGCCTCCATCGTCTCGCCGCCGCCGCCGGTCTCGGCCAGGTTCCCCTCGCCCAAATCATCCCGCAACAAGTCGTCGAGCGACAGCGGCTGGGCCATCAAGGCCTGCTGCTGAAGATAGGGGCTCTTCTCTCGCTTGCCATGCACGGGTTTCGCGAAACCCGCGGGCCGCGCGGGTTTGCGCTTCGCCTTGCCGGCCTTGCGCTTCTCCTTGGCCAGCCGCAGCAGGTTCTCGACTTCGACCGGCAACAGTTTTCGCCAGGCCCCCGTCGGCAGATCGCCCAGCTTAATCGGCCCGACGGCAATTCGCTTCAGCCGCAGCACCTTGTGCCCCACGCGGGCCAGAACCCGCCGCAGCTCGCGATTGCGGCCCTCGTCGAGCACCATTACCAGGTCGGTGCTCTTTCCCTGTCGCTTCTTGGCGGTGATCGACTGCACCCGGCAAAAGCCGTCGCTCAGATACACGCCCTTCTTCAGCCGGTCGAGCTCGGCGGTTGTCGGCTGGCCGGCGACGCGTACCAGGTAGGTCTTCTCGACGCCGTAGCGCGGATGCGTAATTCGGTTGGCGAAATCGCCGTCGTTGGTGACGAGGATCAGCCCCTCGCTTGCCCGGTCGAGCCGGCCGACCGCGAACACCCGCTCGTCGGTCGGCACCAGATCAATCACCCGCGGCCGTCCGCTCGGATCGAAGTTGGTCGTCACCACATTGATCGGCTTGTTGACCGCAAAATACTGCCGCTTCGGCTGGCGGAGCACCTCGGTATCGACGCGGATCTCCTGCCGCAGCGGATCGACGCGCGTGCCCAGTTCGGTCACGACCTTTCCATCGACCTGGACGCGACCTTCGCGGATCAGCTCTTCGCAGTCCCGCCGGCTATCGACCCCTGCCGCCGCGAGCACTTTTTGCAGCCGCTCGCCTTTGCCCGCCTCGCCCTCCGCAGGGCGATCGGGCCGATCGCCATCGTGCGCGGTGCGGGCGGTCGATCGGCGGCGTTTATGTCGAGCCATTTTGTCTGCCTAAACGGATCATCTTACTGTCTGTTGCCCAATCGGCGAATTGGGCGTGCCCGACCGCACCGCGACGATTTGTTGCATCGGTTCTGCCGACCGCGCCGATATTCCGGGAGTCTGGCCGTCTGCCGCTCGCTCCTCGCGCGAAGCCGTGCCGGCCAGGCAAACTTTGCGGCCCGCCGCTCTACCCGCCTCATCCATCGGCTTTGTAGCAGGCACACTCCATGTGCCGTAGTCGGAGTTCTCGCCATGCCTGTTCGCTTCTCCCGTCGTCAATTTGGCCTGAGCACGCTCGCCCTGAGTGCCTCGCTGCTCGCCGGCCGGGCCCAGGCCGCCAATCGGCAGCCGATGAAGGCCGTGGTCCCCGGCACGGGCGTTCCCGTCGCCCGGACCGGCGACGACTTCGAGGCGGAAGACTGGACCTATTACCCGCAACTCCCCAAGAGCAGTTGGAACATCGACGACGAAATCCGGGCGCCCGGCGGCGTCTCGAAAAACTACCAGTGGGTCGAAGCGGCCAAACGCGGCCAGCCCGACGTCGTCCGCCGCGTCTCGACGCCCCCCGGCGGCATCGAGGGGAGCACAGGCTCGATGCTGCTCCAGTCGCTCTATTCCGGTGTTCCCAACCGGCCCAGCGGCGAGCAAAACCAGGACGACCTCTTGAACAACAGCGAGCAGCTCGGCGGGCGGGCGATTCCCGTCGCGTGGTCCCCCAACTGCGTCTGTCGCGTCTATGTCGTCCCGCACACCAAGTGGGAAGAACGCAACGGCGCCTCGTTCGGCTATCGCCTCGGCCTCGTGGGCTGGGGCAAGGAGAACAACGAGGAATACTGGCCCGGCATGTTCTTTCACATGGAGCGCGGCCTCAAGGACAACAAGCGAACCTATTCCGTCCGAGCCTGGATCCGGGCCGACGGCTACGGCCGCGACATGCCTTCGCTCACCTTCGAGGACAACTCGTGGATCACGATGGGCATGTCGTGCACGCCCGACGGCGCCTGCCATTTCTTCCTCCGCCCCGGCATCGAAGACCTGGAAGCGAAGGACTGCGTTGGCAGTTACTGGTGCTATAGCTATCGGGCCCACTCGTTTCAGTGCTTCTTCTACAACGTCATCAACCAGGACGACGGCCGCAGCGTCGGCACCCCGTGGATCATCGACGACGCGATGCTCTACTGTGCCACTGCCCCAGTGAACCGCATCCGCGGCCCGCAGACCGCCACCCAGCCACAGTCGCCGGCAACTACGACGAAGTAGGTCGCCTCCGGTCGTAGGGCAAGCTGCCAGCTTGCCCGCGACTGTCGCTGGGGTGCGTCAGCTCTTCCCAAAAGCGCACATTTTTTTGTGGGGGCCTTCAAGGCCGCCTTCCGCTCCGCGCCAGCCAGACGCGACTCGTCGCAACTCCTTGGCGTGCCGCGAGTTGCTCCCATCGGTCGCGCTGGGCTGCCGGTTTTAGAACCGTTCTAAAGCCCTCTTCTAAAGCGTTCTAAACGCTTTTCTGACGCCCTTCCCCTGGTACTACCAGAAGCCCTTTATCGCGCCGGTCGCAGGGCAAGCTGCCAGCTCGCCCGCGACTACCTCTTCCTCTGGGAGAGGGCCGGGGTGAGGGTCTGTGCCTTCACCGCCACCATGCATATGCACGTCAACATTTTCTATCGACCCGGTTTCTCGACCTAACTCCATATTCGCACGTGACTTACGGCACAAATAACGACTATGCACCTATGCAACTTATGCAGTTTAAGCCAGGATCACGCCTCCCTCTCGCCACCCGAACCCCAACGCCTCAGCCCCGCCTTGTCCGCCACTCTTCGATTTTAACCATTCGTCCACTAACTGTCAAGTCAGCCACAACACCTTGTATGTCCATCCACCTCGACCTACTACCGGTTGTGGTCCCGAGCCCAAAAGAGTGGCAATCCCCATATCAGCCGTGCAAGATCTGGCTGGCTTCTCCCACTGGCCTCCCGGCGCCTGCCTACCGACCACCAACCACCCCTCCAAAAGCGCTCACGCAGTCCGGTCGCTTGATCAATTCGTGGCGTCCCGCAGGCGCGCAATGAAGTGGTTCGTTCGTCACAGACCCCGCAACGAGGCAAGCATTGCGGAAATGCCCGCAATTCGACGGACTTCGCCCAACTCTTCGTAGATGGCCAGGGCTTTTTCGAGGAGCTCGATTGCCTTTGTGCGTTCGCCAAGTCGTGCGCGCAGCATTCCGAGACGTTCCTGTTGGCTTGCGGTCCCCTTTCCACTGCCGATTCTCTCCTGCAATGCTAAAGCTCGATGAGCAAAAGGCCATCAAAGCGTTGATGCCGCAGACCGAATTAGCGACTCGGTGGCAATGGCTTGCTTCGCTGGCGTTCGCGGCGCATCTTGTGGTTTCAAGGAGAAGCACGATGGCTCGATCTTGTTCCTGCCGCTGGACCGGTCGCCTGCTGATTGTCGGTTGGGGCGCGATTGGAGCGCCGCGTGGGCGCGGCGGTTTTCCCTGGCGTCCAAGCTGGAAGCAGGCGGAGGTTTTTGCGGCGGCCAAGGCGGAAAAGGAGCGGGTAGGCACGCTCACCGGCCCAGGGCGTTGCCCTGGGCTGTGGAAGGTTGCCCCGTTGGGGCAAGCAGTAATTCCCTCATGCCGTGAGGGAACAGCGGAGGAGCAAAGCGTCGATCGTCGGGCGACCGCGATTCGCGAGGCGACGTCGTGTCGCGGCCCTGTTTCTGACGGCGTCAGGGCCTACTTCTTCACGATCGCCAGGTTGTCGCGGTGGACGACTTCTTCATAGGGGCGATGGCCGAGGACCTGCGAGATGCGGTCGGACTTGAGCCCCTTGATCCGGTCCACGTCAGCGGAGGAATAGTTCGTGAGGCCGCGGGCGATGACGTTTCCCTCGCTGTCGCACAGGGCGACAGCGTCCCCTTTCTGGAACTCCCCTTGCGTGTTGGTGATGCCGGCGGCCAAGAGGCTGCGGCCCTGTTCGACGATCGCCTTGCGGGCGCCGGCATCGAGCTGAATCCGGCCGCGGACCTGGGCCGAGAAGCCCAGCCACCGCTTGAACGGCGTGATCGCCTTCCCCTGGGCGACGAACAGCGTGCCGACGGTCATTCCCGCCATGATTTGCGTGAGCACGTCGAGCTGCCGGCCGCTGGCGATGATCACGTTTTCGCCGGCCGACGTGACGATGCGGGCCGATTCGAGCTTGCTCGCCATGCCCCCTTTGCTCAGGCCGGTCTTACTATCGCGGACGAAGGCCAGCACTTTCTCGTCAATCTTCTCAACGGTCGCAACGAGCTTCGAAGTCTTGAGGCTCGGATCGCCGTCGTAGAGGCCCTCGATGTCGGACAAAATCACCAAGAGCGGCGCGCGGATCAGGTTCGTGACCATCGCGGCCAGGCGGTCGTTGTCGCCAAAGGTCGTTTCCAGCTCGGCGACGCTGACCGTGTCGTTCTCGTTGACGATCGGGATTGCCCCGAACTCCAGGATCGAAAGGATCGTGTTGCGGACGTTGAGATAGCGGATGCGGTCGTCCACGTCGTCGAGCGTCAGCAGCACCTGAGCGGCCCGGCGGCCGTGTTTGGCGAATGTCCGGTCGTAAGCCTGGATCAGATGACCCTGGCCGACCGCGGCGACCGCTTGCAGCCGGGCGAGGTCGGTGGGCCGCGACTTGAGGCCGAGCAGGCTGACCCCCGCGCCGACCGCGCCGCTGCTCACGAGGACCACGCGGCGGCCGGCGGAGCTGATCGTGTGAATCTCCTCGGCCAGGCGTTCGATCCGCTCGTAATTGAGCGTGCCGTCGTCGTGCGTGAGGACGCGCGTGCCGACTTTCACGACGACCGTGTGAGCGGAGGTAGCAAGCTGGCGGCGGAGATCTTCGGCGGTCATAGGGGGCGGTGCGGACGAATCGAGGCGCAGCTCCGCGCCATGCGGGCTTGCCGATTGTACTATCGGAATCGGGGACGGCGGAAAGGAGTACGGGGCGGTAGGGACAGGTTCAGCCAACACAGCGAACGGGGACATGGGGACGTCCTTCTCTCGCGGCAAGAAACGCGACGGCGGGGTAGAGAGGGGCGCGTCGCGTGGGCCGAGAGTACCGACAGCCGGCCGGGCGGGCAATGCGAATTACTGCGATTGCTATAAGGTGTTTCAGGGAAAGCGGTTAGGACAACGAAATGGTTCGTCAGGCTGCCTTCCGGCGAGCGGTCTTCGTGGAGATAGCGACCGGCAGCGGCAGCGTTTCGCGCTCCTCATTCCGGATTTCCGCCAGCCGAGCAGCGGCCTTAGCCAATCGCGTGCGATGGCGGGCGGTGCTGCCAAGTTCGAGCAGCGCCACGAGACGGCCAAGCATACTAGCCGGATCGGGCAATACCGCCAGCGGATGCAGGGCGAGCGCCAGCGGCAGTCCGATTTCGGCGACGTGCCGCCAGAAGAGCCGCTCGGCGGCGCGGCCGCGTGTGAAGGCGCTGTCCGGGGCAGCAGCCAGCGGATCGGCGGTCTTGACAATGCGTGCGGCCGGCTCGAACACGGTCCGCAGTTCGAGTCCGCGGAGACTGAGCGCGAAATCGACATCGGCCAGTTGATCGCCAGCAGCCAGACTCAAGCCGCCGAGCGCGACCAGCAGGTTTCTGGCGTAAAAGCCGGCCCCCAGCGTCGGTCCGCCGATCGCCGCCCGCAAATGCCCTGAACCAGCGAGCAGCAGCCGCTGATCCCGCAGCACCGCGCGGTTGCCCGCCGCTGTGAAACGCACGCCGGCCGATACCAGCCGTGAGCCGTCGGCATTCATCACGGCGGGCACGACGGCAGCGACCTCGTCGTCGTGGAAGTGCGCCAGGGCCGCGTCGGTCCAGCCATCGGTGGCTTCCAGACCACACGCCAGCACGTGCACAATCGGGCTGCTCGCGGCTTCGATGCCGGCGTTGATCAGGCCGACCAGTGTCGATTCGTCCGGGCAATGGACGAAGTGGACTTCGCCCGCCAGTTCAAACGGGTCGTCGTATGCCGCGGTATGTACGACGATGACCTCGCTCTTGGGAGGGCGGTTCTGAAGGACCGAAACCAGGGTGCCGTCGAATTCGGCGGACCCGCCCAGGCAGGGGATGAGAATCGAAAGCCGAGGCACGGGAGACCTTCCTTGAGAGTCCCGTCACGAAGCGGTCGGCAGGCGGGGACGCGACATCCCAGCGAGGGCCGATATCCTGAGTATCTTCGGCCTGGATCGCGGCCTGCGATTATCCAAATTGCCTTGAGTCCCTCGTCCGCAGTCGCCCTAAGTTGCCTAGCCGTAAAGGTTTATGCTAGCTGGTTGCCTAGTGTCGTCCTCGTCCCGCACGTTCGTCCTCGTCGTCCTTCACGCCCTCGAAAACACCGAGGGCGAGGACGACGAGGACGATTCACGAGGGGAAGGCACGTCCGCGTCGGAGGCCTGCCTCTTGCCGCTCGCCGCACTGACCGATAAACTCCAAGGTTTCCCCCATCTTGAACCGCCGGCCCCTTCTGGCCGCTCTGCCGCAGGATCGTTGCCATGAAAGAAGGCATTCACCCGACGTACGTCACCACGGCCGTTCACTGTAGCTGCGGCAACACCTTCACCACCCGCAGCACCAGGAAAGAGCTGAAGGTCGATATCTGCTCGGCGTGCCACCCGTTCTTCACCGGCAAGCTGAAATACATCGACACGGCCGGCCGGATCGAGAAGTTCCAGACGAAGTTCGCCGCCGGCACCTACAACAGCGTGCAGAAGCCCCCGGCCAAACCGAAGAAGAAGAAGGCCGCCGCGGTGGGGGACGAAGGTTAAGCGCAAGCGAATGTCGAATGTCGAACTTCAAATGACGAATGAATGTCGAAGCATTGAATGACGAGATTCGGCATTCGGCATTTGTAACTCGTCATTCCTTCGTCAATTGACCTTCGTCCTTCGACATTTATGTCCTCGATCCGCGACCTGCTTGAAGGCAAACTCCGCCGCTTCGAAGAGTTGGAGCGGCAGATGAGCGATCCGGCCATCCAGGTCGAGGGCGCGAAGATCGCCGCCGTCGCGCGCGAACATGGGTCGCTGTCTAAGCTGGTCACCAAATATCGCCGCTTCAAGCACCTCGTCGATGAAGTGGCCGAGCTGAAGCGGATGTCGGAGCAGGGCTCACCCGACGAAAAAGAGCTGGCCGAGATCGAGCTGCCCGATGCCCGGGCCAAGCGCGAGACGCTGTGGAGTGAGCTGCTCGACTCAACCGTCGGCGGCGAAGACGCCCAGCGCAGCCGCTGCGTGATGGAAATCCGGGCGGGCACCGGTGGCGACGAGGCCGCGCTCTTCGCTCAGGACCTCTTCCAGATGTACAAGCACCACGCCGAGAAGAAGGGCTGGAAGTGCGAGATCCTGGAAGCCAGCCCGACCGACATGGGGGGCTTCTCGAAGATCACGCTGGCCTTCGAAGGCGAGGGAGTCTATCGCGAGCTGCGCTACGAGGGTGGGACGCACCGCGTGCAGCGCGTTCCCGAGACCGAGGCCAAGGGTCGCATTCACACGTCGGCCGCGACCGTTGCTGTGCTCCCCGAGCCGGAAGACGTCGAGATCAACCTCAAGCCGGACGACTATCGCCTCGACAAGTTCTGCGCCAGCGG
>Ga0180085_1000779_pt1 | contig 10968 bp, 9 predicted proteins | sample EasRiv730_16_10D_FD_123013 | JGI IMG/M metagenome (GOLD analysis project Ga0180085, IMG submission 123013) | Soil microbial communities from meander-bound floodplain in the East River, Colorado, USA - East River metaG ERMLT730_16_10D | ecosystem: Environmental > Terrestrial > Soil > Floodplain ... | reverse complement strand
GCTCGTATCGGCCGGACTGGAACGACTTCATCGGCGGGGCGGCCCTGGGATCGACAGGCCGCGCTAAAACAGCGCCGGCCAGTGTTTTAGATTCTACGCAAGATCTAAAATAACGCAACGCGATAATCCCGCTCACGCGGGGCGGGCGTTGGCGAAGCTGATGCGCGAAGCGGGCTGGAGCATCAAGGACCTGGTGCGCCGCCACGTGACGGTCGGCCTCGCTTGCCTCGCCGCTCTCGCGCTGGTCTACGCGTGGGGCGTGCGCCAAGCCTGGCAGAAGGCCGGCGCACGCGAACTCTAAACCCCCCGCTCCCCCCGACTGGATCGGGGGTCGCTTCCCCCCTTCACAGGGGGGCGTTTCAGTTCAGAGGCGAGCCTGGTATTCCTTTTCCAGCTTGGAATGCGTGCTCCAGAAGGGCCGCGGCTCGGCGCCGTTGAGGACGTCTTCGAGGATGCCGGTGTGGACGTCCCAGCCGCTCATGACGCTGATCTGCGCGGCGCGGGCATTGAGGCCGGTGTGCGTGATGGTGAGGAGGACGTTCTTGCCGCGCGGCGAGAGCTCGAAGGTGACTTCGGTGTCGCCGCCGCCCATGTTCCAGCGGTAGGCGAGGACGCGGTTCGGCTCGAGGCGCGTGATCGTGCCCTCGAAATACGAGTGCTCGACGCCCTTGTACTTGTCCGGGATGTTCTGGTCGCTCGACAGGCAGTTGTGGTCGAACTGCAGCCGCGCGTGCCCGCCGACGCGCAGCTCGAACTCGCCGCCGCAGAACCAGGTGGCGCGCTTCTTCGACTCGGTGAGGTAGGCCCACAGGCGCTCGACGGGTCCGGGGAGCAGGCGCTCCATGCGCACGGTGGCGGGGGCGAGCAGGGTGGCGGGCAGGCTTGCGCGGTCGGTCATTGCTTTCTCCGTTGCTTGGGTTTGGGGGAGGCGGATTTCTTCGCGGCGGCGATCGCGTCTTCTGCGCGCAGCGCGGCCTCGAGGGCGTCGAGGCGGCCGGACCAGAAGTTGCGGCTCTTCACCATCCATTCGGTGACGGCGTTCAGCGGCTTCGGGTCGAGCGAGAGGTAGTGGTCGCGCCCCGAGACGTAGCGGCGCACCAGGCCCGCGCGCTCGAGGATGCGGATGTGCTTGGAGACCGAGTTGAGCGAGATCGCATAGGGCGCGGCGATCTCGGTGACGCGCGCCTCGCCGCCGGAGAGGCGCTCGAGGATGCTGCGCCGGGTCTCGTCGGCCAGCGCGATCAGGGTGTCGTCGAGGTCCATACGGGCCGAACGTTAACCCATATGGGTGAATGAAGCAAGCCGAAGCTCGTTACAGCTGTAACCCCTAAGAGCCGAACCCGTCTGCGACGCGGATGTCGAGAAGGTTGGGCTTGCCGCTGGCGAAGCCTGCGCGCAGCGCGGGGGTGATGTCCTGGGGGTCGGTGACGCGGTGGGCGGAGAGTCCGAAGGACTGGGCGAGCGACACGAAATCGAGCTCGGGGTCGCGGATGTCCATGCCGACGAACTTGTCGCTCTTGCGGAAGGAGACGAGCCGCTCCTTGATGATGCGGTAGCCGCGGTTGTTGGCGACGACGTAGGTGATCGGCAGCTTGCGGTGGGCGGCGGTCCACAGGGCCTGGATGGAATACATCGCGCTGCCGTCGCCGACCATCACGGCGATCGGCCGCCCGGGCAGGGCGAGGCTGATGCCGGCGGCGCCGGGGACGGCGAAGCCGAGGCCGCCGCTCGCGAGGCCGTAGTAGTCCTTCGGGCCGCGCATCGAGAGGAATTTCGGCAGCGAGAAGCTGCTGACGAGCGCTTCGTCGACGACGACGGCGTCGCGCGGCAGGGTTTCCGAGAAGCGCAGCATGAGGTATTGCGGGTCGATCGGCGCGGTCTCGGCGGCGAGCATGGCTTCGATGCGCGCCTTGTCGCGCTGCGCGCTCCAGTTCCTCGGTTTCAGCTCGGCGAGGCGTTGGGCGGCCTCGGGGGTGCGTTTCAGTTTGGGAAGCAGAGCTTTCAGCGTTTGCTTCACATCGGCTTGAATGGCCAGATCGGTGCGGTAGTTCTTGCCGAGCTCGGCGCTGCGCTCGGAGATGTGAATCACCGGCAGGTTCTCCGGCAGCGGCTCGACCGGGCTGTAGACCGACATGCGAAGCAGATCGGCGCCGAGGCAGAGGAGCAGGTCGTACGGCTCGAGCGTGGAGCGCACGAGCTTCTGCTGGCGCGTGAGCGCGCCCATGAAGGCGGGATGCTCGGTCGGGAATTGCGCCGAGTAGGGGATCGAGGACTGGTACACCGCCGCGCCGAGGAGCTCGGCGAGCTCGGCGGCCTCGGCGAACGCATCGCGCGTCGCGAGCTCGTGGCCGGCGAGGATGGCGGGGCGCTTCGCCGCGAGCAGCATGTCGGCGATCTTGGCGATGGTGTCGTCGGATGGGCGAATACTTGTGTTGATGCGCACCGGCCGTCCCATATCTACTTCCACGGTCTCGTCGAGGACGTCGCCCGGGAGGCTGAGGAACACCGGGCCGGTGGGCGGGGTGAGGGCGATCTTGGCGGCGCGGTGGATGATGCGCGGCAGGTCGGCGGCGCGGGTGACTTCCACCGCCCACTTCACCAGCGGCTGCGCCACCGGCACCAGCGGCTCGTAGAGCATCGGCTCGAGCAGGCCGTGGCCCTGCTCCTGCTGTCCGGCGGTGAGGATCACCGGCGAGCCGGAGAACTTGGCGTTGTAGAGCGCGCCCATGGCGTTGCCCAGCCCCGGCATGACGTGGACGTTCGCGGCCGCAAGGCGGCCGGAGGCGCGGCAGAAGCCGTCGGCCATCGCCATCACCGCCGATTCCTGCAGGCCGAGGACGAAGTCGAGCTGCGGGAAATCGGGCACCACTTCCATGATCGCGAGCTCGGTGGTGCCGGGATTGCCGAAGAGGTGCGTGACGCCTTCGTCGACGAGAAGCTGCAGGAAGGCGCCGCGGCCGGTGATGCGCGTCACGCCCGAATGGTAGGGGTTTTTACGCGGTGAGGATCTGCCAGCCCTGGTCGGGGCGGTCGAGGGTGCAGTTGTGCTTGCGCATGGAAGGCAAGCTGACCGGCGCCGCGGCCGACCAGGCGCTACGTCCTAGCCGCCGCCGTCGCCGCCGCCACCTCTGCCTTCGCCGCGATCGGACCTTGCGAGCGTCCGCATATCGCACGTGGCCGGTGTGCCGCTACCCTGGGGCAGGACGGCAGACGGCGCGATTGCGTTAGCGATCACGGGCTGGTACGCAGCCAGGCAGGGATTCATCGCGAAGAACATCGCGAGCAAATACGCGGAAGAAGAGATGCGCATCACGTCTCCCTTCATATGCTTGGTGCCACGGGTATTACTTGCCGTTCCCACGCCCGGTAGCACCAGTTGTAGATCGGTTTGCCGTTCTTTACGGAGTGCAAGAAGGGCATGCCGTCCAGAGGCGTAGGCCGCGTGATATCGACTTCACACCTGGCGCCGTTATCCCCTTCTCTCTGATAGAACTCCCAGTACACGAGCACGCGCTTGACCCGGCGATCGAACACCGCGCTGAAGGTGTATCGGCTGCCGTTCGTGGCGCCGCGAATGATCTTCTCGTCGGACTGCTCCCATTTCCATACCAGCGGCGGATGTACGCAGCTCGGAGATTCGTCGCATCGCTTCGTGTTTTTCGAAAAGCTTGCAAGATCGGCGACCTTTTCATCGTCATGGATTTTCGCCATCCCTGCGAAGATCGTCGCTGCCTGCGCGTTATCCGTGGTGGTCGGCAGGAAGCGGATGACGAAATCTCCGCGAATCTTGTCGGCGTCGAGCGGGTAGAACCTCGCTTCCTCGTACTTCGTCTCGAAGCGCAGATCGCGCTCGGCCCTCGCGCTCCCGTTGGGACGGGCTTGCTCGGGGAACACGCGCACGATGACCGAGTACGTAAGGCCGCCGACGACCAGAATTATCGCGAGGACGACCATTGCTGCCTGAGCCGCCGGCACTCGGGAAACCCGGACGCTCCACGATCGCAGCATCCAATAGATGATGCCGACGACGAGTCCGGGTACGCCCAATGACGCGATGACCTTGACGAAACCAGTCAGTTCCATATGTCCCCCCGAGAGACTGACTGCGCGGAATATACGCCGCACTCGTTCGTGGAAAGTGTTGACGTGAAGAATTCACGGACGAGCGGATAAATGGCCGCCTAGCCGGAAACGCGCGCGGCTCGCGAGAAGACGCTCCCGGGGGAGAGGAGAATCATCCAGTCGCGCAGCTTGCCTTCGCGGCGCGTGAACTCGACCATCGAGCGCAGCCGGGCGGGATCGGCGGCTTCGGCGGGCGTCATCGCCGGACAGAAGGTGAGCAGGAAGCGCAGCCGGAAGGGGGCCTGCGGGTCGGCGCGCACGCGCTCGGCGACGCCGGGCTCGGCGACGCAGACGATCGGCGGCAGCATTTCCAGGATCCAGCGGGTCATCACCATGTCGATCTCGCGCCCGACCACGCGGGCGGCGCCGACGTTGGCCGAGATCACCAGGAAGAAGTGGGTGCAGCGCGCGACGGCCGCGGCGACCGGCGGGCGGAACAGGCCTTGCAGGCTCGCGAGGTTCGACTTGTCGAGGAAGCATTCGATCCCCGCGCTCTTGCAGGCGTCGGCAACGCGCGAAGCCGCGCCGACGTCCGGATCGTCGCGCCAGGCGTAGCTGATGAACGCGTAGTCCGGCGCCGCCGTCCAGGGGCGCAAGGCGTAGCGCCCGAGGACCTTGCGGTTCGCCAGCAGCCAGTTCGCGGCGCGCCTCTGCTCGTCGGGAGCGAAGGCCGCGATCGCCGAGCGCTCGTCCGGCGCCATGCCCTTGAGAACAAGCGGCGGGACAGCCCCCTGGACGACGGCCGTGGAAGCGCTGGCATGGGGCGCGGTGAGGCCCATGGCGGCGTGGTACGAGGCGAGGCCGCGGTTCATGAGGCCGCGGATCAGCGTCGGCCAGAGAAATCCCGCCGCCGCCGCGATCCAGACCCAGCTCGACGGCCCGCTTTGCTGCGCGGACAGCACCGCCGGTACCAGGCGCGCGGCCGCGCCGGCGGCCTTCATCGCGTCGGTGACCAGGGCCGTGCCGATGACCTCGCCCGCCTTTTTCCTCAGCTCGTCGGGCGGCAGCGCTCTTGCGTTTCGCCCGAGGAACGGCCACAGATCGAGAGGGTGGAGGTAGTTGAGCTCCACGCCGGCCATGAAGGCGCAGAGGGCGATCAGCACGGTTGGCGCGGGCGGGCTCCATCCGATCCACAGGCCGAGCGCGAGCAGCGCCGCCGCGAGCAGGCTCAGGCGCGACAGCAACCTCTGCGGCATCGTGAGGTAGGTGCCCAGCAGGCTGACCCACACCTCGAGCCCTTCCTTGTAGAGCAGCCAGGGGGACTTGACCTGCGGCGCGTTCGGCAGCCGCGCCACGTGGTCGCGCATGTCGGACAGGATGGCGGGAACCTTGTCGGCGTCCGCCACGGTGACGTTCTCGAACAGCGGGTTCAGCTCCGGGTATTGCATGAACTGCGCCGCGCTCGCTCCCCGGCAGACGCAGTAGTGCGGCAGCAGCCGTTGCCGGTGCGCCCGCAGCAGCAAATGCACCAGGCTCCTCCGCGCCGCCGCGTCGCCCGCCGCGGCGGGCGAGAGGATGAGAAGCGTGATGCCGGGATAAACGCGCCAGGCGTAGTCGCGCCGCAGCTCGTCCGGCGTCACGGCCAGCGGCTCGGCGAAATCCGCAGCCTGCTGCGCGATCGAGGCGGCGAGCTTTCGGTCCTCTTCGTCGGTGCCGCCGTGCACGATGAACAGCTTGGGCCGGCGCAGCAGCGCGGCGAAGTCGGACCCGATCATGTTTCCTCCCTGCGGGATTATGCGTCGGGCTGCGGGGGCGGGCACGCGTTCGGACAATGGGGAAAGACTAGCGGCGAATGCGCAAGAGAGACCCGCGGCCGAGTACGGTAAGCTTGCTCCGATAAGAAGCTGGAGGCCGGTTCCGCAGTCCGGCCGGATGGGCAAGGGGGACGTGTGTCGGCGATCTTCATCAACTATCGGCGCGAGGATTCCGCGGGCTACGCGGGCCGGCTGGCCTCCGACCTCGTTCAGCGCCTTCCGGGCGTCTCGATATTCCAGGACATCGACCGGATCGACCCAGGCGCCGATTTCGTCGACTCCATCAACAATGCCCTGGACCAGAGTCAGATGGTGCTGGCTCTGATCGGGCGCGGCTGGCTCAACGCGACGGACAAGAAGGGACAGAGGCGCCTGGCGAATCCGGGCGATTTCGTGGTGCTCGAGCTCGCTTCTGCGCTGAAGCGCAGGATCCGCACGATTCCCGTCCTCGTCGGTGGGGCCGAGATGCCGGCCGCCGAGGACCTTCCCGATGCGATCAAGGACCTTGCGCGCCGGAATGCGCACGAGATCAGCGATACGCGCTGGCGTTACGACGTCGACCAGCTGGTCGGCAAGATCCGCTCCGCAATGGACGCCGCCAAGCGCGAGGCGGCCCCTGCGGCCGTCGCCCCCTCGGACCAGGAACGTAAACCTCCTCCCACCGCAACGAGGGGACAAGGGCAACGCTTCGATTGGATACGGGTCGGCGTGCCGTCGGCCGTCGTTGTGGGTTTGTTCATCTGGGGGATGGCTTACCTGCTGCCGCGGTTCCAGACCGAACCGAAGCCCTCGGAGGTGAGCGAGCCGCAAAAGGCTCAACCAGAAAGACCCAAGACCGTGGCCGAGGCGCCGAAGGGCCCGAGCGCGCCGCCGAAGATCCCGGCCGCGACCGAACAGGCGCCACCGGCTCGGTCTTCGGAGCCTGCGGATGCGTTCCGCCGTCCTCTGGCCCGCCCGGGGCTATCTACGTTCCGGGTGCAGCAGATTTACTCGCCCGAAGAGCAGCGGTTCTCCGCGTTGGAGACGCTGATCAAGGACATAGCCGGGAGGCCTTCGCGTCTGACGTTCGAGATGCTTCCTCGGGGTGCTGTGGTGCCAAACGCGGGGGTCGTGGCCGCGGTCGCAAAGGGGACCCTCGACGCTGCATTGATTTCGCCCAGCGCTCTGTATGGGAACCATAGCGCGTTTGCGCTGGTGGACGGGCCGCCCTTTGGTCCCGAGTCCGAGAAATACGCGGCATGGAGAAACGACAAGGAAGCGCGCTCGGTCATCGAGGAGATGTACGCGAAACAGCGTCTCGTCGGCATGCTGTGCGGCGTCACGGGCCCGCACGGGGATATCTCGACGCGAAGCCAGCCGCTGATGAAAGTCGACGACCTGAAAGGCTTGAGAATTCGTGCGCCGGGCCTTTATTTCGACATGTTCAAGAAGGTCGGCGCCGACGTGTCCTTCGCGTCGGGCGTGTCAAACCTGGACAACGCGATGAACATACTCGGCATTCCCACTGCCGCGATTTCCCTCGACCCGGCGGCAGACTTCCTGCGCTTGTTCAAAGACTCATCCCGTATCTACATGGTGGGTCAGCTGAACGGTTCGCGCGGCCTTGATCTGGTCATTGCTTTGAACAAGTGGCAGGCGTTGAACCTGTTTGCGCAAGCCGACATCGCCGCATCATGCAGCGCGAACGTGAAAAGAATGCTCGCCGAGGGCAGCGCAAAGACGATCGAGGCGATCCGCGAGTCCAAGATGAAAGTCTTCGTCCTTCCCCAGTCCATCATCGGGGCGCTCCGCGACGCCTGGTCAGAAGTGCGCACCGAGCGGTCGGTGGCGGACCCGGTCTTCGCCAGGTTGGCAAAGACCGTCACACCCTACGAGAGCTCGGGGCAGCGCCCCATGCGGTCGGCGTACTGGACGGACAAGCGCTAAGAAACAATCGATGCTGTTGAGCAGGCGCCGCGTATGATTTCGCCATGGCCTGCGACCTCCTGATCAGGAACGGCACGCTCATCGACGGCACCGGCGTGCCGGGGAGGCGGGCCGACGTGGCGATCGCCGGCGGAAAGATCGTCGGGACGGGAGGAAGCGCGAAAAGAACCGTCGACGCCGACGGCCTGGTCGTGGCGCCGGGCTTCATCGACCCCCACACCCACTACGACGCGCAGATCTGCTGGGACGGGGCGACGACGCCGTCGAGCTGGCATGGGGTGACGACGGTGGTGATGGGGAACTGCGGAGTGGGGATCGCGCCCTGCAGGCCGGCCGCGAGAGAGATCGCGATGCGGGACCTGGTGAATGTGGAGGCCATCCCGTTCGAGGTGCTGAACGCCGGGATTACGTGGGACTGGGAGACGTTCCCGCAATACATGGACGCGGCGGCGAGGAGGAAGCCGGCGCTCAATCTCGCGTTCCTCGCGCCGCTGACGCCGTTCAGGCATTACGTGATGGGCGAGGCGTCGATGGAGCGGGCGGCGACTGGCGAAGAAACCAGGAGGATTTCCTCTTTGATTGGTGAAGCCGTGGATGCCGGCGCGTTCGGGTGGTCGAGCACGCTGCTGAACCAGCACATGGGCTATGGGGCGAGGCCGCTGGCGTGCAGGAACGCGAGCCGCGAGGAGCTGAAGGCCTATTGCAACGCGCTGCGCAGCCGCGGCAAGGGTGCGATCGAGTTCGCGATGACGCGCCAGATCGCGGTGCTCGAGCAGGCGGAGCTCGAGCTGCTCGATTTCATGCTGGAGGAGAGCCGCCGGCCTCTGACTTTGATCGCGCTGTTCGATCGCGACGACCTGCCGGAGGCGCTGCGCACGACGATGCGCGCGCTGCGGCCGATGATCGCGCGCGGGGCGCGGCCGCAGACCTCGCCGCTGCCGCTGACGCGGGAGCTGACGATGCGCAGGCCGTTCGCGTTCGGCGCGTTCCCGTCGTGGAAGCGGCTGTTCGAGGACACGTCCAAGGAAGCGCAGGCCGCGGTGTATCGCGACCCTTCTTTCAGAAATCAATTCCGAGAGGATCTGAAGACGCCGGCGTCGTTCGCCGATTGGGCGCGGATCACCCTGCACGAGGTCAGGTCGCCCAAGCTGAAAAGATACGAAGGCAAGACCGTGGCGGAGATCGCGGCGCAGCGGGGCGTGGACGGCGTGGATGCGCTGCTCGACGTGACGCTCGAAGACGACCTGGAGAACGAGTTCACCGTGCAGTCCTGGAACACGCGCGTGGACCGGATGACGGAGCTGCTCAACGACAAGAGCGTGCTGCTGGGGCTCGGGGACGGCGGCGCGCACCTCGACATGCTGTGCGACTCGGGCTACCCGACGTACGTGCTCGGGACGTGGGTGCGGGAGAGGAAGGTGCTGACGCTCGAGGAGGCGGTGCGGCGGATGACCTCGGATCCCGCGGATTTTTTTGGGATCAAGGATCGCGGGCGCATCGCGCCGGGGATGGCCGCGGACATCGTGATCTTCGATCCGGCGACGGTCGGCATGGAGGGCCGCGCGGAGCGGCTGCACGACCTGCCCGGCGGCGCGAAGCGCATGGTGAAGCGCTCGCGCGGGATCGAGTACACGCTGGTCAACGGCGAGGTGACGTGGGAGAAGGGCGCGCTTACGGGGGCGAGCTCAGGACGGGTGCTGCGTTCCTAAGAGGTGGGGCGATACCCACAGCTCGCGCACCTTGCCGAAACGACAGCGTGCGCGTAATTTGAAAGCGAGGAGGGGCAAGCCATGGTATCGATCCGCTTTGCGCGCCGTTGGGGAGTGGCAGTCCTTGCTGCATTGGCCGGCTTCCTGGCCGGCGCGGGCGCTTTGGCGAATGACGACGAGACGTCGTTCGTCGCTTCATGGGCTGTGGGACATATCAACCCGCTGCCGGCCGGCACACTGCAATTTACCAATCAGACTTTGCGCGAGGTGGTGCGCGCCAGCATCGGCGGTGAGCAGATCCGCGTGCGCATCGCAAACACCTTCGGCACGGAAACGCTCGTCATCGGCGAGGCGCGCATTGCGCTGAGCGCTTCCGGGTCGGCCATCATTCCGCGCACCAACCGCGTGCTTACCTTCGGCGGCGAGAGGTCGGTCAAGGTCTATGCCGGGTCGCCTGTCCTGAGTGATCCTGTCCGTCTCGACGTAAGACCGATGGCCGAGCTCGCGGTCAGCCTCTATCTGCCGGGAACGGCCGACGCCAGCACCTCGACCCTGTTCCAGGGCGCAAGCTACGTTTCCGCGTTGCCCGGCAATCATGCCGCCGCGACCGATCTCCCCTCGGCCTCTTCGCTCGTCGCCTGGCCGTTCCTGTCCGGCATCAGCGTGGGCTCGGAGAAAAAGGGCGCGTCAATCGTCGCCCTGGCCGATTCCGCAACGCTGACTTCGGAATGGCCCCGCTTTCTTGGCGAGCGCCTGCAAGCGCGTCGCTCGACCGATCATCTCGGCGTCGTCAGCGTGGCGCTCGCGGGCAACCGGATGCTTCACAACAGCGCAAGTCCCCTGGGGCCATCGTCTCCCAATCCGCAGTGGGGCCAGAGCCTGCTCACGCGCTTCGATCGCGACGTGCTGGCGCAGGCGGGCGTGCGGCACGTGATCGTGTTCATCGGGCTCAACGACATCGCAGGACCCGGAGCATTCTTCCCGATCTCGGAGGCGGTCGCGGTGGACGACCTGGTTGCCGGCTATCGCCAGCTCATCGCCCGGGCGCACGAGAAAGGGCTCACGATCCACGCCTGCACGCTGCCGCCGCTCGAGGGCAATACGAGCCTTCCGGGCTACGACACGCCGGCGAACGAGGCCATGCGCAAGGAGCTGAACCACTGGATCAGGACGAGCGGGGAATTCGACGGAGTGGTCGACGTCGACCTCGTATTGCGCGATCCACGCCATCCCACCCGGCTGCTGCCGGCATACGACAGCGGTGACCATCTCCATCCCAATGCGGCCGGCGGGCGGGCCATCGCCAACGCGATCGACCTGAAGGCGTTCCGCTAGCGACCCTAAGGCGCGTAGATCCAGAAATCGGCGGTGAGGGCTGCCCCCGGCGCCGGGAGCGGAGCAGGCACCTGGACACACACGAACGGATGCGGCTGGTTGCCCTGCCGTTTCGCCCACGC
>Ga0180085_1000776_pt1 | contig 10979 bp, 5 predicted proteins | sample EasRiv730_16_10D_FD_123013 | JGI IMG/M metagenome (GOLD analysis project Ga0180085, IMG submission 123013) | Soil microbial communities from meander-bound floodplain in the East River, Colorado, USA - East River metaG ERMLT730_16_10D | ecosystem: Environmental > Terrestrial > Soil > Floodplain ... | reverse complement strand
GCACATCCGTATGAAACGTTGCCTTGAGGCATTCTTCAGAATCTACCAGTTCACAACGGTCCTGGTGATGCCGCAAGCGTCCAAAATCAATCACAGCGGCTTTGGCATAGAGCTCCTGCGCCGTCATCACGGTTTGGATCATGGCTTCGATCTTTCCTTTCAGGTTGTGGCTCTGGTCAATCATGTAAGCAATGTCTGCGCGCGCCCCTGTCTCCCATTCGAAAAGTCCAATCTCATAGAAGATGCGAAACACCTGGTAGGGATCAATCGAGCCCACCGTCAGATCGTCATCGGCGTAGCGGCGGTCGTTAAAGTGAAAACCTCCCAGCATATGGTCCCGGAGCAGCCAAGCCACAATCTGCTCGATGTTCTGGCTCTGGTAGTGATGCCCGAGGTCGACCAGTACCCTTGCCTGGCGGCCTGCGGCTTTCGCCAGGAGGAGAGCCATTCCCCAGTCGGCAATGTCGGTGTGGTAGAAGGCAGGTTCAAAGGGCTTGTACTCGACAAGCAATCGCTGTTCGGGCGAAAGCCTGGCGTGGACCTTCTGTAGTGCCTCCTCAAAATACTGACGACGGTTACGGATGTGCGCGGTCCCTGGATAGTTTGACCCGTCGGCGAACCACAAGGAAATGTCACGACTGCCCGTCTGGCGGGCGATCTCGACGCTTTCAAGAATGTGTTCCAGAGCCGCTTGGCGGATGTCTGGGTTTGGGTTCCCCAACGAACCATGCTTGTAAATCTGGTCCTGGAAGACATTAGGATTGATCGAGCCTATGCGCACACCCAATTTGTCAGCGAGTTCCACGACCTCACGAATATTGCCAGCGCCGCTTCGAAAGTCCCACAGAACATGCACGGCCACCGTTGGACAACATCCAGTCAGCCGATGGACTTGGGCGGCATCGCTCAACTTCTCTGCAATGGTCGTCGCTGCCGCCGCCTGAATGAATTTCCCGAAGCGCGTCCCGGTGTTGGCAAACCCCCAGGAGGGAATCTCAATGCCTAGGTGATCCAGTGCCGCAAAGACCTTTGCTTCAGATGGGTTCATCTCGGTGTCCTTTCGTGATGCTGACTAACGAAGGGCTTCGTCCTTGATATCGAGGTTGGACATTTTCGATGCCCAATCCGGGCTTTCTTTGGACTGCGCGGGCAGAGCAGAGCGCGAGGGCGCTTTAGTGCTGCTCTCGAACAAAGCCTCCGGATAAAGTTTCCTTGCCTTACAATCGGATCCAAAGCGGCGTCGCGCTCCGCTTGCCGCCGCAGTCCAAAACGACACTTCAGGCCCAGCACCACCGAACCCCGCCATAGTCGGTGCGTGGAAAAGGCGCCACGCACCCTACTTCTGCTGCGCCACCACCATGAAACAAGACAAGAATCTGGTTTGTCTACTAACGCGTTCCCGACGATGCTGGCTTAGTCAGGGGATAGGCGAACTGATATTTTCCAGAGCCGAGTTCGACAACAACGGAATCGCCTTCCTGCCGATTCCTCGCAATGCCGTTTCCTTCGGAGACGGCTTTGCCGCTTTCCATGACCTGACCTAGCTCGGCTCTGGGCAGTCGCACCGTTCCTCGCGTGTTCGCCGGGATCTCAACGGCAAGTTCGAACCGGCCATCTTTGAGCTGCCAGGCCGAATTCACTTTGCCATACATCGTGACGTGACTCGCCTTGACGCTGGTGAATCCTCCACCGGGCTGCGGCTGAATGAGGGTGTGCTTGTAGCCAGGCAAAGCTGGATCGATTTCGAGTCCAGCCATGACCCGATACATCCATTCCCCGACGGCCCCGTAGGCGTAGTGGTTGAAAGAGTTCATCTCGGTAGTCTGGAAAGTCCCGTCCGGTTTCTGCCCGTCCCACCGCTCCCAGATCGTGGTCGCTCCCTGTGTCACCGGATAGAGCCAGGATGGGTACTGCTCGCGGTTGAGCAGCAGATACGCCTCATCCAAATATCCGTAACGGGTGAGGACAGGACAAACATACGGGGCACCCACAAAGCCTGTAGTCAGATGCTTGCGCGTGCGTACCTCTTGCGCCAGCTTCTTTGACGCCAGCGGCCGCAACTCATCGGGCAGCAAATCGAAATGGAGAGCCAGCGTGTAGGCAGTCTGCGTATTCTCTCCCACGCGGCCCGTCTCCGACACAAACTCACGGCGAAAGGCGCTCTTGATTCGGGCGAAAAGTGTGCTGTAGGTCGCTGCATCGTCCTGCTTCCCAAGGATCTGCGCTGCGCGCTGGACCAGGTCGGTCGAATGAGCGAAGAAGGCTGTCGCAATCAGGTCTTTTCCCGTCGTAGCTCCGGGATAGTCGTTCGCTGCCATGCCCTGGGACGCATACGCGAGCCAGTCACCAAAATGAAAATCACCGTCCCAGATGCAATCGTCGCCTGCACGGCTCTGCATGTACCCGATCCACTTCTTCATGCTTGGGTATTGCTCTTCCAGAACTCGCTTGTCGCCATAGGTGAGGAACATCGTCCACGGTATGATCACGGCAGCATCGCCCCAGGCAGCGGAGCCCGCCGCAGGTCTCTCAGGACTGCTGAGCACGTCGGGGACGACAAACGGGACGCTGCCGTTTTCAAGCTGGTCAGCAGCGACATCTTTCAGCCACTTCGTGAAGAATCCGGCGACATCCATATTGAATGCGGCCGTTCGTGAAAAAACCTGGGCGTCGCCTGTCCAGCCCAAGCGTTCGTCGCGCTGCGGGCAATCAGTAGGGACATCGAGAAAATTGCCCTTCTGGCCCCAGACGATGTTGTGCTGGAGCTGATTGATGAGCCGGCTGGATGTTTCGAAGCTGCCCGTCAGTGCCATGTCTGAATGAATGACGACGCCTGCCAGGCTGTCAGCGGTCAAATCGCCCGGGTAGCCATCAACCGCGACGTACCGAAAACCAAAGAAGGTGAAATGCGGCTCGAACGTCTCAATGCCGCCGCCTTTGAGCGTGTAACGTGCCGTTGCTTTTGCCTTCCGTAGGTTTGCGGTGTAGAAGTTGCCTTCCTTGTCGAGCACTTCTGCGTGGCGGAGTGTGATGGTAGTCCCAGCAGGCCCTTGAGCCTTGAGCCTGACCCAGCCGACCATGTTCTGTCCCAGATCAGCAACCGTCTCGCCTGCCGGCGTTTTGAAGATCTTCACAGGCTTCAGTTCTTCAATCCGGCGAACCGGCGGCCCAGCAGGAGCGATCAGATTGTCCTTCCGATGACTGGAAACCTTGACTCCTGACCACTGCCTGTCATCGAAGCCGGGCGCTGCCCAGCCCGGTTTCTCCAGTCGCGCGTCGTACGTTTCTCCGTGGTAGATCTCGGATATCAGGATGGGACCTGTTGTCGCCTTCCAGCTCGAATCGGACCCAATGATTTCTTCGCGCCCGTCTTTGTAAGTGATTTTGATTTGCAGAAGAAGCGCAAGCCTGTCGCCGTAGACGTTTCGTTTGTCTTCCCACGCCAGGTTTCCCCGGTACCAGCCGTTGCCGAGCATCACGCCGACGGCATTGTCTCCCTTTCTCACCAGATCGGTAACATCGTAAGTCTGATATTGCAGCCGCTTGTTGTAACTCGTCCAGCCCGGCGTGAAGAGTTCGTCGCCGACGCGCCGTCCGTTCAGGTGCATTTCGTAGAGGCCGTGACTCGTGACGTATGCGCGCGCCCGCTCCACGGGCGCGTTCACTTTGAACACGCGGCGCAGCATTGGCGCCGGTCCCGACACCTTCAAGTTTTCCGGCAGGTCGGGCTCAATCCAATGGGCCTGCCAGTCGGACGGTTCCAATAGTCCCGTCTCCCAGAACGCCGGCTCGCTCCAAGAGGATGCTGAACCATTCTCACCCCAGATCCGCACGCGCCAGTGATACCGCCGTCCCTGCTCGACCGCAGGTCCGTCATAAACACGATGGATCGACTCGTCTAAGTTCACCTTCCCGGAGTCCCAAAGCAGCTTACTCCCAGCACGCAGGTCGCGCTCATTTCGCGCCACCTGAATCTGATACCCGGATTGCGTGAAGCCCCGCCTGTCGGACTCAATCACCCAGCTCAAACGGGGCTTTCTGACGTCAATGCCCAGCGGGTTCACCAGGTACTCGGTTCGCAAACCGGTCAGTTTGGGAGTGCCTGGACTCTGCCCCGCGTCCGCTTGTGGCGACCTGCCAGCCGAAAACAAGAACCCTGACAAACCAATCAAAAGCAGAAACGCTCTGGCGAGCATGGCTGTCCTCCTTTGTACGCCAAGCGATACCGGCAATCGTCGGCTACGGCGCGGGCGCAGACTCAAGTTCCTGTGGAGTCACTTCGTGAAGTGCTTTGATGGCTTCCGGCTGACTCGACTTTTGATTCCGCAGACGCTGGAACTCGGCCAGCGCCTTTTGTTGTTCGGCGGTGTTGCCCAGCGCCTTGTAGATTTGTGAAAGTTGATAGTGGGAAACTTCGTTTCGCGGGTTCAGCGAGATGGCCTTGCGCAGATGAGGCAGCGCCAAGTCGGGCTTTCCCAAAGTGATCAACGCCCGCGATAGTCCTACCTGTGCTTCCTCAAAATCAGGATAGTATTTGAGCGCCGTCTCAAAGAATTCACGTGCCTTGTCAACCCGGCCCGCTCTGCGGTGAATTTCTGCCAGCTCATAGGCTGCGTTTGCATTTGTGGGATCCAGTTGAAGCTCCTGCTCGAACTCCTTCAGTGCCTCGGCCTGGGAATCGGGTGATTGGGAACGCAACAACAGGGCTCTGCCCAAGCGGAAATGGATCCCGGGCCGATTCGGGTCGAGAGCAAGGACCGCCCGGTACTCCCTGATTGCCAGGTCATACTGGCCTTGGCTTTGGAACGTTTCTCCAGAGGCTTGGTGTTTCCAAATGGATTCGGGAGCCACGTCTGCAAGCTTCCGCATCGCCAGGTAGGCAAAATTAGCGTACAAGCGACTCGTGTGATACAGCACCTCTGGATCTTCTGGATATAGCCGGGTCAATTCCAAGGCTACCTCCACTGCTTTGCTGTCTTTCTGGAGTCCGGTGTAGGCCCTTTGCAGTTGAAGGCCAGCCATCCGCTTAAGGGCAGAATCTGTCGAACGTCGGAACGCCTTCTCCAAGCCGGGGAGCGCTTCGGCATAGTGGCCCAGTTCGGAAAGGGACATTGCGAGCAGAGTGTCGGCGTTTGGCAAGGTGGGTTTCAACTTCAAAGCCTGCCGCAGCGGCGGGACCGCTTGAGTGAATTTTCCTTGCTGGAAGTAAACCAGGCCGAGCTTGACGTGGATTTCGGCGGAGCGCGGCTCCAGTTGAAGCAATTTCTCATAGGCTGCTGCAGCTTCCGCGTAGCGTCCTTCGGCCAGCGCCTTTTCGCCCTCCTGAAAATGCCGCTGAAGCAGGTTCGGGTCAGGCTGCTGAGCCGGGAGTGAAGAGCTCCACAGCAACAGAAATATGAGAAGTCTTTGCACGGAGTGTTCTCACGACCGGCCAAGGCTGGGAGCGTCAGGCTAGAAAGCCTGACGTACTGGTACGTCAGCTTTTCCAGGCTGACTTCAGACTGAGGTCCCGCCCGGTCAAAGCTGGGACTACGAACTGTTCAGCAGACTCGTGTCGTTGGAATCCTCAGAAGCTGGCCTAGTTTCTCTATTTTGTCGGCAACGTGTCCGACGCCCACTGCGCAGTGGTGGGCCGGGCCACACTGGTTCCAGTCATGGACGAACCTGCGGGCTCCAACATTGAAACGATAACGGCTGTTGGTGTTTCCAATCTCCAATACAGGACCTGCCACCGACTCGCCTTCGGCGACGAGAAAACTCAGTGGTCCCTCACCTTTTTCCACCACCGAAAGCAAGGTGACAGGCCCCCGCTTTACGCTCATCTCGACCGATAACCCTTTCCCCACCTTGCCATGATACACCTGGAGCGGACGCACCTTAGTTTTCCCTTCAGCAATGGCGATGTGCCCGGGACCGTCGTGGCCCATTAGAACGATATCGTCGTTGAAGTCAATTCCGTAGAACTCAGTGAATGAACCGCCTGCACCAAACGTATCCATGATCTTCATCGCCTGGGCATTCTTGACTTCATACTCTCCTGCAACGGGAATTCCGCGACCTGTCAGGAGTGAGGTGCCCAGGATGATAGAGCTGATGGCTTCCTGGTTCTCGGGGCTGCTCACGCCGCTGTGAAAATAAGCCAGCGATCCAAGATCGTGCTCTGTTACCAAGCGGTCGAGCGCCAGCGACGTTCGCGCCGCGCTTTCGAGTTCTCCTTCAGGACAGCCGGCTTGAACGTCGAACATGTGCTGAAACTCCGCGACTCGCTCCTGGACCAGGTGTGGCGTGACCTCGTGCCGGAGCGCCGCCAGTTCATCCACCTCGAGAATCTCCATGTGTCCCCCAAAGGTGGCGCAGTGCTGCGTCAGGTCTGAATAGATGTCCAGCATCCCACCGTAGTAGTGTCCCATCAGACCGAGGCGATTATGGAACATCACATCCGCCACGCGCGCTGCGTCAATCCAGGCATCGACCTCACTCCAACACGGACGGTCGTCATGCAACGTGCCGGCGACCTGATGAAAGTCGATACGAGCACGCTTGAATACATTGGCAAGTTCCGGAACCGGGCACGCCGCGCAATGAGCCAGCCATTCGCCAGTCATGGCGGTGCGATCTGCCAGTTTGTTGAATGTGGAATAGTCAATGGCAGCCGATGGCTGCAGATTGAGCACAATGACCGGGACCCTGGCTCGCTGCACGACTGGCAGTACGGTTGAGGAGAGGGCATAGGTGGTGACGTAGAGAAAGATCAGATCGACGTCTTCCCGTCGAAAGCGATGCCCAGCCTCCTGCGCCTTTGCGGCGGTGTCAATGAGTCCAAGGTTGATGACCTCGACGCCCGGGTGTTTCAGTCGATCGGCCACAATCTGAACGTAACCTTGCAGCCGCTCCCTCAAACCTTGAAACTGCGGCCAGTAAGCGTCCAGCCCAATGCCGAAAAGCCCAATTTTCACGTTTCTCATGTGATCTGCCGTGATTGTTCACCCCAATTCGTTCAAGCCAACTGGCTAACGACTCCATTTCATAAGAAATGCGCTAACGCAGGTTTCGAACTGGCAGTGAGCGGGTGGAGCAGGCGCTCCAGAGCCACGCCCGAAGGAACAAACGCGCGCGGGAGCGCGCGTTCCGATCATTGGAGCCAGGTCGGCGAGAATGACGTGACCGTCTCCGGAAACACTTATCCCATTGGATGCCATCGTCAGGGGTCGGCCAGGTCGGAGACCCAACCGGGACATCAAGGTCTCCTGGACTTCTGCGATTTCTTCGGAACGCTTACGCCCACCCCGGGCGGCTTCATGAGCCCATAGTCAAGAACGTCATACTGCGTACCTGCCGGCTGATGCTCAGGAAACTCACTCCAAGCGGCTGGCCAGGCTTTCATTCGAGGCTTGGCCGGGTGATGAAAGGGCCCGAAGACGTTTCTGGGTGTTGAGACGACTTGAACTTCCAGACCGTGTTTTCCAGGCGTCACGGGGTGTTCCGTCACGTAAGGTGCCCAGCCCAACACCGTCGGTGGTTTCCCATCCAACGAGATTGTGGCCACGCTTCCCTGCCATTCACCCAAGTCAACTCGCAGCCAACTGCCGCCGGCGGGCACGGTCACTTCAGTATGGTAGCGCACCGAACCGGAGAAAAATGGCGATCCCTGTTTGGCCCACGAGCCAAATTGTGTCGGAACCCGTTTCGTCAAACGAAAACCCTTTTCCGAAGGCGTCACCGTAAAGTTGCCGCGCAGGTAAATATTCTCCAGTTCCATGCGTACATCAAAGGGCTGCCCAGTGATCTTCAAGAAATTGTCTCCCAACCGGGCAATTCCTCCAACTGAAACGCTGCCAATTCTGGGATCTAACCAGCGAGAACCTTCCGTACAAGACAGCATTTCTCCGTTGAGGCTGATCCGATACAGTTCGGGTGACTCCAGCGCCAGTTCCAAGTCTTGGAGCACTGTCGAGTCTTCCACTTGAAAGCGAAAATCAGCCACAAAACCAGAGTTCTCCGGAAAGGGAGCTCGGTCAAACACCCGGGTCTTGAACTGTACGGCATTGTCCCAGGCAGGCCGGTCAAAGCCGTGCATTTGCCAGAGCATCCAGTTGGCTTTCCATGTGTTGATGTCGGAATACCTGCTTCCAAAGAGGGAGAGGTCACAGTAGTCCAGCACCAGAACATTAGGCGAGTCGGGACGGATCTGCCAGTGGGTTGTCTGAAGCGCAGTAAACTGCTTGGGCTCTGCCTTGGGGGCTGATGGTTGAGGGACGTTCTTCACCGCGATCAGTTCCGAACCTGCCGCAGGCAAGTCGAGGTCAAATCGCAGAGTGCCATTTCCTGCGGGTTGGAAGAAAGCTGCCTCAATCCTGCCCGTAATCGAATCCCACCGCTCCAGGCTGCCGCCCTCTACGACGACCTTGGTCTTCGCTCGTCCCAGACCGGTATTGGCAAAGAAGAGAAGCCGATCTCCGCCGGGCAGGATGCGTTCGTACAGACCCACATTCTGGAGAGGCGGATCCAGTTCCACGCGTGGCTTCAGCCGCTCGTGAAGCGGTGCCAGTAGACTGGGCTCATCCGGCAGGAAATGCCATTGGTTCGCATATCGCTTTGCCAAATCCTTCACCTGCTCGCTGGCTCGGCCATCCACAAAGCCAGCCGGCTCGGAAAGCGCCAGGACTTCGCCGCCGGCTTCTAGGTATCTCGCCAGCAAGGGAAGAGTTTGACGGCGCAAATTGATCATATTGGCCGGCCAGACCAACAAATCATAGGCCGCCTTACCGACCGTGAGCTTCCTGCCTTCGATCTTTCCAAACCATTCCAGAATGTATTCGTCGGCGAGGTCAAAATCCACCTGGTGATCAGCCAGAAACTGGACCGTCTCACCGTATTCCTTGCGGAGCTTTTCCAGTTCCGGGGTTGGGCCGTCGCGCCGGGCCAAAAGGAACCCGCTGGTTGTGGGTTCCAGCAAGAGCAAACGATTTGGAGAAACGCCGCGGCTCAACGCGTAACTTACTCGCCCCAGATAATCACCATGGAGCTTGTAGTAAGGCCACCAGGGCGACACATCGGAGAAACTCTGCGGATGGTCTCGCTTGCGCGCGCCGCGCACCGTGGAAAAGGCCAGATGCTGATCGATGAAGTTGATTCCATGGACCAGCAGCCAATCCCCAAAACGTTTGTAGTGCTCAAAAGTGCTGTCCCAGCCTGCAACCCCGTAGGCCTCGCAAAAAGCCCGCCGACCCAACTGGTGGGCCACGCTGGCCACTTGCTTAATCGTGAAAAGCATGTGGGGATCGGAGCCCCGCGTTCGGATCCCGGCCCCCTCCAGCATGTCGATGCCGGGGACGTGCTCGTAAGCGTAAAGCGAAGCGTCGGCGGGACTGATCCAGGGATACGGCCACTCATGCTCCATCCAATGGCCCGTGAATTGAAGCCGATTTCGATCGCACCATTGAAACATCGGGCGGAAGTAGTTCTCCTTCCAGAGATCGTGCAGAGTCTGCCAGTAATCGAAGCGAATCTTCTGAAAGTCAGCCACGTCCCAGTAGAGCGACGCCAGATGATCCGCCAGATCGTAGTGACAGCGTTTCTGAAATTCGGCCAGCGTATTTCGACTCAAGGGCAGGGCACGCGGAGCGGCGTCATAAGCGCCACTGGTCGCAATCAGCGGCTCATCGTCAAAGACATATTTCACGGTCTTTCCAAACTGCTCCCCGATCTCCTTTCTGTAGGGTTCCAGGGTAGTTTCCAGGAACAACGAGGCGGTTTGCGGATTGGTCAGGTCGACGTAAGGGAATCCTCCGGTCCAGGGATTGCCGCTCGCCCGGCGGAGACGAAAGGTCAGCAACGACTCCCCCGTGGCGAGCCGCGAAGAAGAATGGATTCTCCGAACGGAACGAATCTTTCCTGAAGTTCCCCTTTCCACAACAAAAGCTGAAACCAGATCCGCTCCACCAAAGTTCACACGCTCGGCATCCGCGCTGAATTCGGCCTGGACAAATTGGGCGGCAGTATCTGGTGCGCGGGCCGGGACATGTCCGCCAGAAAAGCCTGCGGGGTAGCTGTTCTCATCATAGATATTGACCTGCAGGCCCAACCGCTGTCCCTCTTCCATTGCCAGCTTCCATAAGCGGAACCATTCCGACCCCAGATATTCGGTCATCAGTCCGGGACGGGGATGAACAAAGACGCCGCCGATCCCTTGCTGCTTGAACTGGGCCAACTGCTCCTTGAGACGCGGCCACTCCAGGGCATCGTTCCACACCCACAGAGGCATGGAGCGAAATTGCGAGGGTGGGTCAGCAAACGCTGACCTGAGTTGATCGGGCGTTTCAGGAGAACCAGAAGGGAGGGATCGAGGATTCAACAACAGCTCGATTTCGTTGGCTGCCGAGACTTCCCCGGTTGAAAGAGCAGCCAGCGGGTGAGAACCCCCAGACAACTGGGGCAAGAGAAAGACAATCAGGATAGCGCAATAGGGCCATTGCTTCCACCAACGCGGCTTCCACATCGGTCTCCCCCTTTCGACCAAGTCGAAGATCGAGATCCCGCTTGGTCAAAACGCTTGAATGAACGAATACAGTATTGCCGACAACTCCGCCTCCTTGAGTGACGAGTGAGATCGTCGAATCGCTGTCGTAAGCAGCACGAAGCAATTAGGCAGCCATTTGCAAATCTGAGAAACAGCGCGCCGTAAGGCGTTAGATAATTGTTTAGCGACGCTGGAATGCCCTGTAGGTCAGGCTTTCCAGCCTGACTCTGGAGTTTGTACATTTCTCGGGCAAGAACAGGCTTTGTCCCCTTGGCAAGGCGGATGCCACGTTCTTTGCGGCAGGGGCTGTCGAGATTGCCTGAGACCCCCTGTGGTGCCCCTTGTATGGACCGGGGACATAGGTAACACCGTTCGGGGACATGGGTAACACTTGGACAATGGCATGCAAACCTTCTCAAGGAGGAAGAGCATGCCGTGGAAAGAGTGGTCGCTTATGTTG
>Ga0180085_1000775_pt1 | contig 10982 bp, 5 predicted proteins | sample EasRiv730_16_10D_FD_123013 | JGI IMG/M metagenome (GOLD analysis project Ga0180085, IMG submission 123013) | Soil microbial communities from meander-bound floodplain in the East River, Colorado, USA - East River metaG ERMLT730_16_10D | ecosystem: Environmental > Terrestrial > Soil > Floodplain ... | reverse complement strand
CGCTAGCCTTCCACTGCGACTGGACGGTCAGCACGTAGTTCTCGGCCTGGCCGAGGAACGTGAGCGCCTGCCCGACGATCGCATTCAGCTTGGCGACGTCGGCGCTCGCGGTTGCGGCGGCCGGTTGGGTTTCGGTCTTGGGCCTGGCGACGATCTGGGCAGTTGCCTGGGAAGCAAACGCCAGGATCAGAGCCAGGGAGAGAAGATTTCGCTGCATCGCAGAATCCTTTTGCGATTGAGGGCGGTGGTCGGTGGGCGGGGCCTTTTTGCTTAGTGCAACTCACTCTCAAAGTCATTCGCGAGGCTGGCCAGCCGGCGAGCCTGACCGGCGAGCCGAATGCCGGCTTCGGTCGCGCGGCCGCCCGCGGCGCGGGCTCGCTGCTCGACGGTCTCCGCAGTCGCCGCAAGCAGCTCGACGGTCCGCTGCATGGCTGCGGCCTGGCGGCGCAGCGCATCGGGCGCGGCAGCCGGGTTCTGCTGAAGTTCGTTGATCGTGCTGAAATAGCCCTCCAACTGGTCGCAGTACGTCAGTAGCGCCCGGTGCTCGGGATAGTTCACAAAGACCGGCAACGATTCGCGAAACTGCCGCAGCTCCTGGTCGAGCGTGCTCATCAGCCGAGCGACCCGCGACGACGTCACCGAGCCGGTGGCCGGCGTCAGCTCCTCGAAACTTGCGGAATACTTGAGCAGCCGCTCAACCTCGTTGAGCGTCTCGCCGATGGGTGATAGCCGCGGCGGATTTTGCAGCTTGTAGCGCGTGACGATCTGGTTCCAGCTCGTGAACGCAGTTTGATAACTGGCGACCATCGACGTCAGTGTTTCCAACTGGCGGGTCGCAGGCTCGCCGCTTTGCGCTTCCTGGCGCAGCGTCAAGAGCCGCGATTTGAGTCCCCGCACGTCGCGCTGCACGCGCGGGACTTCAGGAACTCCAAACACCAGCGGCTGGGTGCCGGTGAGGAACACTTCGGCGCGCGAGATGGCCTGATCCACAAGCGGCAGGACGTTCGGTTCCTCCGGAGAAGGCCGGAGCACGTCGTTCGAATCGCGCGGCGGCAGCCCCAGCGTCTCGCCCATTTGCTCGAGGCTGCTGGTGACGCTCGACCAATAGAGCCGCGTGAAGGCCGGCGGCCGACCCGCGAGCAATTGCGGCTCAATGCGGTCGGCCTGCTCCAAGAGCGCCTCGATTTCCCACTGGAGTCGCTCGCGCGAGGCATTGCCGCCGAGCGTCGTCTGCAACTGGTCGAGCCGGGCCGCGAAGCCGTCGAGATCGCGGAGCACAACGCTTGACGAATAGCTTTGATAAGCCTGCCCGGTGAGCGACTGGATGATCGACTCGACGGCACGCGAGGCGGCCTGAGCCTGGGCGATGAGCTGGCGATTCGCAGGAGGATAGGTCGGCCTCGTGGGAGTTGTGGGTGACGAAGCACCAGGATCGATCGACAGCTCGGCTTCTGCGAGAGTGTCGCTGATGCGGCGAACGATGTTCGTCGCCGACGGCGCGGTTCCGGCCGGATTGCTCAGCGTAGATTGGAGCGACGTCAGCGAGCGCCGAGCGCTCGTGATCGCTGTCACGGCCTGCGTAGATTCGCTCGGCCGCGCGCCTGTGCTGAGGGCGTATCGCTCGAATTTTTCAGCCGCATCGACCAGTGCCTGCGCCTTCAGGTTAGCTTGTCGCCCTTGCGTGGTCCCGCCGATCTCGAAATCGAGCGTGTCCGTCAATAGCTTGGTGGCTGCGGAAAGCCGATTGGCGATGTCGGTCAGATTCGCGCCCGCGGGGACCTCTGTACCCGCATTCTCTTCGTGGGCGAGCAGAATCTCTCTCGCCAGCGCAAATCGATCGCCGCGGAGCATACGCAACCGGTCGGTCCAGCGACGAACCTCGGCTGCGGATGGCTCTTCCCACGTGATCGATTGGAACGTCTCGATAATGAAGGTCTGCGCATTGCGACCTTTCTCGTTATAGAACTCGTCCGAACCGAGGATCGTGGCCTGCACATCGAGCTGCGACATGCCACCACGCAGCAACTCGGCCCAGGCTTTCAGCTCCGGTCCAACCTCGCGGCCCAAATAGTCGCGATACCAGTTGCGAATCAGGTCTTCATCGCGGTTAGTGGGCGTCAGGGGCGGGCGGCCGAACTGCGCCGCTGCTGGGGTGGCTAGACCGAGCGCCAATGCAAAAGCCGCAAGCAGCGGGGCAATCCGTCGCATGAAAACATCCTTGAGCAGCGGAACGACCAGGCGACCTCAACGAGGCATCGTTTTAGTCCGCTGACGCCCCAGCCGACAACAGCGAAATTGCAGGCCGCAAAGGGATTCGAGTTGGCTTGGGGCCAACGCGCGAACCTGAGCCCTCCAGCAGGCCACGAATGATCTTGTTCATCGATTTGGACGATGCGACGGCTAGCACTGGACGAAGCCGCCGTCGTCAGATCGCAAGTCTTTGTGCAGTAAAGTGTTGCGTCTCTCCGATGCGGTCGTCGCAAGCACGTTACCTGCTGCTGATCAAAGTCCAGACCAACCGAACATCAATCACAATGGGGGGGTCGCGCCTGATTTTGTACCGTTTGAACGACTGCTTCGAGCACCCACTGGACCGGAGGAGAAACATTTCCTGCGGACTTGCGCTTGATGCTATGTTCCCACGGGATCCGTGGATAAAATGGGCGGACCCGCGAGCCGCCCAGCGGATGGCTGCGCGTGTTCCGTCGCGGAATGAGGCAACGGCATGTTTTCGTGTTTCACCGAAGCGGAACTTCGCCAGTATTTGACGGGATCGCTCACCGGCCAGCGGCAGGCAGGTGCCGACGAACACCTTCGCAGTTGCCGGGCCTGCGCGCTATTGGCCGAGCAAATTCGCGGCTCATCCTTAGGGGCACAGTCGCCCTGCGCTTCGCCACAACGGTCGGCCCAGGTCGAATTGACATCGGGAAGTGAAGGACCCAGCGCCGGGACGATGCCCCCTTCCGAATTGTCCGGATCCGACATGCAACCAGCAACTCCCCCAACGAATTCCCCAGGCGCGACACCTCCCGTCAACCTTTCGATTAACGAGTTTCTCCAGACCCTGTCGCAAAGCGGATTGCTTCCTCCTCAAGACCTGGTGGCGGTCCGGGAGCAGCCGGTCGCCAATCCCGAAACCGGCTCGACGACCGCCGACCTGATCAATTGGCTGATCCAACAGGAAAAGCTGACCGCCTATCAAGCGGAGCTGTTGTGCCGCGGCCGAGCCGGCGGGCTGGTCCTGGGGAACTACATCATCCTGGACAAACTGGGTCAGGGCGGGATGGGCACGGTCTTTAAGGCCCGCCACCGCCGGATGAACCGGATTGTGGCGCTGAAGGTCTTGCCCAGCTCGCTCTCGAGCATTCCCGAAGCGATCGCCCGTTTCGCCCGCGAGGTCGAAGCGGCCGCCAAATTGCAGCACTCCCACATCGCCGCTGCCTACGACGCCGACGAATCCGAGGGGGTTCATTTCCTGGTCATGGAGCACGTCGATGGCCCCAACCTCGCCGCCTATGTGCGCGAGAAGGGGCCCTTGCCCGTCGCCGCGGCGGTCCGGCTGATCGCTCAAGCGGCTCAAGGGCTGGCGGCGGCCCACGCGAAAGCGATCGTGCATCGCGATATCAAGCCCAGCAACCTGATGGTCAATCGCCAAGGCTCGCTCAAGGTACTCGACCTGGGCCTGGCCCAAATGCGCGACAGTTCGTCCGAGGTGGACCTGACGACCGACGTGACTCAGACCGGCCGGACGATGGGTACCGTCGATTACATGGCCCCCGAACAGGCCCGCGATGCCAAAACGGTCGATGCCCGCGCCGACATTTACAGCCTCGGCTGCACGCTCTATTTCCTGCTCTCCGGTCACACCCCTGCCCCACCCGGCTCGGCGGCTGAAAAGCTGCTCTGGCATCAGACGCAATACGCCCCGCCGCTGATCGACGTTTGCCCGGGTTGCACCGCCCGGCTCGAATCGCTGGTCAAGCGAATGATGGCCAAGGATCCAGACGTCCGCCCCCAGTCGATGATCGACGTGGCCCTCGAACTCGATGCCTGTCTGGCAGAGCTGCCCGCCGGCGCCGAAGACCTGTCACTCGACGGAATTGAAATTCTCTCGAGCGATCCTTCGTCCACCGTGCACGGCTCGATAGCCGGCCGCGGCACGTTGATGTCCGTTGCCCGCATCGCCGCGCTTTCCGCGGCGGGACCGACCAAGGCCCAAAGCAGGGGCCGGTGGGTCGCGCTGGCCGTGGGAGCGATTGGATTGGCCGCCATCGCCGCCGTGGTGCTGCTGCCTAGATTTCTGAATCCGCCCGTTCATCCTGCTGCCGAGTCGCTGTTGTTCGTGGCCGCCACTCAAGTTCCCGCCAAGGTCTTTATCGATGGCCAGTTCCGCGGCGAAATTCAGCGACCCGATCATCCGCTGGAGTTAAAGCTGCCCCCCGGCCAGCGCAACGTCGAGGTCAAGCGAGAAGGATTTCGCACCTATTCCACCGAAGTGCAAACGCATGCCGACAAGCCGGTACGCGTCGTCGCCAACCTGCTCTCGGTCGAACCCTTGCCTGGTCCCGGGGTTACCAAGCCGCCAGTTTCGCCCCATGCTGCGTACGAGAACCTCCTCACGTGGGTCTGGAAGGAAGGGGGCAAGGTGGAAGTCAAAACGGGCGACGGACTCCCGCTCAGCCTCGCCTCGCTGGAGGATCTGCCGCCGTCGCCGATCGAGATCGTTTCGATTCGTCTCGACGGCCTCGGCATTGGCGACGCCGATCTCGCGCAGCTCAAGGCCGCACCTCGGCTGGTCGAGCTGTCACTGGCGGACACCAAGATTACCGACGACGGCCTGATCCATTTGGCGCCGCTCGAAGACCTGACGCGGCTCGATCTCTCGCAAAACAACAACATTCAAGGCCGCGGGCTGGAACACTTGCGCCGCATGCCGCGGCTCAACCAGCTCGACCTGAAGCGCACCGCAATTACCGATCAAGCGATCGGCAAGCTGTGCAACCTGCCCAAGCTCCGCTGGCTCTATTTGTCGGACACCGCCACCACCGACCTGGGCCTCGAACAGCTTCAGTCCTTGAAGTCGCTGGAGCTCTTGGACGTCTATAACACCGGGTTGTCGGAGGTGGTCGTCGATCGACTGAAGGTGGCCAACCCCAAGCTAAAAATCAACTGGGACGGCACCGACCTCGAGCGGGCGGTCGCCACCCGGCTGATCGACAAGGGCGCCACGCTAGTCGTCGCGGGCAAGGACGAGGACGGCCCCCCCCTGACCGGATTGAAAGCCCGCAACGCGCTTCCCACCTGGCGCGTGGTCATCAAGGAAATCGATTTATCGACGGGCGCCGAGTTCGCCGACGACGACCTGAAACAGCTCGCGGTTCTCTCTAAGATCGAATCGCTCAACCTCGTGACCGTAAATGTCACGCCGGCCGGCATCGTCCATCTTCAGGGGCTCAAGTCGCTCAAGTCGCTGCATCTGGCCGCCCAGCGGCTCTCCCCGACGGTCATCGAGGCCTTCCAGCTGGCCCTGCCGCAATGTCGCATCGTCCTAAAGGAGCCCATCGACGCGGAAGTCGCCCGCGAAATCATCGGACGGAAAGGAAGCTTGACCGTCGTCAGCGAACATGGAGTGGAAACTGCCGATGTGGTGTCGGACGCGGCCCTCGCCAAGGAGGGTTTTGCGATTCGGGCGATCAACCTGGCGAACGTACCAGGGATCGATGACGCGGCCATTTCGCGCTTGCATGAACTGGCGGGGCTCGAATCGCTCGTCCTCTCCGGAACCGGCATCACCGACGCGGGTCTGGCACATCTGGCCGGGTGCAAAGCACTCCGCTCGCTGACCTTGAGCGACACCAAGATCACCGCCGCCGGCATCGCCGCACTCGCTCGGCTCCCGGCATTGCGGCAGCTCTATCTGGCAAGAACTGAGATCGGCCGCGACGGTCTCAAAGCGGTGACCGGTCTGCATGGACTGACCCACCTTTCGCTCCAAGGCATGGCGCTGGCCGACGGTGATCTGGTACTGCTCAAGCGGCTGGAAAATCTCCAGTCGCTGGACCTTTCGAACACTCCCTTGACTGACGGCGCCGGCGAGCCCCTGTCGCGGCTCGGCAAGCTACAGTCGCTGAATGTTCAAGGCACTCAGCTCACCGATGCGGCCGTCGAGGAGCTTTCCGACGTTCTCGGCGTGGGGCGGGTCGTGGGCGATCCTCCCAACCCGCAGCGGTTGGCCGCGCGGTGGATCGTGCAGAATCGAGGCACGGTCCAACTGGCCACCGGACCGCTGGCGAACTTGCGGGCCCTGCCCCGCGACGCGTGCAAAGTGGTGTCGATTGACTTGGGCTCGCTGGCCGCGCTGCATCCCGACGACATCGTCAAGCACGTCTCGGCCTGCACCGGGCTCCGCAAATTGAACCTCGATCAGACCCGGCTGAGCAACGAGGATTTGCGGATGCTCGCGGGCCTGAAAAACCTGACCACTCTCAGCCTGGCCGAAGTGTCGATCAACGATAAGGGGCTGAGGCACCTGGCGTCGCTCACGAAGCTCCAATCGCTCGACCTGACGAGCACCCACGTCTCGGGCACCGGCCTCGCCGATCTGGCCGGGGCCGCGGAACTGGCCCATTTGCACTTGACTTATGCGCCGATCAAGGCCGATCAGCTTGCCCATCTCGCGGCCTTCGCGCAGCTCCGCACATTGGACGTGTCGGCGGCTTCGGCCAGCGCCTCGAACATCAACGACGACACGCTCGCCCAGCTCGAGAAGCTGCCGGGACTGAAGTTTGTCGGTCTGCGTTCGGCCCGAATTACTGATGCGGGGCTCGACCATCTAGCGAAGCTCAAGGATTTGGAGGTGCTTGACCTCGAAGGGACGCCGGTCACCGACGCGGGTATTGAGAAGCTGGCCGACCTGGGCCGGCTGTACCGCATTTTGCTCAATCGCACAAGCGTCACCGATCAAGTGACGATCACCTTGGCCAAGATCAAGACGCTTCGCAGCATCGCCCTCAAACAGACCAGCGTGTCCGCCGGCTCGCTCGACACCCTCCAGGCCGCGCTCGGTCCGCAGTGCGAAATCGTCCGGCCAACCGTCCGCGAGCCCAGCCACACCGGCAATGAGTTCGGCCCCGTGGGGCAAGCCACGGGGCTGGGCCCCGTCTCGCCTTTCGCTCCGCCGCAATAGGGCCGGGCCCACGACATCCCGCAGAGCTGCTTACTTTCGGCAGGACCGGTTACATTCCGCAGGGCCGTTAAAATCGATAAGGACCGCCGGCATCCTGGATCGCTTGCCCAAAACCGCGCGCGGGATACGGGCAGCGATGTGGTAGGCTGTGGTAGAAGGGTCTCCTCCCCTGAGCTACATCCGCGTGCCCGTCGGCGTAAGGATGCGTGATGATCCACGTTCGCGACCTCGCCAAGTCGTACGCCGACCTTCGTCGCGGCCAGTTCATCGCTCTGGCGGGGATCTCGTTCGACGCCTTGCCGGGCCAAATCTATGGACTCCTCGGCCCCAACGGCGCCGGCAAGACCAGCGCCTTAAGGATCCTCAGCACCGTCCTCCGCCCCACCAGCGGCACCGCCTCGATCAACGGCTACGACGTGCTAACGCAGCCGTCGCATGTCCGCCATCAGATCGGCTTCGTTTCGACGAACACCGCGGTCTATGACCGCATGACCGCCTGGGAGATGGTGGAGTACTTTGGCCGGCTCTACGGCCTGGCCCCCGAGCTGCTCCGCCAGCGGATGGTCCGCCTCTTCGACCGGCTGTCGATGAACGAGATTCGCGACGTGCTGGGGGCAAAAATGTCCACGGGCATGAAACAGAAGGTCTCGATCGCCCGGGCCCTGGTGCACGATCCGCCCGTGCTGATTTTCGACGAGGCGACGGCCGGCCTCGACGTCCTCGTGGCCCGGGCCCTCCTCAAAATCGTGGCCCAGCTCCGCGATCAGGGCAAATGCGTGATCTTCTCGACCCACATCATGCGCGAAGCTGAGCGGCTCTGCGATCGGATTGCGATCATGCACCGCGGCCACATTCTGGCCGAAGGGAGCCTGGCCGAGCTGCAATCGCAGCACGGCGAACACGACTTGGAGGAACTGTTTTTCCGGCTGATCTCGGAGCATGACGAAATACGAAATGTGGAATGCAGATTGCGGACTGCGGAGTGCAATCCATAAGCAGCGGCCCTGTCCGACCTCCGACCTCTGACTTCCGACCTCTAACCTCCACGTTCGGCCCCCCGACCCGCAATCCCCGGCATGTCCTGGACCAACGTCAAGCTGATCTTTTTCCGCGAGCTGCGCGACCAGTTGCGCGATCGGCGCACGTTGTTCACGATCGTCATTTTGCCGATGCTGCTCTATCCGCTGCTGGGGATGTGCTTCCTCCAGGTTCAGCAGTTCCTCCAGGAGCACGCGTCGCGGGTCCGCGTGGTGGGCGTCGATCATTTGCCCGCCGACCCAGTGCTGCTGGTCGATGGGCATTTCGACCCCGATTTGGCCGATGCGCACGAGCGCGAGTTGTTGCAGATCGAGCTTGAGGCGGCGACGGGCGACGACCTCCAGTCGCTGCGGTCGGCTGCCCAGCGAGACATTCGCGCGGGCCTGTGCGACCTGGTCGTCCTATTTCCGCCCGATTTCGCCACGCGGCTGGCTGAATTCCGGCGCGCGCTGCCAGTGGCTGGTGAGCGCACTGCCAAGGACAAATCCTCTGTGCCCGAGCCACTGATCCTGCTGGATTCGGCCAACGAGAAATCGAAAATCGCGCAGGTCCGCATCGAAGAGGTGCTGCGGCGATGGCGGGAGAAGATGGTCGCCGACAACCTGCGCCAGCGGCACGTCCCTGCGAGCGCGACCCGGCCTTTCGAGCTCAAGCCCGACGACGTGGCCGATGACTCGAGCAAAGCCGCCGCGGTCTGGTCCAAGGTCTTGCCGTTCATCGTGATGGTCTGGGCCCTCACCGGGGCATTTTACCCGGCGATCGACCTGTGCGCCGGCGAGAAAGAGCGCGGCACGCTGGAGACGCTCCTCTCCAGCCCGGCCGAGCGCGGCGAAATCGTGTGGGGCAAACTCCTGACCGTGATGACGTTCAGCATGGCGACGGCCCTCTTGAACCTGGCCATCACCACCGGCATGGCCACGTTCATCATTGACCGCCTGGGCGAAATGGAAGCCACGGGAATGCGCATGCGCCAGGTCGGCGCTCCGCCGCTCTTGTCGCTGGTCTGGCTGGTGCTGGCGCTGCCGCCGGTCGCGGCCCTGTTCAGCGCGCTGTCGCTGGCCGTGGCGGCGTTTGCCCGCAGCTCGAAGGAGGGGCAATACTACCTGATGCCGCTCCTGATGGTCTCGCTGCCGCTGATGCTTCTGCCCATGCTGCCGCAGACCGAGCTGGACTTTGGCTTCGCGCTCATTCCGATCAGCGGCCTGATGCTGCTGCTGCGGACGCTGATCGAAGGGCAATACGTCGAGGCCCTGCGCTATTCGGTTCCGGTGATCGGCGTGACGGCCGGCTGCTGCCTCCTGGCGATTCGCTGGGCCATCGACCAGTTCAACAACGAATAGGTACTGTTCCGCGAAAGCGAGCGGCTCGATTTGGGACTCTGGATCAGGCACCTGGTCCGCGACCGACTCGATACGCCGACCGTGACCGAGGCGATGTTGTGCGGCGTGCTGCTCTTGGTGATCCGGTTTTTCTCCAACTTCCTGATTCCGACGCCCAACGGCTGGGGACAGTTCGTGGTCACCGTCCTCGTGCTGCAAATCGCCCTGATCGCCACGCCCGCCTGCCTGATGGCGATCATCCTCACCCGCAATCCGGCCAAGACGCTGTCGCTCGGCCCGCCGTCGTTTCTGCTGACGCTCCCCGCGGCGGTCTTGCTGGCGGTTTGCCTGCATCCGGCGATGGCCTGGCTGGCCGAAGGGATCCGCTTCGTCTATCCGCTCAACCCGTCGATCGCCCGGCAACTGGAGCCCATTGGCCGGTTCGCCGCCACGCAGCCATTGTGGCAGGTGCTCCTCTTGATTGCCGTCACTCCGGCGATCTGCGAAGAGCTGGCCTTCCGCGGCTTCATCTTGTCGGGCCTGCGGCACACGGGGCACACGTGGGGAGCGATCGTCCTGACCAGCGTCTTTTTCGGGCTGGCCCACGGCCTGCTCCAGCAGTCGCTGTCGGCCTGCGCGGTCGGCGTTGTGATCGGCTATGTGGTGGTCAAGACGGGCAGCCTTTGGCCGGGAGTGCTGTTCCACCTCACGCACAACGGCCTGGCCGTGCTTCAGGGCCGTGTGACCCCGGAGCTCCACGAGTCGCAGCCGCTCCTCAAGCTGCTCCTCACGGCCGGTTTCGAGGAAGGCGCGCTTGTGTACTCGATCCCGGCCACCCTTGCGTTGGGTCTGTGCGGCCTGGCGATGCTCTGGTGGCTGAAGAACTTGCCCTATCACCGCTCGGCCGAGGAGCGATTGCAGGAAGCCCTCGACCAGCAGGCGGCTTTGCCCGCGAAGTCGCCGGCGTAGCCAGTGCCGGCCCCGATCTATTCGCCCTCTGGCAATCGGAACGGCACATCGACTTGTCCGTTCGAGATCGCGGACGATTCGTCGCCAACGAACGAGACTTTCCATCCCGCCAATGCGGCGACGATCATCCCCCCCTCATCCACGATGGGCTGGTTGAGATCGGCCGCGTACCGCTTTCCATCGAATCGAAACACGAGTCCCTTGGGCTTTACCGCGCCCAGGATTTCAATCTTCTTTTCGAGCGGATCTTCGGGGCGCGGTTCGACGGGGAATCCCATCGGCAACTTGACGACTTTACAAGCCGCATCGCGATGACTCGTCTTGGGCTCGGGGCCGAAAAAAGTGGCACTCCTGGCGGACGAGCCCGTGGCGCCCTCGTCGGCCAGGACGGAGGTTCCCTGGCAGTGGCTGACGTCGGCCCATCCGCGGCACAGGGCAACGCTGCCGGCGCCAGAGCCGCGGATGACGTT
>Ga0180085_1000774_pt1 | contig 10985 bp, 13 predicted proteins | sample EasRiv730_16_10D_FD_123013 | JGI IMG/M metagenome (GOLD analysis project Ga0180085, IMG submission 123013) | Soil microbial communities from meander-bound floodplain in the East River, Colorado, USA - East River metaG ERMLT730_16_10D | ecosystem: Environmental > Terrestrial > Soil > Floodplain ... | reverse complement strand
CGAACACTTTCGCGAGCACGAAGAGGGCCGGGAGCACGAGGAGGAAGAGACGCACAGGACCGACGCCGGGAAAGGAGAAGAGAGGTCAACAGTGCCCTCTTGACCTCTTTGACCCGGCGAGGGACGAGCGGTCCGGGGGACTGCCGGAAAACTTGATGAGCGCTTTAGCTTCAGCATCCGCGCGATCCGCAATCAGATCGACCGCGCGAGCTTGCGGACCACACTGACCTACGCGCTGTTCTCCAACCTACAGGTAGGAGTAGAGTATAATCCGCGTGCCGATGATGTCAGGCCACTGCTCAATTGGCGTGTGCTGGCAGAACAGAGGCGCCGTCCGGCAGTCATCTTCGGAACCAGCTCCGATCGCATCGGGACCCCCGGCGGACAATCCTTCTATCTGACCGTCAGCAAGGACTTGAAGGAATGGGTTGCCTTTCCCATCGCACCCTACGCGGGCGTGGCCTATGGAAGCTACGAACATCGGACGCGGGCGATTGGCGGACTCAGTATCAGTTTCCCGGCCCGGTTGTCGGCGCTGGTCCTCTTCGACGGTGTGCACGTGCATCCGACATTGAGCTTTAGTCACCGGCAGCACGTCTTCTCTCTTCTGTTTGTGCGCAGCCGGGATGTGGGTGTAAGTTACAGCTTGACGTTCTAGCCGGCAGAGTCTTACGGGAACAGCGATAGAGGCGGAGCGCTGCCTACCGAAAAAGACATAGTCTACATGTCACGTCGGCAGCATGGCTGGGCTGTCAGCCTGTCAGCCAACTGATGGAAACCACGTCGTGGAGGTCGCGCTTTACGGTCCGGCTTCGGGACGCGGGATCCTCCCGCCTTCCCGCTGAGGCCCACTAAGGATGGAATGGTTGTCGTTCTCGTCGTTGATCTCGGATTCTAATCCAGGACGAGCACGAGAGCGAGACTGATACTTCACAGGAGAATTTATGCAGAATGACGAAAAACGCATCGCGGTGTTCATCGATTTTGAGAACGTCGCGATGGGTGTGCGTGAGAGCAAGTATGGCAACTTCAACATTGATCTCGTGCTGAAGCGGCTGGTGGAAAAGGGGAAGATCATGGTGAAGCGGGCCTATTCAGACTGGCATCGCTACGCCGAGTTCAAGCGGGCTTTCCACCAGGCTGCGATTGAACTGATCGATGTGCCGCAAACCCGCTACAGCGGCAAGAACAGCGCCGACATCCGGATGGTTGTCGACGCGCTCGATCTCTCCTACCAGAAAGAACACATCGACACCTTTGTGTTGGTCTCCGGCGACAGCGATTTTTCACCGCTCGTTTCGAAGCTCCGCGAGAATGGCCGGTACGTCATTGGCATGGGCGTCAAGCAATCTTCCTCCGATCTCCTTATCAACAATTGCGACGAGTTTATTTTCTACGAAGACTTGGTGCGTCCGGCAACTGTTGTGACTGTGGTTGATCCCCAAGTACACCACTTGTCGCCCAAGAAGGCGGAGGCGATCCGCTTGGTCCTCGAAACCTTCGAAGCTTTGCAACGCGAGGGCAAGGAAGTGATCTATGGCTCGATGATCAAGCAGACCTTGATTCGCAAGCTGCCATCTTTCAATGAGACGTATTACGGCTATCCAATGTTCTCCCGCCTGTTAGAGGACGCCGCGGAAAACCAGCTGTTGAAGCTCGCCAAAGATCAGAAGAGTGGAGGCTACATTGTCACGCCTCCCAGCGACGTGGCAGCTGCTTCCGCAGAAGCGGGCGCGGCGACCAGCAGCACGAGCGAAGCGGGCGTTACCGGCTCCGCCGTTGCCCAAGCACCTGCAGCTGCTTCTGCAGAGCCTCGAGACCGTTTCCGCCGTGGGCGTTGGGACCGCAGCCGTTCGCGTCGGGGTGATCGCTACGGCGATGCCTCGCAATCCGCAACGCCGACCGCCAACATCCTGGATCCGTTGCCGGTCGAGTCTGCCGCAACCGAGTCTGGCTCTGAACTGGTGGAATCGTCTCAGAAGATGGAGGATATCGCCTCTGGAACACAAGTAATTCATCCCACTCCTCCCGAAGTAAGCATGGCGAGGGACGCTGCTCCGTCTGTTGCCGACGAACCTCACTTCGTGGACTCAGGCTTGCCAGTTCCTGAAGAACCAGTTTCGGTAGCGGAGGCAAACGCCGCTCCCGCGCCAAGAAACCAGCAGCGCGGCCGTGGTCCTAGACGACCGCCGCGCTTTCGACAGGCAGCGGCGGCAGGCTCTGCGAACCGGGCCCCGGCCACACCGATGAGCTTGGAACCCATTCCTGTCCAGCCACGGCTCGCTGAGGCCAGTGGTGAGACGGTTTCACCAAGCGCACCGGAAAATGAGCCACAGACAGCAGCCGAAGGCAAAGCAGCGGCCGCAACCAGCAAGACTCCTGGTGGCAGGGCTGGACGGCATTCGCGACCCGCTCGCTCAAACAGGTCTACCGGGAACAAGAAGAAACCCAGTTGATCACGCCCTGTTTGTAGTACCAGCTTTGGCCGGAACCGCCTAGAGGCGGTCCAAGTCAGACTCACAGTCTGACCCTTTGAAGTGCAGCAGGCACGACTGCGCTTTGCTGGGCGGCGCGACGTGTCGCGCCCGATCGAAAGCTGCGACATGTCGCACCGGGCTCTGTGCTCTCACTAGTGCTCCCACTAATACCCATACCCTTGTGAGGGGAGCCGTTGGATACCATCCCAGGAACCGATACCAATCTGACTGCCCTTCTCACTTCCCTGCACTTTGCTGCCGACAAACACCGCGACCAGCGCCGCAAGAGTCGAGAAGCGTGTCCCTACATCAATCATCCCATCGAGGTAGCCGAGATTCTCAGTCGCGTGGGCGGCGTCACCGATCTCGCCACGCTGCAGGCTGCCATCCTTCACGACACGATCGAAGACACGCAAACCACCGGCGAAGAGTTGGAAGCTCGTTTTGGCACCGAAGTCAGGCGTCTGGTTGAAGAGGTTTCCGACGACCAACGTTTGCCTAAAGCCGAGCGCAAACGGCTCCAGATTGAGCACGCCTCATGTCTTTCGCCGAAGGCAAAGCTGATCAAGATCGCTGACAAGATTTCCAACGTGCGCGACGTGACTCACTCCCCACCCACCCACTGGCCCCATCAACGCCGCTGCGAATACCTTGACTGGGCGGAGAAAGTTGTCGCTGGACTGCGGGGATCGAACTTGGCAGTGGATGCACTCTTCGATCGCACGCTGAAGGAAGGTAGAAGGCTCCTTGCCTACCCATCGGACAACCTGCCTGCCCCGCCAGCCTGACAGAACGCGTTTCACCCAGAACCGGATCGATCCGGACTCCGTCCTGCAGATTGTGGGCCGAGTTGGTTAGTGGCGATTCAGGCTTGGGCGGGCCGACTGCGAGGTCAGTGCCTATAGCCTTCATCTAGCCCGGGGAACGAGACAGCACTGTGCGCGGATCGGTTGTGACGTGTCAAACACTCATGGCAGCGCTCGTCGCTTCTGATGACTTCCAAGAAAATAAACTCGCTGACAGTTTCGTCACAGACCACTCCACACAGGGCCGTTGAGTAATCCGACGTGCCTGTCTCTCTGGTCAGAGGCAAGTGGTATTTGGGAGCACTTCTTCTGTCCTGCTTCACGCGTTTGTTTGAATGGCGCCTGTCAGCGATAACTCCCCCCTTGATCAACGCTGATAGCACGAGCGAAGTCTTCGTGTCGAGCAGCCCAGCAATTTCCGCGATAGACTTGTTCTGATTTGCAAAGAGATTACAAATCGTAACCACTCTCTTCGCGGCTGGGTGCAACGTGAGCGGGTCGTCAGGCATAGCGAAGCGCTGCCCTCTCAACGGAACCTTCTCAGGCATTTGCCGCTGCGGATTGAAGATTCTCCAGAGGAAGTAACCTAACTTGCCGGACATATGTCTCACCTTTCAGAAATAAGTGCCCTGGCACGTCCTTGGCACCTGATACTCGGTTCGGATCAGAGGTTGGCGCACAGCTGCGCATGCTCGCTCCCGGGAAGACGATCAATCAAGGCTTGAGAAGCCTTCTGGGAGCGGGGGCGCTGATTCACCCCCCAAGCGTGTCCTACGAGTGCTGGGCTCACCCAGATCAGCACGACCGGAACCACGCTCAGAGACCAGAGGGCACGGCTGACTTCTTCATTTTTGTTTCTCAATTCAGGTTGCGTCTGTTACCGAGTTGCCCTGCGGGGTATATGTGGAAAACGATCAGGTCGCGATTCCACTTTTTAGCAAATGTTTGACCTATTGAAGAGGAGAACCAAGGATCGAGGACTCGTTGACAACGGATTCACTGTCCTTCAGACGAATGGGCTCTATCCGCGTCCATCCATCCTTCGATCCAGCTACTAAACTCCTCAGTATCAGGAGTATATGGACAAGCGTTGGGCGAACCCTGGGCCTTGAAGGCTTCAAAACCCTCAACCCAGTGAGGATCAATGAGCCCATCAAGTCGCCGTCTGGCTATGTGTATCAATTTCACTTGAGTACCTTTTGCATTACATAATTGCAACTCAATTGCCAGACACTCCACACAGATATCAAAACCGCCGACGCACAGGCGGTGGGCTGGCCGTCGAAGCCGACACAATTAGACCAAGAAACCATGGCGAGGCCTGAGCTGAAATCGGGCGTGACGGGTTGCGATCGACGGCAAGAAATATCCCATCACCGGAGCTCCAAACAACGTCGCCAAGGTCTCAGCCAAGCGAATCAATGACACCACAACCGAATCGGTTGGAGAACCCTCTGACGGAAAAAGTCATCGAAAACGTGACTGTCACGGTATCTCCAGACGGCAAGACTCTTACCAGAATCGCCAAGATCCAGGGGCGGGATGGCGAGTTCACGATGAAGGGCGTCTACGAGAAGCAAGCTGGGGATTCTGTTGGCACGCCAAAGAAGTTGACGGTGGGAGTTCAGTGATTCGTATCGAGGGTTACACCAGAGTTGCGAGCGAGTGACTGCGATGCTGTCCGAGCAGAGAACTTGGGGGAGAACCTGCAGGCCGCGTGTCGGGCGCCAGCTTTGGAGACTGGACCCTCAGTGCAGCAAGAGCCAGACCCAGACACAATGACAGCATGCCCGCGGAGGTCACGGAGATCAGTGATCTGTTCTCCTTCTTCCCCCTTTGATCACATCAGATCGATTCTGCCGTTTGTCCTCGAGAAGCCCCTCTTCGAAGAGGATTGAAATCACCTGGTCTCGTGACATGTCGTACAACCGGGCGAGTTGATCTATGGGTTGCTGAAGGTTGCCAAACAAGTTGCAGATACTAGCCCTCGTCTTGCTTTGGGCATCAAGCGAGTTGAGGTCGTCAGGCAGGACAAATGCTTTGCCAGTACACTTGAGTGGGTCGTGCACATCGAAGGCAATAAGAGTGCGAATCCAGGCATTCTTGATTAGGCGTAACATCGACTCGACTCCCTCCTACTTAGACCTTGGACACTCCAACTGTGAGCCGTACGACGAAAGTTTAGCCTTCTTTCACAAACCACACAAGCCAGACTTCCCCAATTCGCGCGGGTTCCACTTGCCTTGATTGACAAGATGCAGGTCAGGGTGGTCTAAGCCCGTTCACCTGACCTTTAGAGCTCGACCACGATGACGATGGCCCGAATCCTGGAGCGGGTCTTGACGAAAACCAAACCAGAACGTAACCTCACATTACCTCATGGACTCCGTCGAAGATGGCCTGCTCCCGGCACCAGGCTCCGTGAAGCCGTAGAGAACAAAACTATCTGAAGGTCCCCGCGAAAACCCAAACGGCAGCCAAGTCGGCCGGTCGCACTCCGATGCGACGCTTGAGTAGAAATTCGCGCCAGCGCTACAAGAAAGAGTTCTTAGAATCCCCGATCCAGGAACGGCAAGGGTCGTTGTCTCAATGTCCAATCCCGGAACCGGCGGAGCATGCTTGAGCTTCGGCCAGGGATTCTTCGCCACAACCACCAAGTCCCCGACGCGCAGACTCGGTGGTCTCAATTCGTCGAACGGCACTCCGCCAATCCGGCTGGCATAGTATTGAAAACCCCAATGGCCGTCGAAAAAGAGCCGACCACGCGACCTCTGCAGGCGGGGACCAATCTCTTCGTCCACCACGGACGGATAGACTCTGGCCTGCCGTGCATCGGCGAATCCCAGAGCTGCTACAAAGAGCAAGTTCGCACTCAGCATAGCCCTTAGGCTGGCTTCGGCGGGAACCCACGACGACAGCCGCAGAGCAAAGAGGATCATGGGGGGAGCCAGAAACAGGACATATCTCACGGCACTGAACATCAACCCATATTGAAAAGCCAACCCAGCCAGAATCCAAACTACGAGGGGCAGCAAGGCCCAGTCCCTTTCTCTGACGCTCTGCCATCCGAGGGGTAGGACCAACCCCACAATGAAGACGGCAATCGACACACTAAACGCAAACAGTAGAACCGAACTGAGGCCGTAGCGCATCAGGATTGCCAGCCACGCCGCCCCAGCCCCACTACACAAGGCCAGCGCACTGAGCCAAACAGAAGAGTTTCGGGCTCTGAAGAGAAAGCCCAGCAACCCGAGCGGCACAACACCAAGTCCAACCGCTCCGAGAATGCCCGCAGTCAGCGTCGCCGGGTCCGTGCTGTGGGCCTGACCTCTTTGAAACGAGGACATATTCAAAAAGTGAACGGCGCCGTACTTTGACCACGTAAAGGCGCCCCAGCAGACCAGCGAAAAAATTGGAGCGCTGATGATCACGATCATGCCCAACGTGAAACCATGGAGACCTCTTCCGGCCCAAGGGATGCGGGGCTGATTTGCAGAACTGCTCCCGCTGTTACCAGTTTCCAATCGACGCCCGTTCGCCAATCCGAGGGAGATCAACACAGGCACTAGTACGTCACCGTTGTATTTGGCCAACGGACAACAGAACCCGGCAAGGCACGCGATCAGTGCGGCGCTCCAGGATCGTTCGAGCTGGTAGAATCGCGCCCCGGTAACGGCCAGCAAGAAGAAACAAAGCATCGGCATGTCCGGCATCAGCACCTGGCTCGTGAGGAACACGGCGGGCGAACAGGCCAGCAGTGCCATCGCAATCGACGGGCAGACTTCATAACTCCTGGCGAGTACACCAAACGTCACCAGCGCGACGATTGAAAAAGGCAGCATCGCGATATGCAGGGAGACTTCGTTCTGGGGGAAAAAGCAGCTCCAGAGTGCCAGCCACCCTGGGACCAACGGCGGGCTGGCGTATGTCACGAAAGCAGATTTCGGCGTGCCGTCCCAATTGATCTGAAACCCGTAGGGATCTCCCGGTGCTCGCCGCATCTGTTTGGCAGCTTCCAAGTGATACGGATCGTCAATCCGGAACGGACCAGAGACGAAAGGTAGCTGAACTAAGGTCCACAAAACCGCAGCCCAAATCCACAGACCATGCTTGTACAAAGACATGCCTCATTTCCTCATCGCTCGTTATCGAGGAATCAACTGAAACAAGCTTGGGGCTCCGAATTCTACCGTTTAACCTCAATGACCTGCACCGTCTTTCGCTCCTTCTGGAGTGAATAGGACCTCGCGATCTTCAGGCAAGAGTCTGTCACTGATCCGCGAGCGACCTGAGACGCAGTAGTGGGGCAAACTGCAACCTAGGGTAATCTAGGTGGGCAATCTGGCAAGCGCGAGATCGAATTCTGTTTGATAAATTTGAGTTTTGAGGGCTGACGTTAGATGAGACGCTAGATGACTAGATGAGACCCTAGATGACCCGACGTCTTTAAGTAAACAGTGAGGCAGTTTCGACTCTGAGACAGAATGCCTCAGATGAAGGGACGAAGGTCTCCAGTGAATGCTTAAATATTCTCGAACCTTAGAGGCAGATCCACAACCCAGTTTTTGGCTGTCTATCTGCTAGTCCTACGGTGCGAGCGGCGATAACCGCGTGTTTGTGTCTCTGGAAAGGAGGAACAAGTAATGAAACTAACGATGAGCCGAATCGGTGCAGCCCTTGTTGCGTTAATCGTCCTGTCTGCGTTGAGTTTCGCGCAGGCACCGAAGCCAGCCAAAGAGCCCGCCACTGCAAAGAAAGAACACGCCACAGCTAGCGCCAAACATGAATTGGTAGATCTCAATTCAGCAACTAAGGAACAGCTGGCCGCGCTACCAGGAATCGGTGATGCCTACGCAGATAAGATCATCGCGGGTCGCCCATACAAGACAAAGTCTGAACTCAAGAGCAAGAAGATCGTCCCGGCGGCCACATACGGCAAGATAGCTGGGAAGGTGACTGCCAAGTAGATGTAACGTGGCTTGACTCGTGTTTGTCGCCGCTCGCCCGAGTCTGAATCTGGAGCGCGTTTATCAGCTGACTTTAACCGAAGTCGCTATTGACAGTCGATGCCGGGAAAATCAATTCATCAATCCGGAGGAGCAAGATGCGCATACTTCGAAAGACCGCTCTGATTTCGCTTCTGCTGGGAGCCTGCTTGTTCGGCGGTGTCGTATCTTTGCGGGCAGACCATTGGAGCGACTGCGAGAAACGTATTCACAAGGCTGAAGAAAATCTTCACAAAGAGATCAGAAAGCACGGTGAGCGTAGCCATCAGGCGGCGAACCGGAGACGCGACCTTGAGCAGGCGCGCGCGCGTTGCCGTGGGTTTGAAAGCGACCGTCGCCGTGACCACCGTTATGATCGTGACCGTCGCTATTAGGCTGGCTCCTCTATTCGTCGCTGAAGAGTGTAATTTTGACCATTTCCGATCAGAGACTCAGTTGAAACTTGTCTTGACGGGGTCAACCCTCCCCTTTTAGGCGACTCGTGGAGGTAGGATGGGAAGCAGCTCAGGAAAATCAGAATGGGGTTTATGCAAGGATTGCAAGTGGTGGCAGATCGAACCGAAGGCTCCGGTTGCTGATAGGACGATGGGGCTATGTATCGAAGAGAGTCTTCAACCGTTTCGTGTGCGAGTTTCGGGCAATAGCGGTTGTAATCTCTATGCGAAGGGAACACCAGCCAGGGCGAAAGGTTCTTCTGACGCCCCGCCTACAGCCGAGCCTACGCGCTAAGTGAATGCTTGATGACAGAATGCCTAGGGACTCGGCGCTTGCTCACCAAGCAACTTAGTTGCTCTGCGATAGGGGCACTCTGGCTTGTGAGCTTCTGTCCCTAAGCTGGAGGTTGCCTCGCAGAATAGACAGTACTTTTGTGGCATTGCTTCGAACATCCGAACAAACTCCGCGAGGAGTTCGCGGTATTCGGCACTGACCTGCTCAGGCTCCTCAAGTGTCTTGAGCTTAGGCATGCGGGTGCGCGGCGTAGATGGTGCGAGCAGCGCGACTTCCATCGAGCTTGGGTCTTTGTCGCGCAAAGCCAGCTACGTCCCCGCGCCGCTCTGCACCATTGAGGCAGAGAGCGGAACTTTGAATCACCGTGTTGCTTTATCTTGCGACGCTGCATCGCGGTAACTCAAGCCCGCTCTCTACTAAGGCGAGTATTTAGCAACCCGGACAGACAAGCAGTTCCGTTTTGCACCAAACAGATTTAATGGGCTGGTCGGATGTGCGAGGTTATATCCCATGTGCGGCAGATACCGATTGACCAAACGGCGGATGCTAGAAATAGAGCAGTACTATGACATTGACGATCTCGAAGACCTCGAAATCTGGAAGCGTGAATACAACATCCCACCCCGTGAGATGGCCCCTGTGGTCTTGGAGTCCAACGGGAAGCGCAGCCTGACTGCAGGTCTTTGGAGTTTGATGGGGCCTTGGGCTGACAGCTTAGAACATGCGAACAAGGCTTCGACGTTCAACGCCAAGGCCGAAACCCTGACAGAGCGGCCGGCCTACCGCAACGCATACTTGGAACGCCGTTGCGTAGTCCCTGCTGAGGCTTTCTATGAATGGGTCGGCCCGAGGAAAGAACGGCAACCGCTAAACATCGCAAGGAAAGATGGAAAGCTCCTATCGATGGCGGGATTGTTCAACTACTGGAAGCCAGCGGTCTCACAAAGTCGCCCGATGCTGACGTTTACTGTGGTTACGACTGCTCCAAGTCAGTGGATGTCGAGAATTCACAACCGAATGCCAGTGATCCTCCAGGATGATCAAATTGACACTTGGCTTGATCCCACGGTTTCAGATCCGCAGCAACTGGACCATCTATTGAAAGCACCGCCCGAAGGCTTCTTGGATTGCTTTGCGATATCCAGGCAAATCAACTCAGTGAAGTTCGACGGACCCGAATACGCGAAGGAGATCGCTCTCGACTACACCGGACTCTTAAACGTGTCGTCGAACCAGGACTGAGTCTTGAGCGCCTAGCAGAGAGGAAGCGCCGTCTGCGGAACGGACCGTTACCAAGGCGCGGAGGGCGCATTTTCGGAAGTTCTTGTTGTCAGTGGAATTGAGTGATGGGCGTGAGTAGCTCCATGCCCACGAGGTGCTCGCCGTCTCTGGTCTGATTGTCCCAAACCACGCGTCCCGGAACCCGCTCGCTCCCCTCAAATTCTAAGGAGACCTGACTGCCACTGTTCATCGTTCGCGTCAGGATAAGGCAGGCGCCAGTCCGGCTTACGTTCTTGGTCATGGTGACTTCTTCGAAACCGTTGTTGTCAATGTCGTAGCCACGGACAACGGTGCAGATTTCCGCTTTGAACCGCCGGGCATCCCGTCGCCGCCGTTCGATGCCGACCTGATAGGCATCGTAGATGGAAAGCCCCCAAGTCAGCGGTGGAACGGCTAACAGAGGCAGCGTGAACCAAGCCCCGACAGTAGCCCGTGCGGCGAGAAGCAACGTTAAGCCACAGGCGAAGGTAAAAATAGAAATCGCCGATGCTGCTTTCAGGTATTGCTTGTTGTACAGCTGTCCTAAACCGGGAACGACTGCTGACAGCTGAGCGGGCTTGCGGCCAAACTGTGAATAGTAGGTACGATTCTCAGGCATTGGACTCCTCAGGATCTACAGACCGGTTACCTGGTGTTCTGCCTAGTTGCAAAGCGGTAGCCTTATTGGCTTGGCTGCGTATCTACTG
>Ga0180085_1000773_pt1 | contig 10998 bp, 6 predicted proteins | sample EasRiv730_16_10D_FD_123013 | JGI IMG/M metagenome (GOLD analysis project Ga0180085, IMG submission 123013) | Soil microbial communities from meander-bound floodplain in the East River, Colorado, USA - East River metaG ERMLT730_16_10D | ecosystem: Environmental > Terrestrial > Soil > Floodplain ... | reverse complement strand
CGGCCGCTGAATCTCGACCCTGGGCTGGTGCAGCTGGGCAAGTTCCTCCTCGCTTCAACAAAAGATCAGGCCCACCGCGTTTTCTTGAAGAATGACATTTTCGCGGAGGTGACGCTGCGCTTCCAGGCCGGGGCTTTCGAGGTTTGGCCGTGGACGTACGCCGATTATCAGGAGCCGGCCGTGCGTGAGTTCCTGAATCGGGCGCGAGCCTGGCTTTACGAGAAGGTGACAAAGATTCGCGAAACACCTGCATGAAAGAACGGACTCGTTGCGAACGCTCCACGAAGCGGCATTGGCGACTCCAGTCTTCATGGCCGGACGGCTTGCCTTTCTTTGCCATCTCGCCCCTGAATCATCTCTGGACCTTTGAATGCAGAAGTTTTCATGCTCGCGTGCCGCGCCTATTGCGGTCGAGGGAGAGGGTTGTTACCATCTACCCCCAACCCTTGGTCATCGCCTGCGACAATCCGGTGAACTGTACAAACGAATCTGGGTTTTGTCATGGCCAAAACGTCCACGAAACGCGGTTTGTGGCTCTTCAAGGAAGAACCTAACCACTATAGCTACATGGACTTGGAGAAAGATGGTGCGACTGTATGGTCTGGCGTCAAGAACGCCTTGGCCCGGCAGCACCTGCGGAAGATCAAGGCTGGAGACCGGGTGCTATATTACCACACGGGAACGGAACGCGCAATTGTCGGGGAAGCGCGGGTCATGACGGATGCGACGAACGACCTGGACTCTGGCGATCCCAAAGCCGTGGTCGTAAAAATTGCCCCAGTGCTGCGCTGGGCCGCTCCGGTGACGCTCGAGGAAATTAAGAAGGAACCTATATTCGTCGACTGGGAATTGCTTCGGATTTCGCGGCTTTCGGTGATGCCGGTCAGCGCGCAGCAATGGCGACGACTGGAGGAGATGTCGCGACAGAATGCAAAAATCGGAGAAGGGGCTTGACGGGCTTTTTTTTTGCTACAATGAGCGGAGCCACGGATTGGTCCAAAGGTAGGGATGGCGCCGACTTTTCCCAAGAGGGGAGCCAAACCGCCTGATCTTCATATATTTTTGTACAGTTCTCCCCGCGAGAAATGAAGTTCAGGGGTCGGTCGCCGGAGCGCATGGAAATATATGCCTCGCGAAAACGCTGAATCCAGCGGCCAGTTCAAGACGCTGACCGTCTCACGCCGCTCGGATCGATTTTTGGCAGGCCTGGAAGAATTCCACGGGGCGACCCTCGTCTCCCATGTGCATCCGGACCCGGATAGCCTGGGGAGTATGGTCGGCCTGGCCCACCTGATCGAGACCTGCGTCGGCATCCCCGTGCAGATCACGCAGGACGGGCCGATTTGCCGGGCCGAGAACCGGGCGATGGTCCAGGCGCTCGACCTCAACCTCACACCCATCGAGAAAATCCGCTGGAACGATCGATCCGCCGTGGTCATGGTGGACAGCCAGCCCAAGACCGGCCGCCATTCCTTCAACGGCGAGGCCGACATCTACGCCGTCATCGATCACCATCAAACGCCCGGCGATCTCGACGGCGTGCCGTTCCTCGACATCCGCCGCGGCGTCGGCGCGACCTGTTCGCTCGTCACACGTTATCTGATGGAACAGGAGATCGCCATCCCCGAGCACGTCGCGACCTGCCTCTTCTACGGCATCGAGACGGAGCTTTCGGGCTACCCGCGCGAAGCCAATGCCCTCGACGAGACCGCGCTGCAAACGCTCTATCCCTTGATCGATCGCGACATCATTGCCAGGATCAAGAATGCCCCGCTCCCTGAAGCCTTTTACGAAACCCTTCTCCAGGCCTTGCAAAGCTCCTTCATTTACGACAAACTTCTCCTGAGCTGGATCAACGAACTGCCCAATCCGGAATTGTGCTCGCAGGTCGTCGAGTTCCTGATTCGGCACGAAGACATTCAGTGGGCGATGTGCGCCGGCGTTCACAACGACCGCATGGTGCTGTCCGTGCGAACGAATTTGCCCCATGCTCAGGCCGGCGAAATCCTGCGGCAAGTCGTGCAAAAGATGGGCGGCAAGGCGGGCGGCCACGATCGCCGCGCCGGCGGTTACATCCCGCTCGCCAGCACGTCGCCCAGTGCGATCGAGCAGGTGCAGGCCGAGTTTCGCCGCCGCATGTTGAAGGCGATGCAAATTGAAGAGCCGCGCGGGCGCCGCCTGGTGTCGCGCGGCGAAATGTTGCGGAACCTCGGTTAAGCCGCAAGCGGCGTTCAAGTCAGAACCCCTTCCCCTTCGTGCTCGTCTTCACCCGGCAAATATCGTGATTGGCCGCGATGTAAAGCGTCGAGCCGTCGTCGCCGAAGCAGACGTTGGCGGTGTTGGTGCCGGTGTCGATGTTGCCGAGCACCTCGCCTGTCGGGCTGAACACCCAGACGCCGCCGGGGCCGGTCGCCCACAGGTTGCCCTGGATGTCGACCTTCATGCCATCGGGCAGGCCGGGCCGTTTCTCCTTGACCCATTTCTTGCCATCGTAGAAGACCTTCGACTTGCCGAGCGTGCCGTCCGCCTTGACCTGGAACGACTTCCAGATCGGCTCGTCGGGATCGCTGTTGGCGACGTAGAGGGTCTTCTCGTCCGGCGACAGGGCGATACCGTTGGGCCGCGACATATCCTTGGTGAGGAGGATCAGTTTGCCGTCCTTCTTGAGCAGGTAGACGCCGCAGTAATCCATCTCGCGCGCCGGATCGTCGGCCCATTTCGGCAACCCGTACGGCGGATCGGTGAAGTAGAGGTCGCCGTTGGAGTGATAGACGAGATCGTTCGGGCTGTTGAGCTTCTTGCCGTCGTAGCTGTCGGCGAGCACGGTCTTCTTGCCGTCCTTCTCGATGCGCGTGACGCGGCGATCGCCGTGCTCGCACAGCGTGAGCCGGCCCTCGGCGTCATAGAGGAGGCCGTTGGAGCCGGGTTCATCGCCCGGTTTGCCGCCGCGCGGCGCCTTGCCGGTGTAGCCGGACGGCTTGACGAACTCCGAGAGCTTGCCCTTTTCCCACTTGTGGACGACGTTCCACGGAATGTCGGAAAAGACGAGGAAGCCCCCCTCCTTGTTCCACGCGACGCCTTCGGTCCAGATGAAGCCGCGGGCGATCGTCTCGACGCCCACTTTCTTCGGCACGAGCTTGTCGAAGCGTTTGTCGAGACTGACGATCTTGCGCGGCGGCGTGGGATCCTTTTTCTTGTCCGCGCCGTCGAGCGCCGGCAAGGCGACGAACGCTGCGAGGGGCAGGAACAGCAGGTAACGGGTCCAGTGCATGGGGTCTCCTCAGATTGAAAATGAAAACCTGTCATCATGTGGGTTCGCTGGCAAGCTCGCTTGGCGGTTTCGCGCACATCGCGCAATCGCAAACTTCACTTCACCGCAATCCCATCTTTCGGTATCGGCATGTTGAGCGTCCACAGCACGCCCTGCGTGACGAGCCGGCGGTACTCCGGCAACTGCCAGTTTTCGTGGAAGTGCAGGCCGCTGAAGCCGAAGCTGCGGCCGCCGCTATCTCGCTCCAGTGCCCAGGCGACGGGGTACGATTCGCCGTCGATGGTCGCGTTCAGGAGCGGCGTTTTCTTCTTGGCGAACTTGAGCGTGTAGTAGAACTCGTCGCGGGCCTTGAAGTCATGAAGCCCGTTCAGGATGGGGTGCTTGTTGTCGGCGATCTTCGCGTCGGTTTGCAGGACCTTGTATTTGCGATCCGGGCCGCCGTGGCAGCCGCCGAAGAGCTCGACGAACGGCTCGATGTTCTTGGCGTCCTTGGTGCCCATCCCCCAGTGCAGGACGACGAGCCCCGCTTTGCGCTTCGCGCACGCTTGAAACGCGGCGAGCCGCTCCGGGTTGCTATTCAGCCACTTCGCCCCTTCCGAGACGAATAGCACGACGCCGTCCGCATCGGCGAGCAGCTTCGGCCCGTCGCGCCACGGATCGTCGGCGTTGACGAGGACGGCGTCGATCGACGTGAATTTGTCGAGTTCACGTTTGAGGATTTTCTGGCCGAGCTGATATTCGTGCGTGTCCTTCGGATGCCCGTCGGGGCTTTGCCAGAGCAAAAGGACGCGCGATTTGCGGATGCCTTGCGCATCGACAGGAAGCGCGGGCACGGCGAACGCGAGCAAGAACGCAATGAACCATCGCATGATGTCACCTCGGAATAAACAGGCACACCATGCGACTCTAATGCGTTTCACGACGTGGTTCAACCAAAATCACTTCTTCTTTTCCGCTTCGACATACGCCGACAGCGGCCGCGCCAGAATCGCGCCGTCGCTCTCGTCGAGGACGAAAACGCCTGCGACGCCAGGCGTCATCGCGTAGTAGCGCTTCGACTTGTCCTCGAACCCGCCGAGCCAAAGCTCGCGTTTGCCGCCCTCGATTTGCACCTCGATCTTCCACGCCGGCGGTTCCAGGCCGTACTTCTTCAGATCGGTCTTGTCGTCGGCGACCCAGTGTTTCGCACGCAACGACGCCACCGTGATGACGGTTTCAAAAACGGCGTCGGATTTGATGTTGGGCTTCGCATCGCCGGCGACGCGCCATTCTTTGTCCTTCTTCTCCAGGGTGAATGGCTTCTGCGCGCCTTCCGTGATGGTGATCGCCGTCGCCTTGCCGAACTCGAACGGCGGAATCGGTTCGCGCGCGCGGAACTCGCCGACCGCTCGCGCCGTCAGCTTGGCGTTCAAGAGAAAGATCGTGTTCTTGTCGCCGAGCTTCGCGTATCGGCGAGCGCCGGGCTGATCGTTTTCCAGGGCGCCGACGATCAGGTGCAGTTTCTCGTCGCCGCCGGATTTGAAACGAAATTGCGCGGCCGGTTGATCGAGCCCGAATTTCTTGAGGTCAGGCGCTTTCTCAGCAACGATCTCGTCGGCGCGCAGCCGCTGCACGTTGCGAAGGAGGTCGTCCAGTGCGCTGCTTTCCGCGGCCGCTTTCGTCGGCGCCGTCATCTCCCAGCCCTTGTCGCCGCGGCTGAAGACGGCTTTGCGCGAGCCGCGCGCCATCTCGATTTGATCGGCGTTCGAGAAGGCCGCGAGATTGCGATCCGCAAAATAAAACGCCGGCGCCGCAAGCGATTTCGACAATTCCGCCGACAATACGACCACCATCTTCTGATCATCGATGATCGCAAAACGTTCGCCGGTTTCCTTCTTTTTCGCGTCCGTCACCAGGCTCCCGAGCTTGATGACGTGCTTGCTCGGGCTGCCGTCGAGTTCGACGTGGACCGTGATGACCGCCGCCGGCTTGTCGAGCCCGAATTTCGCGAGGTCCTTCGCCGGGAAATCGGCGATGCGATTGGCCTTCAGCGTGGAGGCGCGCCGCAGCACATCGAAGATGGTCAAATTATCGGCGTCGCGAATTCCCGGCTTGATCATCTGCCAGTTGTCTTCGCGTTTGGCAAGTTCCAGGTCGCCGCCTGTCATCTTGCGTTCAATCGAAACCACCGCGTCGCCGTCGAAGCGCAGCACGCGCGGATCGAGGAAATCGAGGTGCGTCCGTACCAGCTGCTCGGTCGTCACCGCGTCGAGCACGACGACGGCGTCCTTCTTGTCGATGCGCGCGTAACGGCCGCCGCCCTCGGCGTCCTTGCCGAGCTCGATCGTGTGCTCGCGGTCCTTGCCGTTCTTCTCTTTTCCTTTTTCCTTGTCCTTGTCTTTTTCCTTCTCCTTGTCCTTGAACAGGTCGTCAAACTTGTCTTTGAATAAGTTGTCGAGCTTGTCCTTGTCTTTTTCTTCGGGCCTGGCGGTAACGACAATCGTCAGCGACGGCGGGGCAAGTCCATACTTCGCCCAATCAATCTTGGGACCGACCTCGACATATTTGTCCGCCCGCAAACCGGCCAGGGGCGACACCGCCAGCTTCAGCATCTGATCGTCGGCCGCGAAGTCGCCCGCGGGGGATTTGACGACCTGCCAGCGATTGCCTTTGAGCTCCAATTCGAACGGCGCCGTCCCCTGGTAGCGGATCCGCTCGATGCCGGTGGGATTCAGACTCAAGAGCGTCTTGTCGAGGAAATCGAACGCATCCTTGCGCAGGTTGGCGGCGAATTTCTCGTTCAGCACAAACACGGCATCGCCGTCGGCCAGCTTGGCGAAGCGGCCGCCGTCCTTGCCTTCGAGTTTGCCGCCGATCTCGAGCGTGCGCGGCTTGCCGTCCTTGCCCGCGAACGTGAGCTGAAACGCGGGCTTGTCCAGGCCGAACTTTGCAAGCTCCTTGGCGTCCTTGGTCGCCTTCGCTTCGAAGCGCTCGACGCGAAGTCGCGCCAGCTCGTCCGCGAAATCGGCCATGGTTTCGCCGGCGCTGCCGCCCGTGCCCGTGATTGTCCAGCCCTTGTCGCCGCGCTCGACTTGATACGGCGGCCCGTCGGCCTGGATCGTGATTTTTTTGATCTCGTCGCGGTCGAACTTCCACAGTTCGCGCGGGCGATATGCCAGCTCGGAACGTTCGACCAGCTTGAGGAAATCGCCGTCGAGCTCGTTGATGCGCGCCCAGTGATCGACGCGCGCGTAAACCTTGTTCTTCTCTTTCTCCTTGACGCCGAGCTGCATCACGATCTCGCGCGGCTTTTTCTTCTGGTCCTTCGGATCGGCGGCCTTCGGCGCGCTCTTGTCAACTTCCTCGAGCGAGATCTGGATGCGGCCCGTGGGTTTGTCGAGCCCGACGGTTTTCGGATCAGCGTCGTCGAGCATCTCGCGGTCGTCCACGCGCAAGTCGATGAGCTTCTCGACGAAATCCTCGACGACGCTGGTTTCCACGTCCTGTTTGGCCGGCCCGTCAAGCCGCCATTTTTCGCGGCTATCCTTGTCGTCGGGCTTTTCCTTGTATTTGACGAAGCTCAAGGTCTGGTCGCCGAACTTGATCTCCAGGCGTTTGACGTCGTCGCGCTTGAAGCGCGCCAGGCGCGGATCGCGCAGATCGCCGGCATCGATCGCGACATCGCTCAGTTTGTTCGACTTGAACTCGAAGATTTGCGGATTGTCGGCGAGCTTCGCGTAGCGATATTCTTCGCGAATGATCTCGGGCATCTTCGGCGGCATGCCGAACTGGTTGGGCGGCGGCTTCGCGCCGGTGCGAATCTTGGTGTCCGACACCTTGCCGACGAGCAGCTTCATCGTGGTCTTGCCGGCGCCACGCACCGTTAACACGTGTTCGGGCTCGTCGAGGCCGTAATCCTTGAGCGTCTTGTCTTTGTCTTCGACAAACTTGTCCGCCCAAAAATCGGGAAAGCCGCGCAAGAGAGCGTCGCGCTTGGCGGGATCGAGGCGGTCTTCGGACGCGGCGCGTTTCCATTCCTTGTCTTTTTTCGAATACGCCTCCTTCAGCAGCCATTCGTCCCGTTTCTTGGCGATCTTGAATTTCGAGCGCTGAGATTCGATTTCAATCTCGGCCGCAACGACTTGCTCGACCTTCTCCTTGGCATCTTCCTCGCGCAAAACGCGCTCATACGGGAACAAGCGGCGCTGACGGAAGTAATCGAGCGGGCGGTCGAGCGCCGCAAGCACACCGGGGCCAAGGCGAACAATCTCGGGCTTGGCGCCGAGGCGAAGATACGTGGGCCGGCTGAAGCGATTCGATTCGTCCGGCGCCTCGCCGAAACGCAACGTGTGCCCTTCATCGCCGGCAGTGATCTTGACCGTGAGCGGATCGCCATCCAGGCCATAGGGCTTCAGGCTGGTTCCTTCCTCGAGTGTCGTTGGCGTGAAGCGGGAACGCAAGGCAGCGAGCGTCTCGATCCATTGCTCCGTCTCCTGCGGCCGCGCGGGCCACTTGCCGGGGAGGTACCAGCCATCGGCGGTTTTTTCAAGGACGACGCGCGAGTCCTTGCCGCGCGCGATCTCAATGCGTGTGATCTTGTCGGGCTTGAGGGACGTCACAAGAAACTCGGCGGTCGCGCTCGACTTTTCCTCGGGTCGGCGCATTTCGAGCCAGTACCACGCGCCGCCGCCAGCGCCCGCGAGGACAATCAGGAGAAAAGTAGTCTTGAAGTTCATTGAAGTCTTGTCCCTTTGCGGTGCGCGGGTTTAACGCATGCGGCGCACCAGCCAGACGACGATACCGAAATAGATGAATGCGAGCGGCAAACCGACGCGGGCGCCGTATTGCCAAAGGTCGAATTCGATGCTTTCGCGCTTGATGGGCACGCGCGGATACTCCCAGGCGCCGACGTCCCTGGCGAGCAGATCGTCGCGGCCCATGAGCCAGTTGACGGTGTCGAGGAACATCTTTTCCTTCAAAGGCGCCAGCGACGTGCCGACGAACGCGCCGCCGCTGCCGATGACAGCGATGCGCGCTTTCGGCGACTTGGCGCCCTTGTCCAGCCACGAATCGGGCAGCGTGGTCTCGACGGCAACACCGATCGGGAACGGGCCGCGCCGAACCTCGTCCACGGTGCCTTTTTTGGGATCGGTGTCCTTGGTGGGGGTGAACTCGGGCGCCTTGTCGTTGACGATGAACGGGTTCTCTTCGTTCCAGCAGATTTCCTTGGGCGTGACGAGGATGACCGCATTCTCGTTGTGCTTTGCGCGAGCCTGGGTGTGCCAGAGGGCCGCGGCTTGAAGCGGGCCGACGGGGCCGGCAAGCGCGAGTCCGCCGATCACGGCGACGGCGCCTTCCGAAGAGATCGACGTCTTGACAAAATAAACAGGACGTGGATGGCGAATGCGAACCTCCTTGCCTTCCTTGGCGCCAACCGTGCGGCTGAACACGTTGATGCTCGTTCGCAAGGGATGCGGGACCAGCGTTTCCTTCTTCTTCGAAAGCTCTACCGATCGCGCCTGGTCGTCAAAATCGAGGCCGGGAACATCGACTTCCTGAATGTTGCGGCCGAAGCCTGCGAAATTACGCTGCGTGTATTCGCCGATCTCGATGTCATAGAGAACCGTCTGCTTTGGAAGCTTGAATCCAATCTCGCCGAGCATGCTCTCGAGTTGGTCTGGGGCTTCATCCGGTGGGCGAGCCCCTTCGCCCGGCTCGTTGGTGGGGCCAAGCAGGACCAGGATCGGCTTTCCTTCCTTGAGAAACGCCTTGATGGCGTTGAGATGGGCGACATCGAGTTTATGGGCGCGATTGCTGATATTGGCTTCCTCGTCGGTCGCGTTGATCAAGGTGATGCGCGGGATGATGAGCAAATCGACGTTCGCAAGCGTCCGTTTCATCTTGGCTTCGACGTCCTGCAGACGCTGTTTCTCGGCGATTTCTTCCACGTGCAACGTTTTCTTTTCGTCCACGAGGGCTTGCTTGCGCTTCTCTTCCTCGTCGAGACGGTGCAGGATGCGTTGATACGGAATCGTGTTGTTCCGGCGATCATCCTCATCGACGTCGATCGTCTTGTGTGGAATCCCCGCCTTGCGCACCGCTTCGATCTCGGTGCGCAGCGTCACGCCTTCGCGGCCGTTGGGGAAAATGACATAGATATACTTCTTGTTTAACTCCGCCAGCGACGAATCGCGCCAGAACCTGTATTCGTCGGCCTTCTCGTCGCGGAACTTTGTCAAGGTCTTGATATTCGTCTCCGTCACGGGCAGTTCGTCCTCGATCTGCTCGTAGCGACTTTCTTCGTAGGTGAGCGCGGCGGGATCCTCGGTGAGTCGGCCACGGCCCGCGAGTTTGCGCACCATGATGTCGGTGGTGTCGAACCCGTAGGTGTCGAGCACTTTCTTGGCCCCGCTCATCGTCACGTCGGGCCATTTCTTGTTGTTGAAACCTAGGACCGGATGAACAATCGCCAGCGCGAGGCGCGGCCGTTTTTCTTCGATGTTGAAGATCTTGCGCGCGAACGGCTCGACGCCCTGATATTTGAGGACGAGATTCTTGTTGTCGATGGAACCCTGCTTGTCGAGTTGATAAATATCGCTGAAGCTCAACCGCTGAATGCGCTGGTTGTCCTTGGAGTAGAAAAAGATGCTGTTCTCGGGAGCGCGTTTGACGGCCTCGGCCAGCGGCTTCGAGATGTTTTTTTCAATCGCCTTGAGCTTGTCTTCGTAGTTGTCGTCCTGGATGTCGAGGATGTGGACGCGGAAGCGCGGACCGAGATCGGCGAATTGGTCCGCCAGGTCTTTCACTTTCTCGACAATCTTGCGCTGGGCGGCGAAATCGTACTTGTCCTGCTTGTTTTCGGCGTTCTGGCCAAACGAGACGTATTGCTGAAGCACGACGATCTCGGTGTCGCCGCGCAAACTGAGGAGTTGCTCGCGAACGCTGTCGGGCAACGTGAAAAGCTTTTCGCCCGTCATATCGAAACGCCAATGGTATTTGAACGAAAAGACATTGGCCCCCACAACCAACGCGAGCATTAATGCCACTTGAAAGACGACGTTGACGCTGGCAAACCCGCGCCGCGAACTCGCCAGCCCGACGATGCCGCGCACCTCGAACACGAGCGCCAGGCCCATCGCGCCGAGGCCGGAATAGACGACGATGAGGCCGATGTACTCGTCGCCGACGATGCCGTAAATGAACCAGCCGACGAGCGCCGCCATCGCCCCGGTCACGCCGAGGAAGCGCATGACGAAATGCACCATCTGCCAGAACGAGGAAAAGCGTCGTTTTAGCGCCATCGTCGGCTCTCCAAGCTGCGCACCGTCAGGAACAAGCCCAACAATGCGACGGAACCGTAGAGAATCAAGTTACGCGTATCGATCAAGCCGCGGCCGAAGTTGCGCTCGAAATGCCACGGCACCGTGAAGTAATTGAGGATATTGTAGGGCAACTCGCTCGTGTCCATGTCGGGCCGCCAGATGCCGCCGACGACGAAGATCATGCCGAGAAAGAGCGCGATGAGCGCCGCGATCATCTGGCTGTTGACCAGGCTGCTGATGAATAGCCCGATCGAGAGAAACATCGCGCCGGCGAGGGCGAGGCCGAGATACGTCGTGATGATCGGCCACGGATCGATCTGCCAGGCGACCGTCCACCATTTGTCGTCATGAACGACGGGCCAACTCACGCCAACGGCAAAAGCGATCAGCACCGCCGCGATGAGGAACCAGACCGTCGACGCGATT
>Ga0180085_1000770_pt1 | contig 11018 bp, 8 predicted proteins | sample EasRiv730_16_10D_FD_123013 | JGI IMG/M metagenome (GOLD analysis project Ga0180085, IMG submission 123013) | Soil microbial communities from meander-bound floodplain in the East River, Colorado, USA - East River metaG ERMLT730_16_10D | ecosystem: Environmental > Terrestrial > Soil > Floodplain ... | reverse complement strand
CCATGCGGAAGGCCGAGCTGTTGCTGATCACCGCGACCCCGGCGTCGGCGAAGAGCGGCTCCACCTCGCGCGCGGTCGGAGCATCGAGCGCCGACAGCACGAGATCGCAGCCGCGCATCGCATCCGGGTCACAGGCCAGCACGACGTTGCCGAGCACGGACGGCGGAGGTCGGTGCGAGAGCTTCCAACGCACGACGTCGCCGTAGCGCTGGCCGACCGAGCGCACCGAGGCCCCGAGGGCGTGCACGCGAAACCACGGGTGTGCCTCGAGCCGCGAGAGCAGGCGCTGGCCGACGAGCCCCGTCGCGCCGAGAATGCCGACGTTGTATGGCCGCACGGTCCACCTCGTCGTCGCCGCGTCGCGTGCCACGATAGCACCAAGCGTCGTGGTATTCTCCCGCTCGTGAGCCGTTCGGCTTCCGATCCACCCGACGACGACGACACGCTCGAGTCGCCGGCTACGGGCACGGCGCGATGCCTGCTGCGCGAGCCCGGCGACGACTTCTTCTGCCAACGCTATCAGCTCTGGTACCGCTCGATCGACTGCGCGATCCGCACGCGCTACCGGACCTCCGGCGGCTGCGCGAACTGCGATCAAGGGCGGTTCAACCTGCGGCGGCACGCCGGCACGCTGGTTCGGCTCGACGGCAAGCTGTCGCGCGCATTCCGTGACTGAGCGCAAGCGCGGGCTGGTCTTCGATCTCGACGGAACGCTCGTCGACTCGTACGGCGCGATCGCCGAATCGCTCAACGCGGCCCGCGCCGCCCACGGGCTCGCCGCGCTGGCCGAGCGCGAGGTGCGCGGCCTCGTGGGACACGGCCTCGAGGCGCTGCTCGAGTCCCAGGTCGGGAAGGAGCGGCTCGAGCAGGCGGTGCACTGCTTTCGCGAGCGCTACGCGCGCGTGGGCATCGCGCGCACGACGGCGCTCCCGGGCGTGGCCCGGGGGCTGCCCGCGCTCGCCGCGCGGGGGTACCGGATGGCAGTCGCGACGAACAAGCCGGCACGCTTCGCCGAGCCGATCCTGGAGGCGCTGGGACTGGCCCGCTGGTTCCGCTGCATCGCCGGCCCGGACCGCGTGGGTGCCACCAAGCCCGACCCGGCGATGCTGCGCTACTGCTTGCGCGAGCTCGACCTCGCTCCGCCGCACGCGCTCTACGTCGGCGACATGGTGCTCGACGTGGAGACCGCGGATCGCGCCGGGGTGGCGGTTCTGCTCGTGTGCGGTGGCTCGTCGAGCGAGGACGAGCTGCGGGCGACCGGTCGGCCCGTCCTGCGCGACTTCGACGCGCTGGTGGGGCGGCTCACCGCCGATCCAGGCGCACGGACTCCATCATGATCCGAAAGCGCTCCTGGATCTCCGTGCCCACCTCGGGCACGATCTCGAATACGAAGGCGTAGCCCGCTGCGTCGACGAACAGGTGCGCGCCGCCGCTCTCGGCCAGGACGCGCGCCGCTCGATGGCGTCCCGGCTTGGGCAACTCGGCGAGCGCGGGCCGCGCGGCAATCCACGCCGCCACGTCGGCCGGCGCGAGCGGCCGCAGCGTTGCGATCACTCGCCCGTCCTCGTCCTGGAACCGTACGGGGAATCCGTCCGTCGAGCGCAGCGACGCGGCCGGGAGGAACCCACGCGACACTTCGGCTCGCAGACCCGGCACGTGGAGATAGCCTTCGAGCCACGGCGATGCCTTGCGACCGGCGGGGGTGAGGCGCTCGAACTCGATGCCGAAGCGCTCGCTCGGGTCGACCGGCGGAGGCGCCGGAGGCCAGCCGGCAGGGCGGAACGCCTGGCCGATCCAGAACAAGCTCGGAGAGCGCCTTCCGCCGAGCACGGGCAGCGCGACCTCGACGCCGTGCTGCGCGTAGCGCAGGCGGAACACGATCCAGTCGCCCGCGAAACGCGGCTCGCTCCAGCGCTCCGCGCTCGCCGACTGGGCGCCCGCCGCCTCGGCCATCTGGGCCGCGGCCAACGGACGCGGGACGGCCAGGCTGGCCCCCGGAGCCCCGCGCGGCGGCACGGCGCCCGCGATCCACTCCGCGGTCAGCGGCTGCACGGAGGCCACGTAGCCGTAGCGCCGATCGTCGCCGACCGCGACCAATTGGCCCGAGAGATCGCGGAATCGACCGCGGAGCCACAGCAGTGCACCCGGCACGTGCTCGGCCGCAGGCACGCCCGCATCCAGCCGATAGGTGCGAAAGCCCGGCGGCAGGCCCAGGGTGAAGCCGCCGCCGACGCTGACCTGCCAAGCGTCGGTCGCCTCGGAGCGATCGCCGGGCGGAAGTCCCGCGCTCGGGACACCGACGGACGCCCCGGCGGCGAGCGGCGTCTCGTGCCGCCAGGCCACAGGCCGCACCTCGATACGCGAGACGAGGAACCTGGCCTCGGCCTCGAGCCCGGCGATCCCCCGCGTGCCGAGTCCGGCGTCGCCGGGCAAGATCAGGGCGGCGAGTCGGTTCGGCGATCCGTCGATCGTGCGCTCGATCCACAGCGCCGGGCGTTCCCCCGAAGCGTCCTCGAGCGTCCCCTTCCATTCCGCGGACGCCGCGGCTGACCCGACCGGGCTCGGGCGGGCTCCCGGAATGGGCGGCCATGCTGCGCCCGGGTCGGCCGGCCCGACCGCATAGAGCGCGACCACCGTGTCCCCGGGCCAGCGGCGAAGCTCGACGATCGGAGCGCCCGACCGCGACTCACGCGAGAAGCTGGCGAACCAGCGCGCGTCCGAGCGCACCACGAGCGTGCCGAGATCGAGCTCGCGCAGCGCGCTCACCTCGTAGACCGCGCTCAAGATGGCGGAGGGGTCCGCCCCGCGCGGGACCGTGGCCTCGACCGCAGCGCGAACGAGAGGCGGCAGGTCGGCGAGCAGGCTCGAGTCGCGCGACGCGTCGTGGGTCCGCGGCTCCTCGCCGGCCCAGGCCGCCGTGGCCAGCAGCAGCGCGAGAGCGCTCAGCCTCAATCGGCCGGCTCGAGCTCCTCGATCTCGCGTCGCAGCTCGGCAATCCGGCGCTCGAGTCGCTCGATCTCCGCCTCGATCCTGCCACGCAACAGCTCCCGGCCTTCCGGACTGGCCTCGGCCCGCGACCTCTCGGCGAGAGCCGCGCGCAACTCGAGCTGGACGGGCTTGCGCTCGCGAACGACCAGCGCCGGCAACGGCTCGGCGAGCCTCCACGGCACCAGGGTAACTCGAACCTGACCGGCGCTCGAGACATCCTGATCGCCGAGCCGGACGAGCACGTCGCCCACGCGTAGCCCGGAGCGCTCGGCCACGCGTCCGGCGGCGACGCGCGTCACGAGAACCCCGGCGGTCTCGGGAGCGCCGAGGTAACGCCGCAGCGCGGCGGTCATCCCCTCGACCTCGAGCCCGACCGCGTCGGCGACGGCGATCGACCGCGGCGCGGGCGCGGGATCGAGTACGCGACCCTGCACCGCGGCGCCCTCGGGGCCTGGCGACCGCGCCCCGAGACGCACGACCAACCGGTGCTCGCCCGGCCCACGCAGGACGACGACGGGCAGGTCCTCGCCCACCGCTCGACTGGCCACCGCGCGCGCCAGGTCCTCGCGGTCGACGACCGCGCCACCCGCCGCCTCGATCAGTACGTCGCCCGACCGGATTCCGCTCCGATCCGCCGGCCCCCCGGGCCACACGGCGACGACCTGCACGCCGCCGTCGACCGCGTCCGCCAGCCACACCCCGAGCCAGCCCGCCCCGCGCGCGCTCGGGCCGGGCGCGGCCGGCGGCTCCTGCGCGAGCGAGGCTGGACCCACGGCGGCGTGCAGCACGAGCCACGTGACGAGGAGCAGCGGGCGGCCCACGATACGGTGCATCAACGAGTTTCCCTCTCGATCCCGGGAGAATGTTCTACGCTCGACCCGGCATTCTGGTCGGATCGGCCGGCCGCACCAGCGGACCCGCTTGGTCGCTGAGAGCCCGCCCGCTTCCCTTCCCAACCCCCAGGCCGCGCGCTATTCTGTCCTCCTTTTTTCGCACCAGCGCGGGTTTCCCGCGCTGCGAAGGGTCCGACGATGAGCGAACCGAGCACACCTGCGGTCCCACTCGAGACGCTCGGCCTCGGCGGGGCCCGCGAGGTGCACTGGAACCTCGGTCCGGCCGAGCTGTACGAGGCGACCGTGCGCGCGGGTACCGGCCGCCTCGCGGCCACGGGACCGCTCGTCGTCGACACGACCCCGTACACCGGGCGCTCGCCCAAGGACAAGTTCGTCGTCCGCGAGGCCGGCGTGGCCGACCGGATCGTCTGGGGTCCGGTGAACCAGCCCTTCGAGCCGAGCGCGTTCGACGCGCTGTACGACCGCGCGGTCGCGCACCTGGCCCAGCGCGCGCTGTGGGTCGAGGACCTGTACGGCGGCGCCGACCCGCGCCACCGGCTGCCGATCCGCGTGGTCACCGAGTCCCCGTGGGCCGCGCTCTTCGCCCGCAACATGCTCCTGCGTCCGCCGAGCGCCGAGGTCGCGCGCGCGCACCGACCCGAGTTCTCGATCGTCCACGCTCCGTCGCTTCGCGCCGAGCCGGCCCGGGACGGGACGCGCTCGGAAGCGTTCATCCTGCTGCACTTCGCCCGCCGGCTCGTGCTGATCGGCGGAACGGGCTATGCCGGGGAGATCAAGAAGTCCGTGTTCACGATCCTGAACTACCTCCTGCCACAGCGCGGCGTGCTCCCGATGCACTGCTCGGCCAACGTCGGTGCAGCGGGAGACGTCGCGCTGTTCTTCGGTCTCTCGGGCACGGGCAAGACGACGCTCTCGGCCGACCGCGAGCGGCCGCTGATCGGCGACGACGAGCACGGCTGGAGCGACGAGGGCGTGTTCAACTTCGAGGGTGGCTGCTACGCCAAGGCGATTCGCCTGAACGCGCTGCACGAACCCGAGATCTACGCCGCGACGCACGCGTTCGGCACCGTGCTCGAGAACGTCGTGCTCGACGAGCACACCCGCGCGCTCGACCTGGACAGCGACGCCCGGACCGAGAACACGCGCAGCGCCTATCCGATCACGCACCTGCCGAACATCGTCGCCTCGGGCCAGGCCGGCCATCCGCGCAACGTGGTGTTCCTGACCTGCGACGCCTTCGGCGTCCTGCCCCCCGTGTCGTATCTCACGGCGGACCAGGCGATGTACTACTTCCTGAGCGGATACACCGCGAAGGTCGCCGGGACCGAGCGTGGCGTGAAGGAGCCGCAGGCCACGTTCAGCGCCTGCTTCGGCGAGCCGTTCCTCCCGCTCCACCCGACGGAATACGCGCGGATGCTGGGCGAGCGGATCCGCCGTCACGAGCCACGCGTGTGGCTGATCAACACCGGCTGGACGGGCGGCGGCTACGGCACAGGCTCGCGGATCGCGATTCCGCACACGCGCGCGATCGTCCACGCGGCGCTCTCGGGCAAGATCGACATCTCGAAGCTGGCGCGCGATCCCGTGTTCGGCCTGGGTGTGCCGTCCGAGGTGCCGTACGTGCCGCACGAGGTCCTGGATCCGCGGCGCACGTGGTCCGACCCTGCAGCCTACGACGCGCAGGCGGCGCGGCTGGCCGGGATGTTCCGCGACAACTTCCGGCGCTACGCCGACCAGGCCACGCCCGAGATCCTGGCCGCCGCTCCGCGCGCGTGATCGACGCGGACCTGCCGGCCGACCCGCTGCTCGCCTTCGAGCGCTGGCTCGCGCTCGCGGTCGCGTCGGGGCTCCCCGAGCCGACCGCGATGACGCTGGCGACGGCGACCGCCGCGGGACGTCCATCGGCGCGCGTCGTGTTGCTCAAGCACGCCGACGCGCGCGGCTTCGTCTTCGCCACGAACCATCGCAGTCGCAAGGGTCGCGAGATCGCGGCGAACCCGTGGGGCAGCCTGGTGTTCAGCTGGATCCCGCTCGAGCGACAGGTGCGGGTCGAAGGTCGGATCGAGCCGACCTCGGTCGAGGAGTCCGACCGTATCTTCGCCACCCGGCCGCGCGAGGCCCAGATCGGGGCCTGGGCCTCCCCGCAGAGCGCCGAGATCCCCGACCGGGCAGCGCTCGAGCGCGCCGTCGAGGAGAACGAGCGGGAGTTCCCCGCAGCCGTCCCGCGACCGCCGCACTGGGGCGGGTTTCGCCTGGTCCCGGAGGCGATCGAGTTCTGGAGCGGCCGGCCGCACCGGCTGCACGACCGGATCCTGTATCAGCGCGACCCGGGTAGCGGCTGGACCCGGCGCCGACTCGCGCCCTGAGGCGCGAACGTGGTACAACCCGCCGCCCTCGCACGTCGAGCGCGCTCGACGGGGAGTCCTGCTCATGGTCCGCGTACGCTCCGAGGTCGGCCGGCTACGCCGCGCGCTCGTTCACGAGCCGGGTCCCGAGATCGACCGCATGGTCCCGGCCATGATGGAGGAGCTGCTCTTCGACGACATCCTGTTCGGCGACGGAGCGCGCGCGGAGTTCGCGCGGCTGCGTCGCGTGCTGCAGCTCCTCGGCGTCGAGGTGCTCGACGCGGCGGACCTGCTCGAGGACACGCTGGCCGACGGCAACGCTCGCGGCTGGCTCGTGGACGGCGTGCTGTGCGACCTCCCCGCGGCGCTGCGCGGCGAGCTGCACGAGCTGCCCGCGGCCGAGCTGACGGCGATCCTCGTCGGCGGCATGCGTCGCGCGGACACGAGCGCCGGGCGAGATGCCGCGGAGCTGTTCCTCGTGCCACCGATCCCGAACTGGTGCTTCCAGCGCGACCCGCAGGTGATCCTGGGCCAGGCGGTCGCGTTCTGCTCGATGGCCACGGCCGCGCGCCACCGCGAGGCCCTGCTCGCGCGCGCCGTGTTCACCTACCACCCGGACCTCCGGGCCACACCCGTCCTGCGCGATCCGCGCGACGAGCCGGGCGTGCCGCGTGGCCCCGAGACGCCCCACCTGGAAGGCGGCGACGTGCTGGTGCTGTCCGCGGACGTCGTCGCGGTCGGCTTGTCGGAGCGCACCAACCGTCCGGGCATCGACTCGCTCGCGCGCGCCCTCGCCGCGCGCGAGGACGGTCCGCGCTGGCTCGAGGTGGTCGAGATCCCGCGTCGCCGGGCCTACATGCACCTCGACACGCTGATCACGCCGATCGATCGCGAGCTGTGCCTGCTCCACGCGCCGGTCCTGCTGCCGGGAGGGAACGAGCAGGCGCAGGTGCTCGAGATCGACCTGCGCGCGGCCGATCTCGCGCCGCAGCCGGTCGCTCCGCTGCTCGAGCAGCTCGGGCGGCGCGGCGTCCCGCTCGAGCCGGTGCGCTGCGGTGGACGCGACCCCGTCGCGCAGCAGCGCGAGCAGTGGACCGACGGTGCGAACGCGCTGGCCGTGGCGCCGGGCGTGATCCTGCTCTACGACCGCAACGTGGCCACCGCGGACGAGCTCGACCGCGCGGGGTTTCGGATCGTCACGGCCGAGGACCTGCTGCTCGGCCGCGAGGAGATCGATCTCGAGGACTGCGGTCGCGTGTGCATCCTGGTCTCGAGCCACGAGATGTCGCGGGCCCGCGGCGGTCCGCACTGTCTCGTGCATCCGCTGGCGCGCGACGCGTAGACGCCGCCCTACGCCGCGTGGATCTGCAGGTCGGTGCCGAAGCGGTCGGCCATCTCGAGCGCGGCGTCGAGATCGGGGTGGCGCACGATCACGAAGCCGTCCGAGAGCAGCGTCTGCTTCCAGTCGCGGCGCGGGCTGCCCACGGGCAGCAGGTCGACGCACACCACGTGCGGCCGGTAGCGCGCGACGAGCCGCTCGAGGCCCTCGATCCGCGCGATGCGACCCTGGCCGCGGGCGCGCTTGAACACGACGACCGCGTTGTAGCGCCGCTCGATCGGCTGCGAGATGCGCCCCTGGCAGACCGCCTCGCCCCAGGCCGAGAAGGCGTCGAAGTCGCAGGCGTAGTTCATCAGGTCGACCGAGCGCGCCCCCGGGGCGCGCGCGGCGATCTCGCCGAACACGGCCTCGCCCGCGGGCGTGCGGAACCACTCCATGTGCGTGAAGCCGGTGCGGAAGCCGAGGGCCTTCAGCACCCGGCGGCCCATCTCGCGACCGACCGCCAGGTCCTCCCGCTCGGGGTCGCGCAGCGTCACCGTCTGGGGGCTGATCCACTCGACGCTGCGGCCGATCAGCGGCCGCGGGCGGTACCACGCGACGTTCGAGTACAGGATCCGGCCGTCGGCCGAGATCGTATCGAACGTGAACTCGTCGCCGTCGATGAACTCCTCGACGCTCACTTCGGGCACGTGGCGCAGCCGCGGCAGGATCTCGCGCAGCGCCGCGCGGTCGTCGATGCGGTGCGTGTCGGCCGATCCGGCCCCCGCGATCGGCTTGACCACGAGCGGGAAGCCGATGCGCTCGGCCGCCTGCTCGACCTCGGCGTCACTCGCGGCCCGTGCGTGGCGCGGCGTGCGGATCCCCGCCGCGTCGAGCTTGCGCTTCATCTCTTCCTTGTCGCGAAACCAGGTGGTGCGCTCGACGTCGAGGCCGGGCAGCCCGAGCGCCTCGCGCAGCCGCGCCGCGAGCAGCATGCCGGGCTCCCACAGGCATTCGATGCGGTCGAGCGGGGTGCGCGCGTCGAGCGCCCGCACCCGCTCGAGCACCTGGGCCTCGTCCCACAGCGTCGGCACCTGGACGTAGTCGGCCAGAGCCTCCCGCGCCTCCTCGGGTAGCGCGCCCGTGGGTTGGTCGCCGAGGCCGAGGACGCGCGCACCGGCCCGCGCCAGGCCGGCCGTGAACCACGGCATCTCGGCCGGGAAGCCGGGCGACAGCATCAGCACGTTGGTCATCGGGACTCCTCTTGCCTCAGGCCAGCTCGACGCGGACCAGACCGACCAGTCGCCTGAGCCCACGCGCCACGACGGCGGTATCCGGGTGACGCAGCACGACGTAGCCTTCGCCCTCGTAGCTCGACGCCGGGTGTTGCCCGGGACGCGGCAGGCGCACCTCGACGACGAGCGGACCGAGCTCGGCCTGCGCCTCGGCCAGTCCGTGGATCCGCGCCACGCGTCCCGCGCCCTGTCCGCGCAGGAACGCGATTCCCGCGGCATAGCGTCGCGGCGGCGGGTCGAAGGTCTCGAAGACGAGCAGACGCGCCCACGCGGCGTAGAAGTCGACGTCGTGGGCGTAGGAGATCAGCGTGGTGAACTGGGCCCCCGGCGGCCGGGCCCCGACCTCGGAGACGGCGACGCTCCCGTCCTTCCTGCGGAACCACTCCATGTGGCTCAGGCCGGTCCCCATGCCCAGCGCCCCGAGCGCCCGCGCGGCGACAGCGCGGATGTCGTCGTAGCGCGGGTGGTCGACCTCGCGCGGCAGCAGCACCGTCCACTGGATCCAGGGATTGCGCAGCACCTCGAGTGGCCCCGGCGAATAGTGCGTCAGCGAGTGCCACACCGGCACGCCGCGCACGCTGACCGCGTCGAACGAGTGCTCGTCGCCGAGGATGAACTCCTCGAGCAGCAGCGGCGCGCCCGGGCCGGGGGGGCTGCTGCGCAACACGTCGGCCAGCTGCTCGCCGCTCTCGACGCGAAACGTCCCGCGCGCTCCCGCGCCCGCGGGCGGCTTGGCCACGAGCGGGTAGCCGATCTCGCTCGCCGCGGCGAGCGCCTCCTCGCGGCTGGTCACGAGGCGATGGCGGGCGCAGGGCACCCCGGCCGCGCGCAGCACGTCCTTCATCCGGGCCTTGTCGCGGAAGTTCCGCGCGGCCTCGACGCCCAGGCCCGGGATTCCCAGCGCCTCGCGCACCTCGGCCAGCGGCACCTGGAGTTGCTCGAGCGCACCGAGGATGCGCGCCGGCCGACCGAGGCCGGCCGGCGCGCGGCGGATCGCGGCCAGGATCGCTCGCGGATCGAGGCCATCCTCGACGCGCTCGTGGGCCGCCAATCGCGCCCGGAGATCCGGCGGGAGACGCTCGAGCGGATCCTGGCTCACGAGCAGCACGCGCACGCCGGGCAGGCGCGTCGTGGCCTCGACGAAGCGCAGCGTCGTCTCGGCGAAGAACGGCGCGACGAAGACCACGGGAAGCGGAGCGCCCGTCACGCGCCGCCCCTGTGATAGCATGCGGCGTCGTTCCCCATGGCGTCTCCGCTCAGCATTTGCTACGCGGCGTCCGAGATCGCGCCGTTCGCCAAGACCGGAGGGCTCGCCGACGTCGGCGCCGCGCTGCCCGCCGCGCTGCACCGGATGGGCCACGACGTTCGGCCGTTCCTGCCGCTGTACGCGAGCATCGACCGCCGCTCGATGCACCCGGTCGAGTTCGCCGAGCGCGTTCCCGTTTCGATGGGCGGCCGCACGTACACGTTCTCCCTGTGGACGGGCCCGCTGGCCCCGGACGGCCCCGCCGCGTACTTCATCGATTGCCCGGAGCTCTACGCCCGGCCGCACATCTATACCTCGGACCCCGACGAGCCGCAACGGTTCGGCCTGTTCTGTCGCGCCGTGCTCGAGTCGTGCCAGCGCATGGGCTGGGCCCCCGCGGTCGTGCACGCCAACGACTGGCACACGGCGCTCCTGCCGCTGCTGCTGCGCACCGCGTACTCCTGGGACGCGCTGTTCCAGCGCAGCCGCACGCTGCTCACGATCCACAACATTGGCTACCAGGGCCTGGCGCCGGCGCGCGCGATCCACGATCTCGGCCTCCGGGAGTGGCTGCACCTGTTCGATCCCGAGGACCTGCTCCACGAGCGGGTCAACCTGCTCCGCGCCGGCCTGGTCTACGCGGACCTGGTCACGACGGTCAGCCCGACCTACGCGCGCGAGATCCAGACCCCGGAGTACGGCATGGGGCTCGACGCGCTGCTCCGCGCGCGCAACTCGACGCTCGTGGGCATCCTCAACGGCGTGGACTACGCGGTGTGGAGCCCGGAGCGTGACGCCTACTTGCCCCAGCGCTACTCGGCCGACCGGCTCGAGGGCAAGCGCGTCAACAAGCGACACCTGCTTCGCGAGCTGGGCCTCGGCCCGGCCGATGGCGCGCCCCTCGCCGGAATCGTGTCGCGCTTCGCGCCGCAGAAGGGGCTCGAGCTGTGCGTTCCGGTCCTGCCCGAGCTG
>Ga0180085_1000769_pt1 | contig 11022 bp, 7 predicted proteins | sample EasRiv730_16_10D_FD_123013 | JGI IMG/M metagenome (GOLD analysis project Ga0180085, IMG submission 123013) | Soil microbial communities from meander-bound floodplain in the East River, Colorado, USA - East River metaG ERMLT730_16_10D | ecosystem: Environmental > Terrestrial > Soil > Floodplain ... | reverse complement strand
TGGGCTTGCCGCTCGTGGTCCGCTCGTCGTACCAGGTCGGCCGCGGCGAGAGCGCGATCGGTGCGACCGGTCCGAGATCGTCGTGCTCGATCCACAGCCGGTCGTCCCGGGTCGTCAGGTGGTACGGCGAGGAGCGGGCGAACGGCTCGGTCACGGGGACGTTGGTCCACAACCCGCCCGGCAGCACGACCTCCAGCCCCGAGCCCAGGCCGGCGCGCGTGCGCAGGATCCGGCGGCCCCCGCTCCGCTCGACCAGGCGCTCCTCGTCGAAGCGCAGGCCGCGGCAGTAGAGGTCCAGCTTGAGCAGGGCCGGGTTGCGGCGGACATCGTTCTGCACGACCGGCCTCCGATCGCAGGGAACTGTACGCCTGCCCGCGGGGCGAAAACCAGAGCGAAAGAGGGCGCAATCAGGCCGCGGCCGGCTCGGGCGGGAACTCGAGCAGGAAGCGCGAGCCCGCGCCGAGCTCCGACTCGACGCGCACCCGCCCGCCGTGCAGGCGCATCAGGTGCTTGACGATCGAGAGCCCCAGTCCCGTCCCGCCCAGCTCGCGCGAGCGGCCGCGCTCGACCTGGTAGAAGCGCAGGAACACGCGCTCCAGGCTGTCGGCGGCGATGCCTTGCCCCGTATCCTCCACGATCAGCGTCGTACCCGCCGCCTCGCGCCTGCCGCGCACCGTGACCGTCCCGTTCTCGCGGTTGAACTTGATCGCGTTGTCCACCAGGTTGCTGAGCATCTGCTCGAGCCGCCGACGGTCGGCGTGCACGAGGAACGGCGCGGAGAGCTGGGAGCTCAGCCGCACACGGCGCGCCGCCGCGAGCGGCGCCAGCTGCTCGAGAATCTCCCGCACCACCTCGGCCGCGTCGACCGCGCGAAGCTCGAGCAGGACCGCGCCGGTCTCGATCAGCGACAGGTCGGTCAGATCCTCGATCAGCGCACCCATGCGATCCGCGTGGCGCCGCACGATCTCGAGGAAGCTGCGGGCGTGCTCGGGGTCCGCGATCCCGCCGTCGAGCAGGTTCTCGACGAAGGCCCGGATCGACGTCAGCGGAGTCCGCAGCTCGTGCGACACGTCGGCCACGAACTCCTGGCGCACGCGCTCGAGCGCCTCGAGTCGCGTCACGTCGAAGAGCAGCACCAGCGCGCCCCGCACGCCCGCGCGCGGACCGCCCTCGATCGGCACCGCACGCAGCTCGAACGAGCGCTCGGAGCCCGTCAAGCGCACCACGGACGGCTCGGGAGCCGTGCCCCCGAGCGCGGCCGTGACGTCGCGTACCACCGCAGGATGGCGCACGGCCTCCTCGAGCAGCGCGCCCTGCGGGTCGAAGCGCAGGTCGAAGATCGCGCGCGCGGCGTCGTTGACGAGACGCAAGCGACGATCGGGGCCGACGAGCAGCAGCCCCTCGCGCACGCCCGCGACCACCGAGGCCAGCACCCGACGCTCGCGATCCAGCTCGGCCAGCCGCTCGAGCTGGGTCTGCTGCATGCGGCGCAGCCCGGCCGCCAGGCGCTCGATCTCGGTCCCCGCGCCGCGGACCGCCGGGATCGGCTCCGCTGCGCTGCTCGCGGCCGAGCGCTCGAGCGCGTCGGCCAGCTGCTCGACCGGCCGCGACAGCCGCCGCATCGCCGCGTAGCCCACGACGAGGAGCACCAGCATCGCGGCCGTGACCACGGCGACGAGTGCCGGGAACGGAGCGGAGGCGATGCCGTGCAGCTCCGACAGCGGGAGGGCCAGGCGCACGTAGCGCACGGGGTCGGCGTTCGGCGCGACGCGCACGCTGTAGAAGTACGGGACCTCGGTCGAGCTCGAGGTGCGGATCGCTCTTCCTGAGCCGCCGATGCGTGCCGCCTCGATCTCGGGTCGAGCGAGGTGGTTCGCAAGCTGACCCAGGCGCTCCCGCGGAACCGCCGAGTCGGCCAGCACGAGCCCCTCGGCCGAGACGAGGGTCACGCGCACGCCGAGCGCGGCAGCGCTGCGCGAGACGAACCCGTCCAGGTCGACCGCCGCAGCCGACGACTCGAGGGCCGCGGCCACCTGGGCGGTCTCGGCCTCGATCCGGTCCATCGCGCGCGCGCGCAGCTCGCTGCGCAGGATCGCGCCCGCGCCCACCCCGAAGGCCAGCGAGCCCACGAGCGCTGCAGCGGCCATGGCGGCCAGGCCGCGGTGGCGCAGCTTCACGGAAGGCTCCGCATGCGATAGCCCACGCCGACGACCGTCTCGATCGCATCCGCGGCCGGCGAGCCGAGCTTCTTGCGCAGCTGCCGCACGTGCACGTCGACGGTGCGCGTCTCCCCGGGATGGTCGTAGCCCCACACGCGCTCGAGCAGCTGCTCGCGGGTCAGCACCAGTCCCGGACGCCGCAGCATCTCGGCCAGCAGGTCGAACTCCTTGCGTGTGAGCGTCACCTCGCGCTCGAGCACGTGAACGCGCCGGCGCGCCTCGTCGACCGAGACCGGGCCGTTGACCAGCGGCCGGGGTGGCTCCTCGACCCCGCCCTGGGCCCGACGCAGCACCGCGCGCACGCGGGCCAGCACCTCGCGGAGCGAGAACGGCTTGGTGATGTAGTCGTCGGCGCCGCGCTCGAGGCCGGCCACCTTGTTCCGCTCTTCGACGCGCGCGGTCAGCATGATGATCGGGACGCTCGCGGTCTCGCGCGTCGCGCGCAGCGCGCGACAGACCTCCATCCCGTCGAGGCCGGGCAGGGCCAGATCGAGCAGGACCAGGTGCGGCGGTGCGGCCCGGGCCTCGCTCAGGCCCCGCTCACCGTCGGGCGCGATCGTGACCTGGAACCCGCCCTCGCGCTCCAGGCAGTAGCGCAGCGACAGCGCGATGTCGGGATCGTCCTCGACGATCAGCACGCGCTGCGTCATGGCGTTCCGTCGGGCAGGTCCTCGACCATCCGATGCTTGATCACGCGTGCCTCGGCCATGTACACGATCTGCTCGCAGATGTTCGTGGCCTGGTCGCCGATGCGCTCGAAGTACTTGGCCACGAAGGTCATGCGCAGCGCGCGCGAGATCGTGCGCGGGTCCTCCATCATGTGCGACAGCAGCACGCGGAACACCTGCTCCATGCGCCGGTCGAGCTCGTCGTCCATGCGGATCACCCGCCAGGCCGCGGCCGCGTCGCGCCGCACGAACGCATCCAGCGCCCCGTGCACCATGGCCTGGGCCGAGAGCGCCATCTGCGGCAGATCGACCAGGGCCCGCAGCGGCGGCTCCTCGATCAGCTCGAGCACGCGCTCGCCGATGTTGACCGCGTGGTCGGCGATGCGCTCCAGGTCGGGGGTGATCTTCATCGCGGTGGTGATGAAGCGCAGGTCGCCGGCCAGCGGCTGGTTCCGCGCCAGGAGCTCGATGCACATCGAGTCGATCTCGAGCTCGACCTCGTCGATCGCCGCGTCCCCGGCGATGACCTGGCGCGCGAGCTCCGGGTCGCGATCGACCAGCGCGCGCACCGACCGGCCGATCGCCTCCTCGGCCAGGCCGCCCAGGCGCAGGATGCGCTCGGCCAGCTGGTCGAGCTGCTCGTGGAAGTGCGTGCCGGTGTGTTCCATCGACGCCTCGTCGCGCGATCAGCCGAAGCGACCGGTGATATAGGCCTCGGTCTGCTTCTTGAGCGGGTGGATGAACAGCTTCTCGGTCTCCTGGTACTCGACCAGCCGGCCCAGGTACAGGAACGCGGTGTAGTCGGAGACGCGCGAGGCCTGCTGCATGTTGTGCGTGACGATCACGAGCGTGTAGCGCTGCTTCAGCTCGAGCATCAGCTCCTCGATCTTCGCCGTGGCGATCGGGTCGAGCGCCGAGCAGGGCTCGTCGAGCAGGATCACCTCGGGCTCGATGGCGATGGCCCGGGCGATGCACAGCCGCTGCTGCTGACCGCCCGACAGATCGAGCGCGCTCTTGTGCAGGCGGTCCTTGACCTCGTCCCACAGCGCCGCCCCGCGCAGGCTGCGCTCCACGCGCTCGTCGAGCGTCGCCCGGTCGCGCAGGCCGTGGATCCGCGGCCCGTAGGCCACGTTGTCGTAGACCGACTTGGGGAACGGGTTCGACTTCTGGAACACCATGCCGACCCGGCTGCGCAGCGTGTTGACGTCGACGGTCCCGTCGTACAGGTCGGCGCCGTCGAGCAGGATCCGGCCCTCGACGCGCACGTCGTCGATCAGGTCGTTCAGTCGGTTGAAGCAGCGTAGCAGCGTCGACTTGCCGCAGCCCGAGGGGCCGATGAACGCGGTGATGCGGTGCGGTGCGATGCGCAGCCCGATGTCGAACAGCGCCTGGGCCCCGCCGTACCACAGCTGCAGGCTCTGGGTCTCGAAGATCGCCTCCGCGATCGGCGGGGCCAGCGCCGGATCGTCGCTCGGCGTGGGCTCGAAGGGCGGAGTCGTGACGCCGGGAGGCGACTGCACGGTGAGGTTCTGCAGCGGTGCGGTGCGCTCGGCGAGTGGCTCGGCGGCCTGTCCGGGCACCGGGGGTCCTCCTTCAGACGGCGCTGCCACTGTACTTCCTCCGCAGATGGTTGCGCACCGCGATCGCGGCGAGATTCATCAGCGTGACGATCGCGATCAGCAGCAGCGCGGTGGCGAACACCAGCGGTTTCGTGGCCTCGACGTTCGGGCTCTGGAAGCCGAGATCGTAGATGTGAAAGCCCAGGTGCATGAACTTGCGCTCGAGATGCACGAAGGGCGGCATCCCGTCGACGGGCAGCGTCGGGGCCAGCTTGACCATGCCGACGATCATCAGCGGCGCGACTTCGCCCGCGGCGCGCGCCATGGCCAGGATCAGCCCGGTCAGGATCCCGGGCGCGGCCGCCGGCACGACGACACGCCAGGTCGTCTCGAACTTCGTCGCCCCGAGCGCGCGCGAGCCCTCGCGCACGACCCGCGGCACGGCCGCCAAGCCCTCTTCGGTCGCGACGATGACCACCGGGACGGTGAGCAGCGCGAGCGTCAGGCTGGCCCACAGGATCCCGCCCGTGCCGAAGGTCGGGGTGGGCAGCGCCTCGGGCGCGAGCCAGCGATCGAGCGAGCCGCCGACGACGTACACGAAGAAGCCCAGACCGAACACGCCGAAGACGATCGACGGCACGCCGGCCAGGTTGTTGACCGCGATTCGCACGAGGCGCACGAGCAGGCCCTGGCGGGCGTACTCGCGCAGGTACAGCGCCGCCAGCACGCCGAACGGGGCGACCACGAACGACATCAGGAACACCATCATCACGGTACCGAAGATGGCGGGGAAGATCCCGCCCTCGGTGTTCGACTCGCGAGGCTCCTCGCTCACGAATTCGACCACGCGCGCCGCATAGAGGCGCAGCCTGTCCAGCTGGCCCATCCGGTTCGGTCGCAGCGCGCGCACGACGTGGCCCAGGGGGATCTCGCGCCGCACCCCGTCCACGGTCTCGACCACGAGCGTGTCGGCGAGCCAGGTCTCCCGCAGCGCGGTGAGGCGCAGGGCCAGGGTCTCGTAGGCGGTCTGCGCGTGCGCCTGCTCGAGGAGCAGCGCGGCGAGCCGGGCGGAGCGCGCGGGGCCCGCAGGCTCGCGGCTCTCGATGCGCCGGATCGCCAGCCGCAGCCGCTCGATGTGGTGATTGACCCGCCCGATCTCGCCCCGCTCGAGACGCTCGATCGTGAGCGCTTCGTCGCGCTTGCGCTCGAGGAGCGGTGCGAGGGCCCGCCACACTTCCTCGGGGCCGCTGGCCAGCACGTCACCCGAGCGACGGATCTCGGCCACGAAGCCGTAGAAATTGCCGTAGGCCAGCCGCTCGAGCAACACGGCGTCCGCGGGCCGGTCCTGGCGCGTGATCGCCGGGCCGTCGACCCAGACGAAATCGAGTCCGGTCACGTCGCGATTGCCGACCTCCAGGCGCGAGCGGGTGGTGGGCGGTGAGCTCGCGGGCATCGGCTCCACGTCCCGCACCTCGCCGAGGATCCGCCGGCCATCGTCGAGCTCGAGCCGCACGAGCGCGCCCTGCCAGAAGGCCGAAAGCCCGCCCGTGGCCAGGACGCCCAGCAGGCCGAGCACCAGCACCACGTTGAGCGCGAGCGCCGCCGCGCAGAGCGAGGTCAGCCCGTCGCCCAGGCGGTCGCGCGAGCCGTGGATCCTGCCGCGCATGCTCAGAGCTGGGCGTAGCGCCGGCGCAGTCGCTGGCGCACCAGCTCCGCCGCGGTATTGGCCAGGAAGGTGAAGACGAACAGCAGCAGGGCGGCGAGGAACAGCGTCCGGTACAGCGTGCCGCCATGCGGCGCCTCGGGGATCTCGACCGCGATATTGGCCGCGAGCGTGCGGAAGCCGTTGAACGGGCTCCAGTCGAGGAGCGGCGTGTTCCCCGTGGCCATCAGCACGATCATCGTCTCGCCCACGGCCCGGCCGAAGCCGATCATGATCGCCGAGAAGATCCCGGGGCTCGCGGTCGGCAGCACCACGCGCAGCACGGTCTGCCAGCGGTTCGCCCCGAGGGCCAGCGATCCGGAGACCAGCGTGGGCGGGACGTTGCTGAACGCGTCCTCCGAGATCGAGAAGATGATCGGGATCACGGCGAAGCCCATGGCCAGCCCGACGATCACCGCATTGCGCTGATCGTAGGCCAGCCCGGTCGTGCGCAGCAGCCAGTCGGGGAACGAGCCGCCGAAGACCAGCGCCTCGAGCCGCGGCCCGAGCGCGATCGCGGCCGCGATGGCGAGCGACATGGCGACGATCTGGATCAGCAGCTCGCTGCCGGCGGGGAGCCGGCCGCGCTGGCGCGCCGGAAGCGCCCGCCAGGCCGCGCCGGCGAGCAGGGCGAAGCCCGGCAGCGCAATCAGCAGCAACAGCAGCGCGGGCATGCCGCGCTCGACGCGCGGCGCGAGCCACAGGCCGGCGAGGAACCCGAGCACGACGCTCGGTAGCGCGGCCATGATCTCGATGGTCGGCTTGACCAGGCGTCGCAGCCGGTGGTGCAGGAACTGGGACGTGTACATCGCACCGAGCACCCCGAGCGGGATGGCGAGGAACAGCGAGTACAGCGTGCCCTTGAGCGTGCCGACGGCGAGCGGGACGAGGCTCAGCTTGGGCTCGGACTCGTCCGATCCGCCGCTCGATTGCCACACATGGCGCGGCTCGGGATAGCCCTCGTAGGCCACGCGGCCGAACAGCGCCTTGCGGCTGACCTCGGGGTGCGGGATGTCGAGCGCCAGCTCCTGGACGCGCGTGCCGGCGAGCAGGTACAGCGCGTCGCCCTTCGGCGCATAGAGCGGCACGGCCGGCGCCCCGCCGCTCGTGCGCCCCGTCCAGAGCACGCGCTCGGAGGTCGAGTGGTAGATTCCGAGCGTGCCGTCCTCGGCCGCGGCCACGAAGCTGCGCAGGCGGCTCGACGGCGAGAGGCCGACGATCCGGCTCGACTGGGCGTCGAAGGAGCGCAGCTGGGACAAGCGCTCTCCGCCGTCGGTCGGCAGCACGCTCCACACCGAGATACGGCCATCGACGTGCCCGGCGACGAGCGAGCGCTGGCCGACGAGCAGCGTCAGCGCGGACACGGGCGCCATGCTGCGTGCGAGCTCGGGCGGACCGACCGCGGCCCCGTCGAGCCGGAAGCGGACGACGGCCGAGGCGGAGGATCCGCCGTAGAGGTTGCGCCCCTCGTCATCGAGCAGCAGCAGCTCGAGCGGCACGGGAAGCGGCGTCTCGGTCCGCGTGGTCGTGGCCGTGACGCTGTCCGTCAGCGGATTCCGCGCGACGTCGCGCCGCACGACGGCGAGCCTCCCGTCCGCCAGCACCGCAGCTGCGGTGGCCTGTCCGTCCGGACCCAGCGCGGCCGTGAACGCGCCCAGCGGACGTTGCGCCGGGTCGAGCTCGAGCGCGAGGGCGGCGGGAAGCTCGGCTTCGACGCGGCGTGTCTGGCCGTCGAACGAGACGCTCCAGCCGACGGCCTGGAGCACGACGTAGCCGTTCGCGGTCGCGCCGACGAAGCAGCGCGAGCCGTTCCCGACCGCGACCCGCTCGAGCGCGAGCGGCACGTGCAGGCGCGGATCGTCGGTCTCGATGCGCCGCTCCGCGAGTCGGGTGCCGGATGCGAGGTCGATGACGTCGAGGGTCCCGTCCCGACGGACGGCCACTCCGCGCTCGCGGTACTCGTTGACGATCCATGCCTCGACGGCCTGCGGCCCGAGCTCGACCGTCCGAGCCGGCTCGACGTGTGCGCGCGCGGCGAGCGGGGCGACCTCGACCAGGATGAACACGAGGATCCCGAGCACGCTGGCGATGATCGCCAGGCCGCCCGCCGTGACGGTCCAGCGCGCGACTCGATCGGCGACCAGGCGCCGGCGCGGCGTGGCGCGCTGCGTCGCGCGGGTCATCCCCATCGGGTTCCGGGGTCGACTAGTCGACCCGGGCATGCTCCTGGGCCACGCGCGGGGCGGGCAGCGGCAGGTAGCCGTCCTTGACCACGATCTCCTGTCCCTCGCGGGACAGGACGTAGCGCACGAACTCCCGGACCAGCGGGTCGAGCGGCTTGTTGGGGGTCTTGTTGACGTAGAGGTAGAGGAAGCGCGCCAGCGGGTACTTGCCCGAGAGCACCGTTTCGGCGTCCACGCCGTGGTACGGTTCGCCGGCCTTCGTGGCCAGCGCGAGAGGCTTGACCCCCGAGGTGCGATAGCCGATACCGCTGTACCCGATGCCGTAACGGTCCTCGGTGATGCCCTGGACCACGGACGCCGAGCCGGGCTGCTCCTTGACCGTGTCGCGGAAGTCGCCCTTGCACAGCGCCGTGTCCTTGAAGTAGCCATACGTCCCGGACGCCGAGTTGCGCCCGTAGAGGCTGATCGGACGTGGCGCGTGGGCGCCCGTGGCGCCGAGCGCGCCCCAGGTATCGATCGACGACGGGTGCCCGCACTTGCGCGTGTTCGAGAAGATCGCGTCGACCTGGGCCAGGGTCAGCTTGTCGATCGGATTGTCGCGATGCACGTACACGGCCAGCGCGTCGATGGCGACGCGGATCTGCGTCGGCGGGTAGCCGAACTTCTTCTCGAATTCGTCGATCTCGCTCGATTTCATCTCCCGGCTCATCGGGCCGAGCTGCGCCGTGCCCTGGATCAGAGCCGGCGGAGCGGTCGACGATCCCTTGCCCTCGACCTGGATCCGCACGTTCGGATAGAGGGTGCGGAAGCCCTCGTTCCACTGGGTCATCAGGTTGTTCAGGGTGTCGGAGCCGATCGCGTTCAGGTTCCCGGCGACGCCGCCGGCCTTGGCGTACGACGGGATCGCGGGGTCGACCTGTACGGCCTGGGCCTGGGCGGCCGGGGCCGAGGCGATCAGCACGGCTCCCAGCGCCGCGCGCAGCATGGTCATCGGCAGTCCTCCATCGCGCCGGGGCGCGTGAGGTCGTTGTAGGAAAGGCGCGTGTTACGAACGTAAGCGCCGTGTTAGGTCGGTGTTAATTCGTCCCCGTCCACGATCCGCGCTACACTCCGGCCCGGTTTGAGAGTTGTTCCACGGCAGACCCTCGTTCCCGTGTGCCTGTTCGCCCTGCTTCTCGGCGCGCGCGAGGAGGAGGAGGCTCCCACGACCGCTCGGCGATCGTCCGTCGCGCTGCCCGGGGCGGAGGCGCACCCCGACGGGCTAGCCCGCGCCCTCGATGAGGCGCTGGCCCGGCTCGGCGCGGGTTACCGCCCGCGGACCCGCCACCTGCGCGAGGACGGAGGACCGCAGTACAGCAACCGGCTGCTGCTCGAGTCGAGCCCGTACCTGCTCCAGCACGCGCACAACCCGGTCGAATGGTACCCCTGGGGCCCGGAGGCGTTCGAGGCCGCGCGTCGACTCGACCGTCCGGTGCTGCTCAGCGTCGGGTACTCGACCTGTCACTGGTGCCACGTCATGGAGGAGGAGTCGTTCGAGGACGAGGAGATCGCGGCCTACCTGAACGCCCACTACGTGGCGATCAAGATCGATCGCGAGGAGCGCCCGGACCTCGACGCGATCTACATGAAAGCGGTCCAGATGCTCTCGGGGCAGGGCGGCTGGCCGATGACGGTGTGGCTCGGGGCGGACGGGGCGCCGTTCTTCGGTGGCACCTACTTCCCGCCGCGCGACGGCGATCGCGGAGCGCGCGCCGGGTTCCTGACCGTGCTGCGCGAGCTGCGCCGGCTGTGGGACACGGATCGCTCGCGCGTCGCCACGAGCGCGCGGTACCTGACCGAGTACCTGCGGGCCGAGCCGCCCGCGGGCGCGGGACAGGTCGCGCCGCGCGCCACGCTCGAGCGCGCGCTCGCGAGCTACGCGGCGAGCTTCGACGAGCGCGCGGGCGGGCTCGGAACGGCGCCGAAGTTCCCCAGCAGCTTGCCGGTGCGTCTGCTGCTGCGGGTGTACCACCGCACGGGCGAGGAGCGCTGGCGCAGGATGGCCGAGCGGACGCTCCATGCCATGGCCCAGGGTGGGATCCACGACCACGTCGGCGGCGGGTTCCATCGCTACAGCGTCGACGCCGCCTGGCGCGTGCCGCATTTCGAGAAGATGCTCTACGACAACGCGCTGCTCGCGCTGGCCTACCTCGAGGGATACCAGGCCACCCGGGACGCGTCCTTCGTCGCCATCGTCGAGTCGATCCTGGATTATCTCGATCGTGAGATGTCCGCGCCCGACGGCGCGTTCTACTCGGCCACCGACGCGGACAGCGCGCGCCCGGACGGGGTGCGTGAGGAGGGCTGGTTCTTCACCTGGACCCCGGCCGAGATCCGCGCGGTGCTCGATGGTCCCACCGCCACGCTGGTCGAGGCGCACTACGGCGTGACCGCGTCGGGCAACTTCGAAGGACGGAGCGTGCTCCACGTCGCGCGGCCGCTGGCCGAGGCCGCGCCGCGGCTCGCCGCCGCGCGCGAGCGACTCTACCGCGCGCGGCTCGCCCGTCCGGCGCCCCTGCGCGACGAGAAGATCCTGGCCGCCTGGAACGGGCTCATGATCGGCGCCCTGGCACGAGCGTCTTCGACCCTTGGCGAGCCCCGCTACGCCACCCAGGCCGCCCGCGCCGCCGAGTTCGTGCTGACCCGGATGCG
>Ga0180085_1000768_pt1 | contig 11023 bp, 1 predicted proteins | sample EasRiv730_16_10D_FD_123013 | JGI IMG/M metagenome (GOLD analysis project Ga0180085, IMG submission 123013) | Soil microbial communities from meander-bound floodplain in the East River, Colorado, USA - East River metaG ERMLT730_16_10D | ecosystem: Environmental > Terrestrial > Soil > Floodplain ... | reverse complement strand
CTCAGCTCTGATCCAAATACCGTCGGCCTGTGGCGCGACCTGGTTGCCGGAGCCCTGGAAGTCCACCAACTGCAGGGACACCATCTGGACGCAATCAAGGGTCCCAGGGTTGAACTCTGGGCCAAGCACTTGAGATCAAGTCTGACCACGTCTTCCTCTCGCACCTTCTTAACAACCCACGCTTAGTTCCACAAGAATCCCGCCCCAAGAGCCAACCCTCACTTCACCCGACTTGCCCGAATCGGGCTCCTTCGCTCCGAATCTCTTTACCTGCCCTCCAACCACCACAAGAATGAAGGCTTTATGCTATCGCCGGTAAATCATGACTCGTTCCTCCAGCAGATGCGGCTGGGGCACCGGTAACCAAAAGTAATGCTTGGAACACGAGTTCCTACTAATAGAAAAGTACTACCTACCCCACACTCCCGCGAGATCCGACTCGCCTGGGTCCATGCTCCTCGGAGGTCCTCGTTAACTCCCAACTCGGTGATGGCGTGGCGCATTTACTTAATTCTGAATGTCTGACCCTTCAGTGAAAATGGCCTCAAACCAAGGCAGCTTGATTGCGTTATACACTCCGGCGCCGATCTTGCGGGACTACTTGGGGCGATGTCCAACAACGGTCCGGTTCGCGATATTCCAAAACCCAGAAGGCAATGACGGGAGAGCTGTGTCCTCGGCCTTTCTCCCTCATTAGACAACTCCTATGAGTTTAAGCCCTCAGCGAGCTTATGAGGAACTGACACTGGAAACCTACTCTCTCTCTCCAATGCAGAAGGGTATGCTTTTTCACCAACTGGATTCGCCCGGTTCCGGAGCCTACATTCAACAGGTCGTTGTCTGCCTTCGGGAGGTGTTGAACATTGCCGCGTTCAGGAACGCATGGCAGGAAGTGCTCGACCGGCATGCAGTGCTGCGCACAAGCTTTCACTGGGAGGGTGCCGGGGGCCCGCTTCAACGTGTTGACCGAGGTCAGGTTGTCCCGTGGGACGAACAAGACTGGTCGGCAATGTCGACATCCGAGCGGGACGAACAGTTGGCCCGGTTTCTCGTAACCGATCTCCAGCGTGGTTTCGACATGACCAAAGCACCTCTAATGAGGCTGTCTTTGTTTCGCAAGGACGAAAACGAGTTCAGTTTTGTCTGGACATTTCATCACATCTTGGTGGATGGGAGATCACGCCTGCTGTTGCTTCAAGAAGTGTTTGCCCGCTACGAGGCTTCAAAGCGCGGATCCCGTTTGGAATCGCCGCAGCCACGGCCCTATTCCGACTACATCCACTTTCTGGAAGCCTGCGACTTTGAGAGAACCGAACTGTACTGGAGACGGCTCTTGAACGGGTATCTGGCGGCTGCACCTCTCAACCTTGGGGGTCCACGAGGACACTCAACAGAAGGCTCTTGCAGGTTCCTCCAGGAACACCGCCTATCGCCAGCCACGACGGCGGCTCTGGAAACCTTTGCCCGTCAGAATCAGCTCACTCTCAACACACTGATCCAAGCAGCGTGGGCTTTCTTGCTGAGCCGTTATGCCGGAGAGGATGACGTGGTCTTCGGAGCCACTCGAGCATGCCGAAAGTCGACGCTCCAGGATTCCGAATCCATGATCGGGTTGTTTATCAACACACTTCCCGTGAGGCTGAAGATTGGGGGGCGCGACACGGTCATGGATTGCTTGAAAGCATTGAGGGCGCAATGGGTGTCTCTGCGAGAGTATGAACACACACCTCTGTCGAAAATCCAGAGTTGGAGCGATGTGCCATCCGGCCAGCCGCTGTTTGACACGATTGTGGTATTTGAGAATTTTCACCTGGAAGCGAAGCTGAAGGCCCTTGGCGAGGAATGGAAAACCCGGTCAGTTCACGTCCATCAACAAACTCACTATCCACTCACCTTGGAGGTTTATGCGGAGCGTTCGTTGCTTCTGCGAATCGACTATGCCGAGAATCGATTCGATGAAGCCTGCGTGCAGCGCATGTTGGGACATTTGAGAGAATTGCTGGTCGAGATGATGGCGAGGCCCGACGTCCATCCTGGGAAACTGCGGCTGCTCACCGAGTTTGAGAAACAGGAACTGCTGGAACAACGAAACCAGCCCGACTCAAGCGTTCTGCCAAGCAGGATTCCCTGCGATGAGGATGTCACACTGGATGAGCTGCTGGAGCAGCAAGTGAAACGTGCGCCCAGTGCTCTCGCAGTCACATGCGAGGATCTAAGTATCACGTATTGCGAGTTGAACACGCGAGCAAATGCGCTCGCGCACCGCCTGCGAGAGCTGGGCGTGGGCCCGGACGTGATCGTCGGGCTTTGTATGGAGCGATCAGTTGACTTGATCGTGGCACTGGTGGCTGTTCTTAAGGCGGGTGGCGCATATCTACCGATTGATTTGGCCTACCCGAAAGAGCGTCTCGCGTTCATGCTGGATGACTCACAAGCACGAGTATTGCTTACTCAAACGAATCTGCTGGGCAACCTTCCTTCCACCCGAGCGAGGGTTGTTTGCGTAGACTCCCCGGACGCAATCCTCCCAAGGATGACCAGCACTCAAGATCGAAAGACCCTGACTACACCTGACAATCTTGCTTACGTTATTTACACGTCTGGCACAACTGGAAAGCCGAAGGGCACGCTCATCTCCCACCGCAACGTGGTGCGGCTCCTCTCGGCAACCGATTCCTGGTATCAGTTCAGCGAGCGAGACGTCTGGACGTTCTTTCACTCCCACGCTTTCGACTTTTCGGTGTGGGAAATCTGGGGAGCCTTGCTTTTCGGAGGCCGACTGGTAGTTGTGCCCTATTTGGTCAGCCGCTCACCGGAGACTTTCTACCGGTTGCTTGCAGCTGAACAGGTGACGATACTTAACCAGACACCTTCCGCTTTCTGCCAGCTGATCAGGGCTGAGGAAACCGTTGGTCAGAAAGACTTGGCCTTGCGCTACGTGATTTTTGGCGGTGAGGCGCTGGAAATGCAAGCCCTTCGCCCGTGGTACGAGCGTCATGGCGACCAGCTACCGAAGTTGGTGAACATGTACGGGATCACCGAAACGACGGTGCATGTCACCTATAGGCCGTTAAGCCTGGAAGACCTGAACTCCGGAAGCGTAATCGGCGTGCCGATCCCCGACCTGCAAGTCTACATCCTCGATGGGAACGGCCAGCCGACGCCGATTGGTGTCGCGGGCGAAATGTGTGTCGGGGGATCTGGCCTGGCGCGGGGCTACCTCAATCGGCCTGAACTCACGTCCGAACGGTTCATTCCGAGCCCGTTTAGTCACGAGCCGGGGGCACGGCTGTACAAGACCGGCGATCTGGCACGCTTCCTGCCCGGCCAGGACATTGAGTATTTTGGTCGGATCGATCAGCAGGTGAAAATTCGCGGTTTCCGCATCGAGTTGGGCGAAATTGAGTCTGTGCTGTGTCAACACCCGTCCGTGCGTGAGGCCATGGTGTTGGCCCGAGAGGATGTTCCGGGAGAGAAGCGGCTCGTGGCTTACGTGGTGCCGCGAGAACCGATCACAGCTCCCGAATTTAGGAGCCACTTAAAGAGGCTTGTGCCCGAATACATGGTGCCGGCGGCGTTTGTAATCCTGGACAAGCTGCCGTTGACTAGCAATGGCAAGGTAGACCGAAAGACGCTCCCGGCGCCGGAACACGAGCGTCCTGATCTCGACGCCCGCTACGTGGCACCTAGCACGGCTATTCAAGCTCGGCTAGCGGCCATCTGGGCCAAGGTGCTGAGACTGGAACGCGTGGGAGTGAGCGACAACTTTTTCGAACTCGGTGGCGATTCGATTCTGAGCATTCAAGTCATCGGTCAGGCACGCCAAGCAGGCCTGGCGCTCACTCCGAAGCTCCTGTTCCGATACCAGACCATTGCAGAACTGGCCCACTTCGTATCCCAAGATGATGCCATGGAAACCGACCAGGGCCAGACTCACGGCAACGGGCGGTTAACACCCATCGGACACTGGTTTTTCGAACAGGATCTGACGGACCCGCATCATTTCAACCAAGCATTCATGTTTGGCCTGAAAGAACCCCTTGAGACAAGCTACTTCCGTGCGGCTTTGGAACAAGTCGAGTCGCACCACGATGCTTTGCGGTTGCGCTTCCGCCGAGGCGCCGCTGGCTGGAACCAGGAATATATCGCGTCCAACGGACGGGTGTCCTTTGAGCAGATCGACCTATCCCTGCTGAACGAACCTAGTTCCCGCACCACCATGTTCGAGGCCGCGAGCCGCTGCCAGGCCTCACTGGATCTCGCGGAAGGGCCGCTTTGGCGGGTTCTCCATTTCAAGATGCCAGCCGGTTACGCGGATCGCGTGCTCATTGTGATTCATCATTTGGCTGTGGATGGCGTGTCGTGGCGCATCCTTCTCGAGGACTTGGAGTCCGCCTACAATCAATTGAAGAAGGGGCAGAACGTACGTCTGCCAGCCAAAACCAGTTCCTTCCAGCAATGGGCTTTGAAACTTGCCGAGTACTCAGTTGCGAGTGAACTTCGGGCCCAGTTGGACTACTGGAGGCGTGTGTCCGGAAGGTCATATGCCCAACTGCCTTTGGATGACGTTGGCCCCCGTTCGCGGCAGATCGTCGAAAACTCTTCTACCACAATCAAAGTCCGGTTGGAGGCCTCCGAAACCCAGGCCCTGCTCCAACAAGTGCCCGCAGTCTATAAGACACAGGTAAATGACGTCCTGTTGACCGCACTGACACTGGCCTTTCGTGAGTGGACCGGCAGCGACGAGCTCTACGTGAACTTGGAAGGCCACGGTCGGGAAGACATTATCGAAGGAGTCGACCTGTCTCGCACGATCGGTTGGTTCACGTCTATTTTTCCCGTGCTGCTCAGATTGGACAACATCTCGCCCGGTCCAGCGTTGAAGTCAGTGAAAGAGCAGCTCCGGAGGATTCCTCAGAAGGGAATTGGCTACGGTATTCTCCGCTATCTTGCCGGGCACTCCGAACTCTCGGGGCAAGCGGAACCGGAGGTACTGTTCAACTACCTGGGACAGTTTGACCGCCTAGTGCAAGACTCCCACCTTATGAGTCTTGCTCCCGAGTCCTCGGGACCATGGCAAAGCCCTTCCCAGCGAAGGCGGCATGCACTGGAGATCAACGGTTTGGTGATCGACGGTCAATTAGAGCTTTGGTGGACCTACAGCGAGCGCCGACACAGAGCCGAGACGATCCGGCGCCTTGCGCAAAGCTTTCTTGGCGCCCTTCGCAGCGTAATCATGCACTGCCAATCGCGAGACGCCGGTGGCTATACGCCATCCGATTTTCCCCTGTGCGGTCTCGATCAGGAAACGCTCGACCGGTTCCTCCACAACACGCACGGCATTCAAGATCTCTACCCGCTGTCGCCAATGCAGGTGCTGTTCTTCACGCTGGGTTCGGGCCAGCCAGCAACTATTCTGGATCAGTGGCATGGAACATTGAAGGGCGATCTCAATGTTGCCGCTTTTCAGCAGTCGTGGGAGCTTGTCTTCGAACGGCACGCTGTGTTGCGAAGTACCTTTCATGAGAAAGATCTGCCTGAGCCTCTGCAGTTAGTTCACCAGCGTGTGTCTCTCCCCTGGACCGTCGAGGATTGGAGTGAACTGTCCGACGTTGAGCAAGCTGAAAAGTTCGCCGAGCTTCTCAAAACAGACAGGGAAGATGGCTTCAGGCTCGATATGCCGCCACTTGCGCGCTTGGCGTTGATTCGCTTGTCGGATGACACATACAAGTTTGCCTGGAGCGTCTCTGCGTTGCTGCTGGATGGGTGGTCCTGGCCGTTGGTCTTTAGGGACCTTTCCAAAATCTATGTCTCGCTTCAACAGAAACAGCAGCCGGAAGTGGACCCACCTCGTCTCTATCGAGACTATTTGAGATGGCTCCGGGCTCAGAACTCGGCAGCCGCTGAGGCATATTGGGCGAACACGCTTAAAGGATTTTGCGAACCAACACGGCTGCGGGCAGATATACAGGAGGATCGGCACAGAACCGAGCGCTTCGGACGACAGCAGGTGGATGTTGATCCTGGGTTGACTGGGCAGCTCCAGTCGGCTGCGCGCAATCTTCACGTGACCATGAACACTTTCGTGCAGGCTGCTTGGAGTCTGCTGCTAAGCCGCATGAGCGGAAGTGCCGATGTTGTCTTCGGCGCCACCTTTTCGGGGAGGCCACCGGACCTGGACGGCTCGGAAGTGACTGTTGGTCCGTTCGTCAACAGTTTGCCAATTCGAGTAGCCGTCATCCCGGGTGTTTCATTGGCCGAGTTTGCCGGACAACTTCACAGACAACTATTGGAGCTAAGCGAGTTTCAGTATTGCTCACTAATGCAGGTTCAGGGCTGGAGTGAGGTGTCCTGGCGCGAGCGCCTGTTTGAGAGCTTGGTCGTTTTTCAAAACTATCAAGTACACGAAACGGCACGCCAACTAGGGGGCAGCGTGGTAATTCGTGACTTTGAGGGGCCGATTCACACGAATTATCCGATGACCCTGTTGGCTGAACCTGAGCCGGATCTTCGCATAACGCTCATCTATGACCGATGTCGATTCTCCAGCAGCTTGGCCGCGCAGTGGGCCCGAGATCTGGCCGTGCTCTTGAACGGTTTGCCCACAATGCTGCATGAGCTGATCGAAACCGTCCTGTCACTCCTTTCAACTCCGGCCGGTCCGATCCGCCGCCAGGTTGCGCCCTCGCAGAACTGTGCGCCACCACAAACGGAGATGGAGCGGGCTATAAGCCGGATCTGGCAGGAGGTATTTCATCTGGAGCAGGTCAGTGTCGAGGATAACTTTTTTGACCTGGGCGCTCATTCGCTCCTGATGGTACGGCTCCATGGACGTTTGTGCGAAGAGCTGAAGCTGCAGCTGCCGATTGTTCGTATGTTCGAGCATCCGAGCATCCGTGCATTGGCGCGGCACATCAGCCAGCCTTGCAACCAGCCTGACCAGTCCTCAGAGATGCAGAATCGTGCTCGACGACAGAAAGTGGCCCTGGCCCGATTCCAGCGGCCAGCAAGGAGATTGAGTTAAGTATGGGCGAACCCCGAGTGGAAGGAATCGCGATCATCGGAGCGACAGGGCGCTTTCCAGGTGCCGGTTCGGTCGAGGAGTTCTGGACTAACCTCGCAGCCGGTCGGGAAACCGTCTCGTTTTTCACGGATGAGGAATTGGCAGCCTCTGGTCTGGACGTGAAAGCACTCAATAGAGCCGGGAACTACGTTCCGGCACGCGGAGTGTTAAAGGACCCGGACTGTTTCGATGCTGCCTTCTTTGGCATCCATCCGAACGAAGCCGAGGTGATGGACCCGCAGCAACGGCTGTTTCTTGAAGGATGCTGGGAAGCTTTGGAACGGGTCGGATATGTGCCAGGAAAGATCACAGGCTCTGTCGCTGTCTATGCGGGAGCGACCTTCAACACCTACTACCTTCACGCTCTGCACCATCGTCGTGACCTGATGGAACTAATGGGTCGCGAGCAGGTCATGCTCGGCAATGAGAAGGACTACATCGCGACCAGGGTCGCTTACAAGCTGAACTTGAAGGGACCAGCCATCAGTGTGAACACGGCCTGTTCGAGTTCGCTTGTGGCAGTGTGTCAGGCCTGCCAGGCGCTGTTGACCTATCAATGTGACATGGCTCTGGCCGGCGGCGTATCTGTGCGAGTCCCCCAGAACAGCGGCTATTACTACCAGGAAGGAAACATCGGATCGCTCGATGGGCACACGCGCACCTTTGACGAAATGGCCCAGGGAACTGCTTTCAGCAACGGCATGGGCATCGTCGTGCTAAAACGCCTCGAAGAAGCACTGGAAGCTGGTGATCAGATCTATGCGGTCATCAAGAGTGCCGCGCTCAATAACGACGGTTCACAACGCGTGAGCTTTGGGGCGCCCGGGGTTGAGGGACAATCTGAAGTCATCGCTCTCGCGCATGCTCTGGCGGGCGTCGATGCTGACACGATTGGCTATGTCGAAGCGCACGGGACGGCCACGCCTTTGGGCGACCCGATCGAAGTGGCAGCCCTAACCAAGGCGTTCCGATTGAGCACTCAGAGAAAGCAGTTCTGCGCGATTGGCTCAGTAAAATCAAATATCGGCCATCTGGACGCGGCCGCAGGTGTAGCCGGACTCATCAAAACTGCGTTCGCTCTCCACCACAGGTTTCTTCCCGCCAGTCTGCACTTCACGCGGGCTAACCCCAAACTTGAACTGTATGACAGCCCGTTCTTTGTGTGTGCGACGTCTCAACCGTGGCATATAGAGGGCGTTCCACTGAGGGCTGGCGTAAGTTCGTTCGGGACTGGGGGCACCAACGCCCATGTGGTGTTGGAAGAAGCACCCGACTTAGCTCCGTCGGGGCCCTGCTGTCCGTTGCAGGTGTTACCTCTGTCCGCGAAGACATCCGCTGCATTGGAAGCGGCTACCACCAACCTGGGGGAGTGCTTCAAGGGCCAGCCTGGAATGAATCTTGCGGATGCGGCATTCACGCTGCAGGTCGGTCGGAGCCATTTCGCCCACCGGCGCTTCACGGTTTGCCGCAATCCTCATGATGCGTTCCTGGCGTTGGATTCACGAGATCCAAAGCGGGTTTTCACGGGTCAGTCGCGCCTCCAAGATCCACCAGTCATTTTCATGTTCCCTGGGCAGGGAGCGCAATATGTGAGTATGGGTGCGGAGCTGTACCACACGGAGTCTGTCTTTCGGGAAGTCGTCGACCACTGTTCCGAACGGTTGGAGCCCATCATTGGCTTGGATTTGCGGCTTCCGCTGTATCCGGCAGCGGGAGAGGAAAGTGCGGCACAGGAACTGTTGATTCAGACCCGAGTGACCCAGCCGGCGTTGTTTATTACGGAATACGCTCTGGCTAAGCTCTGGATGTCTTGGGGAGTGAAGCCGGCCGCAATGATCGGCCACAGCGTGGGTGAGTACGTCGCCGGCTGCCTTGCGGGTGTCTTTTCACTGGACGAGGCATTGGAACTGGTGGCGCGGCGTGCCCAACTCGTGCAGAGTTTGCCCGGCGGCGCGATGCTGGCTGTCCGGCTAGGTGAGAAGGAGGTCGCGTCGCTGGTCAACGGTCAGATCTCCATTGCCGCAGTCAACTCATCGAACCTGTGTGTGGTTTCAGGCCCTTTCACGGCTGTGGAGGAACTGGAGAAGGTGCTCGAAGGCAAAGGAGCAGTGGGCCGCAGGCTTCATACTTCCCACGCCTTTCATTCGATGATGATGGATCCTGCCATCGAACCATTCAGACAACTTCTCAGGCAGACCCCTCTTAACGCTCCACAGGTTCGTTACGTGTCGAATGTCACTGGGAAGTGGATAACGGATGGCGAAAGCACCAGCCCTGACTATTGGGCTGAGCATTTGCGCCAATGTGTGCGCTTTGCTGACGGTCTGGCAGAACTGACGAAAGATCCGGAAAGCATTCTGCTGGAAGTCGGTCCAGGACAAACCTTGGCGACGCTCGCACGCCAGCACCCCGACCGGTCGTCCGGACAGCTGGTTTTATCTTCGCTTCCAAGCAAGGACGAGGAGTTTCGCGGTCTTCTGGAGACGCTCGGCCGGCTGTGGATCATGGGTGTCAACGTCGAATGGAATGGTTTGCACTCCGGCGAGCGGCGTCGGCGTGTGATCCTGCCCACCTATCCGTTTGAAAGAAAGCGCTACTGGCCTGGAGCGGGTGCCTTGACTTCGGTACCCGCTCAAACTGGCGCTTTCCAGCCTTGTCCCATTGTGTCGTCACCTTTGGTTCCCGAGGCCGCTCCCGCGCTGGGAGCCAATAGACAAGATCCCGTCCCTCCCAGTTCCCCCGCCGTTTCGCGAAAGGACCACCTGATAACCCTTGTTCGATCGCAGTTACAGGATCTTTCCGGAGCCAGCTTGGAGGGCGTCGACAGTGACTCTAGCCTTCTGGAAATAGGCTTCGATTCATTGCTCCTGACACAAGCGGCTCAACTACTCCAAAGCAAGTTTGGGGTCAAGGTTACCTTTCGTCAGCTCATGGAAGACTTGGCGACATTGGAAGCTATCGGTGCATTTCTGGACAGTCAGATCCCTGCCGAAGCTTTCCAGCCTGCGATTACACCGACGGCGCCACCGTCAGCTCCCGTCGCGACTGCGGTTGCCCTTTCCCCAGCGCCTTCAGTTCCGGCCGGACTGCCAATCACAGCCATCGAGGAAATTCTCCGGCAGCAACTCCACACCACAACGCAACTGCTCGAACTCCTTGCAACGAAGGCCCCTGCCTCCGCTTCTCCCCGAGAGGGGACAGACGCAGTACAAGTATTGAGCCCGACACACACAGCGGGACACGCGTCTGCTGTCAAAATCGAATCGCAAGCACATGGTCCATTCAGGCCGGTTGACCGCGGCACCGGCGGTGGTCTAACAGAACGGCAGCAGCGGCACCTGCAAGGCTTGATCGCGCGGTACACGCAGCGTACAGCGGGCTCCAAGACGCTCGCCCAGCAGCACCGACCCTACTTGGCAGACCCCCGAAGCGCCGCTGGGTTCAGGCAGCTCTGGAAGGAGATGGTTTACCCCATCGTGACGACACGTTCCGAAGGCTCCAAGATTTGGGACGTCGACGGAAACGAGTACATTGACTTCGTGATGGGATTTGGGGCCATCCTCTTCGGGCACCGTCCTCCGTTTGTTGTGGAATCCGTGAAGGCACAACTTGACACAGGTTTCGAGATTGGCCCCATCCAGGCTCTAGCCGGTGATGTGGCGGCATTGATTCGAGATTTCACGGGCATGGAGCGGGTTGCGTTCTGTAATACCGGGTCGGAGGCGGTTTTAGCAGCGCTGCGTTTGGCTCGAACGGTCACCGGAAGGGACCGTATAGCGACGTTTACGGGTGACTACCACGGTATCTTTGACGAGGTGCTTGGGCGGCCCGCAGCGGTCAACGGGGAGCCACGGTCTCTGCCGATCGCACCCGGTATTCCAGCGTCTGCATTGGGCAATGTCCTCATGCTGGAGTACGGCAGCTCCCGGTCCCTGGAGATCCTTGCCGACTGCAGGTCGG
>Ga0180085_1000767_pt1 | contig 11048 bp, 13 predicted proteins | sample EasRiv730_16_10D_FD_123013 | JGI IMG/M metagenome (GOLD analysis project Ga0180085, IMG submission 123013) | Soil microbial communities from meander-bound floodplain in the East River, Colorado, USA - East River metaG ERMLT730_16_10D | ecosystem: Environmental > Terrestrial > Soil > Floodplain ... | reverse complement strand
AGTGCTGTCTCAGATAGCTGTGGCAAGGCGAGCGCCGACAGGCCGAGAGCATGGCCACGGATTGCTGAATTCTTGGCATCAGCCGGAGGCCATACACGACCGACAACCTGCAATCCCAAGGCGCTTGCGCGAGCCAGCAGGGGCTGCAGTTGTCTTTGCTGTTCCTCGTCCTCAGCCAGTCCCGCCGCCCAAGGTACAACCAGGCAGTTGATGGGTGTCCCCCGCAACAGATCGAGTGATTCCGGCGCGGTCCACCTCAGAAGATTTATCTTGACCTCATCGGGCAGACTCGGTGTCTGCCTACGACGTAAAGCAACTTCGAGGGGCCCGCAAGACCAGCGCATCGGATACAAACCGATCATTCTCTTCATTAGATTGACTCCAGATCGCAAAGAGAACAGAGCGCACTCCCAACAGCCTTCCCTGCTCTCTTGTCGCACTAGCAATCCTGGGGCCGTCGTTGCTGCCAGGAGTGATCATTATTGCAGCAACCGCTGGAGAGAAATTCATCACCGCACAACTTGGAGCTGTTGCGAGGGTTCCTTTCCAGATTCATCCCTCCTCGATCATGGCTGTTGAGAATCGCAACACTCATCGGTTGGAAGCCCGCGGGCGCGGCTCATTCGATCTCTCGCAACCTCATGCACAGCAAGGATCTTGACCGATTCTGTCTTCTAGTCAACGGCAGCGGTCTAGGGGAAGCCCGACTGCGTTAGGAATAACCGAAAGGTGAAGGAGCAAGACGATGACTACCCTGAAACCACACGATCCGATACCGGAAGCAACACACCCCCAGCATTTCGACAAATGCGTTTGGATGGAGTCGGGTGTTGTGAGCTACAAGCTGTGCGACCTTGAGTACAACTGCGAGGCTTGCCCCTTCGATCAGGCTCTTCGTGCAGGAACTCCACCCCCGGTCCGGAATGGCTCGGCCAGGGTCGAATCAAAAAGGAGGTAGTGAGATGGTTGCCATCTTCGTTGTATTAACGATTGTTGCTTTCATTTTGGTAGACGCGGCCGTGCAACGCAGGCAGGCCCGCCACTGACCCCGTCGTTCGAGGGCAGGCGCTCTAGCGGCGTTTGAGGCAAGTTCCGGACGTTGTGTGAGCGACGACGACCCATCATGGCGCTGCTGCCAAGGTTGTGCCGCATGCTTCGTGGAACTCCACTTGCAACGAGTGAAAGTGGGATGAGGTTGGTTTCTTGAGGAGGTGGCTTATGACGTTCATCATGAAGTGGACCCTCGTTCTGTTGATGCTACTCACCGCAGCCTGCGGTGGGCCAAAGTCTGGCGCAGGGTTGCGGCTCCCGGATGGCGATGTTGAACGAGGTAAGGCTGCATTTCTGGAATTAAGATGCAACACTTGCCACACCGTAGCTGGAACAGAGATGCCGTCCCCGAGCAAAGACTACGCCTATGTGCGCGTGGTGGTCCTGGGAGGAGAAGTACGGCAGGTCAAGACCTACGGCGCGCTTGTAACCTCAATCATCAACCCCTCGCACTCGCTGGCGCCTGGGTATCCGAAAGAGCTGATCACCAAGGACAACCAGTCGGCGATGGCCAACTTCAATGACAAAATGACAGTTCGCCAGTTGATCGATCTGGTCGCCTTTCTCCAGTCGCGGTACGAGTTTGTGCCTCCGGAGCCCGCCACTTACTGAGGTTTGTCGTTCCGCGACTGAATCTGCTGTAAGCAGGTCTCTGCTACGATCAGAGGAGCCGATCGCCTGCAACGGAGAGAGGGACATCGTGATTTTTCATCAACCGCGAAAAGTTTCCGCGCTACCCGCATTCTCTACCTGGGATCCAAGCGCAGTATCGCGTCCCTCTCGGATACTCTGCGAGCGCCCTTCCCGGGAAGGATCTTCAATGGACATTCCGGAACCACATCGAGGTGTCTGAAATGAAGGCGTCAGAAGCGACATCCACCAGAAATCCCGGCTATCTGGACTTGTTGGGCTCCGGCGTTCTTAAAGATAGAGTTCAGCTAGCCCGTCAGCATTTGGAGCAGTGCGACCTGTGCGCACGGTATTGTCGTGTCAACCGCTTGAAGACCACCGAAGGGGCAATCTGCCAAACAGGCGAACAGGCATTGGTTTACAGTTTCGGTGCGCACTACGGTGAAGAGGAACCCATCAGCGGGTGGATGGGTTCAGGCGCCATCTTTTTCGGGCGGTGCAATCTGCACTGCGTCTATTGTCAGAACTGGGAGATTAGTCAGACCGGAACTGGTCGAAGTGCAACCCCAGACCAGATTGCCTTGATCATGCTGGCGCTGCAGAAACGCGGCTGCCACAACATCAATCTGGTTTCTCCCAGCCACGTCGTCGCCCAGATTGTTTCCGCGATTTTCATCGCTGCTCAACACGGCCTACATATCCCTTTAGTCTATAACACGGGCGGGTACGACAGTCTTGAAGCACTTCAACTGTTGGACGGGATCATTGATATCTACATGCCTGACATGAAATACGGCACTTCGACGGCATCTCGCCGCTTGTCGGGCGTATCGGACTACCCCGATATCAACCGCGCGGCGGTTCGGGAGATGCACCGGCAGGTGGGTGACCTTGTGCTCGACAGCCACGGCCTCGCAGTTCGGGGCCTGCTCGTGCGACATCTCGTCTTGCCCGGCGATCTGGCCGGAAGCAGCGAGGTCCTTGACTTTATTGCCAAGGACATCTCACCGCTCACCTACGTGAATTTGATGGATCAGTACTACCCCTTGTACCGAGCTGAAGACTTTGCGCCACTGGATCGTTCGATCCTCCGGGGTGAGTACCGTCGGGTGCTCGACATGGCTGAGCGGCACGGCCTGCGTCGCGTGGACGCGCACCGCGAGCGGCGGCGGCTGGGGATTTGAGGGCTTCAATTGGTCGCAACCCGCCGCGCCAGATAGCAACACGATATAGAGCACCCCGGATGTCAGATAGCGCCGAATGCTGAGTAGTTGGCTTCATGAAGATGATGACGTATCCGGTCGGAACTGGACTTCTGAGTGTGGGAGGCCGTCTCCGACGGGCGAACGTCGTGCTCTGAATTCCCAGTCGCCGCTCGGAGAGCGCCTCCCACATTCAATAGACTTTTCGTTCGTGACCGTACTTTATGAAATAAAGCACTGAGGATCAGCTCAACGAAAGCGTTGTTGGATGTAATAAGCTATCCAGGGTGATTGTTCTACCCGGGCACGCAGACTAGCCATTTGCCTCCGTAGCAAACCGATATTGATACCGCAGGAATGTGCCAGACGCCTTCCTCGAACGCAAGTGTAGCATTCAGGGTAAAAGCCCTGGCTTGCGAGAACGGTGTGTGTATCGATCCGATAGTCTTGAGTCTTGAAGGCAAGCAACTGGCGACCCAGGCAGGCTTCCTTGCTCATCTTGCATCGCAATGTCTTACAGTAGTGATCAAATTGTTTCATGGCCATCGCTTCCGTCCACAGTACGGTTTCAACAAATGACATGCTCTCCCTCACCAGGGAAATTCCGAAAGACGGCCTCCAATCTGATCTGAGTGCACGCGCATCTCCAAAGGTTAGCCGATAGGGGTCTGTCTGAAGTGGATTTGAGAATGTCTCAACCAACTGATCTCACGTGTCCGAACACTTCGAACGCGACAGTCGTAAGACGCGCGCGGAAACTCGAGTTCCTTACCTTGGCTTGGAACCTTGTTGAAGCTGCAGTTGCGATTGGGAGCGGGGCCGTAGCTGACAGTGCCGCCCTTATAGCCTTTGGAATCGATTCATTGATTGAAAGTTCGTCAAGTGTGGTTTTGCTTTGGAGGTTGTGTGGCGGCGACCGAGGAGAAGCTAGAGAGCGTCAGGCTCTGGGGCTGGTAGGACTCAGTTTCCTGGCTCTTGCGGCTTACGTCGCCGTGGACGCCACACGGACGCTCATCGCGAAGACACCACCGGATGGGAGCCTGGCCGGGATCGTTCTAGCCATCCTGTCACTGGTTGTGATGCCGCTACTATCAGCACGCAAACGCCGATTGGCCGCCCTCCTCAGAAGTAATGCGTTGCACGCAGATTCCCGCCAGTCCAGCCTTTGTGCCACGTTGTCTGGCATTCTGCTTGGTGGGCTGTCGCTCAATGCTATCTGGGGATGGTGGTGGGCCGATCCAGTGGCTGGTCTGATGATGGCCCCAATCATCATCAAAGAAGGGCTCCAAGCCCTAAGGGGACAAGCTTGCAGCGACTGCCAACCCTAAAATCAACTCCTCAGGTTCTGTGGCCGAGACCTCGCTGAACTATCGTTCGCGACTTCCTCGCGCACCCAAGCTCTGCAAGCCACCTGAAATTTTTGCTCCAAGAAACCCGTCTTCAGGTCTTCTGCGCACCTATCCAAACATCATCAGTCACGAAATAGCAGAAAACACCAACAAACCGCTGATTAATAAACCAAAAAATTACAAAGCTGCTTGGCACTTCAGCTGCTCTCTCCTTTTTCAGCGGCCAGGCACTGAAGTCAAGGCATCGCTTTTGATGATGTGACATGACAACGATTGATCTCTCCATCAACCAACGAGTTGCTGACAAACTCAGAGAGGTTGCTGACTTACTCGAACAACAGGGTGCCAATCCCTTTCGCGTCAGAGCCTATCGCAATGCGGCTGACACCGTGGTGCAGCTGCAGCGCGACCTGCAAGAGTTGGTGCAAACCGAAGGGCTTAACGGGTTGAAGGCTTTGCCGACCATTGGACAAGGAATCGCTGCAGCGATTCATGAGCTCGTTACCACAGGGCACTGGAGCCAGTTGGAACGCCTTCGGGGAACCTTGGATCCGCTCCAATTGTTCCATTCCATCCCAGGGATAAGTACCACACTCGCCCAACGCATTCACGACACTTTGAACGTCGACACGTTGGAAGCTTTAGAAGCAGCGGCACACCAAGGCCACCTTGAGAGGGTGAAGGGGATTGGACCCCGTCGCGCCGAGGCGTTGAGAGCGACGCTGGCCAACATGCTTGGCCGGGTTCGCAGCCGGAAGACTTCAGTCATTCGAGTCCCCAATGTGGATTTGTTGCTGGATGTGGATGAAGAGTACCGGGAGAAATCGCAGGCCGGAGAACTACCCACCATCGCCCCGAGGCGGTTCAATCCGCAGAATGAGTCTCGGCTTCCAGTCTTGCATACACGCAGGGGTGAATGGCATTTCACTGCCCTGTACTCCAACTCGCCCAGAGCGCATCAGCTGGGACGCACTCGCGATTGGGTCGTAGCTTATTTCTACGACGACGACCACCGTGAGGGACAATGCACGGTCGTGACCGAAAACAAAGGGATACTGTTCGGACAAAGAGTGATACGCGGGCGAGAATCCGAATGTCTGGCCTATTACTCAAGACGACGAGCCAGTGAGAAATCTGCAGAAACAGGCTCCACAGGATTCCTGCCATTCGGTCCATAGATTGCTGCCCATCAGCGCGAATCTCCCGCAGTGCACATCGCACAGGTCTGAAGCGACAAAAGGAACAGGGATGATGAAGCGTCCTCGCGAGCTTCTTCAGGTACTTGCCGAAGCCGGCTCGTGGGGACGCACGTCCGCAGATGCAGCGAGGGGCTCAATTGTCGTGTCAACCTTTCCGGAGCACGCCTGGGGTTTTGGTCCCCTCGCCCACTCTTGCCCCTGCCCACCTAAGCCGCCGTTGGCCTCATCGGTGCTTTTGTTCCCTCCGCCAACGGCAACACTTGGCGCTCCTGATATCCAAGATAGATCTGCCGCGGCCTGGCAATTTTCTGTTCTGCGTCAACAAGCATCTCCTCCCACTGTGCCAGCCAGCCAGAGGTTCGGGGAATTGCGAACAGAACGGGAAACATCTCGACCGGAAATCGCATAGCTTGGTAAATGATTCCCGAATAGAAATCCACGTTGGGATAGAGCTTTCGGGTGACAAAGTAGTCATCCATCAGTGCAATCCGTTCCAGTTCCACAGCGATATTCAACAACGGGTTTCTGCCAGTGACCTCAAAGACTTCCTCCGCGGTTCTCTTGATGATCCTCGCCCTGGGGTCATAGTTCTTGTAAACGCGGTGCCCAAAACCCATGAGCCGGACTTCGCCGGTCTTCACCCGCTTGATATATTCCGGAACCTTTTCCTTGGAGCCGATTTCACTCAGCATCCGCAGTACCTGTTCATTAGCTCCTCCATGCAGCGGGCCATAGAGCGCCGCGGCTGCCCCCGCCAGGGCACAGAAGGGGTCACCCAAGGCACTGCCGATGCTGCGCATTGCATTGGTACTGCAGTTCTGTTCGTGATCGGCATGCAGAATGAAAAGAATATTGAGAGCCTTTTCCAATACCGGATGGGGGCGGTACTTCACCTCGGTCATTCTGAACATCATGTTGAGAAAATTGCCGGCGTAGCTGAGATCATTGTCCGGATAGGCATAAGACATTCCAATTCCAGTGCTGTGCCGATAGGCGAACGCCGCGATTGTCGGCAGCTTGCCAATAAGACGATAGAACTGTAGCTGGCGCGAGTTGTGGTTTTCGATGTTCTTGGCATCGGGATAGAAGGTTGAGAGCGCCGCCACGGTGCTTACCAGGATTCCCATGGGATGCGCGTCGTAGTGGAAGCCCTCCATGAACTTCTTGATGTTCTCGTGCAGGAACGTGTGGTGCGTGATATTCCAAACCCACTCACTCAACTGTGATTCCGTCGGTAGCTCACCTTTTAATAGAAGATAAGCCACTTCCAGGTACGAACATTTCTCAGCCAGTTGCTCGATGGGATACCCGCGATACCGTAGAATCCCTTTTTCCCCGTCGATGAATGTCACCTTGCTTTGACACGACGCCGTGTTCATGAACGCCGGATCATAGGACATCAATCCAAAGTCATTTTCGGAGACTTTGATCTTGCGGAGCTCCATGGCTGAAATGGCTCCATTCTGAATGGGGACCTTATAGTGCTTCCCCGTTCGATCATCGGTGATCGTCAAAGTACTCATGTAACACCTCCTTGCTGATTCTAGTTCCCTACAGTATTTCGATGGAAACTCCGTTCCGACTCTTGAACCGAGTTCATACTCGGTTTGACATCAGGGCGCGCACAGCACGCGCCAATCGTAGAGTGGACATGCCGCAGAAACCCCGATGGCTCAAGAGTGCTCGTCCTGCCAGCGAGAGAGTCTACAAACAAGTCTTGGCCCTCTATCTTCTCTGCAAGCAAGCGGCCACGATCAACTCGCAAGACCAAGCTATGGTTCACTGTCGTCGCGGTGCGAGATCTCGCGATTGTCGCGGAACGCAAGAGACACAACCGCAAGCCTCTGAGATTTCTTCGCTGCGTGGCTTCAGATCGGGGACGATCCCGGAAGTCGAGCGCTCTTACCTCACGGGTTCCGACCGATGCGCTGCCGAAGCCGAGCCGGCAAAGCCAAACGTCGAACAAATGCTTGATCGCTGGATATGCTACTGACACTGCTCGATCGGATTTGGAGTAGAAACTGGAGATGGTGCGGCGGATCCAGTCTCTCCGTGTGGGTGAATTGAGCCGCCCGGTGCGATTCTTCACCCGACCAAACGTTGGTGCAGAGACTGCAAATTGCGACAGTGCTCCTTCACCTGAGATCATGGAGAATGAATTGCACTAAATAGGCAGGAGCATGTTGAGACGAAGGTGAGCGTGATGCCGCTCCTTTATGGAGGAGACCAATGAATCGAGAGGCGAGGGAGAAAGCAATCGACACCGGCTATTACAAAGGAATTGATCTGGATGCAGAAAGCTACGTCCCCGTGAGCTTCGAGAAGCTAGAAGACGGTTATATTCTTAAATTCAAGGACCAGGCCGGGATCTTCGAAGTTCCGCTTTCGTCAGATCTATTGGCTCGTATCTTAAGAAGTCTTCGTGCCCGTAGACTGACCATAATCGAAGAGAGCGAGAACTTGCACGAGTCTTTGCAACCCGTTCCGTTGAAACGCAGCGCATAGAGGAGCCTCGGCACGAAGCGGGATGGGGCATTCAATTCCAGTCATTGGAAGCAGGTTCTCTCAAACGGGCCATGCCACCTATGGCAAGGAGGAAAGGCCATGCCGCTGAGCAGCGAACTGCGAGAGCGCGTCTTGAGCAATGAAACAGTCCGTGCCTGGATTTCCAAGCGAGCTTATGAGCTTCACCAGTTAGGAGGCTATGAGCATGGCAGGGCTGCCGAAGACTGGAGCAACGCCGAAAGTGAACTGCTAGCGCTGGCCTCATTGTTCGAAGAAGTCCTCCGCCCGAAGTCTACAGCGCGGCAAGCCATGGCGAAACCACGAGATGAGAGAATATCACCCAAGCGTCAGCCTCCTCGAACACGCTCAGCCAGCGCATTACCCTCTGAAGCCCCTCCGATCACGGATAAGAACCTGGATGAGGGTATTCCGGCAAAGCAGAAGCAAGAACTAAGGAAGAAGAGAAAACCACGATGAGCCAAGCAGGCGGGACAAGGGTCCCAGTCAACCGAAGAAGCGAACCCTCCTTCAGACGTTGGCGACTCTCGCCCCGGCCAGCGCCCCTTGAATCATGATGAATTCCCCAACATTTTCTGTCGTTACCAAGCCGACCAGTTGCCTGTTGCGCTCAACAGGAAGCATGGGGCATTGACAATTCTGAAGCCGCGCAAAGGCGGTCTCTAGCATGTCCGAGGAATCGACGACTTGAAAATCGCGCTCCATGACATCACTGACAAGTGTTTCTTGCCCATTCTGGGCCAGGGCCACAAGCAGTCGCCCTCTGGTTAGCAGCCCAACCACCTGCCCCTCCTCCGTAACAGGAAAATCCTGCTGCGCACCTGACAGTATGAGTTCAACGGCACGGGCCAGCGAATCATTCGGGGAAAGCGTTCGGAATTCACGGACCATGGCCCGGCTGACTGGAATCCCGCCCAAAGCCGTTCTCACTTGGACCAGGTTCGACTCCTGGGCGGCGCCAATCCACACGAAAAGAGCGATAAAGACCAGGAACGGGTTGGAAAACAAGCCGATAAACCCAAAGACCAGGGCCATCCCTTGTCCCAGATTGGCGGCGATCTGAGTCGCCCTCATGTAGTCCATACGCATCGCCAGCAGAGCGCGCGCGACGCGCCCACCGTCCATCGGGAAGGCAGGAAGCAGATTAAACAAAACGAGAAAGATGTTAACGACCAAAAGGCGGTGAAAGAAGGAGCCACCGATTGCGCTCAGTCTACTGAGGGACTCCATTCCTCCGGTGAATTGCAGGAAGACAAATATCCCAGCCGCGATGACCACATTAACGGCGGGACCTGCCAAGGCCACCCACAATTCCTGCTTAGGGTCGCTGGGCATCCGCTCCAGTCGCGCCACGCCTCCGATGGGCAGCAAGGTAATGTCACGCGTTTTGATGCCATACTTCTTTGCCGTCAGAGCATGCCCCAACTCGTGGAGAACCACGCAGGCGAATAGACACAATATGAATCCAACCCCAGCGACAACGTGCGCCACGTTTCGTGCTTCCATCCAATGGTTAAGCGCCACCCAGCCGATCAGGATGAGAAAAGTGGCATGCACGTAAACGCTGATGCCTGAAACCTCACCAATCTTCCATGACCATTTCATGGCTTCCTTCCTCGTTGGGAATCAGCTCATCGCCCGTGCTCGATGATGAACACTTTCATTGTTCCTGTCCTACCTCTTTGGTGCAATAGCTGGACCAAACTCTTCCTTCGTCAACAAGAGTCTACGCACGATTCTACTAGCTAAGCTAGCTAGTTTCTGTCGCGAAACGTGCGAGGTAACGCCTGGTGAGGCTTGAGTGTTGATCAGCGGTTCGCCTCCCCTCGCCCCAGCGAGGGAAAGAGGTTTGGAGGTAAGGGGCAGGCACGCAGCATCGATTTCCGAACCCTCGCGAAGATCCCTGCCCGATGCGGGAAGACAGGCACACACTGTCACAGCGTGAGAACCCCCTCATCCTCCGGCCCCCAGGGCTCGCGTCAAATGCCCGAGCCCAGTGGGTTGGTTCACCCAGCGCAAATCTAGTTGACTTCCTTACCTTGAGCCGCCTTAGTTCTTCATCCGACAACTGTTAGCAGAAGGATTGACTCTAAACCGACTGAGCCTCGCAGTTGGACCCGTGTGGAACCGAGCGTGCAGCGTCTTCAAGGGAATGTGTCTGGGCTGAGCTCTGTCTTCTACGTCCCCGCGAGCAGCCTTTAGACACTGCGAGCCCGCCCACTTCCCGTTAGCCCGCGCGACTGGTGAGCAAGGAGGAGCTATGCCTGCCGATTTCGAGCTGGATATGTTGGAGCGTACTGTTCGTTCCCGTGGGTGGGGCGTCGTCACCGACGACGATCTCTTCAACCACCTCGAGCAGATAACAGCGTTGTTTGACCAGGGAATCGTAGATTCAACCTGGGCTCAAGTGGCAGATTTCAGTGCAGCGGAGCGCTTCGATCAAGTCTCGCCCGAGGGGATTAGGCGGATGGCGGCATGTAACCCGTGGCCTAACGCGTCGCTTCGAGCGATTGTTCTTCCGTCAGACCTTGGATTCGGTCTGGGTCGGATGTACGAAATGCTGTGTGGGGCCGGGGGCGAGAATGTGTGTGTTGTGCGATCGGAAGCGGATGCACTCGCGTGGATGAGTCACCGGAGAGGTCCAATGCAGTTCACTTCACGAGGCGATGAAACAGTTGGATCCAATAACGCATCTAGCCAGAGACGGTAACTGGCCACAGGTTCATGAACACATTCACTTGGTGGTCACGAGTTCTGATCGTCGTTGGCGCGGCTGGCATGCTGGTCGGCGCCATCGACCCGCTTGAAGGGTCGATCATCATCCTACCGGGTTCTGCTTTGGTGGCTCTCGGAGCCTTTCTCGGTAAGAGTCGGTATCGAATGGTCCTCTATTGGTCTCTGATCCTGGTAGCCGTCGGTGTTGTTGAGTTAGGTGTGTTGAGCGCGTTCGGAAACATTCGGGGCAGCCGTGAGCACTCAGTTTGGTGGGGTTTGCTTGTTCTTCCCTACCCTGTTGGCTGGATCCTTGGCCTGGCAGGCATCATCCTCGAGTTGACCGACATCTTCAAGCCTCCTGTGCGGTCGAGGGAAGAGCT
>Ga0180085_1000766_pt1 | contig 11049 bp, 7 predicted proteins | sample EasRiv730_16_10D_FD_123013 | JGI IMG/M metagenome (GOLD analysis project Ga0180085, IMG submission 123013) | Soil microbial communities from meander-bound floodplain in the East River, Colorado, USA - East River metaG ERMLT730_16_10D | ecosystem: Environmental > Terrestrial > Soil > Floodplain ... | reverse complement strand
TGGCAATAGCCTGCGGCAATACATTCGTTTTGAAGCCTTCCCCCAAGGTTCCGCTGACTGCAATCCGCCTGGCCGAGATTGCTTTGGAGGCTGGTTTGCCGCCGGGAGTCTTCAACGTGGTTCACGGTGGGCGTGAAGCCGTGGACGCTCTGTTGGTGCATCCGGATGTGGCCGCGATCAGCTTCGTGGGATCGACAGCGGTAGCGCGATACATTTACGAAAAGGGCACCGCCAACGGCAAACGCGTGCAGGCTGCCGGCGGCGCGAAAAACTTCATGATCGTCATGCCAGACGCCGACTTGGATGCCGCGACCGGCGGCATCATGGGGGCCGCTTTCGGTTGCGCCGGGCAACGCTGCATGGCTGGAAGCGTGGCTGCACCCGTAGGGCGCGTGGCTGAGCCTCTGCTCGAGCGGCTCAGTAAGGCTGCCACGGATCTCAGAGTTGGGCCGACGGATGAAGATGAGTCGGCGGGTATGGGCCCACTCATTGATCCGGCGGCGCGAGAGCGCGTTCTGCGCAGTCTGGAGGTAGGGGGCCGGGAAGGCGCGAAGCTCGTGAAGGATGGCCGGGGCGTGCCTTTAACCCAACAGACCGAAGGATTCTTTGTGGGTCCAAGTATTTTCGATGGCGTGCGCCAGGGAATGCATGTGGCACGGGAAGAAATTTTCGGACCCGTTCTCTCCGTGATGCGCGCCGAGAGCTTGAGTGAGGCGACTGCCTTGGCGAACCAGTCTCCCTATGGCAATGGTGCCGTCATTTTTACGCAGAATGGGGGAGCAGCCCGGCAGTTTGCCCGCGACATCGGGTGCGGCATGGTGGGCGTGAATGTCGGTGTGCCAGCGCCAATGGCATTGTTCCCATTCGCAGGGTGGGGGCAATCATTTTTTGGTGACCTCCACGTGCAAGGATCGGAAGGCGTCCGGTTCTATACCCGCAGCAAAGTAGTTCTTAGCCGCTGGCAGTATGACGGAAGCCGGCTTCAGGGCTGGTAAACAGCCGTGTCTTGCCAAAGCCCCTCCTCTTCATCGGGAACTGATCAGCGTTGTGCAGCCAGCCGTCCTCTGGCCTTCGTTGTCTGCTCCTCCCTAAAAACCTTGCCTAAAAACCGATTGCGCCTGATTTCAGCCCAAGGTAAGATGCTTTTCCGCGTCATGTATTGATCTGTCTTCGTTTTGGCCAGTTCAGGCGCACAGTCAGACTCATCAGGGTTGGAGGTGTCAGATGGAGGAACTCAGGAAGAACATGGCTAGCTCCACAGAGTCTGCTGGGAATCGCATTGAACTCAATAAAGAGACCATCATCGATTTCGAAAAACGGAATACGAAAGTATTAATCGCCGATGATGACGACAACATTCGCGGTCTCATCGACGAGATTCTCAAGACGGAACACGTTCCTACTACCGTCTGCTCATCGGGCCTGGAAGCGTTGGATCTCATCAAGCGCGAAGACTTCGGCATTATCATTTCCGACATCAAGATTCGAGACTTTGATGGCATGGGCTTGCTGAAGGCCGCAAAGGTCATCAATCCCAATAGCGACGTCATCATCATTACGGGTTATCCCACCGTGGAGACTGCGGTGACGGCAATGCGCTTCGGAGCCGCGGAGTATTTTACAAAGCCCTTCGGCGTCGAGCAGCTTCGCAAGTCGGTGAACCGATTGATCGAGAAGCGGATTCTGGAGCGCAAGCTGAAGGTTGAAAAGCACCAGATGGAGATCCAGCGCTTCGATGAAGAGACGGGGTTGTTCACGAACCGCTACTTCCATCTGCTCTTGTCGCACGAGATCGCCCGGTCCGGCCGTTTCAATCATACCTGTGGACTGCTGTTGACGCAGATTGGGGGATTGAAGTCACTACAGGAGGCGGAATTGGATGTGGCGTTCTTGAACGGTGACAATGTGATGAAATCCATCTCTCGCTTGCTCCGTTCGTGCTGCCGTCAGATTGATTTCATTTCCCGCTACGCCTACGATGAATTTGCCTTTGTGCTGCCCGAATCGGGCGACACCGGGGTCGAAGCAGTCATTGGGCGCGTGCGCGGCAGAATTGACACACTGAACGCTCAGCTTGCTGGTAAGGTCGATTCTGTCAAGTTGAAACCGTTGTTCGGCGGCGTCACCTACCCGCAGGGTGCTTCCACTAAAGAGCTGCTGCTCTCCCGCGCCAATCAGAATCTGCTGAAAAACCGGCCTTAAAGCAGTGGGCTGAGGAAGGCTCGGCTGCGCCCCGCTTTCCCGGCTCTTCTTCTGCTGCCTTTCCAGATTGTCCTCGTGTCGAGTAACCACCGAGGACAGTGACAAGGACGACCCCAAAAGTTCCTTCCCTATGCCTTCTCCGCTTGGCATCTACATCCACATTCCTTTTTGCTCAACGAAGTGCGACTACTGCAACTTTGCTTCAGGCGTCTATCCCGACTCGATGGTTTTGCCTTACCTAGCGGCGCTCCGCGAAGAAATTCTGGGAGTGAGGCGTTTGCTCGTGGAGTTCGGTCAAGCCTCGTTGCCTCTGAGCGACTTTGAGGTGGACACCGTTTACTTCGGCGGCGGAACTCCCTCGCTGATTGATGCTAAACACATCGCCGGTTTGCTGCGGTTGGTGGGCGAGGTGTTCGCCATATCAGGCGCGCCCGAGGTGACACTGGAAGTGAACCCGGGCAGTGTTAGCCCACAGCGCGTTCGACAACACGTCGAAGCTGGCGTCAACCGCATCAGCATGGGAATGCAGACCTTTCAGGACGAGATGCTGAAACGCATTGGACGCAGCCACTCGGTAGCGGACTCTTTCGCTACCTGGTCCCTCTACCGTGAGGCGGGAATTCGCAACGCGAGTCTGGACCTCATTGCTGGATTACCCGGTCAGAGCCTCGGAGACTGGCAGGAGAACCTTAAGGCAGTGGAAACCATCGCTCCAGAACATATTTCCATGTATCTGCTGGAGATTCATGAGAGCACTCGTTTTGGGACAATCTATGGCAAGGCTGCGGCTCAGTTAACCGGAGCGATTGGGGCGGCTGCGGATGACGCGCACAAGATCATTCCCCTTCCAGACGACGACTTGGTAACAGAGTTCTACCAAACAGCAGCGACTCGATTTGGCGAACTTGGTTATCGACAATATGAAATCTCGAATTTCGCGCTGCCTGAATGGCAATCACGACACAATTTGAAGTATTGGACCAACCAGCCATTCATTGGGTTTGGTTGCGGTGCCTATTCGTATTTCGCCGGTCGACGCTGGGGCAATGAGAGAAGCGTCGGAGGCTATATCGAAGGGATTCATAAACGCCGCCACGCGATCGACTATCACAGCCACTTGAGCGACGTTGAGCATGAAGAAGAGGCTCTCTTTCTTGGCCTCAGGCTCACCGACGGCATCCCGCTGGCCGAGTTTCGAGCCCGATTTGGCTTCGATCTGCGCGAGAGGTATCGCCGTCAGATTGCTCATCTCAACGATGCGGGGCTGGTTGAGCTAGGGACTGACCGTTTCCGTTTGACTCCGCGAGGTTGGATGCTTTCGAACGAGGTATTTACGGAGCTGCTGAGATAAGAGGCAGCCACGAAGCGGGATTTTTTGAATGTGGGAGCCGGCCTCTGGACGGCGATTCTTGCTCTACACCTTAAGTTCACCCGGACGCCTCCTCTCACATTGCCTGCGGTCTGTTGACATTGGTCGGACCACAACGTTCATTCGTGACCCCTCACCGAGAGCAGACAACCAACTTCTCCAGTTGGCACCGCATCTGCTTACATTCAAGCTGTTTGCGTGCAGCGAAATTATGGTTGTGAGGTGAAGCATGGTGTGGCCGAAGTCCTGCATTGTTAGTTTCTTGCTCTGGGCGTCCTGTGTCCCGGCAGACAGCCACGCGCAAGCTCCGGGAAAACATCAAGAAGTAGAAGTTACCGTCGACTGGATTCGAGCGATCGAGCCGGAGTTGACGAGTGGAACCAGGCTTGAGAGCTATGATCGACTGGCGTTTGGCAAAGGCCGGTTTCTCCGACTGGAAGGCAAGAGCCGGAGAAGCGCAGTGCTGGGTCTTGGCAGTGATAGCAAACAACTAGTCAGGCTTTTTGATCTGCCGATCTTTGACCAGAAGCTTTTTTCGTCCGGCCGCGAATACTATTTTGGAGGGGTGCTCTCGAAGGTTGAACGAAGCCAGGCCGGTGTGATCGAGGCGATCATTACTTACTCCAACCTGTCCGAGGTTGAGGGACGCTTCTATTCAAGACAGGCCAAGGAGTTCGTCGAACGCACCGAGCAAATCAAGCAGCGCAACCAGACGATTCTCGGGAAGCCGGTTCCAACCCCAGCCACCAAGCCAGCGACTGAAACACCACCTGTTACTCCGCCTGCCGTTGCGCCTCCAACTCCAAGGCCAGCAGCGACCGCACCGGCCGAAGCGCCGCCGCAGCCTGAAGCAAAACCATCCGCTCGTGCCGAAGCTCCCAAACCGAAAGAAGAAGTGGAAGACCCCGACGACCTGCCGCGAAATCGTCCGGTGTTGAAACGCCGTATGGGAGAAGAACCCGAACAGAGCGCCACAACTTCACCTCAAGAATCGCCGCCTGGAGGCAAGGTTAGCCAACCGGTTGCAGACGATGATGTGGTCATCTATCGACGGAAGGACGGCTCGCGCAGGCCTGCCAGTAGCACTTCTCCTTCCAGTGTTCCCTCGAGTCGTTCGGAGCCGGAGAGTTCGGACCGGCCTGTGTTGCGGCGCAAGCCTGCGGCCGTTGAAGAGAAAAAAGAAGTCGATGGGATGATGCTGGTGCCGGAAGGTAGCGTGACGCTGGGATCCGACCAGCCGGACGACACGGAAAAGCCTTTGAATCGTCTCGAACTCAAGGCGTTTTACATCGACAAGTACGAGGTGACGAACGAAGACTACAAACAGTTTTGCGATGCCACAGCGCACACAGTGCCGCCTTACTGGACGGCAAAGACCTTTCCGAAAGGATTGGAAAAGCATCCCGTGGTTCAGGTGAGCTGGGCCGATGCCGCTGCCTATGCGCGTTGGGCTGGCAAGCGTTTGCCCACCGAAGCTGAATGGGAACGGGCAGCCAAGGGGCCCAATGGTTATCGTTATTCGTACGGCAATTCGTTCGACGCGCAAAAAGCAAATTCAGGAACACAGAAAACCAGCGCCGTTGGCTCCTACCCGGCGAATGAGTTCGGCCTGTTTGACATGACCGGAAACGTCAGCGAATGGACCAGTTCCGTATATCTGCCCTACCCTTATTCCGCTTCAGACGGACGCGAGGATCCGAAAGCAGCGGGTGCCCGGACGGTTCGGGGAGGCAATCACTCTTCGAGCGCCCAGAGTTCCCGCTGTTTGGTACGCCAAAAGGAACTTCCCGATCATGGTTCACCGCTATTAGGGTTTCGTTGAGCCCGAGACGCTAACTGATCCCACGTTGGTGTCATGATAAGCCCCCTGATCAGCCATCAAAGGCGTCTCTCGTCATTCCGGTGAAAGCCGGAATCCAGTTTTGCTTGGAAATTCCTGCGCATTTTCTTGAATGGAACATCCCTGCCTGCTGCTACGTATTCACCCTCGAAAAGTTTCTAACCATTTACCACTTCAGAACGTCAAAAGGATCAGCACCTGGGTCCAAAAAACCGCATCGCTAAGACTTGGCTGACGGATGTCAGCGACACCCCCAAACCTAGCTTCATGAACCCTGAGAGGAGAACAGAATGAGTACGATAGCCGCTTCACGCCAATTGCTTTACGTGCTGGCCCTCATCCTTGCCCCTGCGATCTTGGGTGCCCAGGACTCGGAATGGCCCGAGAAGGACGAATTTCAGCAGAGCTATACACTTGCGGCAGGTTCGCAGGTCGAAGTTAAGGGGATCAATGGGTCAGTGACGATCGAGACAACCAGTGGCTCGACGGCAGAAGTCCATGTGATCCGTTCCGCGCGCAAACGGGAAGATCTTGAATCTCGCAAAGTGATTGTCGAGCAGGTCGGCAATCGATTCGTCGTTCGGGGCGAAAACGATTCCGAGGGCAGGCGCCGCGCAGAAGTTCGCCAGCAGGTGATGCTGAGACTGCCCCGCAAGGTAGATCTGGAAGTCCACGGCATCAACGGGAGAGTGAAAGCCGCTGAGATTGAGGGCCGGGGTTCCGTGAGCGGAGTGAATGGCAAAGTCGAGTTGACGCAGGTTGGCGGAATCAACAAGATCTCTGGCATCAATGGAAGTGTCTCGGTAAGTGTTGCCCGACTGGACCAGGAGGGAATGAAGATCAGCGGCGTCAACGGCCGAGTGGATGTTCAGTTTGCCGAAAATCTCAATGCCGAGATCCACGCGAGCGGGATCAACGGCAAAGTGGAGACAGATTTGCCGGCGACATCACTGCTTTCGGAATGGAGCCGTTCCAACTTCAAAGCGAAAGTGGGTTCAGGCGGCCCGATCATTTCCGTGTCGGGAGTGAACGGCAGCGTAGCTCTCAAGAAGCGCTCAGGATCCCAGGCGCGCAATGAGCTAAGGAGTCTTCCGCTTCAAAAGCACGTAAAGCGCTCCGCCGCCGCCGTCCCGCAGGCGGGCTGACGTGTAAGCCAGGATGTGGCGGCTCATCCTGCGGCTGCACAGCCACTTCTGAAGATGCTCTTTCAAGAGCGGGTGGCCGTCGGCTGAGTGCTGGCCGCGACCGTGAACGATCCGCACGCAGCCGTAGGCTTGCCACAAGCAGTTTCTAATGAACCTCTCAAATTGATCGCGAGCATCGAGAATGCCCAACCCATGCAGATCCAGATGCGCCTGAACCGCAAAGTGCCCGGTTCTTAGAGATTCGAGCCAACGCCTCCCGCGCGGATCGGGCGCACCTTCCACATACTCTCCGCTTACCACAACGTCTATCGGAACCCGGCCTTTAACGAAGTCGATCAAGAGTTGTAACCCTTCATCTTCGCTCTCCTGAGGATTCGGGATTTCAATCGGGATCAAGCCGGGCGAAGAGGTGTTGCTCCAGCCGAGAGGTTTCACGTCTTCCATCGACTGTTCGAAGAGTTCATTATCGGGAACGGCTGCTGAGATACGAACCGGCTCGGGTGCGGGTTTGGGGGAAGGCATCGGGGTTTGGGTCTTGTCAGACCGGAGCAACGTCTTCAGTTCGACGAAGGAGCGATAAGTGGTTGGCTTCATAACTCCGCCAGGGCAGGTTCTGACGTTCCATGTTAGCTGATCTGTCGCATCTCGGACTCGATTTCTTTCGTACAAATTCCCCCTTAGAAAAGGGGGAGGCGCCGCAGGCGCGGGGGTTGTCTTGAGAGGCCAGAGGGACAAGGGAACCTAAGCCCCTTTGCCAGTCAAAAAGAAGCAATCCGTGAGTAGGATTTTTGCAGAGTGTATCGATCGAGGTCGCGGGGCAACTACTGAACCAGCTCGCGATTGCCTTCGTACTTATAAGGTTCCTTGATGTGCTTCTGGGCAATCTCCTGGGCACCTTGCGCATCATCGTTGGTGTCCACGGCTTTCTGATACTCGCCCAAGGCGCGCTCACGCTGCCCCAAGACATCGTAGATCCTCCCCAGGTTGATGTGACACCAGACTTCGATCCACTTCGGGTCCAGGTCACCGTTGAGGGCTTCACGGAAGGAATTCGCTGCCGAGTTGTAGCTGCGTTGCTCGAAGAATGCCTCACCGATGCGGTAGAATGCCAGCGAGCTGCGCTTGTTGAGCTCGATCGCTTTCTGAAACTCGGCAATCGCTTCCGTAGGGTCGCCCAGTCGGCGAAGCTCGTCGCCTTTGGCGATGGCTGCCGAGACGCGGAGCTGCTCGGAGTTGCGCAGCACTTTGTAGGTGGGGTCAATCTTGGCAGATTTGGGCTTTCCGAAGGTGGTCACGGAGAACGGAGACTCCGGCCCCACCACCTCGACACGCTTCACTTCGGGCTTGCCGTCGGTTTCGATCATGATTTCCACAGGCATCTTGAAAGTATCGATGTCTTGCCGAATGGTACCGGTTACCTTGAAACCTTCTTTAGCCCGGTAGGTCGTGTAGTCATACTTCAGATCAGGAACTCCGCTCTGGTCGATCCACTCGGAGAAGAAATAGGTCAGGTCCTGGGCAGAAATCTTTTCACAAATTGCCTTGAATTCCTGGATGGATGCTTCCTTGTAGCCGAAGTTGTAGACGTACTCCTTCAATGCCTTGAAGAAATTCTCATCTCCCAGCACCCACCGCAGCATGTTCAGCACATAAGCGCCCTTGCTCTTTAGGACGGAATTGTATTCCGGCGAGTAGACAGGGAGTTGATACGCATTGCGAATCGTGCTCTTGTCTTCGTGCAGCAGCGCGGCGACGGCCGTTTCCTGCATCTCCCGGGCAAATCCGGCTTCTCCCGAAATACTCTCCTGATAAAGCAGCGCCGAGTAATTGGCAAAGCCCTCCTTCAGCCAAAGATCTTGAGGGCCTCTCGGTACGATCAAGTACTGCCACCACTGGTAAGCGATTTCGCGTGCGAGCAAGTTCGCATTCGGTGTCTTGTCGAACGCCCGGTCGGCCAGAAACTCCATCCCCGGTGCCGAGTATCCCAGCAAGGAATCATTGTCGATGACGGCCACCTTCAGCGACTTTCCGGGGAACGACCCGAACTTCTCGCCGTAGAGGTCCAGGATCTTGCCCAGCGTCTCGGTTTGCGCCCCGATGAAGTCGCGCTTGTTGTCTTTGACGTAAAAGGTCACTTCCACTTTGCCGGCAGTCATCGGCAAAGCGTTGTACTTCGCCGCGGCGAGCGAGCCTGGGAAGGTGGACCGTTCGCTCACGAACGTGTACACATCCTTGTCACCTTTCTGCTCTTTCGGCTTTGCGACTCCGTCCATAACGACGACCACGCCTTGCGGCACCGCGATGCGGAACGTGCCCGTTGCCCGATCCTTGAGGAATCGGTGCATCGGGAACCAACGGCTCAAAGCAAACAGATAGCTTACGTCTTCTTGGATGCTGGCGATCCGGACTCCCTCCAGAGGAGAATTGTCAGCCGAGTTCAGAACTCCTCCGTACTCAACGACCAGTGTGGCGGATTGCGACCGCGACAATGGAGTATTGAAATCGACCCGCAGCGTGTGTTCTTCCTCGTTGCGGAAAAACCGCAACAAGCTGGTATCGGGCGGCTTGATCGGAGCGGGCGCTACTGGCTTAGCTGCCGGCTTTTTTGGTGTTTGAGGCCGGCGCGAGAGATGCGGAACGTCAGACTGCGAAGAGGTCGTTTCCTCAGGCTCAGCCGTCAGAACGGCTCCAGGTGCGGGCGGCTTGTCGGCGAAGTAAACTCTTTCGGGCTTGAGATTGGCATTGAACTCCAGAATCACAGAGCTGACGCCATCCTCCAGGGCCTTAAATCGAACGCTGGCTTTGGCCTTGATCTGGTGTGCCGCAGGGAGCAATTCGGCTTCGATCTGGTAATCCTCGGCATCAACCTGCGGTTTGTCGTCAGACCGTGATGTTTGAGCCTCGGGCCGTAGAAATACGGCCATCGTCAGGAGGAACAGAAACAAAAACTTCGATTTCCATTGCGGCATGAAATTCATCTCCACGGTGCGACGCCTTCCTAATCCTCAGGCTTGGATGCGTTTTGCGCCATACCGTTGTCCGACAATCTTCTTGGGCAGATCGTTGCGGCTTCCAAATTCGAGAGCGGCAGGCGGCCCAAAGCCCATAATCAAAGCAAAGATTCCCAAAATTCGCTCTTGACACTCACTGCGGTCCTCCAACGAGAACCGCCGAATCCTGAAGCCACGGGAGGATGCATTCGGCCGCTTTGTGGATGGCACCGCCAGCCCCGAGCTTCTGCTTCACAGACGCAAGGCCCATTCTAACATGCTTCAACCGTTCGGGCTGGTCGAGGAGCCCCACCATCTCGGCGTGCAGGCGTTCCGCTGTGAAGTCGTTTTGAAACAGTTCGGGAACAACCTCCTGGCCGGCAATCAGGTTGACGAGGCTGTAATAGGGAACTTTCACCAGATACTGGCCAACAATCCAGGTTAAGTTCGAGATCTTGAAGACTGTGATGAGCGGCGTGCCCAGCAGAGCCGTTTCCAGGGTGGCCGTACCACTGGAAACCACCGCCAGGTCCGAGTGCCCGACTGCATTGTAGGTGTCATACTCGATGAGCGACAGCGGCGGGCCGCCGCTGTCGGCCAGAATTTTTCGGATCTGACCACTGTGCAGACTCGAAGCGGCAGGCAGCAAGAACTGTACCGGCCGTTGCCAGTGCAACCAGCGGGCAGCCTGGAGCAGAGTGGGAAGATGAAAGCGAATTTCTTTGGTTCGGCTTCCGGGAAGCAAGCTGACTGTTGGCACGGATTCGTCCAGCTTGTGGGCCTGGAAAAACTCACTTCGAGATTTGGATACACGAACCCGGTCGACCAAGGGGTGTCCCACATAGTCCACCTGCATGCCCCGGTCGGCGTAGAAGTCCTTCTCAAACGGAAGAATCACCAGCATGCGATCAATGGTCTTCTGCATCTGTTTGACTCGCCCGCTGCGCCAGGCCCACACCTGCGGGCTGATCAGGTAGAGCACGGGAATGCGGAGGGCCTTCAGTTTTACGGCCAGCCGAAGATTGAAATCCGGAAAGTCCAACAGGATCGCCAACCGCGGCCGCCTGGCCCGCGCTTCGTTCACCAGCAGTCGCAGTGCTGAATACAAGTGTCCCAGGTGCGACACGGCTTCAAAGGGGCCCAGCACGGCCAACCTGTGGATGTCGACGATGGTTTCGACCCCACTTTGTCGCATGCGCTTTCCGCCACAGCCAAAGAACTTGAACGACCCCGGGGAGACCTTCCCGAGCAAATCCGTGACGAGCTCTGCGGCATACATGTCGCCGGACGCTTCTCCGGCAACGATGAGAACCGATTGAGACTGTGAGTTCATGATCAACTAACGTTTGTTGCTAGCAGGAAGTCACGACTGCAGTCGGCTTCCGTCATTCCCGCGAAAGCGGGAATCGTGCGCCTGAAAGCGCATTTGGTCAGAGAGGTGGAAGTCCTCTTCAGGTACGCCCTCTCCGGCCTGTAACCGACTGCCACTGCGTCGCCGTGAGG
>Ga0180085_1000764_pt1 | contig 11064 bp, 9 predicted proteins | sample EasRiv730_16_10D_FD_123013 | JGI IMG/M metagenome (GOLD analysis project Ga0180085, IMG submission 123013) | Soil microbial communities from meander-bound floodplain in the East River, Colorado, USA - East River metaG ERMLT730_16_10D | ecosystem: Environmental > Terrestrial > Soil > Floodplain ... | reverse complement strand
GGAGAGCTGCACGCTGTCGACCTTGCGGATCACCGAGAACTCGAAGCGGAATCCTTTCTGCCCGGCGAAGCTCATCGGCTCGAGTTTCACAAGCTTGAAGACCGAGCCGTCGCGCGTCAGCACGCCTTCGAACATGGCGACCACGTCTTCGGCCTGCATGTTGGCGCGGAAGCTGAAGTTCTTGAGCTTTCCCGAGCTGTCGGGCTGGTGCACGGTCTCTCCATCCTTGACCCCGACGTAGATCCGCAGCTGGTCGATCGGCAGGCCTTCCATGGTCCAGGTGTGCGCCGGACCGATCCCTGGGCCGGTGATGTGGTTCCAGGCGCCCTCGAGATGGACCACCAGGCGTTCTCCGACGGTCTGCTCGCCCGATTCCATCTTCGCGACGGTGGTGCATCCGGCGAGCGCGGCGACCAGCGCGACGATCAGGATTCTCATGTCGGCTCCTCGATATAGGTCTTGATCATTGCGGCGTCCGGCGCCTGGGGGTCGAGCTCCAGATAGCGCTGAAAGCTCGCTTTCGCATCCGGAGCCGCCTTGCGCGCGCGGTGGATCAGCCCGAGACCGCGATGCGTCTGCGGAGGCTCGCCGCCCAGTGCCGCTGCGGCCTTGAAGTCCGCGAACGAGGCTTCAAAGTCGCCTTCCTTGGCGCGCAGCCGATACACTTCGCCGCGCGCGTAGAGGTATTCGCCCTGGTACACGCCGCGCCCGAGGGCGCGTGTAAGCAGCGCGATGCTCTCCTCGTGCTGGCCGCGCCTCACTTCGTCGCCCAGCCATTCGCGCAGGAACCGGGCGGTGTTCTGCTGCCAGGCCTGCCGGCTGGTTTCGCCGCCCCGGTATGTCTGCGCCAGCTCGGCGAGGGTGGATTCACGCTCTTCCTGCGCGGGATGAGTGGCGAAAAGCACGCTGTCCTGCGTGCCGTCGGGCCGCGCCCTGGTTTCGAGGAGCAGATTGCCCCAGACCTTGGCGGCTTCGGACACGTCGTATCCCGCCCTGTGCATCAGGACGGCGCCGATGCGGTCGGCATCGCGCTCGTGGTCCCGCGAATAAGCGAACATTCCGGCGAGCACGCCGATCTGCCCGAGCGCCCCCACCACGCCGAACAAGCCCAGGAACTGGCCGAAGGCCGATCGCGACTTCACATCGCGCAGCCGCTCGACGCTGTGGCGCGCAAGGTAATGGCCGATCTCGTGCCCGAGCACTGCGGCGAGCTGCGCTTCGTTGTCGACACGGAGCAAGAGGCCGCTCCAGACCTGCATCATGCCGTTGGGCGCCATCGAAGCGTTGAAGTAGGGCGTGCGTACGAGGTGCACGCGGATGTCGGGGCAATGGCTGGCGCCGAGCCGGCAGGCGATGTCCTGGACGTAACTGCGCAATTGCGGATCGCGCAGATTGAATGGGCTGCGCCGCAGCCGGGTCTCCTCGCGGTCCATCATCGCCCACAGGCCGCCCTCGTCGCTCGCGACGTCGGGCCGCGCGAACCGCGGCGGGGATTCCCAAGCCTGCGGCTGCGCGGCCGCCGGCAGCAGCGCCGCGCCGCAGGCGCAGCCGGCGCGAAGGAAGCCGCGGCGGTTCACTTCGGAGCAGGGAAACCGGCGAGGAGAGCGTCGATCGTCTCGGCAGCGGGCGCTGCTTCTCGCAGATCGCCGCTCTGGCGCGTAAGCCTGTTGAACCAGAGCACGCGCCCCGTTTCCAGCTCGACCAGCGAGGCATAGCCGGTCTGCACGCCGCCGCTGACGCCGACGCCGACGAGCGCCAGGGCGATCATGGCGGCGACCCGCTCGCCGCTGGTGTAGCTGTCGCGCACCCACGTGAAAAAGGCGTAGTCGGCCCCGGTCGCCTTCTTGATGGCGCGGGTCGCTTCCCCGAGAGACCAGTCGAGCTTTCCCTCCTTGGTAGGAAGATTGAGGAAGCCCGGGCCGAGGTGGTGCATGGAGATGGCGCGCGCGATCGCCCCGTGGATCGCGTTGATGTCCGCAAACTCGTCGGCGTCCTTCTCAGCCAACTCCACTACGTCCAGTCGAAGCGCCTTCTTCTTCTTCTCGATCAGCGCATTCTTGAAATGCCGGGACGCGGCCTCGGTCCAGTCCGCCCTGGGCTCGGCCACGCCGCCCGCGCTGATGGAGAACAGCTCGATGTCGGTCGGCATGATCGCCACCTTGGAGCCCTCGGGCAAGGCGACGAAGCCTGGAGCGAGGTTTTTCGACTGGGCCGCCGCCGGATCGGCAAGCACGATGAGCGAGGCCAGCGATACTGCACCGATGGACGCGTATGACCGCATAGTTCCCCCTTCCCTGGCCGCTATCGTCCGCCTGTCGGCGCGCGCTCGCAAGGCCTTACCTTAGCGGCCAGGGCATCTCGACAAGCTCCTGCAGCAGGCCGCGCGGAAAGTCCAGCACGAAGATGTAGGACATCGCGGCGAGAAACAGCACCGCCGAGCCCGTGAGGATCGCGTTGCGTCCGGCCGGCGCGCGCGCCTTGAAATGCAGGAACGCGGCGAAGAACAGCGCCAGGCCCAGCACGAAGCCGACGAGCGCGCTTGCCGCCAGCAGGCCGGCGAGCCAGAGAAAATAGTGGCCCATCGATACCATGCCGGGAGTCGCCTCGGCCTCGGTGTCGAACACGATCGCGCTCGCGCGCGGCCCCCGGAAAACGACCACCGCGACGAACAGCGCGCCTGCGAGCGCGATGATCGCGATGCCGAGCGGAAAGGCCCGGGTCAGGAACGACCACCTCAGCACATCCCAGATGGCATAGGAGAACGCCGCGACCATGAAGAGCGCGAACACGAGCTGCGGCCGGGTATCGCGCACCCGGCCGCTCGCGCCGCCTTCGTCGATCGCCGTGCGGCCCAAGCGGGCGCCGGCCCACATCGAGGCGATGGTGATCGCCGCGATGATCAGCACCCCCGGACGCCACAGCCATGCCCAGCCCTGGAACTGGATCGCCTGGTAGAGATAGCTCTCGGCGCCCTCGGCGAGCACGAAGCCGATGATGAGCGGCGGCCGCGGCCAGCCGAACCGGCGCATGTAGAGTCCCAGCACGCCGATGGCGAGCAGCGCCAGGATGTCGCCCCAATCGGTCGTTGCCTGGTAGGCGGCGAAGAAGATGATCATCAGCATGAACGGCGCGACGTAGGCGTACGGCAGCGTGGTCACGCGCGCCACGAACGGGGAAGCGGCGAAGCACAGCCCGGCGCCGACGACGTTGGCGATCGCCAGCGTCCAGATGATGGTGTAGACGAGGTCGAGCTGGGTCTCGACCAGCATGATCCCGGGCTGGATGCCGAGCAGCACCATGCCGCCGAGGAAGATCGCCGTGCTGCCCGAGCCCGGAATGCCGAACAGCAGCGTCGGAATGAGGGCGCCGCCGGCCACCGCGTTGTTCGCCGACTCGGGCGCCAGCACCCCGCGCACGTCGCCCCGGCCGAACTGGGACTTGTCCTTGGCGACCTGGACCGCGTGGCCGTAGGCCATCCAGTCGGCCACCGAGCCGCCGAGGCCCGGCATCGCGCCGATGAGGCAGCCGATCCCCGAGCAGCGCAGCACGATGCCCCATTCCCTGAAGGTGTCGCGAATTCCCTTGAGCCATCCGCGGCCGAGGGTCGCGACTTCGGCGATCGCCGTATTGCGGCGCAGGAGGTCGATGATCTCGGGGATCGCGAAAATGCCGAGCGCGACAACCACGAGCGGAATGCCGTCGACGAGGTATTCGATGCCCAGCACCAGCCGCCATTCGCCGGTCGCCGGCGCCGCGCCGGCGAGGCCCATGAGCAGCCCGAGCGCGCACGAGAGCAGGCCCTTGACGAAGCTCGAGCCCGACAGCACGCCCACCATGGCCAGGCCAAGCAGCGTCAGCATGAAGAGCTCCGCCGACGAGAACGCGAGGATGACCGGGCGCGCGACCAGGACGAACGCGGTGAGCACCAGCGCGCCGAAGACGCCGCCGATCATCGAGCTGAAGAAGGCCGCCGAAAGCGCGCGCGCCGCCTCGCCGCGCTTCGCCATCGGGAATCCGTCCAGGATCGTCGCCTGGGACGCGGCGCTGCCCGGAATCCCCATCAGCACGGAGGTGAAGGTGTCGCCGGTCGGCACGACGGCGAGCAGGCCGATCAGCATCGCGAGCGCCGAAATCGTATCCATGCCGTAGATGAACGGCAGCAGGATCGACATGCCCGCGATGCCGCCCAGGCCCGGCAGGATCCCCACGATCATGCCGACGGCGACGCCGAGCAGCATGTACAGCAGATGCGTGCCGCTCAGGACATTGACGAACGCCGAGCCGATAACGTCGAGCAAGCCGGCTTACTTCTTGTCGAACTTCACCTCGAATCGGCGCGTGAGCCAGTCCTTCACCCACGCCTTGGCCTTGGGATCGATGGTGAGCGCGACCTTCACCGCCTGCTGGGCGGCCGGACCGACTGCCTGCTGGTAGTCGCCGAGCTCGTCGCCGGCTTTTTCCTTGAACGCCGGCATCTTCACCACCTTGTCCAGCGTCTGCACGTAGGTATCGACGATGTCCTTCGGCGTGCCCTTGGGCAGGAAGATCGGCTTCTGCGCCGCGAAGCCCGCCACCACGAACGCCTTGAAGGCCTCGTAGGCCGTGCCCGAGGGCTTCTTGCCGTACGCCATTTCGTAGGCCTCGGCGAAATGCGGCAGGTCCGGGAAGGTCGGGTCGCGCACGAACTCGCCTTTGTCGTTCAGCACGCCCCAGGAGAACAGCGGCACCGCCTTGCCGGCCTTGATCAGCGGCACGACGTTGCGCAGATAGGCGGACGAGGTCTGGTAATCGATCAGCGACTCGCCGCGCTCGAACGCGAGGCGGGCAGGCCCGCGCGCCAGGCCGAACACCGGGTCGACGTCGAGCCCCATGATCTCGAAGGCGAGCACCGGCACCAGGTCGAGCGAGGTGGGCCCCTGGCTGCCGTACTTCATCTTCTTGCCGCGCAGCTTGCCGATGTCGCGTGCGCTCTTGGCGCCGAGCTCCGGGTTCACGTAGGCGACGCCGCCGGTCGGCGATACCAGGACCGGGATCAGGTCCTTGAGCTCGTAGCGCACGCGCGCGTCGTCGAGGAGATACGGCAGCTGGGTGCTGCCCGAGGTGCCGAGGATGGAGAGCCCGTCGGGCTTCGCGCGCTGCACGAACTGGTTCGTGCCGGTAATCGAGCCGCCGCCCGGCACGTTCTTCACCACCACCGTCGGCTTGCCCGGAAGGTGCTCGGCCAGGAAGGGCGCGAAGAAGCGCGCCCAGACGTCCGATCCGCCCGCGGTCGGGAACGGGACGACGAACTCGATGGTCTTGCCGCTGAAATCGGCCGCCTGGACTGGCGTCAGCGCCGCCAGCAGCGTTAAGCCGGCTGCGAAAAGCTTGAGGTTCCGCATGGTTATCCTCCTCCTGTTGTATCAGCTAGTCTTGACGTAGCTCGCTTCTAGGCAGACGTTCAGCACGGCCTGCCGCTTTTCTTCTTGTACCACCTTCAGCGCCTTTTCGAGCGCCGGCATCAAGTCCTTCGGCTCGGTGACGCGCGCGCCGTGGCCGCCGCTCGCCTGCACCACGTGCTCGAAGCGCGGCGAGGGCTCGAGGGTCGCGAAGGGGGGTTGTTTGGCTTCCGAAGCAAACCCTTTCGGGTATGTCGAAAGCGTCGAGCGGTGCACCGCGGCCCAGCGCGCGTTGTTGGCGATGACGAAGAGCACCGGGAGGCGCATCGCCTCGGAGACGTAGTGCACCGCGGTCGGGTTGCCGAACATGTAGGCGCCGTCGCCGACCGCGCAGATCACGGTCTTGTCCGGCGAGGCGAGCTTGGCGCCGAGCGCGGCGCCCATCCCCCAGCCCAGCCCGCCGGCCGAGGGGTTGCCGAAGTAGCGGCCCGGCTCCTTGATCACCATTTCCTCGAGCACGGTCGGGTATTCGTTGACGAGAATCGTCTTGTCGTCGAGGACCTTGTTGACGCAGGCCGACAGCCACTTGCCGGTGATGCTCGCGGGCATCGGGTCGAAGCCGCCGCGCGCCTTTTCTCGTAGGTTTTTCGAGTATTCAACAACAATCTTTCTTCGATCCTCGATCTGCTTCAGCGACACCGCCTGCTTCTGCGCCGCGCGCCAGAGCGCCTGCAGGGTGGGCGCGACTGCGCCCGTCAGCGCGATATCGGCGCGGAAGCCGCGCAGCGGATAGCCGGCGAAGAGCGGGTCCGGTCCGATGTGGATCACCTTGGCTTCCGGCCGGGGCTTGCCCTCCTTCGGGATCCAGGGCACGTCGCACTCGACGACGAGGACCACGTCGGCATCCTTGAGCAGCGCGTGCGGGTCCCAGCCGCAATGCATCGGGTGCTCGGTGGAAAGCGCCAGATGGCGCGGCCGGTAGTGGACCACCGGGACCGCCATGGTCTGCGCGAGCTGCTCGATCGCGCGCGAGGAGTCCTGCGTGCGGCCGCCGCTCGCCGTGATCAGCAGCGGGTGCTGCGCGGCGCCGAGGAGCTTCGCCGCTTCCTCGAGCGCTTCGGGGTCGGCCGCGGGAGGAGACGCAGGGGCGATCGTGGAAGTCTCGGAGAACGGGTGTTGAAATGCCGAGGCTAAAACCTCGCGAGGCAACGTGACATAAACAGGTCCCTGCGGCTCGCTCTTCGCGATGGCGAGCGCGCGGTCGATCACGGTCTCGACCTGCTCGGCGTGGCGCAGCTCGTAGTCCCACTTCACGAACTCGCGCAGCATTCCGCCCTGGTCGAAGTGCTCCTGCGCCCAGTGGATGTAGTTGTTGCGCGCCCCAAGGAGGGCACCGCCGCCGGAGGCGGCTCCATGTCCTTCGGTGAGCGGCGTGCGCCCCGCGGTGAACAGGATCGGCACGTTCTGGCGCGAGGCGTTGATGAGCCCGTTGAGCGAATTCGCGGTGCCGACGCCGACGTGCACCATCATCGCCTGCGGCCGCCCGGTCACCATGGCGTAGCCGTGCGCCATCGCGACGCCCATGTTCTCGTGCGGCACGATCACGATCTGCGGCAGGCGCCAGCCGAGCTTCTGCCCCTTGGCGTAGGCCTCGACCACCGGCGCGAAGTCCGTGCCGCCGTTGGCGAAGAGATACTCGATGCCGCGCGCCGCGAGCAGGCCGAGCCAGGCGTCAGCTGCCGTTTCGGGTTTGAAGGTGACGGGGTGGTCGGGCTTCATAGGGGAATCTTAATCCTCAGCCAGACCTCGCCGGGAGTGCGCTCGACCGTAGCCGTGTCCTGCGTCGGGTTCATGGTGTACGTTAGGTGGCAAAGATCGCGTACCGCGGACAGAACGCCGGGACGCAGGATCGCCGCGTTAACGCCGTCGCAGCGCGCGGACTTTACGAGCAGGCCATTCGTTCCCTGCGCCTGCAGGTAGGCGCCGAGCGGCTGAGTGTAGGCGTAGCTCGCGCGGTCCACGAGGCGCGGCTCGGCCGTCTCCTTGCCGCGCAGATCGATGAGGATCGCTTCGCAGCGCACTTGGAACACGCGCCGCTCCCCCCGTATTTCTCGATTCATTGATGGAAAACTGTCCATGAGAAAGCGATGCCGGTGATATACCGTTTCGTACACCGTCGTCTCGAGCTCGAGCGACCCGTACCAGACGCCGTAGCGCAGCCCGTCGGAGAAGCGGGTCCCCTGGCCGTTGAAGCTGGCGAACGGAAACGTGATCACGGTGCCGTAGTCGAACGGACGCGTGATGAGCGGTGCCTCGCTCGGAATGCGCCCGGCCGCCTCGGCGGCGATGGCAACGGCCTGGTCGCCGCGGTCGGGGGACAGGTCGTCGAACAAATCCTGCGAAACCCGGATCGTCTGGATGTTGCGCACCAGGTCGCCGTGATAGTCGGCAACCTGGCGTATCAGGTTTTCAAACACCTACCTGCCGCGCTCGAAATCCAGGTAGCGCCGCACCGCAAGCAAGCCCTCGAAGCCCTGCTTCATTATGTCGAGCGGGGCGCGATCACCGAAGCGCCGATTCGGCGCGCTCACCCAGCGGTGGGCGAGGTCCGGGTCGTGCGGGAACATGATGCGCAGCGCCTTGTGGATGCCGAGCAGGTGTCCGGCGCGCGCGAGGAGATCGGCGCTGTCGGCGAAGGGCTCGCCGCGGCGGTAGCGGGCGATGGTCGAGCGCGACTGCGCGGAAAGCCCGAGCAGCGCCGCCTGGTCGTTGAGCGGCAGCGTCCAGTGGTCCAGAAGCGAAACCACCATCTTCGCCAGGCGCTCGCGGCTGCCGCGGCTATGCAGATCGACTTGGGCGGCCGGTTCCGGCATGTATCAAATGGTACGCCATAGGTGCCATCTGATACAGTCCAATGTGCGAGTTGTCAAATCAGTTTTGACAGGATAGCCTTTGCGCCCATGAACTGCGCGGAACGACTGGTCGAGCTTTTCGGTAGCCAGGCCGACGTCGCAAGGGCGTTCCAGCTCGACCGCGCGGTGATTCACAACTGGGTCAAGACCGGCTACGTGCCGGCGCGCTGGGCCGGCGAGGTCGAGCGCGTCACCCAGGGCCGGATCAGCGCGCTCGAAGTCATCAACGAGGCGAGCGCAAAGAATCCGGTGCGCGTGAAGTCGCGCCCCGAAGACGCCCCCTTTGGCCTTTCAGAAAGCGATCCTATGCCGACCAGCCAGTTCGCCCCTGCCAAGCGCATCCACTCCTTCCACCCGCCGCAGCGCACGCTGATGGGCCCGGGGCCGACCGAGATCCATCCGCGCGTGCTCACCACGATGAGCCAGCCCGCCATCGGCTATCTCGACCCGATCTTCGTCGAGATGATGGAGGAGCTGAAATCGCTGCTGCGCTACGTCTATCAGACCAAGAACGCGCTCACTTTCCCGCTCTCCGGGCCCGGCTCGGTCGGGATGGAGTACTGCTTCGTGAACATGGTCGCGCCGGGCGACAAGGTCGTGGTGTGCCAGAACGGGGTCTTCGGCGGAAGGATGTTGGAAAACGCGGTGCGCGTGGGAGGCACGCCGGTCGTGGTCGAGGACAAGTGGGGCGAGCCGGTGGACCCGCAGAAGCTCGAGGACGCGCTGAAGAAGAACAAGGACGCGAAGGTCGTCGCCTTCGTGCACGCCGAAACCTCCACCGGCGCGCAGTCGGACGCCAAGCTCCTCACCCAGATCGCGCACAAGCACGGCGCGCTGGTGATCGTGGACGCGGTGACCTCGCTCGGCGGCACGCCGGTCAAGGTCGACGAGTGGGAGATCGACGCCATCTACTCCGCGAGCCAGAAGTGCCTGTCGTGCACGCCGGGACTGTCGCCGGTCTCGTTCTCCGATCCCGTGGTCGAGCACGTGAAGAAGCGCAAGGACAAGATCCACAGCTGGTTCATGGACATGAACCTGCTCCTGGGCTACTGGAACGCAGGCACGCGCACCTACCATCACACGGCGCCGACGAATTCGCTGTTCGCGCTGCACGAGGCGCTGCTCCTCATCCGCGAGGAAGGGCTGGAGAACTCCTGGGCGCGCCACCTGCGCCACCACCTCGCGCTCAAAGCCGGGCTGGAAGCGATGGGGTTGAAGTTCCTGGTCAAAGAGCAATATCAGCTGCCGCAGATGAACGCGGTGCTCTGCCCCGAGGGCGTGAACGAAGAAGAGGTCCGCCGCACGCTCCTGACCGAGTTCGGCCTCGAGATCGGCGCCGGCCTCGGGCCGCTCAAGGGCAAGATCTGGCGCTTCGGCCTGATGGGCTACAGCTGCCGCCCGGACAACGTCATGCTGTGCCTGTCGGCGCTCGGCTCGGTGCTCTCCGACATGGGCTTGCCGGTGCACGTCGGCGATGCCGAGGCCGCCGCGCACGGCGCTTACGCGCAGATGCACGTCAAGGACGCTCAGCGCAAAAAGCGCGCGGCCTGAGCGAAAATCGGGGTCTGACCCCTGGATACGCTGACTCACGCCCTGTCCGGGGCGTTGCTGGCGCGCGCGACTGCGCCCAAGGACGCACCGCCGCGCTCGGTGCCGAGGCGGGTGGCGGCCGGGTTCTTCGCCTGCGCCGCGCCGGACCTCGATTTCGTCATCGGCTTCGTCGGTCCGGTCGAATACCTGCTCTCGCATCGCGGCGTCACGCACTCGCTCGTCCTGCTGCCGGCATGGGCGCTGCTCCTTTCCTGGATCCTGGCGAAGGTGCTGCGCGAGCCCGGCGGCTGGCGCGCGCTGTACGGCGTGAGCGCGCTGGCGCTCTTCACGCACATCGTCGGCGATCTCATCACCAGCTTCGGCACGATGATCTTCGAGCCCCTCTCCGACTGGCGCGCGGCGATCGGCACGACCTTCATCATCGACCTCTGGTTCAGCGGCATCATTCTCGCCGGGCTCGCTTTTTCCGCAGTGTTTTACCGGAGCAGAGCTCCTGCGGTGGTTGCGACCGTGGTCCTCGCGGGATACGTGGGCTTCCAATACGTGCAGAAGGAGCGTGCATTGGAGCTAGGGGACGCATATGCAAGATCTCTTGGACTTCAAAAAACGCGAATTACGGCGCATCCGCGCCCGGTGTCGCCCTTCAACTGGACGGTGTTCGTGAGCGACGACGAGACGCATCGCTTCGCGCACGTGAACCTCGTGCGCCGGGAACCGCGGCGCTACCAGCCGGGCGAGGGCTTCATCGCCAGGATCGATTCGCCGTACATGCCGCTGGAGCAGGCGATCTGGGTGGCGCGGCCGCGCTACGGCGCGACTGACCAGGCCCTGATCAGGGATGCCTGGAACTCGGACGCGCTCGATTTCTTCCGCTGGTTCGCCGACCTGCCGGCATTCGACGGCGTGAGCGCGGGGTCCACTTGCATCTGGTTCACCGACCTGCGCTTCCTCACGCCGGGGCGCGACACGATGCCGTTCCGCTACCGCGTGTGCCGCGACCGCGCGGGCTCGCCCTGGCGCCTCGCTATCTCTTGATCTGCCGCACGAAGCGCTCGCCGAGCTGCGCCTGGCCTGAATAGGCGTCGAGCACGGGCTGCATCTTCTCGCCGAGGGAATCGAGGCGCTCGCCCGGCGCGGGATGGGTCTTGAACATGAGCGCGATCGCCGAGTCCTGCGCGTTCATGGCCTGCAGCGTCTGCAGGACCGAGGGCAGGCCGTAGGCG
>Ga0180085_1000763_pt1 | contig 11065 bp, 7 predicted proteins | sample EasRiv730_16_10D_FD_123013 | JGI IMG/M metagenome (GOLD analysis project Ga0180085, IMG submission 123013) | Soil microbial communities from meander-bound floodplain in the East River, Colorado, USA - East River metaG ERMLT730_16_10D | ecosystem: Environmental > Terrestrial > Soil > Floodplain ... | reverse complement strand
TGATCTCGTATGCAGCAACGAGTAATTCCGGTACGATGAAACCAGCCAATTCTAGTTGCCAGCCATGCGTCCCTTTGTTGATATCGCTGGCATCGAAGGGCAATTTGATTCGTGTGGGAGGATATCCTGGAATCTGCAGAATCCCTTTCAACAACTGCTCGGCAGAAGTCACCAGTTGGCCGTTGTTGTCCCATTGGCGATCAAAGAGCTCAAATCTGGAGATCTTGTCAAACATTACCTCCGATGGAAGGTAACGACCAAGGTTGATGATTTGAGGGTCTACGGCAGAATTAGTTAAATGATAATGAGAAACAAGGGGGAGCCAAATGGAAGCGATCACTAATGCAGGAGCAAGAGACGAGGCTATGACCGCCAGCCGTTGACCGCTCATCGACCCAGTTTCAGAGCTGAGGTATCTATGTTCCCGAGACTGCGACGGTAGCACTTGTAAGTTATAACCCAAGCGGTTGAAACTCCTTAATGAGCCAACTCAAGAGCTAACCTAGGGAGCTCCTTTTTGCTCGAGATCTCTGATAGCGTTTTCAACTGCACCAACGAAGAATACTTGCCAGTAGAAAATGTCTATGTACTGAAAGTCTCCAAATACTGCAGCTACAGAAAAGCCAATTAAACCAGCCTGGGCACCTTTGGCCTGCAGAGAGAGGCTTTGCCTGGCTTCATCCTCAAAGGGGGGGAAACGATGAAAAGCCGCACGACAAAGCAACATCAAAAACAACACCAGACCCACAGATCCTGTCTCTGCCATTATTCCTGGGTACAAGCCATGAGTGAATTTTGTGACCCCAAAAATATCCGCGAACATCTCTTCAGGTACTATGTCCCTGACCCTATCAACATAGGTTTCCTTTACGGGAGAGAAGTTCTGGAGACCAACACCCAGAATCGGGTGGTCTTCCCAGATACGCAAAGCAATTCTCCACATCACAGGGCGAGACGCTGCCGAAACATCTCTTTGATCCTTATCTGCAAAAATTGAGCTCATGCGATGTAGGAAAAAATCTGATAGCAGCGGATAGATTAGGGCTATCATTACAGTGAACCCTACTATCGCCTTTGCACGTTGCTTAAGATTCAGAAGTAACACAAACAGCGCAACACATGCGCCAATTATCGCGCCACGTGATCCGCTACAAATGACTGCCAAAGCCGATACGAGACCACACCCTCCAAAGATCCGCCTAGAGGTCTTTGAGAGCCTTTGATCCAAAACTTTGAACAAAATCAGTGGTATAATCAAGACCAGCTCAGCACCTAAGAAATTTGACCCTCCGACAACTAAGCTCTCCACTCTGGCTGCTCCCCCTAATAATCCTTGTTGGGTCACCCAAAGGCTCAGCAAGCCGAAAGAAATGGAAAGGACCCAAACATAAAGACCAATTCGGTGTTCTGAGTTTACGAGCTTGGAAAACAGAAAGCAGAAAAGAAAGATCTTTATGACCTCCAGTGTCTGATTGAGGCTTGATTGCACCGAAAATTCTGCAAAGATGCTCGCCAATAGGAACCACGCGACTAAAGACAAGAAAATCAGAAGACTTTTCTTTTGAAAATCACTGGGAAACGGGCTTATGCTTGTTTGACTGAAATAATGGCGCTTGTTAAGCCCCACCAAATAACCCAGCAACATCAGGATGCCGGTGATCAAATGAAGCCGACCGAACGCGCGTTGCTCCCACAAAAGGTTTTCAGGTTTGAGAATTGTTATGTGAGCAAAAAATAGTAGGCCAAAAAATGGATTGAGAAGCGTCCAAAAGGCACATGTGTAATAAGCTGATAGAAGCACAAAGAATCGCATTCGTAATGACCCTTTCCGTCTAGGTACATTTGAAAATGCAGAGGTTACTATTCCCGGCGCCCTTTGGAGCGTGAACCAAGTTCCAGGTACAGATCTTCGTAGCCACTGACCATTTCTCGCAGCGAGAAATTCCTGATCACATGTTGCCTTGCATCTACTCCCATTCTACGGCGAACTAAGGTATGGCGGTAAAGCCGGTTAATCAGATGAGCAAGTGACTCGTCATCCTTGGGCTTGAAGAAAAATCCTTGCTTACCTTCAGAAAAGAGATCGGTCGTCCCACCTACATTTGTGGCGAGGATAGGTAAACCGCAGGCCATCGCTTCCAAGATGGCATTACTGAACCCCTCGTAGAAAGATGACTGTATATACAAATCCATACAGTTCAGGACCTCAGGAATCTGGTCACTGTATCCAAGTAGCCGAACGCTTGAGCGCAATCCCAAGCGGTCTATTTCTCGCCCCAACTCAGTTCGATGGGGACCATCGCCGACCAGAAGAAATAGGGGGTCAAAGCCCTGCTCTCGCAGATGACGAAGTGCTCGCAAAATTACCTCATGATTTTTTATGGGATCCAGCCGCGCGACATTTCCAACTATGAACCTCTCAATCGGGAGCCCGTATTTGTTGCGAAATTTCTGCTGATCCTGAAAAGGACGAAATCTCTCAACATCGACTCCATTAGAAATAACTCCGATTCTCTCCAGCGGCAGATTGCATTCGGAAGCCAGATCAGTCTGCATGCTTCGATTCAATGTTACTATTCGCTGGTAATCTCGGATCATTATTCGTTGTATCCAACGACGTTTGAGGCTGGTCACGCTCAGATCACCGAGAGTCTTTCCGTGAAAGCCATAGATCGTGCCAGCAATACCGGCAAGCCGTGCCGCTATTGCACTCTCGACAAGCGCTGGCCAACCACGAGCGTGAAGGATATCTATCTTGAAATGCTGAGCAACGGCTGCGATGCGACCGCTCAATAGGAAATCGTTTCCTTCCCGTTTGTGCAGCTCGACAAGTTCAGCAGTTTTTGGGATTGACGCGTGTGCGAAAGATCCAGCTCTAGTGAGACACAGAATGATATGACGGAAGCTGGCGTGACTGCCGTGAGTTATGATATTGACTAACCCTTGTTCCATCCCACCATCTTGAAAGGCAAAGATGGTATGCCCAACTGTAATCATTTCCGAAGGGAGTCGCCCTTGATTAGCATGAAGATAGCGGACACAGATGACATTGCGGACCACGCTCGCGCAAATCCGTAAACTGTGTAGAGTAGAAAGAATTTATGTAATCGCCCAACACATTTAGTTAGATAAGCGGTGCGTACTGCTAAGACGGCACCCGGAAAAACAAGGAGGGTACAAAGGAGAGGGATCAAAAGGATTCGAGGCCGCCAAACGTCAGTGATGAAATTCACACCGAGCAAAAGTGAGAGGCATAGTAGAACGTACAAGGGATAACCCAGACTTGGAACCTCATCCCAGCACAGCCCATGAGAAAGGACTCCCTTAAAATTGCCTTTTCCATGCCAGACTTGTTTCCTCCAAAAAATTCGCAAGGTGCGGGCTTCACCAAGATGGACAGCCCCCAAAGCTGGATTACATAGGATCTTTCCGCGATGTTTCAGCCGATAGCATAGATCCACATCTTCGGACGTTTCGAGTCCCTCATTGAACCCACACACAGCCACAAAATCGTTCCGCCGCACCAGCAAATTCATTGAGGGAAGCCAGTCAACGGGAAACGGTCGTAAGCCCCGGTGGTTCCGATGTCGGTGCAAATCCCAGGTCTGTTGAACCCAACTAGCTCTTTTCGGTGCCCTCGGAGGAAACCCGCTCGCGACGATCTTGGGATTTGCGAAACACCTTAGCCCCTCTTCCAACCAGCTAGGTGACAATTCAACATCCGCATCCACAAATGCCAAGAAATCCCCTCGAGCCATGGCGGCTCCACGGTTGCGAAGAGCGCTAATGGTAATCCCTGGTGCTATCTGGAACTCGAGTCCAAACTGGCGCAAAATACTGTGCGTCGCGTCTGTAGAACCATTGTCCAGAATCAATACTTCATAATTATGTTCCTTGGAGAAATTCAGGTTACGGATGGATTCCAGACATCGAGACAAAAACTCCTCGCCATTGAAAACAGGGATAACAATGGAAACCTCTGGTATTTTTGTTTGATGCGGACCCATCGTTGGCTACCTTTCAAAGGGGTATGAAGATTATCGAACAAGAGTTTCTTGTTGGACTCTATCTTGACTGAGTGCGCAAAGGATGCTTAACCAAGAAATTGCCTATAGCGAGATAATCTAAGTTCCCCTGAAGGAAAGCCCGAATCGCATCATTGGGTGAATTGACAATGGGTTCCTCGTGCATGTTAAAACTGGTGTTGATCAACGAAGGAATCCCACTAATCTGATAGTATTCTTTTGCGATTCTGTAGTAACTGGGATTAACTTCCTTGAGAATTAGCTGGGGGCGAGCTGTGCCATCAACGTGAACGGCAGCCGGACAGTTTGTTTTCATATAATCAGTGCAGTCAAACGTGATCGTCATGAACTGAGCCGCAAGCTCAGCTCCTGTAATATTTTTATAACAGCGATGACGCTCTTCAAACAGAGTCACTGGCGCGAAGGGCATGAACTCCGTTCGTCCCAAACGTTGATTGAGCCACTGATTCACTTCCGGCTCAGTGGCCCGATATAGAATGGAACGGTTTCCAAGAGCTCTAGGTCCATATTCCATGCGACCATTGAAACGGGCAACCACATGACCTTGGTGAATTAGCATTGCGATGACCGGCTCGATTGGCTGGATATGCTCGAAATTCAATCCTCGTACCTTCAGTTCAGACTGGATAAAGTCTTCTGTATAATCTGGCCCAAAGTAGACGCTCTCACACCGTAGGGGTTCACTTATCGCTTCCTGACACGCCAGCAGAGCCGCCCCGGTTCCGCACCCTCCATCCCCCATATTGGGATAGATAAAGATTCGCCTAACACCCGGGATCTCGAAGATTCGCTGGTTCATTTTAACGTTGGCCACGACCCCGCCGGAGAGAACAATCGTATCAATCCCCGTTTTTTGCACATAGTGTCTGACATAATTGGTGGCTACGATTTCGAGGGCCCGCTGGTATGCGGCCGCTACATCAATCTTGGGAAATAGCGTAGCCAAATGCCGCGAGAAGTAAATATTGTTGTTCTCGATGATGCGGAAACTGCCTGGCTCCTGATGAAACCGGCTGAGTAGTAGATCCACAAGGATCTTCGCGTCGCCATAGGCGGCTAAACCCACAATCTTGCCTTCATGGCGACTGGGCTTCAAGCCAAGAGAAGACGTAACCGTTTCATAGAAGGTTCCGAGGGAATGAGGATATTCCAAGTCGTGAATTCTGCGGATGCTACTACCTTCACCGACGGAAACAGATCCCGCCAATCCGGAACCATAACCATCCAGGGTCACGATAAGCGCGCGGTCGAATCCGCTGAGAAAATAAGCACTTGCGGAATGGCTAGCGTGATGTTCAAAGCGCCTCAGTTTGGCCAACAGGCCAACTTCTCTGAGGTTCTCTTCTAGGCTTTCCTGCCACACCTTGTGGAATTTTGCAGAGTCCCGGCTCCAATTATCTGAACCCTTCTTTGCAAGATTGCGGGAGAGCAAACCTTCAGTTCCCGCCAGTCGATAGAAGGCCCTCTTCAACAGGGGTTTCGTCATCCTCTCGTTCGGTTCGCTCAAGCCGTGTATCGAGTGGGTACGCACAGGAACCTGAGACAGGGCCACTGCGATCCTTTGCGGGTGGCCATTTTTACTTCCGGCTCCTTTAAGAAAGGCTTTTTCGTTATTAACATTTCGGGTAAAGAGCTCTGTTTCTTGCTTCCAGTCAAAAAAGGGATAGGCAACCGCATCGATCTCGTAAAGTCTTGTACCTGTATATTTGAGGGCAGTTTCCAATGCCTCTCTCGGGAAACCGTCCTGGAGTTTGTTACGGGTGAAGCGTTCTTCACCTGCGGCGAATAACACCCTGCCGTCCTCCATCAGGGACACCGTTGCGTCCTTATCCAACGGAGATATTCCCAAAACCTTCATGGGGCTTGCTCCTCGTGAACCATCTTACAATCTGCGTAACCCTTGCCATCCAGTACCATCTTCGGCAGAGAACTTGCTGATTTCCGAAAACTCAAAAGCAAGTTGTGGCGGAGGGGCGAAAAAAACTGATGCGATAGAAACTTGACCTCAACGATACTTGCTAGCGTGAGGAGTCCAGACAGGAAAGGGATCGGGAACCGCCTTGGAGCGTTTGTTACAGGCCCTCCGCGATGCCGCGTCATAGCCACCAACCGGAATAAGTCATTAAGTCTGCTGGATGTATTAGCACGATAGAAGACTCGGTAAACGTCGTTCGATGATCTTGCGTCAAGGAACCAGCAGAATATTTCGTGCAACTTGTGGGGAGTAAGGTAGGACAAGAGTACTTCCCAATGGAATAGGTTGGGCGTGTGAATGATTGCAACGCCTTCAGGTCTGAGAATCCTCTCGATTTCTTTGACAAGACATTCTGGATTCACCGCGTGCTCTATCACCATATTACATGTTACAAGACTAAACGAACCATCTCTAAAGGGCAGGGACTCAAGATCTCCACCAACGCGGTGCTGTAGGATCCGGTTCATGAAGAGAGCATTCAAGTCAAGATCTACCCCAACGACAAGCTTCGTTTTGTGAACAAGCTCGGATGATTTGTCCTCCCCACCCTGATGAAGCAGCGTGTGACCACAGCCCAAATCAAGCCAAATGGTCCGTTCGTCAAGATAGCCCATGAGGAAGTGCTCATAGACTTGCTGGCAATTCATTATTCCCGGAAGAAACCTATTTCTCAGCTTCCAATAGGTCATCCAATACTTATCTTGTTGGCTGGACACAGGTCCCCACAATCTGCCTCGAAATTCCCTGACCTATCTGCTATCACCATCAAAAGAGTTCCGCTTACCTAGTATTTTCACTATGATTGACTACGCTTTCAAACTGGTTGGTGATGGTAGATCGCTGACCAACTCTGCCTTGAATTGTAATGGTGTGGTCGAGTCACCGTTCAAATCACCCAAGAAAAAATCGAAAAACTTCTGACATGAGGAAAGAAAATTATCTAAATCGTGCTTAGACCTCACATAAGGCGTATTCCCCGGTTCGATTGACGGACTATGAAGCGTAAAGGAAAAGATTCGTAATCCATCTTGGTGTAGAGCTCGAACCAAATTTACCTGCTCAGTGTGGGAGTATCCCTCCGGAGACAACCAGCTCTTGTCGACAAGTCCTAACCGACATAGCAAGCCAACAGCATGTAAGGAGCGCAGCAAACTGCCAGAAGCCACTCGATGGAGTGTCGGTCCTCCCCACTTCCTGAGATACCCGGAGAACCCCACTGTCATTGGAATTTCGAGCAAACGACGCTCCTCACCAAACCAAAATGGCCAAGCCGAGGTGCCGGTAAAATTTGGTCCACCTTCTGCAGAATAGTCCATCCAGGGACAAACGCTAACGTCGACTTCAAAACCTTGTCTTTCCAGAATCTCAAACGTATTTGGACCGACTCCATAACGCCCGGCCTTGTATATACATGGCCTTGTACCAAAGCGTTCCGCAATACAGTCTGTCAAGACCTCGAGCTTGCTTGCTTCCAACCGTTGTTGAAGGTTTCCAGGAAAGCTGTTGCGATAGTTTAACTGTTCTTCAAAAGGGGGATTAACCCAAGGGTGTAAGTGAGCACCGATCAAGCAATGACCGTCGTCGTAGATCTCCTTCAAGGGTTTAAAACCGTCGGCCTGCGAAACCACCGGGTAGTCGATTACATAGACTGGTTTGATTCCGTAGCGGTCAAATATGTCCTGAAGCCTCCTGATCCACCGAATCGAACGAACACAATTGCTATCCCTTGAGTGATCATGCGACCAATCAAACTCTTCTTCCGTATCGACCACGACAATCAATTTGCTCTTGGTTTTCGGGTCAATTCGGGCCGGAGCCCGCCGTGGTTGCAGTGGCATGGTTCGAATAAGTGGATGGATTTCCAGAGGGCCTTCAGTCGGCAAGACAAAGTTCCGACTCGTCATTCAATAACCGACACATCTGTCTGGGATCTGCGTGGTACTGCGGCTGCACGAACGAGGAGAATAGCTGTTTAGAGCAGTGGTACTTTATAGGATAGAAGTGGATGCTGACGGAGTGACGTCAAAATCACCCTGAGTCAAAAACCTACTGCTGGGTTACTGAAACGCCTCTCGGCGGAGATGGAGGTGTGATGTCTTGTGAGTTTGCGTTCGGAGGACCAATGTAGCTAGTAGACATCACAACATTGTCATATTCAACATATCCGCCGCCGGACTCGCCGGATCCCTTGTAAGATGTGAAATAGAAATAGGCCATTGGAGGGCATGATCCAGTGCAATTTGCTCTGTTTTCCCGATACATTAGGTTTCCATCCAACCAAGCTTCCATCAGTCCGGTGGATGAAGTGGTCCCTAATCTAAAGTGAACTTCAACTGTGTACCACCGATTCTTCACTATGCGCGGAGCATTGATGCCGTTTGCGGGTAGTCCTGGACTCAATGGCGGGCAATATTCGTCATACTGAGGAAACTGGTTATAGGCTGGACCATATCTCAACACCGGTACGTCACCGAAATTGCCAACCCCGGGACAATAGTAATCCTGATGTAGAAAGACTCCATTCTGATAATTTGCGGACGGGGGATCTAAGAACACCTCTGGATGACTCAACATTTGCTTGAGGTCGAGATCCACGGGCCAGGTGACCGCCGATGAATAATAGAATTGGTAACGGATGTAATAGTCCGTATAGGTCTTCCCGACACCATTTCTGCCGAGAAACCCGTCTATAGCGTTTCCACCACCTCCACCTATGATAGGCAAGCGAATAACCTTATTAGCTAAAGACACGCTCCCCGGAATTGTCACCGTAGGATCAACAAGCGAACCCCCGTTGTAACAATAGCTGCTGTAAACGAGTGCTGGGTTGCGCCACGTGCCGTTGCAATATCCGTTTGGCGTGGATGGTGTCGGAGCCGTAGATTGGTCCTGAAAGTCCTCGCAAAAGAAAACGTTTGGATTCGTGTTGCAAAGGGACTCTGCATAGGGGACCGCGCGTGAAGGGGCAGCCGCTTCTCCGGTAAGCCTGAACAAAAAGTAGAACAGAAACATGCAGAAGAGCTTTCTATGACTCAGGGTGAAGTAGATATTATCCTTCATTGCAATTTGCTCCATGGAATGCAGTCCCATCGACGATTTCACGGGACCTGGCTTTGGTTGGAGCAAGCATTCTACCAGCACAACAGAAAGTTACCTGATCTTTACATTTAAAGAAGTTGTGTTCAAACCATGTGGAGACGGTATGAACAATTATGTTCTTCCAGAGACAATTTTGTTATTCCTTGTCCTCGACGCGATCTTGAATTCGTGAAATCAATAACAGATTGGAAACTTCACAAGAAAGAATTTGCAGAGGGTAGCTCACCTAATCGATCCTTCCAAATAATACAAATGTTGGTCTAGTGCCCACGATGAGACGAGACCCCAAAAAGTATGGGGTTTCAAATTTTGCCAATTGCTTATAACCGAGCTTTCCTCCAATCAGATCACTTCGATATTTGATGGACTGGTCGTCCTGCCAATTTTCGGGATCCCCAGAAAATCCGAAACTTCCAAGAAGTAAGTACTGTGGAGACCTTTTCCTTAGTGCCTCAGCGGATAAGTCTGCAGGGATGGGACGCCCTCCTTCGTCCTGTCCTTTCAGATACACAAGATAGGCTCCAGACAAATGCGGTAGAAGCCGCTCATGCGAAACTTGGGATTCAATGGTTGACCCGCTCGGTATGTTGGCCATTATCCACTTCTCCGTCTGGTATCGACTGTCTTTGATGAGTGTCATCGTAAGATTAGCTGTTAAGGCTTCCTGCCATGATAAACTAGCAACGACCGATGACATCGCAAGAAGTCGAACCATCCTGCTTCTCGTTAGCAGATCCGCGATTAACGATCCGGCGAAGGGTGTTAGTATGATCGATGGGCCAAGCAAGTACCTAGGATGGACCATGCCTACCATTCCAAAGAAGAAAATGAAATACGAAAGAGGAAAGAACAGCAATGCTATGGCCCTCCAGTTTTGATTCCTAATAGCTAGACAAATGCCACCGATAGCGAGGAACAACGAGCCGTAGCCAAAGATCTCGATAAGCAATTCTGTTGAATAAGAGATCATCGAGATCTGTCCTTCAAACGTACTTGGGAACATTCGCCACGGCTTACTAGCCGGACCCGTGATGAAAGTAACATGACGTCGAAACCCCTGCCATCCCCCCAAAACCAGATTATTTGCGAGTGCGTAAACCATCACTGCGACAGCCAGTGAGAGTAGAATTCGCCTGCTGCCTAATGCCCCCAGCACCCCAGTTGATGTTACTCTCCCAGTCTTCTGTTGAGCTAACGAGTAGAGGATGACTAATGGGGCGAGAACAAAGAAACCATAAGCTTGATCCTTGGTAGCAACTGCGAGGGCGGCACAGGCTCCAAAACAGATATAGTGCCTGAGACGCTGACTACTAATGATTCGAACATACTCCAAGAAGGCAAGGCTGCTCCAAAAGATGTAGGGAACATCCAGATTTGACATTTTAGAGTAGTAAGTCATAGGCGCCAGTAAACTTGTCATCAGTGCCGACCAAATCCCCGCCTTAGCTGAGAAGAGTTCTTTCGAAATCTTGTAAATCGTGATGATCACTCCCAATCCCATCAAAAGACTAAGTAATCGCGCCAATAAAGTAAGATTCCTGCAAGAAACCGCTGGGTCTTTAAGTCCATACGGGAAGGTACTTGACGGCTTTTCGAGGTTTCCACTCACGAATTGAAACGCGAGGTAGGGAGCATAGACAAGATCAAGCAGTACAAAGTGAAACAGAGGATACACGGGCACTTGGCCTGAACGAGTGAATCTATAGTACGCCTCATTCAATGGTTGAAGCGGGGCCACTGAATCTAGCTCCCAAGGAGCTACAGTCTCTGGGTTTACCGCTCTGGGTAAGCCCCAATTAATACCGATCCCAAAATTCAGTGAAGCGATCAGGAGTACAATAACTAGTCTGCGGTCGACATGAAACAGTTTGCTTTTGAACATTATGTGTCGGAAATTCAGCTTGTGTGCAAAGTCTCGATGGTCGTGCCTTACCCGAGACAGGTC
>Ga0180085_1000762_pt1 | contig 11075 bp, 7 predicted proteins | sample EasRiv730_16_10D_FD_123013 | JGI IMG/M metagenome (GOLD analysis project Ga0180085, IMG submission 123013) | Soil microbial communities from meander-bound floodplain in the East River, Colorado, USA - East River metaG ERMLT730_16_10D | ecosystem: Environmental > Terrestrial > Soil > Floodplain ... | reverse complement strand
TGATGCGCGTGCTGGATCGCCTGGCAGACCGGCAACAGCAGCTCCAGCCGCTGGCGCGGCGTGAGATGGTGCTCGTCGCAATACTGCGTGATCGTCTGGCCTTTGACCAGCTCCATGACGAAGTACGGCCGGCCGCTTTCGGTAGTGCCTGCGTCAAGCACCTTGGCGATGTTCGGATGGTCCATCAGCGACAGCGCCTGTCGCTCGGGCTCGAAGCGAGCGATGACCTGCCGCGTGTCCATCCCCGGCTTAATGATCTTGAGTGCCACCCTGCGGCGGACCGGCTCGTTTTGTTCGGCCAGATACACAGCACCCATGCCCCCTTCGCCGATCTCGTGCAGCAGTGTGTAGGGGCCGATCTGCGTGCCGGTTGTCTCGGTGATCGGCGGCAACTGGGCGGTGGCCACAATTTCCGCGGCCGGCTTTTCAAAGTACGCGCCGGCCCGGTCGTGACACTGTAGGAGATTTTCAATGCGCCGCCGCAACTCGGCGTCCGCGCCGCACGTTTCGTCCAGGAACGTGGCGCGACGGTTCGCTTCCTGTTCCAGGGCTGCCGCGAATACTTCCTGCTCGTTCATGGTCGGACCTCAGGAATCACCTGCCATAAGTCAATGTGCCGTTTCCGCCGAATTCGCGCACGGATTCGCAAACAAAGTGCGCCGCCGTTGGCGGCGGGCTACTTCGGTGCGGTCAGCCGCAACTCGGCGAGCAACCAGGCCCGGGCGTAAGTCCAGAGCTGATTCGCCTTTCGGGACGAGATGCCGAGCGCGTCGGCGGACTCGGGGATGGTCATCCCGGCAAAGTACCGCAGCTTGACCAGTTCAGCAGCCGCGTGATGAACCGACTCGAGTTTGGCCAGAGATTCGTCCACCGCCAGAATCTCATCCGGCGTGGCCGGCGCGACGATTTCCGCCAGGTCGAGATCGCATCGCCGCAGGTCTCCACCATGCTTGACGCGAGCCTTGCGACGGGCCGACTGCACCAAAATGCGGCGCATCGCCTCCGCAGCCGCCGCAAAAAAGTGGGCGCGCGAGTCCCAATGTTGTACTTTCTCAACGTCCACCAGATTCAGATAGGCCTCATGCACCAGCGCCGTGGCTTGCAGCGTCTGCCCCGGCTTCTCCTGAGTCAGTCGGGCAGCAGCGAGTTTGCGTAATTCGTCGTACACTAGCGGCAACAGCTGCTCGGCCGCGTTCGGATCGCCGGATTCGATTTGCGACAGGATGCGGGTGACGTCGGACATGCGAGAAGGTGCAGAGCCAAGGAGAAACAGGCCTGATTATACGCCTTCCCGAGGTCCCCCATCGCGTAACCCTCACTTTTGCATATGCAACTCCCGAAAAACCTCGTCCAGCTTCGCCAGGATGCGGTCGCTGACCCGCTGCAGCGTGGCGATCTCGCCATCGTCCCTCGTCAGGTGGTTCTCCTGCTCGGCGTGACCCGCATGGAGCCACCAGTCCAAGTGATAATCCCGCATTCACCGATCCACATCCCGCTCGCGCAACTTTCGCCCAAGTTCCCCTGTAACCAGGACTTGGGTTTCCTAGTAACGGTTGCCAGCGCAGCGTTTTCCCGCGGTCAAGAACGGTACATACCGGTTAACCAGTGAGAATTGTGCGCACCCACCGCTGCCGCGACCACAAGGCCTCGGGCCAAGCGGTGAAACTCGTTCTGGAGAATTCTGTTGGAGCTCGCTTGATCAGCTGGAGATTTCCGCTGCCCCGAGCCGTCCAACGAGGAACGCTTGCCTAATTGGGCCAGACGACTCGCCCTGGTTCCCTGACCGCTACGCTCCAAAGCGTTCCGCCGGCCGTGATGAACAGCGTTTTCAGGTCGTTGCCCCCGAATGCGCAGTTGGTACATTCGTCGCGCTCAATGGCGATGAATTCAATAAGCTGGCCGTCCGGCGAGAACACATAGATGCCTGCCGTCGGCTGTTCCTGGGTCTCGTGAGGTGGGTTCTGGCGATTGAGACCGGCGGCGACGAACAGCCGCCCCTTCGAATCGAGCTTCATGCCATCGGGTCCGCGGGTTTTCTTCCAATCGTGGATGAGCTTCTGGGAATCGAAATCTACCGTGCCATTGGGCCGCAGATCGAAGCGCCATAGCTTGCGCGCTCCGCCCACGGTGTCGTTGTTATTGTCAGCCACGAACAAGTAGCGGTCGTCGGGGGTTACGATCAGGCCGTTCGGGCGATCCACTTCGTGAGCGATGATCCGCGTCACGGTGCCATCCGGGTCGATCCGATAGACTCCCTCGACCTTGCGTCCCTGATCATCCACCAGTTCCATGCCGCTGCGATCGCCGTAACAAGGGTCGGAGAAGTAGATCCGATCCTGGGAATCGACGGTCAGGTCGTTAGGCTGGTTAAATCGCTTGCCGCCGAATCGTTCGGCCAACACGGTCCGCTGGCCGTCCGCTTCCAGGCGAGAAACCGAGCGGCGCACCGGTTCGCACATCAGCAAACGGCCGTGACGATCGAACAGCAAGCCGTTGGTTTCCGCCTCTTTCTGGTAGATCGAAACATCGCCGCCCGTAGAACGGCGCATGATATGGCCATTGCCGGAGGTCAAAAGACCCAACGCCGGATGCCAGGCGGGGCCTTCTCCCGCGCCCTGCTCTTGAAGCAGGATCGGTTTGCTATCCGGCGGCAGGACGGAGCCGAACTTGTCGTGCGCACTCAAAACACGTCTCGCTTCATCCGCCGTGATTTCGCGAACGAACAGGTTTCGCCAGCGGATCTCGCCGCCGTGCGTTTGCAGCATGATCGGTCCCTGGTCGGGCAGGGGTTTGGCGCGATCCCAGAAATTCTCCATCACCGCGCCGTCCACGACGAGTTTGTCGTTGAGCCACACCCAGGTACGCGCGCCGATCTGCCGGATGCGGAAAGCATTCCACTCGCCGAAAGGCTTGTCCGCCAGCACCAAGGGATCTCGGCCAGGCGATTTCGGCGTGTTGTTGAACAGCCCGCCGGAACCCTTGTTGGGATTTCTGTTGGGGTTGTCGGGCCGGCTGGGCTGGTTGATGTCCCAAATCTGCACCTGGGGCGTCCCGCGCAGGTAGATGCCGCTGTCGGCCTTGGGCACCGTCTTGTATTCGACGAGCAGTTCGATATCGCCGAACTCGTCCTCGGTGGTCGCGTACGGCCCCGTGCCAGAATTGACCAGTTCGCCATTTTCCACTCGCCAGTGCTTGGAAAACTCGTCACGTTGCTCCCGGAGGTTGGCCTGGCGCCGTTCACCTTCCAGCTTGACCGCCGCGTGCGGATTCAGGCCGTACCAGCCCGCGAGATCGCGGCCGTTGAAGATGGCACGAAATCCCGCTGGCGGCGACTCTTCCGCGGCCCGCGTTACTGCGAATGAGCTGACCAGCAGCAGTGCGACGAAGCCAACGATACGGCGCATCATTCCGGAATTCCTGAAGGCAAGGCGTGCTGATCGCAAACCGAGGTCACGTTCGAACAAAAACGGCCAACGCGGCGTAGTCTAGCCGGCCCATATGACCGAAGCAACAAGATGCGGAGAGCACCAAACGGCCAGGGTTCACTGTCCCATTTCGTTCTGGAGGTCCACTCATGTCCTCATTCTGTAACACCGCATGACGTCAACGCCAGGAGTGCCATCGCCGTGCCAGCGTGGGTGAGATAGTGTTTGTTGTCCTTGAACAGCGAGCGGGTGAACCAGCGACCGCTTTCACGCTGGTTGGCCTTGAGCCAGGCAATGGCTCGGGCGATGCGAGCGTCATCGGCACTTGTGCCGGAGCGGCGGAGTACGTAAGTGACGAGCCCGGTCGCATAACCATCGCTGGTCGATCGATCTTGAGGCGAGTCGTCATCCCGTTTCCAGTTGCCCAGCGAGGCCACGTTCCAGCCGCCATCGGGGCGCTGCAACTGCGAAGCCTCGTCCAGCCATGCCTTGCGCTGCTCCTCGCTCACCATCCCAGGATGATAGGACGCGGCCCACAGCACCATCAGCTTGTGGTGAATTGTGGGAGGCGGATTGGCGGCCAGGTACTCCTTCAGTCGCGAGAGGCCAGCCGCCGCCTGGGACGTCCCAGCGTATTGATCCGGGGCCGCACCCACCCCGATCAGAGCGACCGTAGCCCCATAGTGGTCGTCGGATTCCATGGGAGGCCAGTTGCACTTGAGCCAGTTGAAACCGCCGTCCGCGCGCTGCACGGTCCACATTCGGTCGAGGGCTTTCCGCGTCGTCGGATGCAAATTACCTGTGGTGGCAGCGTCATGCTGGGCCAAAATGGCTCCACTCATCACGACTTCGGCATCCCACCGCGGCCCCTTTTCTACCCACCGTTTTTCGACCAGGTCTTCCAACTGCTGGCGTACATTGAGCTCGGCCGGCAATGGCTTTTTCAATCCAGGACGGACGAGCAGGTAACTGTAGTTCGTGTGGCAGGTGAAGCACTGCCGGCTTTGCCACCAATCGGCCGACGCGGCATCGAGGAAGTCCGTCGCTGCCGCCAGGGAAAACTCCTTGCGCACCGGCTCGTCGGCCCGATTCGGACCAGGGTCGTCTGCGGCCAACGACTCGGCCTGTGCGAGCAATGCAAAGCAGCACCAACCAACAAAGTGCAGGATCAGTCGTTGCATCGTCCCATGCTCCTAAAATGCGTCGCTGTGGACTCGCTCACATGGCCTTGATATAAACGCTGGTTGATTGGATGTCCATCACTCACGGCAGATGGCAGTCAGAGTGCTTGTTATTCCGGAGGCGGACGATGTTCTCCATCCTGGGTCCGAGTTACCGATTTTGCGACGGTATATCGCGCCGGTCGTTTCTCAGGATAGGCGGACTGGCAATGGGGGGACTGTCGCTCCCGCAGCTTTTACAAGCCGAGGCAAAGACATCAAGTGCGTCGCGGCACAAGTCGGTGATCATGGTCTTCCTGTCGGGCGGGCCGCCGCACCAGGACATGGTCGATCTGAAGATGGACGCGCCGGTCGAGATCCGCGGCGAGTTTCGTCCCGTTGCGACGCGCGTTCCCGGCATTCAGATTTGCGAACATCTGCCTCGCCTGGCGGCCACGATGGACAAGTGGGTCGTCGTTCGCTCCCTCGTGGGCTCCGAAGGCCGCCATGCGTCCTTTCAATGTCACACCGGGTGGCCCGTGGCGCAGCAGCCCCCAGGAGGCTGGCCGTCGCTGGGCTCGTACGTTTCCAAGCTGAAAGGACCGGCCGATCCGGGAATTCCGCCTTTCGTGAGCCTGTCGCCAAAAATGAAAGGGGGCCCGTGGGCTGATCCAGGACAAGCCGGCTTTGTGGGGCCAGCGCATGCACCCTTCACCCCGAATGCCAATGGTGCCGGCGCGGCGACGCTCGACAGCATTTCCGTCCATCGGCTTTCCAATCGCCGCGCTCTTGCGCGGCAACTCGACCGCTTGAAGCAGGCGGCTAACGCCAATGGATCGCTCGCCGGCCTGGACGCCTATCAGGAGCAAGCCTTCAGCATCTTGACCTCCGGCAAGTTGGCCGAAGCGCTCGATCTGGAACGGGAAGATCCCCAGCTGCGCGATCGGTATGGCCGCGGTTCACCCGAGCCGGCGGGCTATGGCGACGCGGGTCCTCTGCTCAACGATTATTTCCTGGCGGCTCGGCGGCTGGTCGAAGCCGGTGCGCGGGTCGTCAGCCTCGTCTATGGCCGGTGGGATTGGCACGGCCGCCCGCATGGCACGGCGTTCGACAACGCCCGCGATCACTTGCCAGCCCTCGATCAGGGATTGACCGCACTCGTCGAAGATTTGGAAGCCCGCGGAATGCTCGACGACGTATCGATCGTTGTCTGGGGCGAATTCGGGCGCACCCCGCGAATCAATAAGAATGGGGGCCGCGATCACTGGCCCAACGTCGGCTGCGCCCTATTAGCGGGAGGCGGAATGCGGACGGGACAGGTGATTGGGGCCACCGATCGCCTGGGAGACCATGCCACCGAGCGGCCCGTGCATTTCCAGGATGTGCTGGCCTCGCTCTACCATCGGCTGGGGCTCGACATCAATCGCGTGACCGTAAACGATTATGCCGGCCGTCCGCGTTACCTGGTGGACCACACCCGTTATCAGCCGCTGGCCGAGGTCATTTAGCGGCACTCCATGTTTTCGCTTCAGCTCGTCCACACCCTGACGCACCCCAATGCTGTGTACGCCGTGGCATTTTCGCCCGATGGGGAGCGGCTGGCTACCGCTAGTCTGGACAACACGATCAAGCTGTGGAATGCGAAAGCCGGGCAGGAATTGGCCCGACTGCGCGGTCACGGTGACGGGGTTTGTGGCGTCGCTTTTTCGGCCGACGGCAAGCGGCTGTTCTCGGCGAGCCTCGACCGGACCGTCCGATTCTGGGACGCGACAAACGGCACCTCCTTGACGACGGTCGGCGGCCATGCGGATTACATTGAATGCTTTGCGGTCTCGGCGGATGGCAAGTGGCTGGCAACGGGGAGCCATGACAAGCAGATTCGTGTCGTCAGCGCCGAATCGGGAAGCGTCAAAGCGGTCCTCGCAGGGCATTCCGATGCCGTTTTTTCGGTCGCCCTCTCCGCGGATGGAATGTCGTTAGCATCAGGAGGTAATGACGACTCGCTGCGCGTGTGGAACGTCGAATCGGGGAAGCAGCGCACGCTGAGTGGCCAGGACGGCGTCCCTCAGGCAGTGGTCTTTCGTCATGACGATCAAGTGCTGTTCTCCGGCGGCAGCACAGGGCGGATCGAAGCGTGGAACGTCGCAACGGGCGAACGCTTTATGACCCTGGAAGGACATCGCGGCCTGGTCAAAGCTGTGGCGATCTCACTCGACGATGCCTGGCTGGCCAGCGGCGGCAGCGATGCGACGGTTCGGCTCTGGGATGCCAAGAGCGGCGCAGCACTTGCCGTGGCCGACGGGCACAAGAATGTCGTCTATGGTCTGGCCTTTTCGCCGAGTGGCCAGCAGCTCGCCTCGGCCAGTTTCGATCGCACGATCAAGGTCTGGAACATTGTCGAGGCGGGTCGCTAGCCTGACGGAATTCAGACCAACTACGTCGGGACCACGGGCCTGCGCCGATTGTACTCAATGTTTCAAAGCGGTGGCTGTGCAGCGCCGGCGCATCCACCAAGAGAATCGAGCCGGCGACGCGCACAAGGCCGCTGCGAAAATGGGCGGCGCTTTCGACGGCGGGATAGCGGCAAATCTGAGAGAATGCGGCTCAATGTGGATCTGAACGCAGAGGGCAAACACTTCAACGCAGATCATTGAGTGATGTTCGACACCCAAAGGGTTTGGGACCGGGACTCCCGTGGAATTCGCAGTCGAATCCGCTTACGCTGTCTCTCACTTGGAGCACGCTTATGAACCGTCGCTGTCGCTGCTTGATGCTGTTCGTAACGATCGTGGCCTGTGGGGCCATGGCCCTCGCCCGCCCAGCCTGCGCTGCCCAGCCGCGATGGAACATCCTGTTCTGCTTCGCCGACGATTGGGGCCGCTACGCAAGCTGCTACGCAGACCTCGATGGGCGTCCGTCGATCAACCAGGTGATTCGGACGCCGAATGTTGATCGCGTCGCCCGCGAAGGAGTGCTCTTCCGCAACGTGTTCGTCAACGCACCCTCCTGCACCCCTTGCCGCAGCTCGCTCGTCTCCGGCCGCTACTTTTTCAACTGCGGACGCGGTGCGATCCTGCAAGGCGCCATTTGGGACAGCACCATTCCCACTTTCCCGCTGCTGCTGGCGGACGCCGGCTACCAGATCGGCAAGAGCTATAAGGTCTGGAGCCCCGGCACGCCCGCCGATGCGCCTTTCGGCGGCCAGCGATTCGCCTACGAGCAGGCGGGACGGCTGCCGAACAATTTCTCCGAAGAAGCGACCAGGCTCGTAGCAGCCGGCTCGTCGGTTCCCGAGGCGCGGGAGAAAATCCTCGACCAGGTCCGCGGCAACTTTGTTGCGTTTCTCGCCGACCGCAAGCCGGACCAGCCTTGGCTGTACTGGTTCGGACCGACGACCACGCACCGCGTCTGGATCAAGGACTCCGGTAAGAAGCTGTGGGGAATTGAGCCGGATTCGCTGCAAGGGAAGCTGCCAAAATTCCTGCCCGATGTGCCCGATGTGCGGCAGGACGTGGCCGACTATATCGGCGAGTGTCAGGCTTTCGACGCGTACATCGGCGTGTTTTTGAAGAAACTGGAGGAGACGGGCGAGCTCGACCGGACCCTCATCGTCCTCAGCGGCGACCACGGAATGCCGGGCGTTCCCGCTGGGAAGTGCAATCTCTACGACCACGGCACGGCTGTCGCCCTGGCCATCCGCGTGCCGGGCGGCAAGAGGGGGCGCGTAGTCGATGACTTTGTGCGGCTTCCCGACCTGGCTCCCACGTTCATGGAAGTCGGCGGCGTGAAGCCGCCGGCTGGGCTTTACGGCCGCTCGCTCTTGCCCGTCCTCCGGTCGGACAAGAGTGGACAGGTCGATCCCGAGCGGACCTGGGTCATCACCGGCCGCGAGCGGCACGTTGGGAGGGCCCGTGAGGCGAACCTGCCCTACCCGATGCGGGCCTTGCGGACCAGTCAGTTTGTCTATGTCCGCAACTTCGCCCCCGATCGCTGGCCGATGGGCTCGCCAGGTCCGGTCGCTGGCGCCCAGACTCCGCCAGCGGATGCCCTCGAGAACAACACGTTTGTTGCCTTTGCCGATATGGATGCCAGCCCAACCAAGGCATGGCTTGTCGCCCATCGTGATGACCCCATGTGGAAATGGCACTACGACTTCGCCTTTGGCAAGCGGCCGGACGAGGAACTGTATGACCTGAGGAAGGATCACGACCAGATCAACAATGTCGCTGCCGATCCCGCTTATGCCAAATCGAAGCAAGAACTCTCCGAGCGACTCTTGACGCTGCTTAAGGACGCCGCCGACCCGCGGGTGACTGGCGACGGCCAGACCTTCGACCGTCCCCCATTCACTGACGTGCCCCCCGAAGGGGCAAACAAGGGGAAGGGCAAAGCAACGAAGCAATGAAAGTTGAGGGCTGATATTCGTCAGCGAGTTGCCCGATCAAACGCACGGGCCTCACGGATTGGCAAACTACGCGTCGGGTCGCCGCTCAACGTTCGGCGGGTTGCGTGTCAGCGTCTCCTCCAATTTCAGCACGTCGAGCGTCGTCCGCAGCACCACGTCGGGATTCAGCGAGATGCTGTCGATTCCCTGCTCGACCAGGAAGCGTGCGAACTCGGGATAGTCGCTGGGCGCCTGGCCGCAGATGCCGACCTTGCGGCCCTTCGCGCGAGCGGTGCAGATGACGCTGGCAATCAGCGACTTCACAGCCGGGTTCCGCTCGTCAAAAATCGGCGCGACGATCTCTGAGTCCCGATCGACGCCCAGCGTAAGCTGCGTCAGGTCGTTCGAGCCGATCGAAAAGCCGTCGAAAATCTCGGCGAACTGTTCTGCCAGAATCACGTTGCTGGGAATCTCGCACATCACATAGAGCTCCAGCCCGCGCTCGCCGCGAACCAATCCGTGCTTGGCCATTTCTTCCTGGACGCGGCGGCCCTCTTCGACCGTACGGCAGAACGGCACCATCACTTTCAGGTTCGTCAGCCCCATCTCATCGCGGACCTTCTTCATCGCCCGACATTCCAGGGCAAAGCCGTCGCGATACCGCGGATGGTAATAACGCGAAGCTCCGCGGAAGCCGAGCATCGGGTTCTCTTCCACCGGTTCGAAGGGTTTGCCGCCAATGAGGTTGGCGTATTCGTTCGTCTTGAAGTCCGACAATCGCACGATCACGTCGCGGGGATAAAACGCGGCGGCGATCATCGCCACGCCTTCGGCCAGCTTATCGACGAAGAACTGGGGCTTATCCGCATAGCCGGCGGTCAGCCGCTCGATTTCCGCCCGATCCAGGGCGGGAATCCGCTCGGGATGGAGCAAGGCCAGTGGATGCACCTTGATATAGGTCGAGACGATGAACTCCAGGCGGGCCAATCCGACGCCGTCATTGGGCAACTGCGACAGCCGCAACGCCTCTTCCGGGTTGCCCAGGTTCAGCATGATTTTGGTTCTGGGCCTGGCCAGATTGGCCAGATCGACCCGCTGGACTTCAAACGGAACCTGGCCGTCGTAAATGCAACCCGCTTCGCCCTCGGCACACGAGACGGTCACCGGTTGTCCTGTCCGGAGCAGGTCGGTCGCTGTCTCGGTCCCGACAATTGCCGGCAGCCCCAATTCCCGGCTGACGATCGCCGCATGGCACGTTCGCCCGCCCCGATTGGTCACGATGGCCGCGGCCTTCTTCATCGTCGGCTCCCAATCGGGATCGGTCTTGTCGGTGACCAGGACATCGCCCGGCTGCACCTCATGCAAGTCATGCGGGCTCTTGACGACGCGCACCGGTCCGGAGGCAATCTTCTGCCCTACCGCACGCCCGCGAACGAGCACCTTTCCCTTCTCCTTCAGGCGATAGATCTCCAGTTGCTGCGTCCGCCGCTGCGACTGAACCGTTTCGGGGCGGGCCTGAAGGATGTAGAGCTTTCCGGTGCGGCCGTCTTTGGCCCATTCCAGGTCCATCGGCGTGTAGCGGCCTCGCTTACGGCTGTAATGCTCCTCAATCTGACAGGCCCAACGGGCAAGCGTCAGGATTTCATCGTCGCTAATGGCGAAGCGTGCTCGGTCGGCAGGCGGAACCGGCACGTTCTTCGTCATCTTCCCGCCGCCGACGTCATAGACCAGCTTGAATTCCTTGTTGCCCAACTTCTTTTGCAGGATCGGGCGGAAACCCTGCAAGGTCGGCTTGAAGACGTAAAACTCGTCGGGGTTCACCGATCCCTGGACGACGTTTTCGCCCAGTCCATACGCGGCATTGATCAGTACCGCGTCTTGAAAGCCGGTCTCGGTGTCGATCGAGAACATCACGCCGGACGACGAAAGGTCGGAGCGCACCATTTGCTGTACCCCGATCGACAAGGCAACCTTGGCGTGATCGAAACCCTTGTCCTCGCGGTACGAAATCGCCCGATCGGTAAAGAGCGAGGCAAAGCACCGCCGGCAGGTATCCAATAGCGCCGCGTGTCCTTGGACGTTGAGATAGGTCTCCTGCTGCCCGGC
>Ga0180085_1000760_pt1 | contig 11096 bp, 7 predicted proteins | sample EasRiv730_16_10D_FD_123013 | JGI IMG/M metagenome (GOLD analysis project Ga0180085, IMG submission 123013) | Soil microbial communities from meander-bound floodplain in the East River, Colorado, USA - East River metaG ERMLT730_16_10D | ecosystem: Environmental > Terrestrial > Soil > Floodplain ... | reverse complement strand
GCCAGCGCCAAGCGGGTCCTCCAGATGCGGGATGGAGTGCTGGAGGGGCAGTGACGAGTGACGAGTGGTGAGTGACGAGTGGTGAGTGACGAGTGGTGAGTGACGAGCTTCCAGTCGCTATTCGCCGTCGGCTGCGCGCCCTGCTGTCCAAACGTAGAGAAGAGTACCGATGGCGCCGGTGGCGGCGGCGCCCATGAAGTTCGTCCTTGGGCTGATGCTCCACAATGCTGCACCGAGAAAGGCCGCGGCAGTTGCCAGGCAGTCACGAATCAAATAGTAGGTCCCAATGGTTTGGCCGCGCCTGGGCTCTGGTGAAAGTCCAATGATCAGCGATTTCCGCGCTGTCTCCCCGAACTCCTTTAGCCCACGGATGACAAAGGCAACACATAGACCGCTGAAATTATGAGCCATCTGTAATGAAATTGGAAAGAGCGTGAAGAAGATGAAAGTAACGACGATGAACGGCTCGCGGCCGTAGCGGTCCGAAAGATAGGCAACTGGAATCAGGCAGACAATGGCTGAAACCATTTCAATTCCGGTGAGGATGCCAAACTGCGTGGCGGTCAGGCCCAGGTCATTCATCGCGTAGAGGATGACCCACGCATAAGGAATGCGCTCACAGAAGCGAATCAGGATGTCTGATAGCAAGAGACGCCGTAGCTCCGGGCTGAAGCAATCAACAGATTGCCAGAAAGAAACGCGCCCTGCTGGAGAGCGCGTGCCTGGGGCATCCTGGATTTGCCATTGAATAGCAACTGTTACGCAGGCCAGCGCAATTGCGACGATCACACCGAACCGTGTGCCTCGTATGATTCCAAACCGATCGATCAACAGGCCACCCGCGATGGGTCCGAGAATAATGGGAATGCGCTTCAGCGTCGCCTGAACGCCGAGGCCCATGGCGTGTTGGTTTGCGGCCAGGCTGCTGCCAACCAAGGAAAACGTTGCGGGCAGTGAAAAACTGCTCCAGGAGAAAAACAGGAACGCAGACAGAAGGACCCATGCCCAGTGCGGGCTGAAAAGCAACCAGATGTAGCCCACGAGGCTCAGCAGCGTAAAGGAAGAAAGTGCCTTGCGTAGCCCCCAGCGATCGCTGATCAGGCCTCCGGGATAGGCATAAACCGCGCCGATCCAGGTCTTGATGGCGTCAAACAGTCCGATGGCCCACACAGTTGCTCCCAGGCTCTCCAAGTATTTCGGTAGGAACCGCATCCACAGTTCTTCGGCAAAACCCATGGACACGAGCGCAACCAGCAGGATGGCGGTGTTTCGGTTTAGAGCAAGGAAGGAAGTTAGGCTTCTGGCGAAGGAGGGAGAGGACATCGGACCCCGGGTCAGCACTCCATGGCGTTGCGCTCATCGGCGCTCCCAGGCGGGTAGCGGCACCACGGGCAGTTGTTTAAGAGCGGTCATTCGAGGCCATTATCTGGTCTCAAACCTTAAATGATTGTTCCGCTCTGCACCACAGCGTTCTTGGGGATCACCACAATCTTATCGCGCACGAAGAAGTTCTCTGCGTCGTGATGTTCATAGCCACGGGAATTGATGATCATCACGTTATCGCCGATGCGGGCGTTCTTGTCGATGATGGCGTTGACGATCGTCGCATGGTTTCCAATCCCGATGTTAGGGACACCCCGATCGGCATTCGCTTTGATCTCCTCAATGGTCTCATAGTAGTCGGCGCCCATAATGTAGGAGTTTGTGATCGTCGTTCCGTCGCCAATGCGGCTACGCAGGCCGATCACCGAGTGTTTGATGTCGGCGCCGTTCAGGAAGCATCCGTCGGAAATCACGCATTGATGCAAATTGCAGTTGTTCATCTTTGAACCGGGCAAGAGGCGCGTGCGTGTATAAATCGGGCTGCGGGAGTTATAGAAGTTAAACTGCGGAAGCGTTGCAGTGAGATCGAGATTTGCTTCATAGAACGATCGAATGGTCCCGATGTCAGTCCAGTAACCGAAGAAGGGGAAGCTCATCACCCGATATTGGCCGATGGAGGAGGGGATGATATGTTTGCCAAAGTCATGTTCGTCGGTTTCATTGAGGACCTTGGTCAAGAACTCCTTGCTGAAAACATAAATTCCCATGTAGGTCAGGTAAGCTCTTCCGGTGGGAAACTGCTCCGTGTCGTACTCTCCTGTCAATTCGCTCTCCAGCCCCTCCAACTCGTTTCGGGGCGGCTTCTCCCGGAATTGAAGAATCTGGTTGTCCTCATTCGTCTTCAAAATGCCTAAAGACGGAGCTTGGTCTGCTGAAACAGGGATGGTCGGTACGGTAATGTCGGCTCGGCTGCCGGTGTGAAACTGCAGCAGCCTGCGATAGTCCATCTGGTAGAGCTGATCGCCCGAGAGAATCAGGATGTGCGTAACGTCGATGTCGGCGAAATGCCGGATGCTTTGCCGGACGGCGTCGGCCGTTCCCTGAAACCAGTGCGGATTCTCGGGTGTCTGCTCGGCAGCAAGGATGTTGACAAAGCCCTCACTGAAGTTGTCGAAGCGATAGGTTCTGGCAATGTGACGGTTGAGTGACGCAGAATTGAACTGGGTTAGAACGAACACGCGGCGAATATCGGAATTGATGCAATTGCTTAGAGGAATATCGACGATGCGATACTTTCCGGCTAGCGGAACGGCGGGTTTGGATCGATGGCGCGTCAGCGGAAAGAGCCGTTCGCCCTTGCCGCCGCCGAGAACCAGAGCTAGGACGTCCCCGGGAGCAATACTCATAGATGAGCCGCCTCGTTCGAAATTGGAAACAACCGCTGGATTATAGAAGCCAGATTTTGAAAAGGAAAGGTGGAAATAGCTGATGGGTGCGGCGCGCGAGAGGTGACGAGTGACAAATACTGGTTGATGAGTTAGAGCGTCACTTGTCACTTGTCTCGTCACTGCCTGCGATAACCTTCCCGCCCTGACTGAATGCAGTCCGATCAAACTCTCTGACTCTCAAGGAAGACACGACATGAACAACGGCTTCAAGCTGCGCAGTGCTGACTGGTTTGGTAGAACCGATAAGCTCGGGTTCGTCCACCGTTCTTGGATGCGCACGGAAGGTTTCAGTACCAGCGTCTTCCAGGGCAAGCCCGTGATCGGTATCTGCAACTCCTGGAGCGAACTGACAAACTGTAATGCTCATCTACGGCAAGTTGCCGATGCGGTGAAGCGTGGGGTTTGGGCAGCAGGCGGTTTCCCGTTGGAGTTCCCCACGATTTCCCTCGGCGAACCCTTCATGCGCCCCACGACGATGATGTTCCGCAACTTGATGGCGATGGATGTGGAAGAGTCCATCCGGGCCAACCCGATTGATGGCGTTGTGTTGCTGTGTGGCTGCGATAAAACCACACCGGCCCAACTGATGGGCGCAATTAGTGCCGACGTCCCCTCCATCATGGTTACCGGCGGCCCGATGCTGAAGGGGATGTGGAGAAACCGAGAGATTGGTTCGGGATCAGACGTGTGGCACTTTTGGGATGAGTTGCGCGCCGGGCGCATCAGCGACGAAGAGTTTTGTGAAATCGAGAGTTGTCTGTCACGCAGCGCCGGCCATTGCATGACCATGGGAACAGCTTCCACGATGACGAGCATTGTCGAGGCGCTGGGCATGACGCTCACGGGCTGCGCCAGCGTCCCCGCGGCCGACTCGCGCCGCTATGTAGTGGCCGAGCAAAGTGGAGCCCGCATTGTCGAAATGGTGCGGGAAGACCTGAGGCCGACCAAACTCCTGACCCGCAAGGCAATCGAAAACGGGATCACTGTCGATATGGCCATTGGCGGATCGACCAACGCCATCATTCACTTCCTGGCTTTCGCCGGGCGGTTGGGAATGGATCTCCCCATGAGTCTGTTTGACGAGATTTCTCGCCGCACGCCATTTCTAGCCAACGTCCGGCCGTCGGGAAAGTACCTGATGGAAGACTTCTTCTATGCGGGTGGGTTGCCGGCGCTGATGAAAGAGATTGAATCGCTCTTGCATCTGGACGTGATGACAGCAACAGGCAAGACCCTCGGTGAAAACATCGCCTCGGCAAAGTGTTACAACCCGGAGGTGATTCGTTCGTTCAGCGCTCCACTGAAACCGCAGGGAGGCACCGTGATCCTTTATGGCAACTTGTGCCCGAAGGGTGCGGTCCTGAAAACCAGCGCGGCTTCCGAAAACCTTATGCAGCATACCGGCCGGGCCGTCGTTTTTGAAGACCACGATGACCTTAAGGCCAGGCTGGATGACCCGAATCTCGACGTGGACGAGACCTGTGTCCTCGTCCTGAAGAATGGCGGCCCGGTCGGTGCGCCCGGAATGCCGGAGTGGGGGAATTTGCCCATTCCCGCCAAGATCTACAAGAAGGGCATTGAAGACATGGTTCGCATCAGCGATGCCCGCATGAGCGGCACCAGCTACGGGACCGTGGTTCTGCATATCGCTCCGGAATCAGCGTTGGGCGGGCCCCTGGCGATTGTGCAGAATGGAGACCTGATTCAGCTGGATACTGCGAATCGAAAACTGAATCTGCTGGTTTCCGACGAAGAGATTCAGCGGCGCCTCGCAGCCTGGGAAAAGCCCGTGCGACATTATGATCGTGGTTATGGGAAACTGTTTCTCGACCACATTCTTCAGGCGAACGAGGGCTGCGACTTTGACTTTCTAAGATGGGTGCCGGAACCGGACGACCTTGTGGGCTCGGAGCGATCTAAGGCACGCCGTGCGACAAACAAGATTCCGGTGCCGTTTTAGCTGACACGGCGGTTTGAATGACGAATGACGAAGTCCGAATGGGACAACGGGATCCTTTGGTCATTCGAGCTTTGGGCTTCTTTCGTCATTAGGCTTAGGCATTCGTCATTCTTGAATGACAAGTCATCACCACGGGAAGAGTTACCTCAGCGTCCAAGGAGACAGAATCACCATGGCACAACCGCTTAACATTGGCATGATCGGATACGGCTTTATGGGCCGGGCTCATTCCAACGCCTACAGCAAGGTCAATCATTTCTTTGACCTTGAGTATCGACCGGTGCTCAAAGCCATTTGTGCCCGGGACGAGGCCAAGGCAAAAGCCTTCGCGGCAACCTGGGGATACGAGTCGGTGGAAACAGACTGGCGCAAACTGATCGCGCGCAAGGATATCGACGCGATCGACATCTGCACGCCTAACAACATGCACCGCGAGATCGCTCTCGCCGCAGCTGCGGCGGGCAAGACGATTCTTTGCGAAAAGCCGCTGGCGATGAACAGCCAGGAAGGTGCTGAGATGGTCGCCGCTGTCGAGAAAGCTGGCGTTGCGAACATGGTCTGGTACAACTATCGCCGCGTACCTGCAGTGACGCTAGCCAAGAACTTGATCGACGCGGGGCGGCTCGGGAAAATCTTTCATTACCGGGCGGTGTTTCTGCAGGATTGGACAATCTCAACCGATCTGCCGCAAGGAGGTGCCGGCTTGTGGCGGTTAGACGTTGCTGCCGCGGGTAGCGGTGTCACGGGCGATTTGTTGGCGCACTGCATCGACACGGCCCTTTGGCTGAACGGTGGCATTGACCGTGTGACCGCAATGACGGAAACGTTTGTCAAAGAACGGAAACACAACCTGACAGGCAAGGTGGAACCCGTCGGCATTGACGATGCCTGCGCCTTTCTGGCCCGTTTCAAGAATGGATCGCTCGCGACGTTTGAGTCCACGCGTTATGCTCGAGGGCATAAAGCGCTTTACACATTTGAGATCAACGGCGAGAAAGCTTCCATTCAATGGGATCTGCACGATCTGCATCGATTGTCCTATTTCGACCATCGCGACGAAGGGACTTTGCGTGGTTGGCGCTCCATCCATGTTACCGATGGAGACCATCCTTACATGGGTAAATGGTGGGTACCAGGTCTGCAGATTGGTTACGAGCACAGCTTCGTACATCAGGTAGCCGACTTTCTGGAGGGCCTCGCGAATAACAAGCCTGCGAGCCCAACGTTCCGCGATGCCTTGGAAACACAAAAGGTGTGTGACGCGGTGCTCGAGAGTGGTCGGACCTCGCAGTGGGTCGCAGTTGGATAAGCAGAAGGGAGCCCGAAAATGAAGACATTGCCTCAACTTCATATTCGAAGCATCCAAGCCCGGCCTGTCGTCGTGCCCATGAAGCGCCCGCTGCGCACCAGTTCCGGTTCTGTGGCGCAAGCCCCCTTGCTGTTGATCGACCTTCAAACCGAAGAGGGCGTGACCGGGCGAGCTTACTTGTTTGGCTATCAGCCATTCACGTTGAAGCCGCTACACGATCTAGTGGTTGCTTTGGCCGAGATGATTGTTGGCGACCGAGTCGCCCCGTTTGATGTGGATCGCAAACTGCGATCAAAGGCAAAGTTGCTTGGGCCTTCTGGCTTGTTAGGCGTGGCACTGGCGGGCCTGGACGTAGCTTGTTGGGACACCCTGGCAGTGGGCCAAGGTTTGCCGCTCGCCGAACTGTTGGGGGGCTCCACAGCCAGTGTGCCGGCTTACAACAGCAACGGGCTGAGCATCATGCCTGTGGGGGAAGCTGCAGAAGAAGCCACACAACTCGTCGCCGAGGGGTTTGGTGCCATTAAGATGCGATTGGGTCGGGTGACGGCGGCTGAGGATTTAGCTGCGGTGCGGGCGGTGCGAAGTGGTATTCCGAGCGATATTTTGCTGATGGCCGATTTTAACCAGGCACTGTCGGTCAACGAAGCGATCCATCGCGGGCGGCTGCTGGACGGCGAGGGGCTCGTTTGGATTGAAGAACCGGTGCGGGCCGATGATCTGGCTGGTTGTGCGCGAGTGGCTGCCGAACTGAAAACTCCGGTTCAGATCGGCGAGAATTTTTCGGGTGTCTATCAGATGCTGGAGTCGCTCAACCTTCACGCGTCCGATTTCGTCATGCCCGATCTGCAACGCATTGGCGGCGTCTCTGGCTGGATGCGAGCTGCAGCGCTGGCCCAGGCGGCCGGGTGCGAAATGTCCAACCACCTTTTCCCGGAAGTCAGCGCCCATCTGCTGGCCGTGACGCCGACCTGCCACTGGCTTGAGTACGTTGATTGGGCCGACCCCGTGCTGGAGCACCCACTCGAAGTGAGAGATGGCAAGGCTCTGGTCCCCAGCCGTCCGGGTTCGGGACTCGTTTGGAACGAGCAAGCCGTCGAACGGTTCCGAGTTGTATGAGGCCCGATTCTCCCTGCTCAACGATCTCCTGCTGAGCTCTGCGAGTCATGGTGACACTTCCACGACCATTCCCTGATAACGGCTCAGTCGCGAGCTTCGGCTCTCCTCTCCCCAAGGCGGGAGAGGGGCCGGGGGGTGAGGGGGATCAGTGCTGTCTGGAGTTAGCCACAAACGCTACTGTTGGATCGGGATCTCAAAAGCATCGTGGGAACCGCCAAACCCTGCCTGCCCCCTCACCCCTAACCCCTCTCCCGCGCTGGGGAGAGGGGAACCGAAGTCGACCAAGTTTTTCGCGAGACGAGTGGTATCGTCACCATATTCTTCAAGGTCTCAAGGGTTTCCTCACCCTGGTTTTTCTCTGTCTTCCCTCGCAGATGTTCAGCCAGGGCCTTCCTGGAACGCAGCCCCTAGACTGGCAGGGCGATCTTTCGGAGCGCATGATGGACGGCGCGCACCGATTTGTGGAGCGCACGATCGGTGAGTCGATCGAGAAGCGCCAACGCCACTGGAAGCGCGACCTTTCCTCACGCCAAGCCTACGAAGCATCCGTCGAACCCAACCGCCGGCGTTTTAAGAAGATCATCGGTGTCGTCGATTCCCGTTTGCCGGCACGAATGGAGCGCTTTGGGGATGACGAGAACTCTGCACTGGTCGCAGAAACCGCGCACTACCGGATCTTCCAAGTCCGCTGGCCGGTTTTGGAAGGAGTGACCGGCGAAGGCCTCCTGCTGGAGCCCAAGGTTGTCCCGACGGCCTATGTTGTCGCACTTCCGGATGCTGCCCAGACCCCCGAGCAACTGGCTGGCCTTGCGACAGTCATTCAGGGTGAAGCACAGTTTGCCCGGCGACTGGCCGAGCGGGGCGTCGAGGTGCTGGTGCCCGTTCTCATCGATCGCACCAGCCGATGGTCGGGCCATCCAGATTTCGGCCAAACTGACCAAACCCACCGCGAGTGGATCTATCGCCAGGCTTTCGTCATGGGCCGGCACGTCATTGGCTACGAGGTGCAGAAGGTGCTGGCGGCCGTGGACTGGTTCAAAGCAAAGTCTCCCCGAGCCAGGGTTGGTGTCGCCGGTTATGGTGAAGGCGGATTGTTGGCGCTGTATGCCGCAGCGGTGGATACACGCATCGATGTTGCTCTAGTCAGTGGATACTTCGGCTCGCGTCAGGAAGTCTGGTCGGAACCCATATATCGCAATGTTTGGGGACTACTCGAAGAGTTTGGGGATGCAGAGATCGCCACGCTCATTGCCCCGCGTGACTTGCTCGTCGAGTACAGCCAAGAGCCACTTGTCACCGGGCACAAGGGCGATCTGAAGGTTCGATCCTTTCAGAATCTCTCGCAAGAGTTTCTGCGCATCGACAAGCTGCTGCGGCCCGGGTTCCAGCGCAACGATCTTGTGTCGGGAGTCGGCGGTAAGCCTTTGGCAGCCGGATCAACGCAAGCCATTGACCTGTTTACGCAGTGGCTGGGAATCAAACCAGTAAAAGCTCCGGCCGAATCTCAGCCTCACGACACCCGGCAGAGTTTTGACCCCGGCGACCGGCAGCGACGACAAGTGAAGGAGCTGGAGGGTCACGTTCAGCGGCTGGTGCGCAACTCAGAACATGTGCGTGACAGCTGGTTCGCATTCAAGGTAGCTCCTGAGCTGGCGGACCGGACCTGGTCGCGCGAATTGCGTCACAAGACGCTGACTCAAGCATCGTTTGTGCAAGGAGCCAAGGAGTACCGCGAGTATTTCTGGAACGAGGTGATGGGACGGTTTGATGAGCCGTTGCTTCCCGCGAATGCCCGGACGAGGAAGATCTACGATACGGAGAAATGGGTGGGTTACGAGGTCGTACTCGACGTGTGGCCGGAGGTGTTCGCTTGGGGAATATTGCTTGTTCCCAAAGACATTCAGCCTGGCGAGCGGCGTCCCGTGGTGGTTTGCCAGCATGGCCGCAGGGGATTGCCACAGCATGTCGTGGAAGGAGACGACCCGTACTACCGTAATTTCGCGGCACGGTTGGCTGATCGAGGGTTTGTTGTTTTCGCTCCTCATAATCTTTATCGCGGAGAAGACCGGTATCGTTGGTTGAGCCGCAAAGCCAACGGCGTGAAGGCTTCGCTGTTCTCATTCATCATCAGCCAACACGATCAAATTCTACGATGGCTCGAAACACTCCCATTCGTGGATAGCAAGCGTATGGCGTTTTACGGTCTAAGCTACGGCGGCGAGACCGCTGTGCGCGTGCCGACGATTCTCGAGAAGTATGCGCTCTCGATTTGCTCAGGCGATTTCAATAGCTGGACCTACAAAGTCGCGGCCATCGACCAGCCGTTCAGCTTCATGTACACGATTGAGTGGGAGATGCCCTATTTCAACCTGGGCCACACGTTCGACTATGCGGAGATGGGATATCTCATGATCCCGCGTCCATTCATGGTTGAGCGCGGCCATCACGATCATGTCGCCCGCGACCAGTGGGTGGCGCATGAGTATGCAAAGCTACGCCACGTTTATGTTCAATTGGGTCTCGAAGACAAGACTGAGATCGAGTATTTCAACGGCGGCCACACGATCAACGGCGAAGGGACATTCAAGTTCCTGCACAAGCACTTGAATTGGCCAGAGAGGTAGAAAGGAATAGGTGTCGCGTCTCGGTGCCATCGGGCCGATGAAAGTCCCCGGCCGGTCACGAAGCGACCCGGGGGTTGTCCGTTGGAGATCTGCGAAATGACACGACAACCCCCTGAAGGCTACACGACTGTCGTCGTTTCGCCTTCTCTCCCCCTTTGCTAAGGGGGATTTCAAGGAGAATTTCCATGAAAGCTCTGTTGCTGAAGGACTACAAGCAGCTCGAAGTGACAAGCATGCCCGATCCAGAAATCGGGCCGGAAGAGATCTTGGTGCAGGTGAAGGCCTGTGGCATCTGCGGCAGCGACGTCCATGGCTACGATGGCCACACGGGCCGCCGTATTCCGCCGCTCATCATGGGGCATGAAGCTTCGGGTGTAGTCGCCCAAACCGGCGCCAACGTGAAGCAATTTCGTGTGGGCGAACGCGTTACCTTTGATTCGACGGTGTACTGCGGCAAGTGCTTTCACTGCCGGCGAGGTGAGGTCAACCTCTGTGACAACCGGAACGTGCTTGGGGTCTCCTGCGGCGACTATCGACGACACGGAGCCTTTGCCGAGTATGTGGCGGTTCCACAGCACATTGTCTACCGGCTGCCGGATGATTTGAGCTTTGAACAGGCGGCACTGATCGAAGCTGTCTCGATTGCTTTCCACGCGACGAATCGCACTCCGATCATGCTCGGCGACTCCGTGGTCGTGGTGGGCGCCGGCATGATCGGCCAACTGGTTATCCAGACGGTGCGCCAGGCAGGCTGCGGGAAACTGATCGCGATCGATCTGGATGATCGCAAGCTCCAGTTGGCACGGGAGCTCGGCGCGGATGCCGGCATCAACGCCAGCGGGCCGAATGTTCTGGCACAGGTTCTCGAACTCACGGAGGGCAGGGGAGCAGACCTCGCCTTCGAGGTGGTGGGAGCGTCTGCTCCTTTCAACACGTCGGTGGCCAGCCTTCGCAAAGGGGGCTCGGTAACGTTGGTCGGTAACTTGTCGCCAAAGGTCGACATGCCGCTACAGCAAATCGTCACCCGCGAGCTGACGCTCATTGGAGTCTGCGCTTCATCCGGAGAGTATCCGGCCTGCATCGATTTGATGGCGCGTGGCAGCATCGACGTCAGCGCCTTCATCAGTGCGTTTGCTCCGCTGGAGGAAGGACCGATGTGGTTCGACCGCTTGTACCGACAGGAGCCTGGCCTGATGAAGGTTGTTCTCAAGCCTACATAAAGTAGTCCTGATCGCTAGGCAGGAGTGTCAAGGGCCGGGAAGAAACAGAGCCTCGTCATTCCGGCCAAGCGCAGCGCGAGCCGGAATCCAGCCTGG
>Ga0180085_1000759_pt1 | contig 11104 bp, 9 predicted proteins | sample EasRiv730_16_10D_FD_123013 | JGI IMG/M metagenome (GOLD analysis project Ga0180085, IMG submission 123013) | Soil microbial communities from meander-bound floodplain in the East River, Colorado, USA - East River metaG ERMLT730_16_10D | ecosystem: Environmental > Terrestrial > Soil > Floodplain ... | reverse complement strand
CGTGATACGTGATTCGTGGTGTGTGATACGTGATGGGTGAGTTGCGGCGGGTGGCCTGACCGGTCTTCACTTACCACGAATCACGCATCACGAATCACTTATCCCGCTTCACATCCCATGAAACTCGAACAAATTGAACTTCGCGAAATCCAGATGCCGCTGGTGTCGTTCTTCGAAACCAGCTTTGGCCGTACTACGCAGCGGCGAATCCTTCTGGTCCGAGTGTTCAGTGATGGCGTGGTAGGCTACGGAGAAGCCACCTCCCCGGAAGGGCCTTTTTACAACCACGAATCCACTGGGACTGCGTGGCATATCTTGCGCGAGTTCGTCATCCCGCGCGTGCTTCAAGCTTCTCTTCAAGGGCCCGCAGACGCCGCTGCGATCCTGAAACCTATTCGCGGTCACGGCATGGCCAAAGCCGCGGTGGAAACGGCTCTGTGGGACCTGCACGCCCGGCAAGCGGGCAAGCCGCTGCATCAGCTATTGGGAGGGAGCCGCCGGAGCATCGATTGTGGCGTCTCCATTGGTATCCAGGATACTGTCGGAGAACTGCTCAAGAAAATTGAAAAGGAGGTCACGGCTGGCTATCAACGCATAAAAATAAAGATCAAGCCGGGCTGGGACCTGGACGTCGTGCGTGAGGTGCGACAACAGTTCCCAGCCATCCTTCTGATGTGCGATGCGAATTCAGCCTACACGTTGCGCGACATCGACCTCTTCAGACAGATGGACGAGTTCAAGCTACTGATGATTGAGCAGCCACTGGCCTGGAACGACATCATCGATCATATCCAGCTTCAAAAGGCCATTCGAACGCCCATCTGTCTGGATGAGTCCATTCTCGACGCCGAAGACGCCCGCAAAGCCATCGATTCAGGTGCCTGCAAGATCATCAACATCAAGCTGGGCCGAGTTGCCGGACACACCGAAGCGAAGAGAGTCCATGATGTTTGTGCGGCTCACTCCGTTCCAGTCTGGTGCGGTGGCATGCTAGAAGCGGGCATCGGCCGGGCCCACAACATTGCGATGTCGACCTTGGAGAACTTCTGCTTACCGGGTGACGTTTCTGCCAGTCGCCGGTACTTTCATCGCGACATCATTGATCCCGAGGTCGAGGTCGACTCCCAAGGGCGGATTCAGGTCATTGACGGCCCGGGCATTGGGTTTGAACCGAACATGAAACGCATCCAGGCTGTGACGGTCCGCACGGGAATGTTTCGACTGTAGTGTCTACCGGTCCAAATCGACACCCGACCATGGAAAAAATCCTCATCACGGGCATCAGTGGCTTTCTAGGCTGGAATCTGGTGCGGCGCCTTAAAGACCAATACCGCGTCTATGGAACCTGCCTGGATAATCCCGTTTCCATTCCCGGGGTTGAAACCTTTACTTTTGACCTTTCTGATTGGTCCAAGATTGAGAGGCTCTGCCAGGCTGTTGATCCAGCAGTCATTGTGCATACCGCCGCCTATTCGAATCCAGACTATTGCGAACTCCACCATAAGGAAGCGCTCACTCTGAATACCTTTGCCAGCCGCGAGTTGGCAAAGGCAGCGAATCGGCTGGGCAGCAAGCTAATCTACACTTCTACCGATTTTGTTTTCGATGGAAAACGTGGTGAATACAGCGAAGCGGACGATCCGGCACCCATCAACTATTATGGGAAGACCAAATTCTTGGCTGAACTCGAGATCATGAATCACTGCAGTCACTACGTCACGTTGCGTATTGGAACTCTCTATGGGCGGGGCAACGGCATCCGGCCTAACTTCTTTGAGACGCTGGAGAAGCAGCTCCTCGCTGGAAAGAAGCCCACGTGTATTGTTGACCAATACCGAACCTTCCTGTTTGTCGAAGATGCCGTCGAGGTCATAAGCCAGCTGATTGCGGAGAAAACTCTGAAAGGTCTGTTTCATCTCGGAGGGCCTGAAAAAGCTAGCCGTGTTCAATTTGCTGAGACGCTTTGCGCAACCCTCCGTGTCTCTGACAGCTTGATTGAGAAGGTCCGTTTGGCCGACGCCACTTCCGCCGCCGCTCGTCCACCCGATTGCTCATTAAATAGCAATAAGATCAAAAAGGCCTTAAATCTGAATCTCAGTCCGATCTCACAAGCGCTAGATCAGCTCTGTGTCAGGAGCTGACCCGAGGAGTTCACTTCTGGACTTGGACTTCTGATGGTGAGGAGCTCAAATCTGACACGGACCCTTCCTGTTATTCACTATTCGATTCTGCAGCCTGGAAAGTAGAAACTGAGGATCTCCGACATATTTTTCCCCCGCCTGCTCATCTCGATGGCACCCGCCTGACAGAGCCCGAAATTGTGCCCAGAGCCGTGCCCCCTGATCCTCACAGAGTCTGAATGAAGCTCAAACGAGTAACGGTTGCTGTGGATAATGTTCCATCCCAGCACACGCCCGACATAGATGCGGGTTGCTTGTTTCAATGCGCCCAACTCTCCTGCCTCGCCTGGTTCGGCGAGGCTGGAGATTACTTCGGCTGGATCCTTGACAGACTGTTGCTTCAGGGCGCGTAGCAATTCCTTCGTTGTGATGGTCGTCTCCCATTCGAAGAGAGGGTGGCGCACGCACAAGTTGCATGGCACAGAACGATAGAGATAATCTGAACCTTGCTTTGTTTGTTTGCTGTCAGCGGATCCCGCCAACGTCTGACCTCCGCAAGCCGCCGTGTATAGAGGTTGAAAGGACTTGCCTAGAAATGTCAATTCCAGTCCACGAGTGGCTGTTGCCGCTTGTTTGAACCGGTCGTCGACCGTCTTGAAGTCCGTGAAGAACTGGCAGTGGGTTGTGTCGCAGAAATCGTAGCCATCCTTCCGGTGCCGTCCAGTCGCGGTTCTCAAATACGAGCGAACCAGGATGGCTTGCGCCTTCAGCGCTTCCGGTTCCTGGGACTCCACCATTTCCGAGCGCAGAATTTGCTGCACGGCGACTTCCTCTTGGACAGTGACTCGAGGCAACAGCCGACCCTGTCGCACGGCTACGTCCAGGCGACCGGAAAAATTTCTCTGAATGCGCCCCGGCACGCTGAGCGTGTAGATTGTTTCCTCAGTGCGCACAGTGTCAGCGCTAGACACCAGAAGCAACCGTCGATCGTGTGCGAAGAGTCTGATTTCCAATCGGTCTCCGCGACTCTCGATCTGCAGCCGCTGACCAACTCCCAAAACTCGGTTTGCCTCAACTGACCCACTCTGAATCGAGACGATTGCATCATGCGGTGCTGTGATGTCTACGCCTTCGGGACGGAAAAGGCCAAAAACAGCGATTGTGACGGGACGACTACTTTCCTTTCCTGGAATAGCAGCCGGCAAAGCAAGACAGATGAGCAGCAGGATTCCCAGCTTGCGAAGTTGCTGCCACGCTGGGCGAACTGAAGAGCGGATCATTGGTGCATTGTAACTCCGGATCGACAGATGGGTTCTGATTTGAAGCCGCGTGCTGACTCGATAGCGGTTTGGGTTTGATTCCGATGGAAAGGTCTGGTTGGCGGGTCAGCGGTCGGCGTACTAACGACGGCGGTTCGAAGGGCCCGGAGTCTTTTTCCTTGAACAAACGACACGCCGCCAATGAGAATGGCGTGCAGGTAATGTGAAGTCCGCTGTGCCTAAAGAGGAAGCGAGGCACAGTGAGCCCAGGCCTGAAGTTTGAACTCGACTTGGCGAATGGGTGCGAAGGTGAAGGATGCCGTTACTGGGAGCGCATGTTTCGACATCGGGAGGCGTGGACAAGGCGCCGGTGAACGGCCAAGGCCTGGGTTGCGAAGCGATTCAAGTATTCACGCGGAACCAGATGCAATGGCGAGCGAGGCCTTTGTCCAACTTGGAGACGGCCGGCTTTCGCGATGGGATCAAGGAATGCGGCATTCAGGTAACGGTTTCCCACGATTCTTATCTCATCAATCTGGGCAGCCATGACCCGGTCACGTTGCAGAAGTCGTTGGACGCATCTGCCGATGAAATCGAACGCTGCGAGCAGCTCGGAATTCCCTTTCTTGTGTTTCATCCTGGATCGCATGTCGGGGCTGGTGAAGCGGCGGGATTGCAGCGCATTGCCGACAGCTTGAATGCTGTATTGGGGCAGAAGCCGAAATACAGGACTCGAGTCTTGCTCGAAAACACGGCAGGCCAGGGCAGCAACTTGGGATATCGCTTCGAACAGCTGGCTGAGATTCTGGCCAAGACGGAAAACCCAAAAAGGTTGGGCGTCTGCCTTGATACCTGTCATCTGTTTGCGTCCGGCTACGATTTGCGAACGCGCTCTACCTATGAAGCGACCTTCCGAGAGTTTGATGCCATCGTCGGACTAAGCCGGGTGAAGGTCTTTCATCTAAACGATTCCAAGAAAAGTTTAGGCAGCCGCGTGGACAGGCATGAGAACATTGGCAAAGGAGAACTGGGACTGGAGCCGTTTCGCTTTCTGCTGAATGACCCGCGTTTCGCCGGTCTCCCCATGTTACTGGAGACCCCAGGGGGCGATGAAGCGTATCGTATCGATCTGACTACTTTGCGAAGCCTGAAACAATGAGACATCGACACTTGTTTCCATTGCTGTTCGCCTGCGTGCTGACCTTATCCTGTCAGAACAGGCAGCAACGTTCTGGTGGGGATGAACCTCCCGTGCATAGCTACCTGCAACTGTTGGAGCGCCTCGAGGTGGCGGGCAGCCGATACCGGCGGGCAACCGACTTGCTGAAGTACAGCAGTTCCAGCATGGAGCGAAGCTTGGCGGAGAGGCATCTGCAACTCGCGCGACAGTTTCTGGAGAGCGAGTTTGAGCTGGCCGACGTCGAATCCAAGAGCCTGGCGCTCAACGAAGCGGTCACATCTGAGGGCGCTTCTGCTCCAACTGCTGCCGAGCAGAGCCAGTACGACAGGATTGCAGCGGAAGTCTGGCGCCTTTCAGCTGAGGTGGAAGAGGCAAAGGAACGATTGGCTGCGGCCCGGCAGAATCTGAAGAAAGCGGACACCGCGGAGGCATTCCGTAAGGCCCAGCAAAAGGTCGACCAGCTGCAAAAGGAAGTTGATATCGCGGATAAGAAGCTGGATTTGGCGGGCTCGAATCTCGATATCCAGGACTATAAGCGCAAGCGCTCAACTTCGCTGGCGTCGGGCACATTGTCGTTTCCAGAACGTCTCAAGATGATGAAGGACGAGCTGTTCCCTGCGGCAAAACCTCCGGCTTCCACTGCTGTCCGAAGTCCCGAGCCGCCGCCAGTAGCGACTGCGGGAGAATCGCAAGGAGGAATCGTTGCCAGCGTGCGGGACTATTTCGCGCGGCGGGAAAAATTCCAAAGCCTGCGACACACGCAGCAGGAAACGCAACAGTTGGTGAATCGGGTCAAGGAAAGCCTGGAGCGGCGGCTGCGAGACCTTGAAACCCTGCAAGCTCAGCATCTCGAACTAAATCGAAAAACAGAAGCGGCCTACAGCCAGGCTTACCAATTGCTGCAAAAGGGTGGCGAGGCGCCAGCAGTTGCACGGGTGCTGGAAGAAGCTGACCGACAGATGTCGGACTCGGCCCGCCTTGAGCAACAGAAGGAGCTTGCCAGTCGTGCCCTGAGCGTGGTTCGCAGACAAGCCGAGCTGGTGCGGGACGATAGCGAGAAGCTGGCCAGTTGGACCGGCGTCGCCACCGAAGAGAGCAGCGACTCACTTCTCCGTGCCGGCAGCCGCATCGGAATTGTCCTGGCCCTGGTTCTCGCAATTCTGATTCTTTCGCACTACCTCAAGAAGCTGCCTTATAAGTTCACGCGCGAAGGCAAGAATCTCTACTACTTTCGTAAGCTCATCAGCTTTACGTCGGGCCTGTTAATCGCTGTCATTGTGATCTTGAACTTCATGGGAGACTTCGGCAGTCTCACGGCCGTTTTAGGACTGGCCGGTGCCGGTCTCGCCATCGCCTTGCAGGATCCGATTGTCAGCTTGGTGGGTTGGTTTCTCATTGTTGGCAGGTTCGGGATCAGCGTCGGCGACCGCGTGGAGATCAATCAGGTGAAGGGTGACGTCATCGACATCGGCCTGCTTCGCATCGCAGTCCTCGAGGTGGGCAACTGGGTAGGCGCCGAGCAATCCACCGGACGCGTCGTCTTCTTCCCCAACAGCTTCATCTTCAAGAGCCACTACTTCAACTACTCCACGGGCAATTCGTTTATCTGGGATGAGATTCGCTTCACGGTGACCTATGACAGCGACTGGAAAAGAGCGCGTGAGATCCTCGAAGAAGTGGCGACACGGGCTTCACAGGTCTTTGTTGACGCGGCCAAAAACAGTCAGTCGCAATTGGAACGGCAGTACCAGATCAACCTGGGTACGTTAACGCCGTACGTGTATGTCTCGATTGCCAGCAACGGAGTTGACTTGGTCCTCCGCTATCTGACGGGCATTCGTAAGCGTCGTTCCACGCAAGACCAAATTTGTCAGGAGATCCTGCAGGCGTTCGGGGCCGAGCCAGGCATTGAACTATCCGCTCCGGCTCGCCGAGCTGCTGCGGAGACCAAGCCAGCCGTCACGACCACTCCCGAGCCGGCCGGGGGATGAAGACAGGATTTACGACCGGATTACGACAGGATTTACAAGATTAACAGGGTTGTTGATCCTGCGAATTGCTTTGTGACTTCCTTTGAACACTTCGATTCGCGCTGTAGAAAATTGCCGGACTGTGGTGGGAGAAGTCTGCGGTGATATTCCCACTCGTCCGAAGCCGAACTCACTGAGTCTTCCGTTCCGTTGCGGCGAGGGGAAACACATCGACCGGCCCTACAAGACCGATGTTTTCAGAAGTTCAGAATCCGGGGATGAGGGCCTGCGTCACCATATCCTGACGTTCTCAACAAAAGTGACGGTTTGTAGCAAGCAACAAGTCCGCTGTCAAATCTTGTCAATCTTGTAAATCCTGTCAAAATCTCTTCGTCGATTCTGTCGCGATGACCACCGAAATCTACTGTGTCCGGCACGGCCAATCGATTCACAACCAGCAACAGACCATCGCAGGGCAACTCGATTCCGAACTGACTCCTCTCGGATTCGAGGATGCGCGCAGCGTGGCCCAGGCCATCGGACGCAGCGATTTTGAGATCGTCTATTGCAGCGACTTGTTGCGTGCGCGCCAGACTGCCGAGACCATCATGAGCACGCTGGAGTTCAGCTGCCCGGTGCGCTATTCACCACTGATCCGCGAATTGGACTACGGTCGTTTTACCGAAAAGACGGTTGAGGAAACCTTCAAGATTCTTAACTACAAGCGCGTTCCAGACCAGCCGTATCCTGATGGGGAGAGTTTTTTCGACATGCAAGCGCGGGTCCGTCAGTTCCTGAGCCAACTGGTGGACGAGTCGGCTGGGAAGCGCATTCTGGTCGCAGCTCACGCGGGATCTATTCGCATCATGGCCATGCTGCTCGACCCGGCCCGCCAGCAGGAACATCTGGATCGCGCCTATGGCAATCGCTATATCGGCAGAGCTGTCATGGACGGAGGCAATCGGCTTGTCTCATTTGAAGTGCTTCAGAATCCGGAGCGCGGCAGGTTTTAGCGCTTAGGATTCCCTCTCCCGTTTGTGGGGAGAGGGGTGAACGCTTGAGAAGCGTTCACAAGGCCGGGTGAGGGGGCATCAGCCAACGGAGACGCGACCCTCCGCGTTCTCAGGTTGCTCACGATCATCTCCAGCCATCGCGTTATCTCGGCTGCTGCTGGCTTAAGCAGTGCAGCGTCCCTAGTCCCCAAACCAGATCAACACTGTGAATGCCGATGACCTCTCGGTCTGGAAACAGCCGGGCCAGTATCGAAAGCGCTTCCCGGTCGTGAGGATCGTTGAAGGTCGGAACCAGCACAGCAGAGTTCCCAATGTAGAAGTTGGCATAGCTGGCCGGCAGCCGCTGGGCCTGAAACCAGAGCGGTCGCGGCATTGGCAGCGGGACGATCTCCAGAGGCTTCCCGTCTTGATCTGTCATTGACTTCAGCAGTTCCAGGTTCTTCCGGAGTGGCTGGTAGTTTGCATCGCCCGTGTCGCTCTCCTGCGCAATAACCACCGTTGTTGGATTCACAAAGCGCGCTAGATCGTCCACGTGGCCGTGCGTGTCGTCGCCCGCGATACCATTCTGTAGCCACAGCACCTTGCGAATGCCCAAATAGTCGGCAAACACCCCTTCCATATCCTCGCGGCTGAGTTTCGGGTTCCGCGCCTGAATGGGACTGAGCAGGCACTCCTCAGTCGTCAGCAGCGTTCCCCTGCCGTTGACGTCGATGCTGCCGCCTTCAAGCACAACGCGATGAGGCTTCCTTTCCACTTCCCACTGCGGTTCCCACTGCTTCAGCTTGAGGGCCAGTGCGACCTTGGCAGGAATGGCGTTGTCTCGTCTCCAGTTCGAGTACTTTGCCCATCCGTTGAACCTCCAATTCGTGATGGCAAGTTCGGAGCGTGCGGCGACCTCTCGCTTTATAAAGATGGGGCCAAAGTCCCGAGACCAGACGCGGTCCGTGGGAAATGGGAAGAAATCGATTTGGTCGAGGTCTATCCCAACTCGCTTGAGCAGATTCCGAGCACGGCTTCGCAGACGGTCGTCTTGCACCAGGATGCAGACCCGCTCGCCGTAATGCAGGTAACGAACAATTTCGGCGTATACCCACGCAATGGGCGTGAACTTCCCAGGCCAGTCTTCCCGATTGTGCGGCCAGGCAATCCATGTGGCGTGATGCGGTTCCCATTCGGCTGGCATGCGGAAACCGCTGGGAGGTCGGGGGACTCGAGGCATGAAGGGGGGGTCTCTAGTCAAAGAGGAAAATCAAACCGCCAAGACGCGAAGGAACGCAGAAACTACTGGGAACACGGAGAGCAGCAGCCTCTCAAAAAGATCATTTATGATTGTTAGCCTTTAATGCGGCCAAAAAACTCCTCTTCCTTGGATTCGTCGACGAGCAGATCGAGCAACTCCCTATCCTCGAATGTCTCTGATACTTTTTCGTCTACGATGACGGCCAGGCTTCGCAATCGTTTGAGTTTTGAAGGGCTACGAATTCTCCCTTTCAGTAGCATACTTTTCTGAATCGTCTCGATAAACGCTGACGCCATTTGATCGTTAAAGGCTTGAAACATTACGGGGATATGCACAGAGGCGCTATTTGCGTAGAAATCTGTTCTTGAGAACCTCGCGCTACCGCCGATGTAACCAACGTAGGTATGTGTCATCGCCCAGACATAATCCTTGATGCACTCTTCGACGATGACCGCTGAAAACTGCCTTAGCTCTCTCACACAGCGGTTCTCAACGTCCCAATTGTCTAAACTGGCCTTCAGTTGTTGCACAAGCGGCACAATCTTATATTTCCTAGCATTGTGCGAGAGATAGATCGTTCCGCTTACAACGTGCACAAATCCAAACGCCTTGTCTGTAACCGAAGCGTTTCCCTTGGCAAGTTCTTGATCAAGCCTTCTGACAACCTGAACCTTAACTGGTTTTGGGAGCACCTGCCAAAGAAGAGGGGCCAAAAACTCAATATTTGAAATTAATGTGCTCGAAGAATCAGGGTGAATGTAGATCGTGAACAATCGGTTGATTAATTCAGTCTTATATGTTTCTGGCAAATCTCCGAGTGCGTTCTCAATCGCTACCTCGTTTCTATCGTAGTTTTCCAACTTGAGGGTCTCTATGTAATCATCGATATCGATGATCTGAGCCGGGTATTCTTCGTTGAGAACATATTTAATGCAGTCGTCGATCACTGCCAGTACTTTGACGAGTGATGGCTCGCTGCTCCTCGGATGGCCAGAAAAAATGTGCCTCGATTCCTTTGAATGTCCGAGTATCTTGTAAGCCTCCCAGCCAATCACACCAATCTTATAAGCGCCCTCAATCAACTGATCGTCATTGACGTAGCTTTGGAAATCCTCATAGGTCTTTATTTCTCTTCCGAGATTAACCTCCTTGTTGAATAAGCTTAAGCTGCGGAACATGATCTTATTCCTAAGATCATCAACAACTGCGTTCCAGAATGCGCCAATTGCGCTCCGGTAACCCTGCGCTGGCAAAACGCGCAGGGCTTCAACAATGTATGGGCTTTCCCGCATGTCCTCTCGCACACCCAACACTGCGCGCTGGATTAACGGGACAATATCGTTATCAGAGGTTCTTAGGAGCTTGTTCATAGAGTGCGGTTCACCTCATTCCGTCCGATCGATTAATCGGTTCACGATCTGCCCGTAGCTGTCGATGCGGCGGTCGCGCAGGAAGGGCCAGTTGCGTCGGACGCTTTCCAAGTGGGCCAAATCGCATTCCGCCACCAGGATCTCTTCCTTGTTGTTGGAGGCTTCGCTCAGCACAACTCCGAACGGGTCGCTGACAAAGGAACTGCCCCAAAATTCCAGTCCCCCTTCGGAGGGGCCTTCGTGCCCCACGCGATTCACGGCCGCCACATAGACTCCATTGGCAATGGCATGGGCGCGTTGGATCGTCCGCCAGGCATCGTGTTGAGCAGACCCATACTGAGACTTCTCCGTCGGGTGCCATCCGATAGCCGTCGGATAGAACAGCACCTTGGCGCCCTGGAGAGCCGTTAGCCTCGCTCCTTCTGGATACCACTGGTCCCAGCAAACCAACACGCCGATGCGCCCGTAACGCGTATCAAAACACCGGTAACCTTGATCGCCCGGCGTGAAGTAATACTTCTCGAAGTATAGGGGATCGTCCGGAATGTGCATCTTGCGATAAGTTCCCAGCAGCGATCCATCGGCATCAAGCACGACAGCGGTGTTGTGGTACACGCCTGCATCCCGACGCTCGAAAAGTGAGCCCACAATCACCACCTGGTGTTGCCGGGCAACCGATGCCAAAGCTTCTGTGCTCGGTCCCGGGATAGGCTCAGCCAGGTCGAAAATCGTTGCGTCCTGCTTCTGGCAGAAGTACTGGGAGCGGAACAATTCCTGCAAACAAATGATCTGCGCCCCGCGTTGGGCTGCCTGGCCAATCAGCGTTAACGCCTTTTGCAGGTTGTCGTCAACCCCGAGGCCGCACGACATTTGGATAAGTCCCAGTTTGAATTTCGCTGGAGTTGGCTTCATTGCAGGTGCCTCTCTAGGATCTTATCCTGACGTCGCGATG
>Ga0180085_1000758_pt1 | contig 11105 bp, 13 predicted proteins | sample EasRiv730_16_10D_FD_123013 | JGI IMG/M metagenome (GOLD analysis project Ga0180085, IMG submission 123013) | Soil microbial communities from meander-bound floodplain in the East River, Colorado, USA - East River metaG ERMLT730_16_10D | ecosystem: Environmental > Terrestrial > Soil > Floodplain ... | reverse complement strand
TACATCTCGTACTATCACGCGGACAGAATACACGACTCTCTGGAGAAAGACGCACCGACGATGCGACCTGTTTCTTACAAGCGGGATCCATCCGCGCGGTTGGTTTCCTTCCAGCGCATCGGTGGCTTGCATCATCGATATGATTGGCAGCGGGCGGCCTAAAGACCCTTCATAGAGGCATAACCTTTCGAGGTGGCACGATCAGTGTCTGATGTTCTTGCGGGCACCGGAACCTGCGTCCGTCTCGAAGCGTATCTGGCACTCTTCAGCACTTCAACTTTCCTGAGATTTGCCGATTCCGCGTACGCTAATCCAGCGGCATTAGCTTTTTGGCGACAGACAGGGCTCGCCGAAAAGCGTCAAATCAATTTATCTAATCCAACGGATAAGATTCCGCTATGTGCGCAGAGCCCCGTTTGGCACGCTGATTGTCAGGCGGATTGCGCTTTCTCGTGGCGTGCGTTGCTTCTTACGTTATCTTTGTGTTTCGGACCATTCTTTTCAAAATCAGACTCAAAGTGCCCCTGGCAATGACATAAGCGCCGCCGGTAAAGGCCGTATAGGCGGCAACTTTCCCAATGTTTTTCAAAATACGTTTTTGCTTTTCGGTCACCTAACGCCTCGTGCGGGAGCAAGATCAGATCCTGTCGCGGGAACGTCTTCCGCCGATGCGAACACTGACCAACCTCTCCATAGATAGGTGATGTCCAACCCCTCTCCGAGACTTCATCATCGCGGCGGACGTTTTCTAAACAGCGAATGCTCTGGCTCTGCCTGAGCACGTTCTCGGGGTCTCCCGCGCCGCTCGTGGACAAATCCCTGTTCGATGAGGATGCCGACAACGTGTTTGTAGTCTTCGTCCAGAACCCGCACGATATCGGCTAAAGAACTCCGGTGATTGACGAAGAGATTGCAGATGGTGATTTTCCGTTTCGCGACCGGGTCCAAAGATGCCGCATTCCGCGGGTTCGTAAACACCTTGGTGGTGACACGGAAGCCGTTTCGTTCTAAAGGTTCCGGCTGTGCCATGGCGACCTTTCTCGAAGCTGATAGGAAGGGGGAAATGAGAATAAAGAAACTAGAAATGGGAGGAGGTCCGGCGCAAGCGCGAGCCGGCTGGAAGGGGAGGCTCAAGAAAAACCCCGCACTGCATGGGGGTTCAAGAGGACTTTAGGATTTTTCGCCGAGCGCGTATCTTTTTTTGATACGAGTATGAGGAGGAACGATGCATCCACCCGGCTGTGACTCTACCGCCGCAAAGTTGTGCAGTCAAGACTTTCTCAACAGGTCACGTGCAGAATGGCGTTGGTTTTGTCGGAGTCCTGTTGCAACGCCTCTATCGCTTGAGCTGTCGGGAGAATGAGCAATTTGATCTCGCGTCGCGCGGCTTCACGCTTCACTTCGTCCATCACCGGGAGCCTGCCGTAAGCGCCGGTGCCAATGACCAGGCGGCGGCACTTCCAGGGTATTTCCTCCCGGACCGAGAGTGGTGTATGACCGAAGGCGTCACGGAATTCCTTGGACGCTTTCTTCTTCCTCTTGCGGATGTCCCCATGATCGATCACCACATCGTGCTCGTGAGTGACGCCGTCGATCCGAATCGAGCCAAAAACAAAATCCTCGAAACGCATTGAGCCCTCCGTAAATCAGCTCTGAGTGAACAGTGCCAGCCAGCCGAAAAGGAATCCTTGCCGAACAACGCCTGCTTTCCGCCCTTCGGTCGGGAAAAGGACGGTGGTCTCATCCTACCGCTCGTAGGTTCCCACTAGTTTGGCCGTAGCCAGCACTTTGCTGTTGATGGCTTTGTTGAATGAAGCCAAGTTCGTCTTTACAGGCAGATTCAAGGTATCGACGCTCAAGGCATAGAGCAGAAACTCATACGGATGAGTGCCCGAGCCGGGCGGTGGCTGTGGGCCTCCCCAGCCCGTCGTCCTAAACGTGTTCTCCAGTTCCTTGGCCCCTGCCGGAAGCATCTTTGTTCGCGACGCGCCCTCAGACAAACCCGCAGCACTGGCAGCGATATTGATGACCAGCCAGTGGACCCAGTTATTGGCGATAGGATGCCAGTCGATGCAGGCAAGACCCAGCGATTTGGTACCTTCCGGCAAGTTGGCCCATGAGAGCGGCGGTGAGATATTCTGTCCGCCAGAAACGCCTTTGTTCGCATGACGTGTGGGGATGGCTTTGCCGTCCCCGAATGCCGACGACGAGACAGCAAATTTCGCTGCGGGCGTAGCCACCGCCAGTAGGAACATAGGCAAGGCAAAGAGAACTGCGAAGGATCCTAGCACCAGTTCTGACATGATGATTCCTCCTTTAAGAAAAAACGGGGACACAGCAGCATGCCGCTTTTCTCCATAGACCTGGGGCGGATGTCCGTGAATGTTGACGCGGGAACGCCCTCCTTTCATTCAGTTTTCCGGGGAAGGGAAACGCTAAAGGGGACCTATATCCTTATAGATCAATCCGGCGACTCCGCCTTCGATTGCATGAGCGATCAGGTGGAAGATCGAATCCGTGAAAGCCAAGCCAGCAGGCAGGTAGGTCACGCTGTAGTACTGGTATAGGTTTCCTAGAACAGGAGAGAGTATCGCTACGATTACGCCCAGTGTCACACCCGCCTTTATCCCGCCTCCTAATGCGGCACCAACCTTAACGAAGAGGAAGCCAAAAACAAGCGCGAAAATCAGGTCGGTGACGACGTACGCAGGGATGACGGTTCGAAACATGCCAGGATGGGCAGAAGTTATCTGCTCGAACTGCCGCCCCACGATCTGCGTGTAGAATGTTGCGTTCAGTGCTACCCGAACAATCCACACACCAATCACGGCTCCCGCAAAGCGCCCTGTGTTCATTTGGTTGTCCTCGAAAGAAGAGTTTTGGGCTCCTGCCTTACCGCTGAAGGCAGCACGATGTGAGTCTGTGTCGCCTGCTCGCCTGGAGCGTTGGTGATTTAGCCGAGCACCAACTGATCCAGCGTGTTCACATCCGCAACTACAAACACGTCCGGGTTTTCCCCTGCAACGGTCGGCCCTTGTAACCCCGGCCAGGCGGTCGCGGACCTGCGCGCTTCGAATGGAAGCGCTCGGGTTTCCTACAGCATGTCAAGGAATTCCTTCCAGGGTGTGGCAACCAGGGTTTCGGTTGTCGAATGTCCATAAGCGCGGATGATCATCACCGCCTTTTCAACCTCCTTCGGATCGGCGGCCTGGACAATATCCACGACATCGAAGCGCCCCAGTGTTGCGAAGCTTTCCTTCCAGACGACTCCAGGACACTCCGTCTTAATCTTTTCAGTCACTGCTGCAGCCAGCGGCTTGAACTCTGTCGGATCTCCAAACGCCTCGGGCGAAAAGCGACTCAAGATGACATACGTTGCCATGTGGCACCTCCTTATGTCAGTGACATCGGACTAATGATTGATCAACCTCGGCAGGCGTCGCCAAGGACGACGGAGCCCCTTTACCTCCAAGTCCGGGATGGTCCTCAGGGTTGGCACATGGACTGTGCGAAGAGGAAGACAGTGTTGCTTTGTCAGCGATCTGTTTCATTGTTTTTAGTCGCTCCCACTGTCAGTCGGTGCGTGGTGAGCGTTGCTACAGGTGAGAAAATAGACTTTCAAAATCAACCAATAACCGCGCGAACGTCTGTCTCGCCAGGTTCGCCGGAAGCACCCGCCTTCTCCCTATCGCCTGATCGAACTCGTAGCGAGCAAATCTCAATTGATTTCCTCCTCTGAGTAAAATCTCATAGTAAATGGCCGTATTCCCAAGCCGTTGGGGGACGCGGCTCCGCAGGAGCAGCGCCGCGTTTGTGTGGTCGTATTCGATCAGTGTGAATTCTTCGAGATACGTAATTTGGTTTTTCAACAGCTCAGATTGCTTTTCCAGAGAAAGTGGAGAAGCTTTGTGGGCTTTGATCTCGATGTGATTCACTAAGAGCCCCAGCTTATCAAACTCGCAGATTTCGAAATGCCAGGTCAGATCCTTTGCTTCCACAATGGGCCGGAAAAAACCTGCGCTCCTGTCGGTTTCCCTCAAGGCATAAATCAAATCCAGAATGCTTGTGCTTTTTGCCATAGTACTCCTAACTGGTTAAACACAGAGCTGACCCTTTCGTATCCTGAAAGAAAACATTGGAAACATCTACCTTCTACGGGATACCGAAGCGTCAGAATCTCTTCTACCGGCCCATTCAGGGTTGAGATTTTTCGCCTCTTCCCAGGCAGGAGGCTTCGTGCGGCTCGCAGGCTCCGTTACAGAGAGCACCCGAACCACTTGCCCTTCCTGTAGTTTTCTCAACAGCGCTTTTCGTCCGTTGTTGAGCACAAACACGTCGCGCCGCCACCAATCGTCCGTTTTGAAGATGGCCTTGACCTCCGCTGGCAAGCCGAATCGTCGTTGGGTATCTTCCGGAATATAGAGCAACTCGACTTCGGTTCCGGTCCTCAAGCAGACAGCGGTCGAGGCGTCTTCAGGCGAGACAAGCCAGTTCGTTCCGTGCGGCCGTCTTTGGACGACCAGCACCTCGTCTGCTCTTGCGTCGCGGGAACGTCCTTCTGCTGATGCGTAACACATACGAAACTCCTTTCTGGTTCGAGCGATAATTTAACGGCCCACCGCTGCAGCTTGTTCGGGCTCCGTGAGTTGCTCTAAAACCTCGCGCTCTGCTTGCAACCAATCCTGCAAGTCAAAGTCGTCAAGACATCCTCTCGCTTCGTACAGTTGATAGGCGCGCCGAGCAAAAAGCCTGCGCATCAATCCAGTGTCTGATAATTCCGTTTCTTCTGGGGAATTTAGGGTTTTGGTTCATGGGACCTCCTGTTTGTTTTGAAGGCGACGGCCAAAGCTAACCTGCCTCGGGCCTTCGTGGGATGGCATTCATCTCACAACCACATCTTTCAAGGGATGCGCCTGACTACCGAGTAGGCGAGTGGAGGAGATTCGGTGCCACTGGGAGCTGGTACGCTTGGAAAGCCAATAAGAACAAAACCCGCACTGGATGCGGGCTCAGGAGGGCTTTAAGACTGTTTGCAGAGCCTATTTTTTATTGGAGAAGGTATGAAGAGAAACTATGCATCCACTCCGTTGTGACTGTAACGCCACCGAGATGTGCAGTCAAGGATCTCTATGGCTTTTTTGAGTTTTCAAAATGAAATCAGATTTCGGAACCTGCCCCGCGCCGCTCTGCCGTTTCTCTTCAAGTCGAGTCGAGGTTAGATTCACTCTATCCCTTCTCACTTTCGGCCTTGCTTCCCGGCAATCCATGGAAAACTGCTCGTCGTTCATTTCAAAATTTTCCCGGCTTGCTTCGGATCGCTCACGGCAAAGACGACCAGCTGTTTCTTCGAGCCTGCTTCTGACCCGGTGTAACCGTGGTTGATGTTGATGCCTGCGTTTCCAAGCTTACCGGCAGCTTCGGCCACTGTTCCTGGTTTGTTGGCTAAGATGACGCCCACGACCTCTTCTTCTGAGAATCGCAAACTGAGACCCGTGACGGTCTTACCTGCTTTGGCAGGACTGTCGGTGACCAGCCGCACCCGGCTTTGCCCTTCGGCTTCGTCGGTCATGAAGGCCAGGATGTTTATCTTGGCTTTGCCCAAAGCCTCGGCCATAACGGCGAGCGTCCCCGGCTTGTTTTCCATCCAAACGGTCAGTTCCTTCAGCTTTGCCATTACGTACCTCCGCAAGATGAAAACGTGCTCTCGTGATTTATTCCACTCCCCCCAGGAGTCGGCGTTAAAATAATTGCAGTGATTCCCTCACAGTATCCCGCGCAGGAGGTGATTTTTATGCAGAGAAGGAAAGTATATTTCCTTGCCGTGTTGGTGGCGACTGCTCTCCTCATCCTGTCGGGAGTTGCTATGCCCGCACCGGCAAAAGAGGGACGGTGACGGTTTCCTCTTTCACCGGGGCGGGACTCCCCATGGGATCAGGAATCCGAACATCACCAACCGGGTGAGGACATGGACTTTCCGTCTCGACATACGAATCACCCCACTGTAATGGGATCTCTGCAATCATTCTAACGCGAGAGCCGGGTGGTGGAAGTGGCAAGAAGGATCTCCGTCACCCCGAACAACCCTGTGAGTGCGGCCCGCCTTTTTGGTCGAGGTGCAATTCTGTGGATATCCTGCTTGGGATCGGGCAAATAGTGATTGGAGTGACTGTTGTTTATGTCGCCTTGCAACAGCACGCACTCTCAAAAAGACAAGAAGCTGTCGACCAGCTCTGGTTCAAGCATGAGCTCTATGAAAGACGTTCATCGGTTTACAGAGCGACGCTTAAATTCATAGCGCATGTAGTTCAAGAATCCTCTATGGATGTTGTTACTCTCAGTGAATTCTACCGTGATACGGCCGAGTGTGACTTCTTATTTGGGCTAGAAATCCGAAATTACATCGATCATCTCTATTCAGCAGGCAATAGCCTTCAAGCTACACACGAGCAGTCCAGGAAGACCCAAACCCTGCTTTTCTTCGGGAATCAACTCAGGGATGCCAGGATCAAGTTCTCACCCTACCTCAAACTTTACGATAAGGAGATGACATGGGCGTCAAAGTGAAAGAGAAGGTTCAGGAGTCTACTGGGTATTTATCAAGCGTCTAAACATCGCGAAGTTTGCCAAACCCACGTTCCCCGGGATAAGTTAATTTTGAAGCGAAGAACCTTTGTATTTGATTTTGGTACTGCGAATCCCAGCGGCCGTTTACTTATTATGGCCTCCACGCCCCAGGAAGGAATGGGAGTCGGGCGGAATGACTTTCCAGGTAAACCAATGTAAACCAGGGCCCGCAACGATTACCCGCATAAACGCCGTATCGTTTACGAATGCATTTGGGCGAAGAGTCGGGTAACAGGAAACTAGGAATGGGCGTACAGAAGAACCTCCAAACACGTGTCAAAGCTCCAACGAATGATCCAAGCTTACGATACCGGCTGGAAGTATACCCCCCGATCCTTAAGCGCAAGATTTGCCAGGGGGACTCGTGAACTTCAGGCGAGCGTTGTACATAATCATTTTGTTCCTGCCAGCATACAATGTGGCAACACTGCTAGTAGCCCTGACTGCCAACCAGAGGCTTGGCTCGGGAGAGTGCCTTCCTGCACATCTTCGGAATAGGACCCACGATGACTATTCCCATCTTTTCAAACCGTTTCGCTGGGTACCCTGGAGTTGGACGGCCTGGTGCTTCGTCGAGCCTCCTCTCCTGCTTCTTGGCAATCAGAAGGGAACATTTGCGGCTCGCAACAGATCCACACGAGGACCTAAGCCGATCCAGAGCCGGGGGAATGGCAACTTTCCGTCGTACAGTTACGCGAGAGATTGCCTGTTTTTTTTCTTCCCTATTTCGCTTTCACCACGAAAAAGGGAACGCACTTCAGTGTGGGTTGCCGGTGGGACGACACCGATCACTACTACATCTTCCCGAGAATTGCTTTGAAAACCCGCGAAGGCTACTTGAAATAATGTGTAAAAGTTGGGAGGTTGAATCGCCTAAGAATAAGGCGGATGGTACTGTCAAGTTGAGGCCAATACTCCTCGTTTTTGAGACAAAGTCGCTAGACACCGGAACCATGAATGAACAACTTAGGGGTTGCTGTGGGTGGTCAAAACGCCAAGGAACGATCCAAGTTGACAATACCGCCGTTATTGGTGTGTGGGTTGTTCGGGTAGCAACGAACACGACGTTCTACACACAGGTCGTGGGGCGACGGTTCGAGCAGCTTGGTTCTGCTCATCCTGGTATGTTTCGAACCAGTGATCCCCGCGTACATCGTGACCGGGTCAAGATCGTAGAAGCACAAAATCAAATGAGCAAGAGTTCTATGGCATCGTCTTCTTCTGGGTGGACCGGCTCTTTCGCACCTGTTGCCGGGAGAAGCCAAGCGTACCGGTGTGTTCTTTCCCGTGCTTCGTATCAATCGGTAGCCGGAGCCGCTCGCTCCGACTGACGAAGTGGTCCCCGTCGTGAGTTTTTCGTCGGGGCGCACGTAAGAGTAAGCATGCAATGTATACTGACGATTTCTCTTTCGACTGCATTCGAATCGATGGCTTCAATCACAAGCACGATGTTGTGATAAATCGCGGGGATGTCCGCAAGGGGAAGAAGAAACCATCCAAGCAGTTCCGCAAGGCGTTCGGACACACGCGCTTATCCATTGAGGAGCCGATCCGCTGGAAATACCGTCGGCTGGTCGTGGGATTGCTGGTGTTAGCCGGGATAGGTCTTCCTGGCCTGCTCTTGAGTCAAGTTCTGGTCAATGGGAACGTGAGTAATGGTTCCAAAGAGCCGGTTGGATCTGCGAGAGTCAAATTGGAAGCTCCAGGTCCCGGTCCGGCAATTGAAACCACGCCGAATAGGGAGGGCGGCTTCTACCTTAACCTGAGCCAATCGGGCGAATACTTGCTGAGTGCCACAGCTCCAGGTTTCCACGAAATCAGCCGCAACCCGGTTCAGCTCGTTACTGGAACAAACTTTGTCAGTGTTGAACTCACTGCCGTCCAGCCGTTGAAGGCTACGATAGAGGTCTATCCGGAGAGAAATTTATCCGTCGAACACATCGCATCCTCACAGACTTTGAATGGTGATCAGATCACTTCGATCCCGGCAACCCGTTCGGGTTTCCTGCAGAACATGATCGCGGTGATGCCCGGGGTCGTGAAGGACCGGACTGGGAACTTGCATTTCCATGGAAGTCCCTCAGAAGAAATCAACTGGTTGTTGGATGGCCTTAATGTGGCCGATCCAGCATCGGGACGGCTTGAGGCCGACCTTAGCGTCGAAGCTGTAAAGTCGCTTGATCTTTTTTCAGGCCGATATTCGGTGGAGTTTGGCAAAGGTTCTGGCGGCACGATGCTGATCAACAGCGCCACTGGAGACAATGCATTCAAGCTTCGCACCACTAATTTTATTCCCGGGCTTGAGCAGAATAAAGGTCTGACGCTCAGCAGTTGGCGCCCGAAATTGAGCCTTTCGGGGCCAATCAAGATGGACAGAATCTGGTTTTTCAATGGTTCCGACCTCAACTTGAAACAAAACATCATCGCCGAGCTTCCCAAGGGCCAGGACCGCGGCTTGGACTGGGCGGCCAGCAATTTGCTCCGTATCCAGGCCAACCTCAGTCCGTCTCATGTTCTTAGCTCAGATGCTCTGCTGAATTACTTCGTCGCGCCGCGGAGCGGGCTATCAACGCTGGATCCAGTAGAGACCACGTTGAACAGACGGGCGTGCCGATACTTCGTCGGCTTCAAGGATCAAGTCGCGCTTTCTTCGAATATCGTCCTCGAACTTGGATATGGCGCCTATCGCTCCACGCTGCGCGACGTACCGCAGGGACAGGCGGTCTATCAAGTCACCCCCTCTGGCCGAAAGGGAAACTTTCCGGTCGCCGCCAGGCGAGCGGGCCGCCGCGACCAGTGGCGTGCCAGCGCCTTCCTGCCGTCCTTCAATTGGGTTGGCAGTCACCAATTCACCCTTGGCATGGATCTGAGTTACTCCAGATACTCCCAACACGTCCAGCGAACTGGATATGAGTACTACCGGGTCGATGGCAGCCGCGCATACAGCGTTTCCTTCAGTGGGAATGGCAAATCCAGCAAGTCTAACTTGGAGAGCGCCGCTTACCTTCAAGATCGATGGGCCATCAGACCTTGGCTACTTGCTGAGGCCGGTATCCGCTGGGACAAGGACAGAGTTGTGTCCGGTCAGATCTTCACACCGCGCTTCAGTTTTTCCGTCGTGCCGCCTCGTCTGGAAAGGACAAAGTTCTCAGCCGGCTTTGGGCTCGTCCCAGCCACGACCTATCTTCGGTTGTTTGCGCGGGATCTGGATCAGTATTCGATATCGACTCGGTTCGGCCGAGATGGCAAGACCACTGTGGCTGGGCCCACCGCCACAGTTTTTGTTATCAATAAGGATTTGATTAAGATTCCAAAGGCCACCAATCTCAGCATTGGTGTCGAGCAGAGCCTGACCGGAGGGTTTTCACTCCAGGCCGGCTATCTTCGCAAAAGAACTCACAATGGGTACACGTTTGTTCCCAGCCTCAATCTGGGTTCCACATCAGATAATGTGAGACTACCCGCCGGCCAAGCCGGAACTGTACTTTACGAGCTAAGGAATTTAAAAAGAGACAGGTACGACTCGGTGGAGATCTGCTTGAGCAATGGATTCCTCAAGAAGTATGACTGGACTGTCAGCTATACCAGATCTCGGGCATACTCCAACGCCGCCCTGGACATCAGCGTCGATGACCCCATTGTTTTCTCCGAGACAGCAGGCAGGCTACCGTGGGACACGCCGAACAGGCTCCTCAGTTGGGGTCTACTTCCCATCACAAAAAGGAATACCCTGGCCTATTTCCTGGAATGGCATGATGGCTTTCCCTTCTCCGTCAACGATGATGAAGGAAGAGCCATTGGCAAACCGAACAGCTGGACGTTCCCGCGTTATTTCAGCCTGAATTTACATTACGAAAGGAAAGCCTTTCTGCTAGGCAACCAATGGGCGGTTCGCGTCGGAGTGGATAATGTCACCAATCGGGGGAACTTTACATTGGTAAACAACAATATCAGCTCCCTGGATTTCCTCCAGCTTTATGGAAGACAGCCCCGCAAGTTCGTGCTCCGCATCCAGCGGTTGGAGAAAGATCTCAAGAAAAACCGTAATTCGTCGAAGCCAGATTCAGCGCCCGGGATCAAGGAAAATGTGCTTGGCTGAAAGAGGCTAGCGAAGGATCAGGAGCAAGGCTAGTCCTTAAGTAAGCGCGTGCGATTTTGCGACGCGCCGATCATCCGAATTTTAGACAGTATGATGCGAGAAAAGTGCAGGAGTGCATCGCCGTGGACAAATACATACAGACGCTCGAGCATGAGGTGCTCTTCGCCTCCAATGGAACACTGGTTTAGTACACACTCTACGAGAATTCTATCCTTCTCGATCCTTGGCCTGATTTCAAATAGGTAGCAACCCGCTGGGTGGGTTACCCAGACCTGGCCGCGAAGCCTGTCTATGGCGAATTGCTGGTGGCGCACAATTCCTGGGGGTTAGCCGTTCTTGCTAGGATGGTGAGATGCGCGATCTCGTCATCCTTTTCGTTCAT
>Ga0180085_1000757_pt1 | contig 11108 bp, 10 predicted proteins | sample EasRiv730_16_10D_FD_123013 | JGI IMG/M metagenome (GOLD analysis project Ga0180085, IMG submission 123013) | Soil microbial communities from meander-bound floodplain in the East River, Colorado, USA - East River metaG ERMLT730_16_10D | ecosystem: Environmental > Terrestrial > Soil > Floodplain ... | reverse complement strand
GGTGGTCGGCTCGAGCTTCTTCGGCATGATCTCGGGCAGCGCGGTGGCGAACGTGACCGCGGTGGGCGTGATCACCATCCCGCTCATGAAGCGCTCGGGCTTCCCGGCGCAGATCGCCGCGGCGATCGAGGCGGTGGGCTCGACCGGCGGCCAGCTCATGCCGCCGGTGATGGGCGCGGCGGCGTTCCTCATGGCCGAGGTGCTGCAGGTGCCCTACGCCGAGGTGATGATCGCGGCGATCATCCCGGCGTTCCTGTACTACCTCGCGCTGTTCTTTCAAGTGGACGTGGAGGCGGCGAAGCGCGGCATCGCGGGAGAGCCGGTCGAGCGCCTGCCGAAGCTCCTCGCGGTGCTCAAGTCAGGCTGGTACTTCCCGATTCCGTTCGTCGTGCTGGTGTACGTGCTGGTCTCGCTCAACTGGCAGGCCGAATATGCCGCGCTGCTCGCCACCGGCATCCTGATTCTTTTTTCCCTGGTGTTTGGTTACAAGGGCCAGCGCGTTCCCATCGCGGGCATGCTGAAGGCCGTGGTGTCGACCGGGGGCGCGGTGGTCGACCTGATCCTGATCTGCGCCGTGGCCGGCATGTTCATCGGCATCCTCAACATCAGCGGCCTGGCCTTCGGGCTCACGCTGCAGCTTCTCGCCATCACCGGCGAGAGCCTGCCGCTGATGCTCGTCGTCACCGCGCTGATGGCGATCGTGCTCGGCCTCGGCCTGCCGACGGTGGGCGTGTACATCATCATGGCGACGCTGATCGCGCCCGCGCTGGTGAAAGTCGGCGTCGCGCCGATGGCGGCGCACATGTTCCTGCTCTACTTCGGCATCATGTCCATGGTGACGCCGCCGGTCGCGCTCTCGGCCTTCGCCGCCGCCAACATCGCCGGCGCCGACGTCGACAAGACCGGCTGGACGGCGACGCGCATCGGCTGGGCGGCTTACATCGTGCCGTTCCTGTTCGCGCTCTCGCCGAGCCTGCTGATGCGCGGCGACCCGCTCACCATCGTGTGGGCCGTGGTCACCGCCGCGTTCGGCATCTGGCTCGGCACGATCGGCGTCGTCGGCTATTTCTACCGTCCGGTCACCGGCTGGGCGCGCGCGGCGTTCATCGTGGCTGGAGTCCTGACGCTCATCCCGGCCGACATGTTCTCCGGCGCGATCGTCACCGATATCGCCGGCCTCGCCCTGGGCGGGGCGCTGCTTGCGCGCGAGCTCTACCGCAAAAAAGCCCTCGCCTGATGGCGAAGCTCGTGGCGGCGTTCGGCTCCTCGCACAGCCCTGCGCTCGCGAGCCCCGCCGAGGACATGGCGGGTCACGCGCGGCGCGACCAGCAATACCTCCACCACCTGGATCGCGACGGCAATCGCGTGACGTACGAGGAATTGCTGCGACAGGCACTCCCCGGCGTCGACATCTCGCCGCAAACCATCAAGGAACGCGTCGCCGCCTGCGAGCGGCACCTTGATCGATTGTCACATTCAATCATGAATGCAAGGCTGAACGCGCTGATCGTCGTCGGCGACGACCAGCGCGAGCAGTACTTCGAGGACAACATGCCGGCGTTCCTCGTGTACTGCGGCGCCAGCATCGCCAATTCCACCCTCCAGCTACCCGCCGAGGCGCCCGAATACTGGAAGCGCGCGCGCTCGGTTTACCACGAGCCCGACGCGCCGCGCGAGTATCCGGTGGCGCGCGAGTTGGGATTGCACCTCGTCGGGTTTCTTCTGGACTCGGAGTTCGACGTCGCGTTCAGCGAGAAACTGGCGAAGCCGCGCGGCGAGGGCCATGCGTTCGGCTTCGTGCACCGGCGCCTGCTGGCGCAGAACGTGGTGCCTATCGTGCCGCTCGTTGTGAACACCTATTACCCGCCCAACCAACCCCGCCCGCGCCGCTGCTTTCGCCTTGGCTTGGCCGTCAGGAAGGCCGTGGCGAGCTTTGCCGAAGAAAGCAGAATCGGAATCCTCGCTTCGGGCGGCTTCAGCCACTTCACCATCGACGAGGCGCTCGATCTCGCCGTGCTCGCCGCCTGCGAGTCAGGAAACGAGGACGCGCTCGCCTCGATCCCGCTCGCCAAGCTCAACTCGGGCAGCTCCGAGATCCGCAACTGGATCGTCATGGCTGGCGCCGCCGCCGGCATGAGGATGGCGTGGCGCGAATACGTGCCGCTCTACCGCACGCCCGCCGGCACCGGCTGCGGCATGGCATTCGCCGCGTGGTCGTGATCGACGCCGCTCGCGCGCCTGCGGCGTAGAATCTCGGCCATGTCGACTTTCACGATACAGCATGAAAAGGAAGAGGACGGGCGCTGGATTGCTGAGGTGCCTGAGCTTCCCGGCGTTCTCGCCTACGGCGCGACGGCCGACGAAGCCGTGGCGAAGGCCCAAGCCCTCGCGCTACGGGTCCTGGCCGAACGCCTCGAGCAGAAGGAAGCCAAGCCGCAGCCCATCTCCATCGGCATCGCGGCGGCGTGAGTTCGTGGCCTTCATCGAAGGCCACCAGAGTGCTCGCAGCCCTTTACCGGAACGGTTGGTCGCTCAAGCGCCAATCCGGTTCTCACAAGACTCTCATGCGGCCGGGCTGGCCGGACTTTGTTTTCGCGTTCCATGATCGCGACGAAATCGGCCCGCGCATGCTCTCGCGGATCGCAAAGCACACAGGCCTGAAGCCCGAAGATCTGTAAGAGGCCCGCGGCCGGGCCGATCGCGTCAAAACACCGAAACCCTGACCCCGTTTTTTTCCAGGAGCGCGATCAGCGTGTCGGTGTGCTCGCGATCGCGCGTCTCGATCAGGAACTCGATTTCGGTCGATTTGACCGAGACCGTGCCGAACACGCGCTGGTGCTGGACCTCGACGATGTTGCCGCCGGCCTCGGCGATCAGGCCGGCGATCCTGGCGAGGCTGCCCGAGACGTCGGGCATCGTGACGCGCAGGCGCACGAGGCGCGCGTCGCGCACCAGCCCGCGCATCAGCACCGAGGCGAGCACGCGGCTGTCGATGTTGCCGCCGGAGATCGGCAGGCCGACGCGGCGGCCGGCGAAGCGCGCCGGGTCCTCGAGCAGCGCCGCGAGCGCGGCCGCGCCCGCGCCCTCGGCGACGGTCTTCTCGATCTCGATCAGCGCCACCACGGCGCGTTCTATGGTTTCTTCCTTGACGACCAGAACTTCTTCGACCAGGGATTTGATGATCTGGAAGGCGGTGTTGCCGACGTCCTTGACCGCGATGCCCTCGGCGATGGTGTCGCCGCCGCACTCGACCGGGAGGTTGTTGAGGCGCTGATACATCGAGGGGTAGTTCTGGGTTTCGACGCCGTAGATCGCGATCTCTTTTCGCAGTCCTTTCGCGGCTATGGACATGCCCGAAATCAGCCCGCCGCCGCCGACGGGGACGACGAGCATCTCGAGATCCGGCACCGCCTCGAGCATCTCGAGCGCCACGGTGCCCTGGCCGGCGATGATCAGCGGGTCCTCGTAGGGATGCACGAAGACGAGGTTGTCGCGCGCCGCAAGGGCGCGCGCGTGCTTGCCGGCCTCGAACAGGTTGTCGCCCTCGAGCACCACGGTCGCGCCGTGGATCTGCGTGTTCCGGATCTTGGTGTTCGGCGAGCCCTTGGGCATGACGATGACCGCCGGAATGCCGAGGCGCGCGGCATGGTAGGCCACCGCCTGGGCGTGGTTGCCCGCGCTCATCGCGATGACGCCGCGGCTGCGCTCGGCGGCGCCGAGCGACAGGAGCTTGTTCAGCGCGCCGCGCTCCTTGAAGGACGCGGTGAACTGCAGGTTCTCGAACTTGAGGAAGACCTCGGCGCCGGTCAGCCTGGAAAGGGTGCGGCTGTGCACGCACGGCGTGTGCTCGATCGCCCCGGCGAGGCGCCCGGCCGCGGCGCGAATGTCGGAAAGAGAGACGGCGGAAAAAGAGACGGCGGTCGGAAGCATGGCAAAGTTTACTTGCGGTCGTCGCCCGGCTACCCCTCCCGCCGGGGCGGGGGAAGGTGACGCGAAACGGCCGCAAGCAGCGCCTCGAGCCTGACGGGCTTGTTCAGGTAGTCGGCCGCGCCGAGCTCGCGCGCTCGCCCCTCGCCCTCCTCGAACGAGGTGAGGAAGATGACCGGCACCCGCGCGAGCGTGTTGTCGGCATGCAGCGCGGCAAAGAGCTCGAGCCCGTTCATGTGCGGCATTTCGACGTCGCAGATGATCAGGTCGGGAGCGCCTTTGAGCAATGCATATCCCGCGGCGATGGCGTCTTCGGCCACCTCGACGGCATAGCCGGCGGTCGAAAGGTGCAGGCGCAGGAGCTCCCGCATGATCTGCTCGTCCTCGATGACCAGGATGCGATTGCTCATTTACGGGATTATGATGCTCGGCCCGGCATGGAAATCACCCGCATAGCCGATCGTATCGCACGCGGCGCCGATCCCGCCGACGAGCAGTTCCGCCTGCTCGTCTCGAGCGTCACCGACTACGCGATCTATCTGCTCGACGCGGCGGGCCGCGTGTCGAGCTGGAACGCCGGCGCCGAGCGCATCAAGGGCTACCGCGCCGGCGAGGTGATCGGCCGGCATTTCTCGATCTTCTACCCCGCCGAGGACCGCGCCGCGGGCAAGCCGGAGCGCGCGCTCGCCCAGGCGGCGCGCGAGGGGCGCTTCGCGGGCGAGGGCTGGCGCGTGCGCAAGGACGGCAGCCGGTTCTGGGCCGAAGTCGCGATCACCGCGCTGTACGGCCCCGACGGCGCGCTGAAGGGTTACGCCAAGGTGACGCGCGACATGACCGCGCGCCACGCCGAGCGCGAGCGCCAGCAGCTCTTTGCCGTTACCTTCGACAACGCTCCGAACGGCATCACCATCGCCGACCCCGCGGGGCGCTACCTCGGCGCCAATGCGAGCTTCCTGCGCACGCTCGGGTATACCGAGGAAGAGCTGCGCGCGAAGACCATCGTCGACCTCACCCACCCGGAGGACGTCGCCGAGAGCTGGCGCGCTTTCGAGGCCATCCTGAGCGGCGCGGCCGACCGCGCCGAGTTCGACAAGCGCTACCTGCGCAAGGACGGCGGCGTCATCTGGATGCACATCAGCGTGACGCGGATCGTCGACGGCCAGGGCAGGGTGACGAGCCTGGTGGCGCAGGCCGACGACATCACCGAGCGGCGCGCCGCCGACGCGCGGCTGCGCGAGAGCGAGCGCCGCTTCCGCCTCCTCGTCCAGGGGGTCACGGACTACGCGATCTACATGCTCACGCCGCAGGGCGAGATCTCGAGCTGGAACGCGGGCGCCGAGCGCATCAAGGGCTACGCCGAGAACGAGGTGCTGGGCCGGCACTTCGCGCTTTTCTTCACCGCCGAGGACCGCGCCGCGGGCAGGCCCGAGCGCGCGCTCGAGACGGCGCGCAGCACCGGCCGCTTCGCCGACGAGGGCTGGCGGCTGCGCAAGGACGGCAGCCGCTTCTGGGCGCTCGCGGTGATCGACGCGGTCCACGACGAGACCGGCGCGCTGGTCGGCTTCGCGAAGATCACGCGCGACCTCACGGCGCGCCGCGCCGCCGAGGAGCAGGTGCGGCAAAGCCAGGCGCGGCTGCAGGCGTTCACCGACAACAGCCCGGCGATCATGTGCTTCAAGGACCGCGACAGCCGCTACCGGTTCGCGAACGCAGGATTCCTCGAGCGCTACGCGCTGCGCGAGGAGCAGGTGATCGGCCGCAGCGACGCCGAGATTTTCCCGCGCCGCCAGGCGCTCGCGCGGGCGGCGCACGACCTCGAGGTCCTCACGCGCGGCGAAACCGTGCAGTTCGAGGAGCGCTGGCGCGACGGCGGCGGCGCCCAGCGCGTGAGCCTGGTGGTGAAATTCCCCGTCGCGGACGGCGTGGGCATGATTGCGAGCGATATCACCGATCGCAGGCTCGCCGAGCAGGCGCTGGGCGAGCAGCGCGCGCTGCTCGCGGAAGCGCAGAAGGTGGCGGGCGTCGGCTCGTGGGAATGGGACCCGGAGAGCGGCCGCGTGGCGTGGTCCGACGAGCTCTATCGCATCTACGGCGTGGCGCGCGAAAGCTTCCAGCCGAGCTTCGAGAACTACCTCGAGCGCGTGCATCCCGAGGACCGGCAGAATTCGGGCGCCATGATGGCGCGCGCGCTGATGGACGGGCGCGGCTTCAGCATGCAGGAGCGCATCGTGCGGCCGGGCGGCGAGGTGCGCTACCTGCGCAGCCAGGGCGAAGTGGCGCGCAACGAGCGCGGCAAGCCGATCAAGGTCTTCGGCGCCTGCATCGACGTCACCGAGCAGCGCCACTCCGAGCGCGCGCTGCGCCAGGCGGCGCAGGACCTGCACGGCCTGACGCGGCGCCTGGTGCAGGCCGAGGAGGCCGAGCGCCGGCGCATCGCCGGGGAGCTGCACGACCGCGTCGGCCAGCAGCTCTCGGCGCTGAACATCAACCTCGATCTCATCTCCAGGGACGCCAGCCTCGCGCCCGCGACCCGGAAACGGCTCGAAGATTCGATCGGGCTGGTCGACGGCACGCTGCAGTCGATCGAGAGCGTGATGGCCGAGCTGCGGCCGCCGCTGCTCGACGAGTACGGGCTCGGCGCCGCGCTCGGCTGGCACGCCGAGGAGTTCTCGCGCCGCACCGGGATCGAAGTGAGCGTCGAGGATGCCGCGCACGAAGCGGCCAGGGAGCTCCGGGTGGAGGCGGCGCTCGCGCTGTTCCGCATTGCGCAAGAGGCGCTCAACAACGTGCTCAAGCACGCGCGCGCCAGGAACGTCAATATCGAGATTTCCAGAGTCGAAAACCAGGTGATGCTCGCAGTGCGCGACGACGGCCAGGGCTTCGATGCCTCCAGGGCGCGCCGCGGCCGCTGGGGGATGACGACGATGCGCGAGCGCGCCGAAGCGGCCGGCGGCAGCCTCAAGGTGGAGACGGCGCCGGGGCAGGGGACGCGCGTGGTGGCGACGCTGCCGCTCTGATATGCCGATCCGCGTCCTCATCGCCGATGATCATGCCGTGGTCGCCGAAGGCCTGCGCCACCTCGTCGAGGCCGAGCGCGACATCGAGGTGGTGGCGTGCGTCGGCGACGGCCGCGAGGCGGTGCGGCAGGCGCGCGACACGCAGCCCGACGTGGTGCTGATGGACCTCTCCATGCCGGAGCTGAACGGCGCCGACGCGACGCGCGCGATCCTCGAGCGCGACCCGCGCTGCCGCGTGATCGTGCTGTCCATGTACGCGCAGCGCGAGTACGTGCGCCGCGCGCTCAAGGCCGGCGCCGCCGGCTACGTCGTCAAGCGCTCCGCGGCGAAGGAAGTGGTGGAAGCGATCCGCGCCGTGCACGCGGGGCAGCGCTACCTCAGCCCGCGCGTGGCCGACGTGGTGCTCGAGGACTACACCGACGAGAAGCAGGACGATCCGCTGTCGCGGCTTTCCGCGCGCGAGCGCGAGGTGCTGCAGCTCCTCGCCGAGGGCCGCACCGGCGCGCAGATCGCCGAGCGCCTGTCGCTGTCGCAGAAGACGGTCGAGACCTATCGCGCGCGGCTGGTGGAGAAGCTCGGCATCCGCGACCTCGCGGGCCTGGTGCGCTTCGCGATCCAGAAGGGACTCGTGTCCCTCGACGAAGGACCGTCGGGCAAATCCTGACGCGGTCTGTATGGTAGTCCCGACTGACCGGACCGACGGCCGTGGCTACGATGACGCGTGCCGCTCATCGACCGCGTCCTTTCCCTGCTGCTCGTCGAAGACCACGAGGAAGTGCGCGCCGCGCTGCGCGACTGGCTGCTCGCCTCGCTGCCGCCCATTGAGCTGCGCGAGGCGCGCAGCATGGACGAGGCGCTCGCGTGCGCCGACGAGGCCGAGCTCGACCTGGTGCTGATGAACCTCGAGCTGCCGGGGCCGAACGGCATCGAGGCGACGCGCGCGCTGCGCAAGCGCCATCCCCGGTGCCCGGTGGTGGTGATGTCGGTGAACGATTCGGAGGCGCTGCGCACCGCCGCAATCGAGGCCGGCGCGGTGGCGTTCGTCTCGAAGCGCGAGCTGCCGCACGCGCTTCTGCCGCTTCTCGGCCGGCTGCCGGCATGACGTCCAGTATCCTTCTGGTGGATGACGACCGCGTCGCGCTTTACGCGCTGAGCGAGGTGCTGTGCGAGCTGCCGGCGCGGCTGATCCTTGCCGGCTCCGGCGAAGAGGCGCTGCGCCAGGTGCTGAAGCACGAATTCGCCGCGATCCTGCTCGACGTGCGGCTGCCGAACATGGACGGCTTCGAGGTCGCGGCGGCGATCCGCAGCCTCGGGCGCTCGCGCCGCACCCCGATCATCTTCATGAGCGCCAACGAGGACCGCCGCAAGCAGCCGCGGCGCGGCGCGACCGACGAGCGCTACTTCCGCAAGCCCCTGGTCCCCGAGCTGGTCCGCTCGGCCGTGGCGGGGCTGCTGGCGCCGCCGGCGCCCGCGATTGATCTGCCACAAGTCGCGATGCAAGATCGGCTATAGAGGCGGCATGGATCATTTCGTACAGCTCTACCAGGAAACCGATCTTCTCGCCGAAGCGGTCGCGCGGTACATCGGCGCCGGCCTGCGCCGCGGCGAAGCGGCGATCGTCATCGCAACCCCCGAGCACCGCGCCGCGATCCTCCAGAAGTTCGGAAGCCCGCCCCAGTTAAGGCTGCTCGATGCCGAGGAGACGCTGGCAGCCTTCATGGCGAACGGCATGCCGCAATGGAACGCTTTCCACGAGGTGATCGGCGGGCTGATCGCGGAGCTGCGGCTGCAGTACCCGACGGTGCGCGCCTACGGCGAGATGGTCGACGTGCTGTGGCAGCGCGGCCAGCGCGAGGCGGCGATCCGGCTCGAGGAATACTGGAACGACCTCGGCGGGCTGCAGACCTTTTCGCTTTTCTGCGCCTACCGCATGGACCCGTTCGACAGCCACGCGTACGGCGGCCCGCTCGAGTCGGTCTGCAAGGTGCACACGCACCTCATGCCGTCCCACGACCCCGCGCGCTTCGATGACGCGGTGCAGAGCGCGAGCCGGAAAATCCTCGACCAGCCGCTCGCGCAGATCCTGCGGTCGCTCGCGGCGCATCACCGGCCGGCCACGCGCATGCCCGCCGGCCAGGCGACGCTGTTCTGGCTCAAGCAGAACATGCCGCGCGCCGCTGAAAAAGTCCTCAGCGAGCTGCGGGGCGAAGCTCCGCCAGCAGCCTGATCAGCTCGGCGGGCTCGTAGGGCTTCGCCACGTGGTGGTCGAAGCCGGCGAGGCTGGCGAGGATCTTGTCGGAGGCCTGCTTCCACCCGGTGAGGGCGATCAGCACCGGGCAATCGTCGCCGTAGCGGCTGCGCAGCCTGCGCGCCGCCTCGTAGCCGGTGATCCTCGGCATGCCGATGTCGAGCACGATCGCGTCGGGCTTGAACTGGCGCGCGGCGTCGAGCGCTTCCTGGCCGCCGTGCACCATGCGCACCTCGTAGCCCTCGAGCTGCAGGAGCACCGTCAGCGTCGCGGCGGCGTCGCGGTCGTCGTCGGCGATCAGCACGCGCTGCAGCTGCGGCCGCACGCCGCTCTCGCCCTGCGATGCCGTCGATCTCCCTGGAATTTCGGCCATTGGCCGGGCAGGATACACGCGCTTTCTTGACACGGCTTCGCGCTGTAGTCGCGGGAGCGGCCCGAAATCGGGTTGCGCCGCAGCGCGTCAGGACCTCCCGCGGTTCTTGTAGTGCAACTTGCAAACCGCCCTAAGCCGTTGTCCCTCCGTCAGGAAAGACCTGTCGTGCGGCAGCGACGAAACGACCCGCGTGTAGTGCTGGCGACTACAGGAAAGTCGTGCCCTGTCTACGCGCTCGGCATAGTAAATTTCGACGCGTTTATCGAAGCTTCAATTCGAGGGGAGTCGCGCGTGAATCTTCCGCTGAAAGACAACGAGGTCTCCGCCGTCGCGCATGCCGACGAGATGACGCAGATCTACGCCGCGCTCATCGCCCTGCGCAAGGGCGACGCGTCGGCGAAGCTGCCGATCCACGGCACTCCCGGCTTCGGCAAGGTGGCCGAGGTGTTCAACGAGCTCGTCGAGCAGAACGTGTCGATGGCGGAAGAGCTCGGCAAGCTCGCGCAGATGGTCGGCAAGGAAGGGAAACTGAAGCGCCGCGCCACGCTGCAGGGCGCGCGCGGCTTCTGGGCGCAGAAGATCGAGAGCATCAACTCGCTCATCGACGACCTGGTCCACCCGACGAACGAGGCGGCGCGGGTGATTGGCGCGGTGGCGCAGGGCGACCTGTCCAAGACGATGGCGCTCGAGATCGACGGCCGAGCGCTCGAGGGCGAGTTCCTGAGGAACGCCAAGATCATCAACCGCATGGTGGACCAGCTCGGCGACTTCGCCGCGGAAGTGACGCGGGTGGCGCGCGAGGTGGGCACCGAAGGCAAGCTCGGCGGCCAGGCCAAGGTGAAGGGCGTCGCCGGCGTGTGGAAGGACCTCACCGACAACGTGAACTCGATGGCCGGCAACCTCACCTCGCAGGTGCGCAACATCGCCGACGTCACGACCGCGGTGGCCAAGGGCGACCTGTCGAAGAAGATCGAAGTGGACGTGAAGGGCGAGTTCCTGACCCTCAAGTCCACCATCAACACGATGGTGGACCAGCTGCGGTCCTTTGCTGCAGAAGTCACCCGAGTCGCCAGAGAAGTCGGAACGGAAGGAATCCTGGGTGGCCAGGCGCGAGTGGAGGGCGTGTCCGGCACGTGGAAGGACTTGACCGACTCGGTGAACTCCATGGCCGGCAACCTCACCTCCCAGGTGCGCAACATCGCGGACGTGACGAAGGCTGTCGCGGCCGGCGACCTTTCCAAGAAGATCACCGTCGATGTGAAAGGCGAGGTGCTCGAGCTGAAATCCACCATCAACACCATGGTGGACCAGCTCCGGTCGTTCGCCGCCGAGGTGACGCGGGTGGCGACGGAGGTGGGAACCGAGGGCAAGCTCGGCGGCCAGGCGGACGTCCAGGGCGTGTCGGGCACCTGGAAGGACCTGACCGAGTCGGTGAACTTCATGGCCGGCAACCTCACCTCGCAGGTGCGCAACATCGCCGACGTGACCAAGGCGGTGGCGGCCGGCGACCTCTCCAAGAAGATCACGGTGGACGTGAAGGGCG
>Ga0180085_1000756_pt1 | contig 11125 bp, 21 predicted proteins | sample EasRiv730_16_10D_FD_123013 | JGI IMG/M metagenome (GOLD analysis project Ga0180085, IMG submission 123013) | Soil microbial communities from meander-bound floodplain in the East River, Colorado, USA - East River metaG ERMLT730_16_10D | ecosystem: Environmental > Terrestrial > Soil > Floodplain ... | reverse complement strand
GTCGAGGATGAACCCGTCCCGCGCATCCGCCCGGCCGAGTCGCTCGACGACCAGATCCTCGACCAGCTCGTCCGGCACGAGCCCGCCGGCTTCCATGTAGGAGCGTGCCTGCCGCCCGAGCGGCGAGCCCGCGGACACGGCCCCGCGCAGGATGTCCCCCGTCGACACGTGCGGAATCCCGAGCACCTGGCACAACCTCGTCGCCTGCGTTCCCTTGCCCACGCCGGGCATCCCCATCAGCACGATCCTCACGCTCTGCAGCCGGATCCGCCCACGGGCGGAGCTAGCCCCTCCGTCCCCGAATCCGCGTGCCCTTCATGAACCCCTCGTAATGCCGCATGATCAGCTGCGATTCGACCTGCTGCACGGTATCCATCGCCACACCGACGACGATCAACAGCGACGTTCCCCCGAAGAAGAAGTTCACGCCCAGGCCTTGGGTCACGAACCCCGGCAGCAGGTTGTCCAGTGTCTCGCCGATGCCCCAGGGCAGCGTCTGGACGCGGAACCCGGAGATCAGGAACACCGGCAACAGGCTGATCATCGCCAGGTAGACCGCGCCGCCGAACGTCAGCCGGGTCAGGATGCGATCGATGTACTCGGCCGTGCGCTTGCCCGGCCGGATCCCCGGGACGAAGCCTCCGTACTTCTTCATGTTGTCGGCCTGGTCCATCGGGTTGAAGATGATCGACACGTAGAAGAAGCAGAAAAAGATGATCAACGCCGAGTAGAGCAGGTTGTACAGCGGAGCCGAGTAGTCGAGCTGGCGCAGGATGGCCTGGATCCAGCCGATTTCGCGCAGCGCCTGCGCCGCCCCGATCGTCTGGGGGATCGCCAGCACCGACGAGGCGAAGATCACCGGGATCACGCCCGCGGTATTGACGCGCAGCGGCAGGTAGGTCGACGCTCCGCCGTACACGCGCCGGCCGACCACGCGTCGCGCGTACTGGATCGGGATCCGTCGCTGCGCTCGCTCGACGAGGACGATCGCGGCCACGACCAAGGCCATCACCGCGAGGAGCAACAGCACCGCGATCGGGCTGAGTCGGCCGGTCGTCAGGTCGACCCACGTGCCGGCGACCGCGCCGGGCAGACCGACGACGATTCCGGCATAGATGATCAGCGAGATCCCGTTGCCGATGCCCCGCTCGGAGATCTGCTCGCCCAGCCACATGATGAACGCCGTGCCCGTGGTCAGCGTCAGCACCGTCATCAACTGGAAGCCCAGGCCCGGGTGCAGCACGATCTTCCCGACCCCGCTCGAGTTGCTGGACTGCAGCCACAGCGCAATGCCGTAGGACTGCACGAACGACAGCAGCACCGTCCCGTAGCGGGTCCACTGCGTGATCTTCTTCCGCCCGGCCTCGCCCTCCTTGCTGAGCTTCTCCAGATAGGGCCAGATCACCGTCAGCAGCTGCAGGATGATCGAGGCGGTGATGTAGGGCATGATGCCCAGCGCGAAGATCGTCAGGCGCGAGAAGTTCCCACCCGAGAACAGATCGACGAAGCCGAGGATCGAGCCCTGCTGCTGCTGGAACAGCCGCAGCAGCGCCTCGGCGTCGATCCCGGGCGTCGGAATGTGCCCGCCGATGCGATACACCCCGAGCAGCCCGAAGGTGAAGAGCACCCGCCGGCGCAGCTCCGGGATGTTCCAGATGTTCTTGAACGCTTGCATCATGATCGACGCTTCGTCCGCGCCGGCTTCGCCGGCGCCCCCGCATCGCCCGTGCCGGGCGCCGGAATCGTCTCGGCGCTGCCACCGGCCGCGCGGATGCGCTCGACTGCGCTGGCGCTGAACTTGTGGGCCCGCACCGTGAGCGCGACCTTCAGCTCGCCGTCGCCCAGGACCTTGACCCGCCCGCGTCCGTGGCGCAACAGGCCGGCTTGCGCGAGGCTCTCCGGCGTCACGATCGTGCCCGCATCGAGCGCGTTGAGCCGGCCGATGTTGATCGTGCGATAGCCCTCGCGGAACGGCGGCGTGAAGCCGCGCTTGGGCAGGCGGCGCACGAGCGGCATCTGACCGCCCTCGAACCCGGGGCGCATGCTGTGCCCGCTGCGCGAGCGCTGGCCCTTCTCGCCGCGTGCCGAGGTCTTGCCCAGTCCCGATCCAGGCCCGCGACCGACGCGCTTGCGCGTGCGCCGCGCCCCCGCGGCCGGCTTCAGCTCGTGCAGCTTCATCGGGGCCTCCCCGCGCCGGGCGCCACGTCGCCCGCGGGCTCGACCGTCACGAGGTGCGTGACCTTGGCCAGCATGCCCCGGATCTGCGGGTTGTCCGGGTGGACACGCGTCTTGCCGATGCGTCCCAGCCCCAGGGCCGCGAGCGTCGCCTTCTGGTTTCCCGCGAAGCCGGTCCCGCTGCGCACCTGTCGCACGCGCAGGCGATTCGTCGCTCCCTCGTTCATCGCGCGACCTCCGGGCGCAAGTCGTCGAGCGTCTTGCCACGGACCCGCGCGACCGTCCCTGCGTCGCGCAGCGAGCGCAGACCGACGAACGTCGCCCGCAGCACGTTGTGCGGGTTCTTGGTCCCGAGCGACTTGGTCAGGATGTCCTGCACACCCGCCGCCTCGAGCACCGCACGGACCGCCCCGCCGGCGATCACACCCGTGCCTTCGGACGCCGGCTTCAACAGCACGCTCCCCGCACCGAACCGCCCGGTGATCTCGTGCGGGATCGTCGAGCCGCGCAGCGGAACGTGCACGAGGTTCCGCTTCGCCTGCTCGACGCCCTTCGAGATCGCCGACGGGACCTCACGGGCCTTGCCCACGCCGAAACCGACCCAGCCCTGGCCGTCCCCGACCACGACCAGTGCGGCGAACGAGAAGTTCTTCCCGCCCTTCACGACCTTGGTCACCCGGTTGATGTGGACCACTCGGTCCTTCAACTCACCCGGTTGCTGTGCGTGTTCCACCGATTCCTCCGCCCAGGCGTTCAGAACTTCAAACCGCCCTCGCGCGCAGCGTCCGCGAGGGCCTTGATCCGTCCGTGGTAGCCGAACCCGCCGCGGTCGAACACGACCTGGCTCACCCCGAGCTCGACGAGCTTGTGGGCGATCTCGAGCCCGACCACCTTGGCCGCCTTCACGTTGCCGCCGGCCGGCGCGACGGCCCGTCCTGCGGGACCGACGGTCGAAGCGTGCGCCAGCGTGCGGCCCGCCTCGTCGTCGATCGCCTGGACGTAGATGTGCTTGAGGCTGCGGAACACCGCCAGCCGCGGGCGCGTGCCCGTCCCGGCCAGGCGCCGCCGAATGCGCCGCCGAATGCGCTGCCTCGTCGCCCTGCGATCCAACTGGGCCTGCATCCTGGACCCTCCGTCACTTCGCCCCGGTCTTGCCGGCCTTCTTGCGCAACACCTCGTCGGTGTAGCGGATTCCTTTGTGCTTGTACACGTCGGGCGGCCGAACCGCGCGAATGTCCGCCGCGACCTGTCCGACGAGCCGCCGATCGCAGCCCGTGATCGTGATGCGCGTGTTCTTCTCCACCTGCACCTGCACGCCCTGCGGGATCACGAACTCGACCGGGTGGGAGAAGCCGATCGCCAGCTTGAGCGTCGGCCCGGCGACGTCGGCGCGGTATCCCACCCCCGAGATCTCGAGCGTGCGCACGAACGGCGTGTGGACCCCGTGCACCGCATTGGCCAACAGCGCGCGGGACAGCCCGTGCAGGGCCCGCTGGCGCGCGCTGTCGTCCCGGCGCTCGACGACGAGGGTGCCGTCGGCGGTGCGTGCGCGAATCCCACGCGGCAGAGCCTGCTCGAGGCGCCCCTTCGGCCCGCGCACCGACACCTTGCTCCCGTCGATCGCGACCTCGATGCCGGCCTGGAGCGCGATGGGAAGTCGACCGATTCTCGACATGGCTGCTCCCGCTACCACACGTTGCACAGCACCTCGCCGCCGAGTCCCATTCGGCGGCAGGCGTGCCCCGTCATGACGCCCTTCGACGTCGACATGATCGTGATGCCCAGACCGTTGAGCACCTGCGGGATCTCGTCCTTGCTCCGGTAGACCCGGCGGCCCGGACGACTCACGCGCTCGATCCCGGTGATCGACTTTGCCCCGTCCTTGCGGTACTTCAAGCGGATCGAGATTTGCCCCTGGGGCGGGCTGCTCTCGACGCTGAAGTCGTCGATGTACCCCTCGTCGCGCAGGATCTGCACGATCGCCAGCTTCATGCGCGAGCTGGGTACCGCGACGTTCGCGTGCTTGGCCAGCATCGCGTTGCGCACGCGGGTGAGCAGGTCGCTGATCGGATCCGTCATGCTCATGTTCTCACGCCTCCGCTGCCAACGGTCGCGGACGCTGGGCGCCCGTCACCAGCTCGCCTTGACGACGCCGGGGATCTGGCCCTCGAGCGCCAAGCTCCGGAAGCAGATCCGGCACAGCCGGAACTTCCGCAGCACACCCCGCGGCCTGCCGCATCGATCGCAGCGGCGCACGCCTCGCACAGCGAACTTCGGCTTCATCTTCGCCTTGGCCATCCATGCCAACGTCGCCACACCGTCCTCCGGTCACCGGCTGAACGGCATGCCGAGACCCCGCAGCAGGGCCTTCGCCTCGGCATCCGTCCGGGCCGTCGTCACGAAACACACGTTCATGCCCTTGGTCTTCTGCACCTTGTTGTAGTTGATCTCGGGGAACACGAGTTGGTCGCGCAGGCCGAGCGTGTAGTTCCCACGGCCGTCGAATCCCTTCGCGGACACACCGCGAAAGTCGCGCACCCGCGGCAGCGCGAGGCTCGTCAGCCGATCGAGGAACTCCCACATCCGACTGCCGCGCAGCGTCACGCGGCAGCCGATCGCCACTCCGGCCCGCAGCTTGAAGTTCGAGATCGACTTGCGTGCCCGGGTCAACGCCGGACGCTGCCCGGCGATCGCACCCAGCTCTTCGACCGCCTGATCGAGCAGCTTGGCGTCCGAGGTCGCATCGCCCACGCCCATGTTGATCACGATCTTGGTCAGGCGCGGCGTGGCCATCGGGGACGTGTAGCCAAATTCGCGGCCGAGCGCCCCCACCACCTCGTCCTTGTATCGTTGCACCAGCCTCGGCGTGCTCATCGGTCCTCCCGTTCCGGCCCTACTTGTCGATCTGGGCGCCGCTGCGCCGCGCCACGCGCACGCGCCGCCCGTCCGCCAGGGTCGCCGAACCCAACCGCGTCGGTCGCTTCGTCTCCGGGTCGACGAGCTGCACGTTCGAGATGTGAATCGGCGCCTCGCGCTCGACGATCCCGCCCTTGATGTTGCGCTGCGGGTTCGGCCTCGTGTGGCGCTTGATCGTCTGGACGCCCTCGACCAGCACCCGATCCGCGTCGCGCAGCACCTGCAGCACGCGCCGCGGCTTCTTCAGATCGCGGTATTTCCCCGCAATCACGAGCACCAGGTCTTCCTTCTTGATCCGGATCTTGCTCACGACTCTCCTCGGGCGTCCGGGGTCACAGAACCTCGGGGGCCAGAGACACGATCTTCATGAACTTCTTGTCCCGCAGCTCGCGCGCGACCGGCCCGAAGACGCGCGTGCCGATCGGCTCGCGCGCCTCGTTGATCAGCACCGCAGCATTCTGGTCGAAGCGGATGTACGAGCCGTCGCGACGACGGTGCGCATTGACCGTCCGAACGACCACCGCCTTGACCACCTGCCCCTTCTTCACGTTGCCGTCCGTGGCCGCCTCCTTGACCGAGGCCGTGATCACGTCACCGATCCGGGCGTAACGACCCTTCGAGCCACCGAGGATGTGGATGCAGGCGATCTTCTTCGCCCCCGAGTTATCCGCCACCTCGAGGATCGAGCGCATCTGGATCATGGCCTTCGCCTCCTCACGATCCGGGCTCGGCGAGCGCCACCAAGGCGTCCGCCGCTCCCGCACGATGCACGATGCGGCGTACGCGCCAGCGCTTGCGCGCCGACATCGGACGACATTCGACGATCTCGACGCGGTCGCCGATCCGGCACTCGCCACGCTCGTCGTGCGCCAGGAACCGGGCCGAGCGCTTGACGAAGCGCTTGTACCGCCGATGCGCCACGGTGCGGTCGACCCGCACGACCACCGCCTTGGTCATCTTGTTCGAGGTCACGGTGCCGACCTTGGAGGATCGGCGCCGTACCGTCTGCGTCGCAAGCTGCTCGGTCATGATCTCGCTCCTGCCGCTGCGCGCGATTCGGCGAGCTCGCGCTCGCGCCGCACGGTCAGCAGCCGCGCGAGGTCGCGCCTCGCGCCCCGCACTTTCTGCGGCGCCAGGAGCTGTCCCGTGGCGATCTGGAGCCGCAGCTTCCAGATCTCCTCACGGAGCTGCTGCTCCTCGCGCGCCAGGTCGTCGCCGGTCATGTTGCGCAACTTGTCCAACTCCACGGCCATCGTTCCGCTCCCCTCCGTCTCAGACCTGCCGCTCGACGAACCGCGTCTTGAGGGGCAGCTTGTGCGAGGCCAGGCGCATGGCCTCCTTGGCCACGTCCAACGCCACGCCTTCCATCTCGAACAGCACGCGTCCGGCCTTGACCACCGCCACCCAGGCCTCCGGATTCCCCTTGCCCTTGCCCATGCGGACTTCCGTCGGCTTCTTGGTGATCGGCTTGTCCGGGAACACGCGGACCCAGATCTTGCCGCCGCGCTTGACGAACCGCGTCATCGCCACGCGGCTGGCTTCGATCTGTCGCGCGGTGATCCAGCCGTTCTCCAGCACCTTCAAGCCGAAGTCGCCGAACGCCACGAACGAGCCGCGCTGGGCCTTGCCCTTGCGTCGCCCGCGCTGCTGCTTGCGAAACTTGACCTTGCTCGGCATCAGCATGACGTGTGTCCTCTCGCCGTCCTACCGACCCGCGCCTTGCGCCACGCGGACCGCGCGCTCCTCGCCTCGGTACATCCAGACCTTGATCCCGATCACGCCGTAGGTCGTACGCGCTTCGGCGAAGCCGTAGTCCAGGTCGGCCCGCAGCGTGTGCAGCGGCAGCTGCCCCTCGAGGTACCACTCCGAGCGGGCGATCTCGGAGCCGCCGAGCCGCCCGCCGACCCGGACCTTGATCCCCCGCGCCCCGAAGCGCTGTGCCGACTCGACCGCCTTGCGCATGGCACGGCGGAAGGCCACACGCTTGACCAGCTGCATCCCGATCGCCTCGGCCACGAGCTGCGCGTCGACTTCGGGCTTGTCGATCTCGAGGATGTTGATGAACACGTCGCGGCCGGTGCGGCGCCGGATCTCGTCCTTCAGGCGGTCGACCTCGACCCCCTTGCGGCCGATGATGATCCCGGGGCGCGAGGTCAGGATGTTGACCTTCAGCTTGTTCGCCGCGCGCTCGATCTCGATGCCCGACACGCCCGCATGGCCGAGCCGCCGCTTGAGATCCGCGCGCAGCCGCAGGTCCTCGTGCAGCAGGTCGGCGTACTTCTTCTCGGCGTACCAGCGCGAGCGCCAGGTCTTGTTGACCCCGATGCGAAAGCCGTACGGATGTACCTTCTGCCCCACGTCTCCTCCGTCAGGCCCGGCCGCGCCGGGGCGTCACATCGAGATCGATCGTCACGTGGCACGCGCGCTTGAGCAGCCCGAAGATCCGACCCATGCTGGCCGCCCGCGCGCGCTTGAGCGGAGGGGCGTCGTCGACCAGGGCCCGGGTGATCGTGAGCCGGTCCACATCCACGCCGGGGTCCTTGTGCTGCGCGTTGGCCACGGCCGACTTGAGCAGCTTCTCGAGGTCCCGCGCCACGTATTTCGGCGAGTAGCGCAGGATGCTCAGCGCATCGCCGACGTTCTTGCCTCGGACCTGGTCGATCACGAGGCGCGTCTTCTGCGCCGAGACGCCCAGGTACTTCAATCGTGCACTCGCGAGCATGGTGCGCCTCTCCGTCACTTCGCTGCCGGTGCCGCGGCGGCCGACGCCGACTTGACCGCGTGACCACGGAACTGCCGGGTCGGGGCGAATTCGCCGAGCTTGTGCCCGACCATGTTCTCGGTCACGTAGACCGGAATGAACTTCTTTCCGTTGTGCACGGCGATCGTGTGGCCGACCATGTCCGGCGTGATCGTCGAGCGACGGGACCAGCTCTTGACGACCTTGCGGTCGTTGCGCCGGTTCAGGTCGTCGATCTTCTTCCGCAGGTGCACGTCGACGAACGGGCCCTTGGCGATCGAGCGGCTCATCGGTTCCCCTACTTGCGCCGGCGGACGACATAGGCGTCCGTCCGCGGGTTGTTGCGCGTCTTCTTGCCCTTGGTCGGGAAGCCCCACGGCGTGACCGGGTGTCGGCCGCCCTTGGTGCGTCCCTCGCCGCCGCCGTGCGGGTGATCGACCGGATTCATCGCCGTGCCGCGCACGGTCGGCCGGCGGCCGAGCCAGCGCGTCTTTCCGGCCTTGCCGATCGTCTGGTTCTCGTGATCGAGGTTCCCGACCTGCCCGACGCTCGCGTAGCAGTCGCCGAGGACCTTGCGCATCTCGCCCGAGGGCAGGCGCAGCAACGCGTAGCGGTCCTCTTTGGCCACGAGCTGCGCGCCGGTCCCGGCCGAGCGGGCCATCTGCCCCCCCTTCCCCGGCCGCAGCTCGACGTTGTGCACGACCGTGCCCAGCGGCATCGCGCGCAACGGCAGGGCGTTCCCGGGCTGGATGTCGGCCGACGGCGAGGCCAGCACCGTACGCCCCGCGGCGAGGCCGGCCGGGGCCAGGATGTAGCGTCGCTCGCCGTCCGCATAGCACACCAGCGCGATGTCGGCGGTGCGATTCGGATCGTACTCGACGGTCTCGACCCGGCCGGGGATGCCGATCTTGTCGCGGCGGAAATCGACGATGCGATAGCGCCGCTTGTGCCCGCCGCCCTGGTGCCGCACCGCGATCTGCCCGCGATTGTCGCGACCCCCGTGCTTCCGGCCGCCGCGCACGAGCGCCTTGTGCGGCGCGTTCGTCGTGCCACCGTCGTGAACCACGGTGGTCCGGAAACGCCGGCCCGGGGTCGTGGCCTTGTAGCTCTTGAGCGCCATGGTCGTCCTCGCCTCAGCTCGCCTCGAAGAACTCGATCTCGCCCGAGTCCGCCGCCAGGCGAACCCAGGCCTTCTTCCAGTCCGGGCGGCGGCCGGCCACCTTGCCGACGCGCTTCGGCTTGCCGTAAACGCGCGCCGTCCGCACCTCCGCCACCTTGACCTTCTCCTTGGCGAACAGTCCCTCGATCGCGCGAGCGATCTCGAGCTTGTTCGCCTTCAGGTGCACACGGAAGCAGTACGTGCCGTTGGCTTCGCGCTGCATCGTCGACTTCTCGGTGATCAGCGGCTGCCGCACCGTCTCGTAGATCGTCTTCATCGCGCCAACACCTCGCTGAGCCGGCGCAGCGCTGGCTCCGAGAACACGACCGTCTCGTGGTGCAGCAGGTCGACCACGTTCAGGCCCAGCGCGCGCACCGCTTTCATCCGCGGGTGGTTGCGCGACGCCAGGTCGAGGTCGCGCTCGAGGTCGGTCGACACGAGCAGCGTCCGGCCGGCCAGCCCCAGGCCGCCCGTCACGGCGCGCTCCAGGTCTTTCGTCTTGTGCGATCCGAGCTCGAACCCCTCGACGCACACGAGCCGGCCGTCGCGGAAGTGCTGCGCCAGAACCGAGCGCAGCGCGTTGCGCCGCAGGGCCTTGGGAAAGCGCCAGGCGTAGTCCCGCGGCGTCGGTCCGTGCACGGTCCCACCGTGGCGCCACAGCGGGGAGCGATTGTCGCCCATGCGCGCGCGGCCGGTGTGCTTCTGCTTCCACAGCTTCTTCGTACCGCCCGAGACCTCGGAGCGATTCTTGATCTTGTGCGTTCCCGCCCGACCGGCCGCCTGGTAGGCCTGCACGGCCTCCCATACCAGGTGGTCCTTGCGCGGATAGTCGAAGACCAGCGGGTCGAGCGGAAGCGCCCGCACGGCCTCGTTCTTCCAGTTGCGGACCGTGATCTCCATGCCAGCCCTCACCCGCGTGCCGACGCGCTCTTGGCGCGCCGCACCATGACCAGACCGCCCGGAGCGCCCGGAACCGCACCGCGCACGAGCAGCAGGTTGCGCTCCGGATCGATGCGCACGACCTTCACGTTCTTGAGCGTCACGCGATCGCAGCCCATGTGACCGGGCGCGCGCATGCCCCGCAGCACCTTGGACGGAAAGGACGACTGCCCGATCGACCCCGGGGCCCGGTGGAACATCGAGCCGTGGCTCGCCACTCCGCCGGCGAAGTTGTGCCGCCGCACGACGCCCTGGTAGCCCTTGCCCTTCGACGTGCCGATCACGTCCACCCGCACCACGTCCTGGAAGATCCCGACCGTCACCGCGTCCCCCGGCTTCACCACGCCCTCGCCCTCGGCCAGCATGGTGAACTCGCGGCGCACCCGCGTCGGCGGCACGCCGGCCTTCTCGTGATGGCCGCGCTGCGCGCGATTCGCTCGTCGTGCCGCCTTCGCATCGACCAGACCGAGCTGGACCGCCTCGTAGCCGTCCCGCTCCGGCGTGCGCAGCTGGGTCACCACGCACGGACCCGCCGCGATCACGGTCACGGGCGTGAACGTGCCGTCGGCGTGGAGCACCTGTGTCATCCCGACCTTCCGTCCCAGCAATCCGTCGACGACCATGCCTGTACCCTTCGCGCGGGCGTCAGCCCTGCGACGGTCCGAACGCCTTGATCTCCACATCCACACCGGCCGGTAGGTCGAGCTTCATCAGGGCATCGACCGTCTCCGGCGTGGGCTGGAGAATGTCCAGCAGCCTCTTGTGCGTGCGGATCTCGAACTGCTCCCGCGACTTCTTGTCCACGTGCGGCGAGCGCAGCACGGTCCAACGGTTGCGCACCGTGGGCAACGGGATCGGGCCCGCGACCCGCGCACCCGTCCGCTTGGCGGTGTCCACGATCTCCGTCGTCGACTGATCGAGGATGCGGTGATCGTAAGCCTTGAGCCGGATCCGAATCTTCTCGTTCACCATCGTGCTTCCGCCCTCCGGCCGCCGCGCCGGAAGCTTGTCTGGCGGCGCCTCGTTCGCGTTCCCGCTCGATGCGGGCGGCCGAACGTCGGTGCCGCGCGAACCCGCGCTACTCGACGATCTCGGCGACGGTGCCCGCGCCGACGGTCCGGCCGCCCTCGCGAATCGCGAAGCGCAGCCCCTTGTCCATCGCGATCGGCGTGATCAACGTCACCTCCAGCGCCACG
>Ga0180085_1000755_pt1 | contig 11125 bp, 10 predicted proteins | sample EasRiv730_16_10D_FD_123013 | JGI IMG/M metagenome (GOLD analysis project Ga0180085, IMG submission 123013) | Soil microbial communities from meander-bound floodplain in the East River, Colorado, USA - East River metaG ERMLT730_16_10D | ecosystem: Environmental > Terrestrial > Soil > Floodplain ... | reverse complement strand
GCTCCGCGCAACGGGGGCGCGTTGACAGCGCGCGGCGGCTCTCCTACATTCCTCTCCCGCTTCGCGTGGAGGGCATGCTCGATGTTGGATCTGACCCCCAAGGCTGTGGAGAAGGTCAAGGCGCTGCTCGCGGCCGAGAACAAGGACGGCTACGGCCTGCGCGTCGCCGTTCGGGGCGGGGGCTGCTCGGGATTCCAGTACGGGCTGACCTGGGAGAACACTCCGCAGGCCCTGGACCAGGTGCTCGAGTTCGACGGCCTCAAGGTCTACGTCGACGCGATCTCGAGCCCCCACGTCGAGGCGCTGCGCATCGACTACGTGGACAGCCTGGCCGGATCGGGGTTCAAGATCGACAACCCCAAGGCGACGGGCAGCTGCGGTTGCGGGTCGAGCTTCTCGATGTGAGCGAGGTTGAGGCGCCGCGCGACCCGTGCGGCCTCGCGCCCTACGCCCAGACCTGGCGCGAGTCGCGAGGTCGACGCTGGCCCGAGGACGAGCACCCGTATCGGACCGGCTACCCGCGCGATCGCGACCGGATCATCCACTCGCGGGCTTTCCGCCGGCTCGAGTACAAGACCCAGGTCTTCGTCAACCACGAAGGCGATCACTACCGTACCCGCTTGACCCACAGCATCGAGGTCAGCCAGATCGGTCGGACCGTCGCCCGGGCCCTGGGACTCAACGAGGACCTCGTCGAATCGCTCGCGCTCTCGCACGACCTGGGCCACACGCCCTTCGGTCACGTCGGCGAGGACGTGCTGCGCGAGCTGCTCGCGGGCGTGGGCGGCTTCGATCACAACCGCCAGACCCTGCGCATCGTCGAGCGGCTCGAGGAGCGCTACGCGGAGTTCCCCGGACTGAACCTGTCGTGGGAGGTCCGCGAGGGGATCGCCAAGCACTCGGGGCCGATCGACGTCCGTCTGGCGCCGGAATTCTCGGAGTACGAGCCGGGGCTCCTCCCGCCGCTCGAGGCGCAGCTGATCGATCTCGTCGACGAGATCGCCTACAACCACCACGACATCGACGACGGCCTGGAGTCGGGGCTGCTCGAGCTCGACCCGCTGGCCGAGACCGTGCCGCTGTTCGGCGACGGACTGGCCAGCTCGCGTCTGCGGCTCGGTCGCTCGCGCGGGCGCAGCGTGACCACGGACGCGCTGCGCAGGATGATCGATCGATTGGTCTCGGATCTGATCGAGACCACCCGGCGCCACGTCGCCGCGGCCGGCGTGACCTCGGTGGCCGACGTGCGCCAAGCCGGACGCGGGTTGATCGGCCTGTCGCCCGAGGTCGCGGAGCGCAATCGCCAGCTCAAGGCCTACCTGCAGGGACACCTGTACCGACACCCGCGCATCGAGCGCATGATGGACAAGGCCCGACGCGTGCTGCAGGCGCTGTTCGAGCGCTATCGCGACAACCCCCGGTTGCTGCCCGAGGACGCCCGACGCCGCGCCGAGCAAGAGCCGATCGAGCGGGCGATCGCCGACTATCTGGCCGGGATGACCGATCGCTTCGCGATCGAGGAGCACCGGCGACTGTTCGATCCCTCGGTCCGGGTCTGAGAGCGCCGGGTTGCCGCTCCGCGAGTTCCTGGGATAAGCTCCCGGCCGCACGACAGGGGAAGGTCCCACATGGCCAAGCGCATCCTCGTGGTCGACGACGAGCCCGAAATCGTCGCCATGCTCGAGGAATTCCTCGCGGCCCACGGCTATGTGGTGGAGTCGGCCCCCGACGCAGCGGGGGCGATCGAGCGCGTGCGCGGCAGCATTTTCGACGCGGCGATCCTGGACTTCAATCTGCCCGACATGGACGGTGTGATGCTGCACCGCGAGATCCGTCAGATGGACGGCGAGCTCGCGGCGCGGACGCTGTTCACGTCCGGGCTCGTGCAGTCCGAGCATGCGCTCGGGTACTACGCGACCTACGGCATGGGCTTCCTGCCGAAGCCGTTCGACATGCAGGAGATCCTGGACTGGCTCGACACGAACGTCGGCGCGGACTGAACCGCCGGCAGGCCCGCTCAGCTGCGCCCGTCCAGCTGCTGCACGAGCGGCTCGTTGATCACGATCTCCCGGCTGCGACGCAGCTGGTCGACGAGCGAGCGCACGAGCCCACTCTGCCGCTGCTGGCGTAGCTCGTCGCGCAGCGCGGCCTTCGCGCTCTCGAAGGCGACTGCGTCGAACGGAACCCGACGCGTGATCTCGTAGACCAGCGCCCCGGCCGGCACACCGACGACGCCCCGACGGCCCACCACCGCGTCCGGACCGAAGAGCGCGCCGCGCAGCTCGGGCGTGTCGCCGCCCCAGCTCGGCATCGACTGGCCGGGCGCGAGGTCGCCCGAGCTTTCGACGTCGCGTCCCGCCGCGCGGGCGGCCGCACGCAAATCGCGCGCCCGCTCGAGAGCGCTCCGGGCGGAGGCGAGCGCGGCGTCGCGGGATCGCTGGTCCAGCACGTCGCCCCGCACCTTGCCTGCGACTTCGTCGAACGGGGCGATGCCGGCCTGCACGAGCTGGTCCACGACCACGAGCAACAGGCCGCGGGAGGAGCGCAGCGGCTGGCTGACCACGCCGACGTCGAGGGCCAGGAGGGTGGCCTGCTCGTCCGGGGCCAGGCCGAGCTCCTGCCACCCTTCGGACGGCGACACGAAGCGCTTGTCGACCCGCAGGCTCTCCTCGAGCGCGACGGCCTCGAAGCGCTCGGCCGAGGGGATCTTGCCGCGGATCCTCGTCGCCTCGGCGGTCACTCGGTCCTCGGCCGCGCGCAGCCGGAACTCCTGCTCGACCTGCGCGCGCACCTCCTCGAAGGGCGCGGTTCCGGCGGGGCGGGAGCCCGTCACCTGGATCACGTGGATGCCGAAGTCGCTCTCGACGATCGGTGCCAGGGCGTCCACGTCCGTCGCGAACGCGGCATTCTCGAACGCCTCGCCGATCTGGCCGCGCCCGAACCAGCCCAGGTCCCCGCCGCGCTCGGCCGACAAGGTGTCCTCGGACAGGGTGCGGGCCAGCGTGGCCAGACCTTCGCCAGCGCGGATCCGCGCGAGCGCCGCCTCGGCCTTGGCGCGCGCGGCGGCCCGCACCACGGCGTCGGCACCGGGCGCGACGCGGAACAGGATGTGGCTCGCGCGGCGCTGCTCGGGGTGGGAGTAGCGCGTCACGCTCGCGGAATACTGGGTGCGCAGGTCCTCGTCGGTCGGTTGGATCTGCGCCGCCTGCGACTGGCGATCGATCAGCACGAAACGCACCATCCGGCCGGCCGCGCGGGTGTAGCGCTCGGCGTGCCCGTCGTACCAGGCCCGCGCCTGCTCGTCCGAGACCTGCGTGTCGTAGGTCGCGTCGAACAGGCGGACCAGGAAGCAATCGATCGCGGTCTTCTCGGTGCGTCGCCGCTGCAGGTCCTCGACCTCGCGGTCGTCGACCGTGACGGACTGACTCACGAGCGACGTCCATTTCTGGATCAGCAGGTCCGATCCGAGCTCCTGCTCGAAGGCCGCGACGCCTCCCGGAACCCCGCGCAGGCGCCGCTCGTACTCGGCCTTGCCCAGGAACTGGCCGTTCGAATCGAGAAGCGCGGGATACGTGCGGATGGCCTCGATCAGCTCGGCGTCCGAGACGTGCAGGCCGAGCGCCTTCGCGTCCTTCAGGATCAGCTCGCGCTCCACGATCTGCTCGAGCGCCTGCGAGCCCAGGCGGAACTGCGCCCGCAGCTCTGCGTAGTTCGCCCCGAGGAACTGCCGGTAGCGCTGATCGATCTGCCGCGCGACGGCGCGGAAGCGCGTGGCCGGGATCGTCTCGCCGTCGATCCGCGCCGCCCACTCGACGTCGGTCCCGACCCTGTCGTCGCACGAGTAGTACGCGCCGAGGTACAGCGTGAACGACAGGGCCACGAGGACGAGCAGCCACTTCGGCCACTGGCGTTCCTTGAGGTGCGAGCGCAGCGAGCTGAGCATGGACGACTCCGCGAGAGCACTTCGGAAAACGCAGGATGGTATCCCAGCCCGGGGGGGCGGGCAACCGCCGCCGGCCCCGCGGCGCGAGCCGCGACTGGCCCGGGATCCCCCCCGGGACTACATTCGCGCCGGGGTCCGCCGCGTGCGGGACGGAGGGGTCCGTTGGGCTCATGAGTCGGGCCGCGATCAACCGCTTCCAGCTCGAGTGGTTCAACGTCACGTACCGCAGCGTGTTCGGGGTGATCGCCCTGGTGGTCGCGGTGCTCGGCGGGGGCGGGGCGTACTGGTACGTCGGTCACGTCCACACGCCGCGCAACGCGGCGCGCGAGGCGATTCAGTCGGCCGAGCGGCGGCTGAGCGACGCCTCCGCGCTACGCAGCGACGATCCCCGGATGGCCGAGGTGCTCGAGAGCGCCGGCGTGGCGCTGCGCGACGCCCGCGACCTGCTCGACGGTCTGCGCTTCGACGACGCGCGAGGAGCGGCGATCCGCTCGGAAAACCTGTCGCTCCAGGCCATCGGCATGGTCGAGGGGCAGGAAGCGGGAGCGGGCCTCGTGCGGTTCTACCGGCTCGAGGGCGACGTGCGGGTCAAGCGCTCCGGGGAGTTCTCGTGGGAAGCGGCGAGTGCGCGGATGGAGCTGCGCCTCGGGGATCAGATCAAGACGTCGTCCGCGGGCTCGGCGCAGCTGATCTACTTCGACGGCACGATCTCGACGATCGCCTCGGGATCGCTGCTCGAGATCCGTGAGCTGTCGGAGAATCCCGCGACCAAGGTGCGCAAGGTGCGCGAGGCGCTGAGCTTCGGCGAGGTCAAGGCCTCGACCCGCGCGCAGAACGTGGAGGGCTCGTTCCACGAGGTCGCCGCCGGCTCCGTGGTCGCGCGGAGCGACGAGGAGTCCGAGTTCCGGGTCCGAGCCCGTGAAGGGCGCGACGAGGCCTCGTTCGACGTGTTCCAGGGCCGCGTCGAGGTGCGCGCGCGCGAGCGCGCCGAGAGCCTGGTCGCCGGCGAGCGCGTCCGCTCGGCTCAGGGGCAGCTGGCGGCCAAGGAGGCACTGCCGGGCGTCCCGGCCCTCACCACGCCACGAGACCAGAAGGTGTTCATGTTCGACGACGAGCAGCGCCCGGAGATCACCCTGTCCTGGGAGCCCGTGCCGGGCGCCCAGCGCTACCGCCTGGTGATCTCGGACAAGGCGCTGTTCACGGAGCCGCTCTACGACGCCGAGCGCAGCGGGACGTCGGCCGTGGTCGAGGAGGTCCCCGACGGGGCGTACCACTGGCGGGTCGCGGCGATCTCGCCTGCCGGCGTCGCCGGCCCGTTCAGCCAGCCGCGGCGCTTCCGCGTCTCCGCGGAGCGCATCCGCGACCGCTCGGACAAGCAACCCCCGGTGCTCGACATCACGGAGTTCGTGTCGGTCGGCGCGATGGTGATCGTCAACGGTCGCACCGAGCCGGGCGCGAGCCTGTGGGTCGAGAACGAGCGCATCGACGTCTACGACGACGGGACGTTCTACGCCGTGGTGCGCCTGCGCAAGGAGGGCCTGAACGACCTGCGGTTCGTGGCCCAGGACACGGCCGGAAACGAGACCGAGATTCGCCGTCAGACCTATCTGGAGATCTACTGATTGCATCGCTCGGACCGGCGGACTATATATAGCCGCCGGGATCGGGAGCGGTGCACGGCGTTTGCCCGAACGCCGTCACACGTCTACCATGCCGCATCTAGAGAAGAAGGCCCGGTTGTCGGGGCCATGGAGCGCGAGGCGGGCGGCCTTCCGAGCGCGTGCGGGGTGGCGACGATTCGCGCCAGATCGGACACCATGGGATGGTCGCCGAGGTCCCTACTCTCGCTGTTCTCGAACGACCTGGCGATCGACCTGGGCACGGCGAACTCGCTCGTGTTCGCGCGCGGTCGCGGCATCGTGGTCAGCGAGCCGTCGATCGTCGCGGTGAACCAGAAGACCGGCCGCGTCGAGGCGGTGGGGCGAGACGCCAAGGAGATGCTCGGCCGCACGCCGGGCAACATCGTCGCGATCCGGCCGATGAAGGACGGCGTCATCGCCGACTTCGAGCATACCGAGAAGATGCTCGACCACTTCATCAAGAAAGCCCACAACCGCTCGATCGGCGTGCGCCCGCGCATCGTGATCGGGGTGCCGAGCGAGATCACGCAGGTCGAGAAGCGGGCCGTGCGCGACTCGGCGATGAAGGCCAAGGCCACCGAGGTCTACCTGGTCGAGCAGGCGATGATGGCCGCGATCGGCTCGGGTCTGCCGATCACCGAGCCGACGGGCAACATGGTGGTCGACATCGGCGGCGGGACGACCGACGTGGCCGTGATCTCGATGGCGGGAATCGTCTATTCGCGATCGGTGCGCGTGGCCGGCAACGAGATGGACGAGGCGGTCACGCAGTTCATCAAGCGCAAGTACAACCTGCTCATCGGCGAGCGCACGGCCGAGGAGATCAAGATCAAGATCGGCTCGGCGTTCCCGCTCGACGAGCAGCTGACGCTCGAGATCAAGGGACGCGATCTGGTCGAAGGCGTGCCCAAGACGATTCCGATCTCGGACGAGGAGATCCGCGAGGCGCTGTCGGAGCCGGTGGCGACGATCATCGAGGCGGTCCGCGTGGCGCTCGAGCAGACGCCGCCCGAGCTCTCGGCGGACATCGTCGACCGTGGGATCGTGTTGACCGGCGGGGGCGCGCTGCTGCGGAACCTGGACAAGCGACTGCGCGAGGAGACGGGCCTCCCCGTGTCGATCGCCGACGATCCGCTGACGTCGGTGGTGATGGGCACCGGGCGCCTGCTCAGCGACTTCAACCTCCTGCGGAAGGTGGCTCTCGACTGAGCCGCCCGTCCGTGCGGTCACCGGGATGAGCACCGCCCGTTGGAACGCGATTCTCCTGGTGATCCTGCTGCTGTCCCAGCTGCTGCTGATGTCGGGCAGCGTCCAGGGGGATGACGGCTCGACGCGCTTGCGCGGCTGGTTCGCGCGCGTCTCGGGACCCGTGGTCCAGGCCTCCGGGTCGGCGGGGGGCGCGTTCCGCGGGGCGCTCGGCGGCTCGCGGCAGCTATTCGGAGTCCGCACGCGCAACCGCGAGCTCGAGGGCGAGGTCCAGCGCCTGCGGGCCGAGCTGCGCGAGGCGCGCGAGGCCGTCGAGGAAAACGCGCGGCTGCGCCGCCTGCTCGACATGCGCGAGCAGCTCGCGCCCGACTCGCTCGGTGCGTCCGTGGTCACGGCGAGCCACGCCGGCGACACGAACCTGATCGTGATCGATCGCGGCGCACGGGACGGTGTACGCGTCGACTTGCCGGTGGTGGCCTGGGGCGGCGCGGTCGGCCGCGTCGTCTCGGTCGATGCGGGCGACGCGGTGGTGCGGCTGCTCGACGATCCGTTCAGCGGGGTGGCGGCCGTCGTGCAGCGCAGCCGGGCGCAGGGCGTCGTCGTCGGTCGCGGCGGCACGGTCCTCGACATGCTGTACGTGCCGCGGTTCTCCGACGTGCTGCACGGCGATCGCGTGGTGACCTCGGGGCTCGACGGGATCTTCCCGCGCGGCTTCGGCATCGGACGCGTGTCGGCGGTCCACGAGGTTCCGGACGGCAGCCAGCGGATCCAAGTCGAGCCCGAGGTCGACCTGCGCTCGCTCGAGGAGGTGCTCGTGCTGCTCGCTCCGCCGCGGGCCGGCCTGCTCGACCCGCCCGGCGCCGACGACCCCGCGTGAAGCCCGTGCACCTGATCGTCGTGATCGCGCTCGCGCTCGCCGGGCAGGTCGCGCTGGGCGCGCTGTGGCCCGAGGCTCCGCGCTACGTCGATCTGTTGTTCGTGCCCACGGCCTGGTACGCTCTGGCCGCGTCCCAGCGCGCGGGGATGCTGGTCGGCTGCGCCGCGGGCCTGCTCCAGGACGCGTGGTTCCAGACGGACGTGTTCGGCCTCAACGGCTTCAACAAGACGGCGCTGGGCTGGGCCCTGGGCGGCCTCTCGGCCCGCTTCGACGTGCGCCGGCAGCCCGCGCGCTTCGCCTTCGGCGCGCTGGCCGCCATCGCCGATGGGCTGCTGAGCTTCGGTTTGCGGCGGATGCTCGACCAGACGGCCCCGGGCTTCGCCTACGGGGCGGTCGGGGTGAAAGCGCTCGTGACCGGCGGGCTGGTCGTGCTGGCGTTCGGGTTCACGCGGCGCCTGCACGAAGGCCGGTCGAGCCGGACGAGGTAAGCGATGGACTACCGCGAGCGCTGGGAGCTCAAGGACTACCTGTTCGGGCAGGTGGTCGAGCGCCGGATCGTGCTGGTCCAGGTCGCGGTGACCCTGCTCGTGCTGGCCTTCGTCTTCGACTTCTGGTACCTGCAGGGCGTGCACGGCGACGAGTATCGGGTGCTGGCGGAGAACAACCGGCTCCGTCGCATCCCGCTGCCGGCGACGCGCGGCGAGATCTTCGATCGCGAGCGCCGCGTGATCGCCTCCACGCGCCCGTCACTCGACCTGCTGCTGCGCCGCGACGCGGATCCGAGCCTGGAGCGGCAGCTCGCGGGACTCGCCCCGATCCTCGGCGAGCCGGTCGACGCGTTGCGCCGACGACTCGAGGAGTCTCGCTCGCGGCCGTCGTTCGAGGCGCTGACGGTCAAGGAGGACGTGACGTTGGCCGAGCTCGCGCGGATCGAGGCGCGACGCGACCGCTTCCCGTCGATCGAGGTCCGGCAGACCGCCCGCCGCCACTATCCCGAGGGCCGGCTCGCGGCGCACGCCATCGGTTACGTCGGCGAGGTCAACGAGGCCCGGCTCCAGACGGCGGAAGACACGACCACGCTGTTTCGCGGCGACATCGTCGGCAAGTCGGGCATCGAGCGCGCGTTCGACGATCCGCTGCGCGGCGTGCGCGGCTGGATGGTGGCCTCGGTGGACAGTCTCGGACGCCAGATCGGCGACTCGCAGGTGCTGGAGGAACCGGGCCACGGCGCGCCGCTCGAGATCACGCTCGACATCCGCATGCAGCGGGCCCTGGTCGAGGCGCTCGGCGCCGAGGCGGGGGCCGGCGTGTTCCTCGACCCGCGCACGGGCGAGGTGCTGGCGCTCGCCTCGACCCCGGCCTTCGACCCGAATCGCTTCGCCGACGGGTTGACGCGCGAGGCCTGGCAAGCGCTGAACACCGACGAGGGCCGGCCGCTCCACGACCGGGCGATCGCCAGCGCCTACGCCCCGGGCTCGACGTTCAAGGTCGTGATGTCGATCGCCGGGCTCGAGACGGGGACGATCCATCCTGCGGACGCGCTGTACTGCGCCGGCTCGACGGTGATCTACGGGCACCGCCGGCTGTGCTGGAAGAAGGGCGGCCACGGTCGCGTCGATCTGGAGCGTGCGCTGGCGCAGTCGTGCAACGTCTACTTCTATCACCTCGGACAGCGCCTGGGCATCGAGCCGATCCAGCGCTACGGCGCGATCCTCGGCCTCGGTGCGCCGACGGGCATCGACATTCCCGGTGAAGAGGAGGCGATCCTGCCCTCCCCCGAGTGGAAGCAGCGCGCGCACGGCGAGCCCTGGTACCCCGGCGACACGATCTCGGTCGCCATCGGCCAAGGCCTGATCGCCGTGACCCCGATCCAGATGGCGACGATGATCGCCGGTGTCGCGACCGGGCGATTGCCCCGTCCGCATCTCGCTCGGGCGAGCCAGCCGGCCCCGCGCGAGGTCGCGATCTCGGCCACGACGCTCGAGACCGTGCGCCGCGGCCTCGAGATGGTGGTCGAGTCCGGAACCGGACGCTCGGTGACGCGAGGCGGCTTCACGGTCGCGGGCAAGACCGGAACGGCCCAGGTGTTCAAGCGTTCGGCCGGGATCGACGCGGACGAGCTGCCCAAGGCCGAGCGCGATCACGCCTGGTTCGTGGGCTACGCGCCGGTCGACAACCCGCGCGTCTCCTTTGCCGTGGTCGTCGAGCACGGCGGGCACGGCGGCACCTCGGCCGCGCCGATCGTGCGCAAGGTGCTCGAGGTGTTCTTCGGCGAGGAGGCCCCCGCGGGGCCCCCGGCCGCACCGGGGCTGCAGGCCGCGCGCAGCCTGCGTCGGGAGGAGAGCCGTGACCGGCCGACGGCTGCTCGCTAGCCTCGACGCGCCGACGATCCTGGCGACGTTGGCGCTGTGCACGATCGGCCTCGTGTCGATCGCCTCCGCCACGGCCGAGCACGGCGGCAGGTCCGGTCTGTGGAAGATGCAGCTGGCCTGGCTCGCCGTCGGCATCGTGGCCGCGGCGGTCGTGGTCGCGGTCGACTACCGACTGTGGGCCGCGCTCGCGCTCGTGCTCCACGGTCTGGCGCTGCTGCTGCTCGGGTTCGTTCTGGCCTTCGGTCGCGAAGTGGGCGGCAATCGCTCGTGGCTCGAGGTCGGCGCGCTGCGCGCACAGCCCTCGGAGCTGGCCAAGTGGACGACCTGCCTCGTGCTCGCCGTATACCTGGCGCGGCGCGTTCGCTCGAGCATGGGGCTGCGCCAGCTGGGCGAGATGGGACTGCTCGTCGCGGCTCCGGTCGGGCTGATCGCGCTGCAGCCCGACATGGGTACCGCGCTGATCTTCGTGCCGATCTTCGCGACCGCGCTGATGATCGGCGGCGTGCGCTGGAAGGTCCTGGTGGGGTTCGCGGTCCTGGCGCTCTTGCTCGCGCCGGTCGGCTGGACCCACCTCAAGGCCTACCAGAAAGAGCGCATCCTGACGATGTTCGACGCCGAGCGGGATCCGAGCGGGGTCGGCTACCAGGTCCGCCAATCCAAGATCGCCATCGGCTCGGGCGGCCTCGTCGGCAAGGGGTTGTTCGCCGGCACGCAGGGCCAGCTCAACTTCCTGCCGGCCCAGCACACCGACTTCGTGCTCTCGACGTTCGCCGAGGAGACGGGATTCCTCGGGGCGGTCGCGGTCCTCGGCCTGTTCTATTACCTGATGTGGCGGGGCATCGTCGCCGCACGCTCGGCGCAGGATCGCCTCGGCACTTGCCTGTGCATGCTGCTCGTGGCCTGGATCACCGGCCAGATGGCGATCAATGTCGGGATGATCCTGGGCCGTCTGCCCACGATCGGCGTGCCGCTGCCGTTCCTGTCCTACGGCGGATCCGCGCTCGTGGCCGCCCTGTGCGGCATGGCCCTCGTGGTCAACGTGCGCACGCGTCGCTTCGTCAACTGAGCACCCGACCCCGGGCCATGT